>TBL_comb47_HYPODRAFT_10007088_pt1 | contig 11900 bp, 11 predicted proteins | sample TroBogypolimnion_40_FD_10682 | JGI IMG/M metagenome (IMG submission 10682) | reverse complement strand
AGAGAAGCGCTAAGGAATGCGAACAATGGATAATGCCGATGCGGAGATCGGCGATCCCGGAGTGAAAATAGCTTATTTCCCGAGGACGGAGTTGGATTTTTCCACTATCTTTTTGATTTCCGGCTCGTCCTTGTGGGACTTCAGGAATGTTTCGGCGAACTCTTTGATTTCCTTGACCACGCCGCGCAGGCGGGCGGTCTCGGTTCCCGCGGAATCTTTTTTCTCTTTGAACGCGATGGTCTCCAGATTTTCATTGGAAATCATTACGAGCAGCGACATCAATTTATACCATTCCGGATCGCTTTCGGTTTTCGCGTCATAGATTGCGACCGCCGCGGTAATATCCGCGGTTTTGAGCGGAATAAGATAGGTGCCGTCGAAATTTTTCTGGATCGCTGAAGCTTCCCTCAGTCCGTCCGAACAGTCTTTCAGGAATTTTTCCGCATCGGCTTCATCCATATTCCGGTGATCGCGCAGAGTCCAGGCTTTTTTATCGTCGTTCCACACCGCAATGAGGCCTTTTTCGGCTTCGGTGAAATTAAGCAGGGATTCCAGCGTGGCGCCGAAGAGGCTTTTCGCCGTGGATGAAATTTTTACTTTGCGCATACATTTGATAAGATTTTCAAGCCATTTTCTGCGGGATCTTTCCAACTCTTCAAAATTCCATTTTGAGGTGAGGGACAGCGCCAGTTGGAAAATTTCCTCAGCCTGAAAAGGCTTCTTGATATAAAGCAGTTTTTCCGGGGTGCCGACTTCGCGGCAGATTTCGTCCTGCTCGTAATCGGCGAACGCGGTCATGATTACGATTTCAATATTTTTATCAATTTCCCGGACTTTCTTAGCGGTTTTCAAGCCGTCCCAGCCGGGCGGCATACGCATGTCGGTGAACATCACGGCGTAAGGAGCGCCGTTTTCAATTGCGGCCCTGACCATTTCAAACGCTTCTTCACCCTGACCGGCGGTATCAATATCATAGGAGGGGCCGTTGCTTTTAAATTCATCCGCTTCGGGCGCCTGCTCCAACCCCATTAAACGGGCCCGCATACTCTGCACCATGGCCGCAGTCTTGTTCGGCTTCCCGGCATTCACCAGCAGCCTGGCAAGCTGTTCGCGCAGGTCTTCCTGGTCATCAATTATTAAAATCCGTTTATTGCGTTCCATGGTTGAGTCTCATTTTTTCTGTCATTTATCCTGTGTCAAACCGCAAGATATACTAATTCTTTAAAAAAATACACTGTTCAGTCTAAAGAATCAAGGCAAAAAAAACTTAATATTTATTTAATTTTGTTCTGACAGAATTAAAATAATATGCCAAAACGGTCGTCATTTATTATAAGTTACTGATTTACAATGATTATAATTTTTTTTCAAAAAAACACAATATATAGTGGTTTGGTAATTTGAATCTTCCATATTATGTATTTAAATTAAGAGCAGTAAAAAGAGACCATGAGATTTTTTGCTGTCTGGGGAGATAGGTGATCTCATGGGATTGAAAGATAAAAAAATTAACTCAATACCGAAGAGGACTTTAAACGATGCCCAACACAAGTTCAGTAATAAAAAAGATCAGGAAGAGAGACGGCCGGGTTGTTGATTTCGAACCTGACCGGATCGCGATTGCCGCCGGCAAGGCGCTGAAAGCCTCCGGAACGGCTAACGACAAACTGGCGACGACTATTTGCAAGGACGTCCTTAATGCCCTTGAGGAAAAAGGATTCGAAGCCGGCGCCACTCCTGACATTGAACTTATCCAGGACCTGGTTGAAAACTCGTTTATCAAACGCGGCCTTTCCAAAGCGGCCAAGCTTTACATTCTGTATCGCGCACAGCATGACAAGATGCGTGAAGGCAAAAAGCTGATGATGGACGTTCAGGATCTGGTGGCCTCTTATATCGACCGCGAAGACTGGCGGGTAAACGAGAACTCCAACGCCGGATATTCCTACGCCAGCCTGCTGAACCATGTCAGCGGAACGGTGATTGCCCATTATACGCTGTCGAATATTTATCCGAAAGAAATTGCGGACGCCCATACCAATGCGGATTTCCATCTGCATGACCTTTCCTGCGGGATCGTCGGCTATTGCGCCGGATGGAGCCTGCGGCAGTTGCTGATGGAAGGATTCCGCGGACGCGGCGGACGGGCCAGCGCCGGACCGGCAAAACATTTTGACACCGCGCTGGGCCAGATTGTGAATTTCCTTTCCACACTCCAGACGGAATGGGCCGGCGCTCAGGCGTTCAGTTCTTTCGACACGCTGCTGGCGCCGTTTGTCAGATTCGACGACCTGCAATATTCTGAGATTAAACAAAGCATCCAGTCGTTTGTTTTCGGGCTGAACATTGCCAGCCGCTGGGGCCAGACCCCGTTCACCAACCTGACCTTTGACTGGGTGGTGCCGGAAGATCTCCAGAAGACGCCGGTAATTGTCGGCGGCGAACTGCAGGACGGCAGCTATTACGGTGATTTCCAGCACGAAATGGATCTGATAAATAAAGCCTTCCTGGAAGTGATGAGCGAAGGCGACCGCGACGGCCGGATTTTTACTTTCCCGATCCCGACATACAATATTACCAGCGATTTCGACTGGAACAGCGAAAACGCCAAACTGCTGTTCGCGGTTACCGGCAAATACGGTCTCCCGTACTTCCAGAACTTCATCAACAGCGACCTGAATCCCGGCGACGTGCGCAGCATGTGCTGCCGCCTGCAAATGGACATCCGGCAACTGCGGAACAAAACCGGCGGCCTTTTCGGTGCCGGCGAACAGACCGGGTCAATCGGCGTGGTCACCATCAATATGCCGAGACTCGGTTATATTTCGAAAGATGAAAAGGAATTTTTCACCCGTCTGTCACACCTGATGGAACTGGCGAAAGATTCGCTTGAGATTAAGCGGAAAATAGTTCAGCGTCACCTGGACGGCGACCTGCTGCCGTACACCAAGACTTATCTCGGCACGTTGCAGAACCATTTCAGCACCATCGGGCTGGTGGGGATGAATGAAGCCTGTCTGAACTTCCTCGGCTGTTCGATTTTCGATCCGGAGGGTAATGATTTCGCCTCCAGGGTTTTGGATTTCATGCGCAATAAAATTGCGGACTTCCAGTCTGAAACTAATCATATCTACAACCTGGAAGCGACCCCGGCGGAAGGCACCAGTTTCCGTCTGGCGCGCGCTGACCGCAAAGTCTATCCGGATATCATCTGCGCCGGCGACGCCAATCCCTATTATACTAATTCTTCGCAATTGCCGGTCGGCTACACCGATGACCTGTTTGAGGCGCTTGACCTTCAGGAGCCGCTGCAGAAAAAATATACCGGCGGTACCGTGTTCCATGCGTTTATCGGCGAACGGATTGAAGACGCCGCGCAGGTTGCGTCACTGGTAAAGAGAATTGCCGAAACCTATAAAATCCCCTACTTCACGATTACGCCGTCATTCAGTATTTGTCCGGTCCATGGTTATATTCCGGGCGAACACCATGAATGTCCGCTGGAAGCGGCGGAAGAAGGGTTGAAAGTTGTCGGCTGAGGTTATGTTAATCGTTTCCTGCCCATCCCACCCATGGCGCCGGAATTAGTTATGAAGAGATAAAGTAATTTTAAAGAGAGTTTTCCGTACATCCCACCCATGTCGCGGAAATGTTAAAAAATCATAAGGTTTGGGTCTGAATCAGGTTAGACGGGGGGACGTTGCGCTCCAGGGCCGGAGCCCGGCAAACCCCGTAACCGGCCGGATCGGATTCAACAATAAATTCATTAAGGAGAAACGAAGATGGCTAAGTGCGGAGCAAAAACAGAAGTTTACAGCAGGGTGTGTGGTTATTTCAGACCGGTCGCAAATTGGAACAGAGGCAAAAAAGAAGAGTTTAAAGATAGAAAAACCTACGCGGTTGCCGGGGGCAACTGTTCAAAACAGGCAGTCGCATAAGCGCTGCCAACAGGAGAGTGAAATGGCAAAATGCGGAGCAAAAACCGAAGTTTACAGCAGAGTGGTCGGCTACTTCAGGCCGGTCGCAAGCTGGAACAAAGGCAAGCGGGAAGAGTTCAAAGACAGAAAGACATTTGAAACTGTCAATTGTGCCTGCTTGAAAAAAACAGACGCATAAGAGTGCTCTTCCAGATTCTCCTGCCGCTATCGGGGCAGGAGATTTTTTTTCGTCTGTAAGATACGATCTACATTGGTAAATGCTATGAATATTAGAGGGATGCGCACTTTTTCCATGATTGACTTCCCGGGCAAATTGTCCTGTGTCGTCTTTGCCGGAAATTGTAATTTTAAATGTGCTTACTGCCACAACCCGTCGCTGGTTTTTGATCCTGAGAGCCAGCCGGAAATCACGGAAAAGCAATTTTTGTCTTTTCTGGATAAACGGGTCGGGCGGCTGGACGGCGTCGTCATCAGCGGCGGCGAACCGTCATTGCGCCGCGGCCTGGTAGCGTTTGCGAAAAAAATCAAAGCCAAAGGCTTCATGATTAAACTGGATACCAACGGCAGCACCCCGGAAAAGGTCTTCGAAATCCACCGGGAAGTCGGAATTGACGCCTTGGGCGTGGATTATAAAGCTCCGTCCGACAAGTACAGCGAAATTACTAATTGCAAAATTCCGGAGCTTGCGGAAAAAGTCCACAGCGTAATCCGTTTTGCAATCGAAAATAAGATTTCGATTGATGTGCGGACAACAGTGCATCAACATCTGCTTTCCGTTGATGACCTGAAAACAATGCGGAAAGAACTTCACGAACTCGGACAGAAAGAATGGACGCTTCAACAGTTTAATCCCGCCGAAATTATTGACGACAATCTGCTGCTGCATAAAACTTACACTGACACTGAATTGCTGTCCATCGCCGACTCTTTCGGGGACACCCGCGTTCGCGGCCTCAAAGGCACGATCATTCGCCGCTGAAAAAGAAGAGGATTATTCTTTTCTTCCGGCCTGCTTGATTTCTTCAGGATTAAACTGTTTGCCGCAATGAGGACATGTAATATTATTGTCAACGTCTTCTGAGGCTTCGGCATGTTCTCTTTTGTGCTTATGAATCTCTTCGACAAATCCTGAACTGATAATGCCGGTCGGGAGCGCGAACATGCCGATGCCGCTGATCGCAATCAGCGACGCGACAAATTTCCCCAGCGGCGTTATCGGATAGATGTCGCCGTAGCCGACGGTGGTTAAAGCGGTGACGGCCCACCACATCGCGGCCGGGATGCTGGAAAACGCCTTCGGCTGGGCTTCATTTTCCAGATAATACAGGAAGCTTGCCGACAGAATTAACAGAACTCCCATGATCGTGGCGGACAATACGATTTCGTCTTTTTTATCGCTGAAAACATTGCGGATCAGATTTAGCGACTGGTAATAGCGGCCGATCTTGGCGAGCCTGAAAATCCTGAACATGCGCAGAATTCGCAAAAAGCGCAAATCCATTCCGAACAGCGGCAGATAAAACGGCAGCACTGACAGCAGATCGATGACAGTCATCGGATAAAACAGGAATTTTATCCGCCCCCAGATCGGGTTGCGTCCGGGAACCGAAGTGCAGCTCCACAGCCGGAGCAGATATTCCAGCGAGAAGATAATTACCGAGAACGTCTCGAACCAGTTGAAAAATTGGTTGCACTGCTGATTAATAGACTGAACTGTGGCTAAAACGACCGCAATAACGTTAAATAAAATCAGCGCCAGCATAAACCATTGGAAAAAAATAGCCGGATAATCGCCACGCCTGGCAGTATTCAGAACTTCCCAAGTACGCTTTTTTATTCTGCTGTAAAGCATTATCTCTATACCGTTAAATTTATTTTCTCTTTGGAAGCTTTACTTTATCCGGAAATATTATTAAATCAAGTTCAAAGCACAATATCTTGCAGCTTTGAAGAATCACATTTTTTGCCAAGCATCAGATTGGCGCAGTAAAACCATCAGGGCGCGAGGTTGCTTTTTTAATGTATATGCGAAGCTTATGCAATTTTATCATGGTTTGAACTGGAACTTGCAGACGATTTGATTTTCAAGTAGAATTCATGGAAACGCGCCATGCTGAGATGTCTGGCAGAACAATGAACTGCATTCTCAGCAAGGCTAAGAGATTATCTACTAATAAAATCATTTAAACCGGATATACTGAACAAATTCGATTAAAAACAATAATGGCGCTGGCCATCTGTACGAGCCCAAGGAATGAGACATCCTCTTTTTCGTACCGCACATGAATTTTACGAAACCTGTTATCCCGCGAGTGTCCGAATTCCACGATCCGGCGCTTTGCCTTGAAACCTTTTTCGATCAACTTTTTCTCTTCCCCGCGCGGTCTGATATGAGGGACAAAACCATTCGAAATGGCTGTCTGGCTTTTCCCAACGTATTCTGCATCCAAACAAAGATTCTCCACCGGAAAAGGCTCTCCGGGATGTGTTTTGCCCGGGGAAATCCTTTTTTCCAGCAGCTCATCCAGAACCACGCAATCATTCCGATTTGCGGCGGTTACGACGATTGACAACGGGATGCCATGTTCGTCTACAAGCAGATGTCTTTTGCTTCCATTTTCCCCCCCTGTCGGCGGGGTTGGGCCCGACCGTTTTCTGTGCCATTGGCGCCTTGCTGTAGGTACCGTCGGCAGATTGCCACTCCCATGCCACGCCCTCCAGTTCGTCGTATTCTGCCACTCCCGCCTTCCACAGTTTTTCAAAAAAACCGCAACGCGACCATTGCATAAATTTTTTATGAATGGACTTGGGAGAAATTCCGTCAAACTCCAGGCGCGGAAGCGCGTCCCAAATAATCCCGGTTCGCAAAACATAAACCATTGCCGCAAAATATGTTTGGTTGCTATATTTAGCCTTCTTCCCGCCTCCGGTCTTGCGCCGATAAGTCACATCGCCGGTTCGTATTGATATAGGAATTAACGGTTCAACCTTTGCCCAAAACCCATTCGTAATTTCCCGGGTTTTTAATCGCCGCATAACCATGTCCGCCTCCCGGTATGTCATTTTTAAGTTTACCGGGAATAATATACAGCCGAGTTCAGTAAAAGTCAATTATTAGTAGATAAACTCTAAAGAACTGGAAGCTTTGCTGGTTGATATCGAATCGGATATTGTCGAGCGCAAGGAATCATGGAAAGGGGATGCCCCAACTAAGGCGCGGCAGGCGGTTTGTGCTTTCGTCAACGATTTGCCGAACCATAACAGTCCGGGAGTTTTGTTTATCGGAGCAAAAGACAAGGACGGTTCGCCTTCCGGTATTTCAGTTACGGATGAACTGCTTGCCTGTTGTCGCATGATTGTCTCCCCGGACGATCCGACCCCTACTGTATTGGGGATTTTGACTTTGGGTAAAAAACCGCAGGATTTTATTCCTGGCGCCAGAATACAGTTCCTTCGCATCCAGGGAATATCGCGGGGCGGTCCGGTCGTTGACGAACTGAGAATTGACGGCACTCTCTCGAAACAACTGGAACAGTTGGACCAGAAGTTGTCCTCTCATAACAGGGTGCAGGTTGATTTTTCATCTTCGCCTACCGAAATCCGCCATTACCGCTATCCGATTGCGGCTCTTCAGCAGTTGACCCGCAATGCCGTCATGCACCGCAGCTATGAAGGGACTAATGCCCCGATAATGGTTTACTGGTTTGATGACCGGATTGAAATAATCAATGCCGGCGGCCCTTATGGCAGCGTGACCGCCGAGAACTTCGGTAAACCGGGATTCGCCGATTATCGCAATCCAAATATCGCGGAGATTGCCAAACGACTGGGCAAATCCAAGTCTTCCCGCTATCTGAACGAACTGGTGGTGCATCTGCTTCAGAAAGGATTTGTTGAATATACCATCCCCGGCAAACCCAACAGCAGGTTGCAAAAGTACCGCATCACCGCCAAAGGGACGAGTAATCGTTGATAGTTCAAAAAGTCTTGACAAGCTTTAATGATGGGTCAAATCATCGGCTGTCATCGCAAAATAATATTGCCGGATATGGTATTTGTCAAGGTGGTGATCACCATCACAATATCAGTTCCGTCCGAATCGTTCAGAAACCAGTTGCTACCGGAAACGGCGACCGTTCCAGACGTCATTGGCAATATCCAGATCCGTTTAGTAAACTCGTCCTGATTCACCCATTCCGCAGTTGGTCAGCCGTATCCACCGTTGCAATCGCAGCAACAGGAAAGCGCCTTGCACCGGTGATTATTCATGGGGTATAGGTGAAGTGTCATACTTTCCGGACTTTGAAATATATTTCCATTATTTTGGGCTGGACAAGTCGGCGGTTCCTGTTTTTCACATTTGCATGGATAAGCGCCGCATTTCGGACAGGTCTCCGGGCCAACTGTTCCCCCGTCCCACTGCGGATCCTTACAGATGTCTCTTCTTCCTAAGTCGCTTTATTTGATTCAAAATTCTCGCTTCATTTTGCCACTTATTGATCAACTTTTGTAACACGGCTTGAAATCGGTATGATTGCACCTTACAATATAAAAAGCAAAACGTACTAAATATGATCGGATCGGATGTTTTAATATATGGTAACCATGGATTACATCGCAAAAAAGACCGGGCTGTCACGCTATACGGTTTCCATGGCTTTGAGCGGCAATCCCCGGGTCCGTGAAGAAACCCGCCAGTTGATTCTTGCCGCCTGTGAAAAATACGGCTATATCCCCAACCGCAACGCCGTCGGGCTGGTTAAGGGCAAAACCAATCTGATTGGAGTAGTGGTGCCATATCTGACCGATGACTTCTACAGCGAATTTATTGAATTTCTTGATCGCACCGCATTGAAATTCAACTATCAGATGGTGTACCGTTCCTCTTATAACGACAATGTTGTGGAAACTGAAATCATTAAAATTTTTCTGTCATTGAAAATCTGCGCGATGATTATCGTGCCGGTAGTGATAAAACCCAACCGGCGCATCCATGAGCTTGCTGAAAAGAATATTCCGGTAGTCTATTTTGACCGGCAGTGGAGTGAAGACCGCTATCATGTCATCAATAATAATCACAGCGGCGTTTTACAAATGACGGAAGCGCTTATCGAACGCGGCCGCAGTCCGGCATATATGGGAAGTTTTTATCAGGCCAGCAATATCACGGCCAAGGAACGCGAACAAGGTTATTGCGAAGCCATGCGGCGTCATAAATTACCGCCGCGACTGATTGATTGTTCTCATAGCATGGAAAAACAGGACAACGAACAATTCGGTTATGATAACATTTGCCGGGTAATTGCCGATAACGCCGTCCCGGACGCTTTGGTATGCGTCACTGATGCGGTAGCTCTGGGGGCGATGCGGGCGTTGAAGGAAGCCGGGATCGTGCCGGGCAAGGAAGTCCTGGTTGCCGGACATGACAATTTGCGGTTCAGCGCTTTTTTGAGCCCCGCATTATCCACCGTCCGCCAGCGTAAAGATTTATTTGCACTGACCTGCATTGAAATCATTGACGCCTGCCTGCGCGGCAATCCTCCCGTTCAGAAAAAATATATGTTTGAACCGGAAATCATCCGCCGCGAATCCGCTTAACAACTCCTTAATTAATATTTGCAGCTTTTTAATCTTTCCGTGTTGACACGTGTCAAAACAAATATTATAATAATACTTGTCACGTGTCAACTATTATTAAACATGGAGATGATAATGCAATCGCAATTTAAATTAGGATATATGCCGACGCGGCGGGTGTTTTTTTCGCAGGAAGATTCGCTCAAATACAAAGACCTGATTTTACTGAAAATAAAATCGCTGCTGCCGGATATTGACATCGTCGATCTGAGTTTTCTAAGCCCGGAAGGGTTGCTGGTCGATGAAAAAGACGCGGAGAGCGTAGCACGTAAATTTATCGCCGAAAATGTTGATGCGGTCTTCTGTCCGCACTGCAATTTCGGCTCGGAGGGCGCGGTGGCGATGGCGGCCAGGAGAATCGCCAAACCTTTCCTGCTCTGGGGGCCGCGCGATGAGAGTCCGCTGCCGAACGGAGAGCGGTTGCGGGATTCACAGTGCGGATTGTTCGCAACGTCCAAGGTCTTGCAGCGTTTCGGCGTACCTTTCAGTTACATCGTAAACTCCCGAATTGATGATCGGGTTTTCGAGCACGGACTGGTCAATTTTGTCCGGACGGCGAATGTGGTCAAGCACTTTACTTCCGCCCGGATCGGTCAGGTTTCCACCCGGCCGCGCGATTTCTATTCGGTTATTGTCAATGAAGGAGAACTGCTGGAGAAATTCGGCATTCAAACCATTCCGATCGATTTGAGCAAGATCGTCAATGAGTGCCGTTCACTGCTTGGTAATGTCACGGCTGCGGTAAAAGATGAAGCCGAAAATTTGAAGCGCAAGGCGGACTTTTCTAAATTCCCCGGCGATGAACTTGTTTTAAAGCTGGCGGCGTTGAAACTGGCGGTCGGCAAATGGGTAAAAGACGAAGGGCTCGACGCGCTGGCATTTCAATGCTGGGATACTTTGCAGCAGGAACTGAATATTTGTTCGTGCTTTGTTCATGCGGTGCTGACAGAGGAAGGCATTCCGGTCGCTTGCGAAACGGATATTCATGGTGCGATCACTTCGCTGATGCTGCAAAGTGCCAGCCATTTCAAGGAACCGACGTTTTTCGCCGACCTGACCATTCGCCATCCGAGTAACGACAATGCCGAACTGCTATGGCATTGCGGTCCGTTTCCGCCGTCGCTGGCAGAGGGCAAATGTATTATCAACAATCACTTTGTATTGCCCAGCCATGCGCCGGGAGTATGCAACTGGAAACTGAAGGACGGCCACGTGACGCTGGCGCGCCTGGACGGAGCCAAAGGTAAATATTCGCTGCTGTGCGGCGAAGGTAATACGGTTGAAGGCCCTTTCAATCAGGGAACTTACGTCTATGTGGAAGTAAACGACTGGCCGCTATGGGAGGAGAAAATAATTTACGGGCCTTACATCCACCATGTCGTCGGAGCTTACGGCAGCTTTTCGCCGGTGTTGTATGAAGCATCCCGTTACATCGACAGTCTGGAATTCGATCCGGCGTCGCCCGATCTGGACACGATCAAACGTATTATCCGCAACGGGAAGGAATAAGCCAATGCCGATTATAACCGAAAGAAAAGAATCACTGAAAGTGGTGGATAAAGTCATTGAAAATAATGCAGCAATGGCGATTTTCTGCACTGCCAGCCACTGGAACACCGAAGCTATCCTCCTGGCGGCGAAAAAACTCTGCGACAAATACCAGATCGAGAGCGTTCCGCTGGCGGTCGCCATGACTTTCAACTATCCATACATGCCACAGGCGCAGCGGGTCACTCACTGCAGGAACGCCAAACTGGGCTTTCAGAGCATCATGGAGCATCTCCATGTGCTTTGTGATAGCGCCGGCTCGCCGTACCGGAATATCGTCGTCCTGCCGCATCTGGACCACGCCGACCCCGAACGGGACGAGTGGGCCCTTACTGAAGGCACGAAATATCTTGCCTCGGCAATGTTCGATGCGCAGAGTTATCCGGCTGAACAGAATATATCCATGACCCGCGACTATGCGGGCAAATATGGCAAAAACATTATGATCGAAGGTATCATGGAGGAACTGGTCGTGACCGACAAACATGCCAGAAGCGACAATGCGTCCGCCGGCGGCTATCTTGAGCGGGCTGACGCTTACGTCAAGGCTACCGGCATCGACTTCCTCGTGGCCGACCTGGGAACCGAGCAGCAGGCGTCCGGCAGCGGCAGTGTAAAGTATCTGGAGGAACGTGCCAGGGGCCTGACTTCCATACTCGGGCGGAAGATGCTGGTGCTTCATGGAACATCTTCGCTGAATAAAGATCAGATGCTGAGCCTGTCCGGCGACGGCGTGGTGCGCGTGAACATGTGGACGAAAATCGCCCGCGAGGCCGG
>TBL_comb47_HYPODRAFT_10007085_pt1 | contig 11906 bp, 8 predicted proteins | sample TroBogypolimnion_40_FD_10682 | JGI IMG/M metagenome (IMG submission 10682) | reverse complement strand
TATTTATTTGAAAGAATATTCATATAACAGATTTGGCTCTTCATGACCTGCTTCAGTTAGAAAGAACTGATAAAGCAATTGCAGTTCCGGATATATTGCATCTCGCAATATTCCCTCTGAATCTTCAAATTTGGTGCCGCTTTAATCGTGTGATAATTCATTGCGATGGCTTCCTTAGCTTTAAAAAAGCCAATTTATAATTCTGAAAGCGTTGTTTCCAGCGGATCTCTTTATTTTCCATTTGTACAAAATTGGCAGTTTCTTAATATCTTGTTACTTTTTTTATGCCAGCATTAATAATCCATATTCTTGTAAAAGTCTGTTTGGCAGTCTAAACAGGCCCATTTAGGATTAATAGAAACAATACAGCAGCCTCCCAGAACAATTTTGCCCTCGTCAAGCTTTCTCTGCAAATCTTCTGTAAGTATTGGCATCCCATAAAAATAAGAAGCAATTTTCCTGGAACAGCAAACAGGACACTTTATCGGTTTCCTGGATACCTGAAGTGTTACAGGGATTCTGTTTTCAGCGCTTACTCTCAATGATGATTCATCGGGAATGTTTCTTTTCATATTCTACTGCCTTAGTGCTGATTCAATTTTATCATGATCTCCCTGAAACTCTCTAATCCTGCTTCCAGATTCTCAATGATCTCTTCTGCTATGGTTTCAGGATCAGGTAGATTATCCAGATCAGCCAGGGATTTATCCTTTAACCAAGTGATGTCCATCGGGAATGTTTCTTTTCATATTCTACTGCCTTAGTGCTGATTCAATTTTATCATGATCTCCCTGAAACTCCCTAATCCTGCTTCCAGATTCTCAATGATCTCTTCTGCTATGGTTTCAGGATCAGGTAGATTATCCAGATCAGCCAGTGATTTATCTTTTAACCACGTGATGTCCAAACTGGTTTTGTCCCTGCTGATAATCTCATCGTAACTGAATTTTCTCCAATTCCCTTCCGGATTAGTTTCTGCATTGTAGGTTTCTTTCCTTTTAAATCTGTTGGAGGGATTATAGCATGTGATGAAATCTTTCAGGTCATCCAGTTTTAAAGGATTCTTCTTCAAAGTATGGTGAATGTTTGTCCTGTAATCATACACCCAGATTTCCTTTGTCCAGGGATCTTTACTGGCAGGTTTATTATCAAAGAATATCACATTGGCTTTTACTCCCTGAGCATAAAAGATGCCAGTGGGTAATCTTAAAATGGTATGCAGGTCAGTAGTTTCCAGCAGTTTCTTCCTGACTGTCTCACCTGCCCCACCTTCAAACAATACATTATCTGGAACAACTACTGCTGCAAGACCAGTAGTTTTTAGCATTGACCGGATATGCTGTACAAAATTCAGTTGCTTGTTACTGGTAGTTGCCCAGAAATCCTGTCTGTTGTAGGTTAGATCATCCTTCTCCTGTTCACCTTCATCATTGGTAAAGGTCTGACTGCTCTTTTTACCGAAAGGTGGATTGGCTAACACATAGTCATAGGTGATTGGGGAAGCAGCAATTAAAGCATCAGCAGGTGAAATAAAGTTGTCACTGTCAATGTCACCAATGTTATGAAGGAACATATTCATCAGTGCCAGTCTTCGGGTTCCTGCCACAATCTCATTCCCGTAAAAAGTCTGCAGCTTGATAAACTTGTTCTGGTCTTTATCCAGCTTGTTATTGGCTACCAGATAATCATAGGCTGCCAAAAAGAAGCCACCTGTACCACAGGCAGGGTCAGCAATGGTTTTCATGGGTTGTGGCTGAACACACTCTACCATAGCCCTGATTAGGGGTCTTGGTGTGAAATACTGACCAGCACCACTTTTAACATCCTGAGCATTTTGCTCCAAAAGTTTCTCATAAATATCTCCTTTGACATCAGCTCCCATGACCAACCATTGCTCACTGTCAATCATGTCAATGATCTTGGCTAACATGGCAGGGTCCTGAATCTTATTCTGACTCTTGGTAAATATCTGTCCAAGGATTCCTTTCTGTGTACTTAACTCCCTAAGGAGAACAGAATAATGTAATTCCAGTTCAGCACCTTTAATTGCTGTTAAGCTTTCCCAGTTGTATTCCTTTGGGATATTCAGTTGCCTGTTATAGGGTGGTTTGCTGTATTCATCTGCCATCTTTAAAAACAGCAGGTAGGTAAGTTGTTCCAGATAATCACCATAACCTACTCCCACATCTCTTAGGGGATTACAGAAAGACCAGACTTTTGATACTATTGAGGAGGTATTGTTATTATTGCTCATTTAATTACAATGATTTTATTTTGTTTCGGAAGAACTTATCAAATTTCAATACCGTTTCTTTTAGCCACTGATGTTGATTTTTCCATTGACCCCGGTTACTAATATCAAAATCCTTTTTAAGGTATACTAATGATACACGTTTGTCAGGAATCTCATCCCAAATAAGCTGGCCACCAATTTCTTTGTATGAATCAGACTCATATTTCTCTTTTAAGATACCGAAGTTCATTTTTGAGTTTGGTCCATCGATCAAAAAGTCTACCCTCAGAAAATTATCTCTCACACTTACAATACCCATCATATAAAAATTAGTTTTGCCTGTCGGGAAATTAGCATAATGCTGAGGTAATGGATTAGAGCATTTTAAGTCTGAACCTGTGCTTTCTAAATATGACTTAAAAGCTTGCCAGTATTCAAGATCAATTATTTTAGTCTTTGTTAGACCCTGAGGGGGAGTTGATGATTTAACTGATTTTGACCAATCATTAGGTTTACTAATAATCTGGAAGAGTGGTGCGGGTAAGCTATCTCCAATCTTAAAGACCTCTATTTCAATACCAAAGAAATTAAATTTCTCATCTGTAATACGATTTAACCAGTCCACTGCTGCACGGTGTTCTTCTGTGAATTGTTTTGCTATCCATACTATAGTAACAGCATCAAGACCTGCAGCATATGTCAATAGCTGACCAAGATGCGTATGATCAGTTCTTTCAAGTTGATTTTCAATTAGAACATAATGATCGTCGATTGTATTTTTACATAAAATATCAGCTCTGAACGGACCAACATTTTTTTCTTGTTCAATTAACTCTAAATCTATACCTATTGTATCCCCTAAAAGCTTAATATTTTCCTCTTTTGAAAGCCATGGTGTAAATTCAGTAGCTTCACCAGTCCATAACTTTCGTAATTCTACTTTTACTAATTTTCCAATCTCTTCCATAACTTAAATATTATTTCTTAATCATTATGATAGTAAAAAGCCTGTAATAACATGATATTAAATTAATTTACCCTCAAATGCCTTTTTGAGGATGCTTTGACGCAGAGATTCTGCCTGCAGTAAGCTCTGGCTGATGGTCTCCTCTATTTTGTCACATACGGTAAGTTTGCTTTCTAATTCATCAACAATTAGTTGCTGTTCTAAAAATGGTGGAATGATTATTAAGGCATCCTTAATTTTCCGTAGAATGATTCTTTTGATAGCAGTACCCGTCATGCTATCAGAAATTAATTTCGAACCAAGCGGACTTTGAATATAATACTTTAGAAATCTACTTTCTAAATCATACTTTTTAGGCTTAAAAATGCAAACGCTTGAAAGTAAGCTAAATGGCTCATGTAAAGTATTTAAAGTAGCCTCTCCTGTATTTACACCGTCCTTTGTAAGAAGCACATCCCCGAATTCAGGATTACATCTGCTATAGATAGAATCGTGAAAATCTTTATCTACATAACTTAATTTCCTAAAATCCATGTAATCATTTCTGATATTCTTTGCAGTAATATACATATACCGATTTTCTCCTGGTTCATCATACTGAACTTGAGGTGAAAAATGTGATCCGTCTTGTATTTTATGACAAACAAATCCAAGCTTTGTACTTTTCCACCCCTTTGGTAATTCACCATCTTTCACATCCTTATTGGTCAGCCTCCCTTCAAAAGCCCATTTCAACAAACTTTGCCTGTAAATCTTTAATTGTTGTTGTGCTATTTGAAGTTGCTGTTTTCCATTCTCTAAATCACTGAGTAGTTCTTCTATTTTGTAAACAATGGCTTGTTGCTCTGAGAGTGGAGGTAATAAAATTTCATATTCATAAATTTTACTGCCAGAGATTACAGGTTGAGCAGTTGAAACTGATAACTTGTTTAAATTCTCATATTCAAGTTTCAATTGGAAGAATTTTATATCAAAATCAGGAATAATTGGATCAACAATTAAAGCATTATCTGTTACCCAAGATTTAGGTTTTGTAATACATGTAACCCCACATTTTGCACCAACTCTACCAATTATTAATTTGGGACTTTCATTTAAATATTCAGTGTGATAACCATTTATGCCATTACCACCATAAACAGGAAAATCGCCGCCTTGAAGTAAATTGATTTTTAATCCTTTACCACTTGAAACTTTTAAAACATCCCCCAACTTCTTTATCTTCCAATTTTTTGGTATAATATTTTCGACCATGCTGTTTTTTAAATCATTTATCCTCTAATCTGGACCCTTGACATATTACGCAATCTGATTTGGTTGTAAAGTTCTGCATTACCTTCGTGTTCGATTTTCACGATTACAGCATAATCCTGTAAATAGTCTTCTTCTCTTATATGTTTATTTTGACATACAATGGCCAATACCAAAGGGAACTCTCTTTCCCAGGTCAAACGATCAAAATAGGTTGATCCTTTTTGATGAACCCCTTTATTCCTCAAAGTAGATCCAGGTTGAAGTTTTATTTGCGATAATTTTATATTCTCTTCAATATCCTCCAAGTTTTGGTTTTCCTCAACGCGAATTTGTTGATAAGCACTACTGATTGTTTCTATTGAAGTGTTTTTGAAAAGTGTAAATCCCATAGAACAAGCCAGATACTCGATTCTGTTTTTATTCACCGGAGGATCGAATATTAAGGTGACGGAAATAATTCTTTTACCACGTAAGGTAAATAACGTTTCGGGTAATTCAATTCTATATAGATGTATTTTGTTTAGACCAATTCTGTTCTCCCGAATCAGGAGTACTTTATCGTTCTCTGATTCTAATGCCTCTTTTAATGAAGGCAATCCAAATCCATAAAGATTTAAAAGTGGCATACGGTCCTTGTCTGAACTGTTCTTTGTTATTCCACTAAATTCCGGCGGACATTCGGCTGGGATTTTAGTCGCGGATAAAAGAAGTGCCTTAATCATATTATTGCTCTTATCCGGATACTTATTTATCAGTAAAGCCAATTGATGAGCCACCTTTGGACAGGCCATACTTGTTCCGATGTCTGAATTGAATAATCGGCCATCTGTAACAAAGTTCCTATTCAATGATAAGATTTTTGCAGACAAATTATTCGCCCTTGAGACTCTATTTGTGATCAAATTTCCGCCATATTCAACCAATTCGGGTTTAATCATACCTTTAAAACCAGGGCCTGCACAAGTAAATGGCGATGGATAATTAAACTTAGCTGGTGCAAAATGCAAATCACCTGGATAGTTTTCAAAAGGAGCAACTTCATTAGCAATGCTTCCAACTGTAATAGCCAAGGCCGCAGAGGCCGGATCAATTATTTTGAAATCGGAGATATTTAGTTCGTAATATGTTGGATAATCATCCAACGAGATTTCATTAAGTGGAATATTTCCTGCTGAGACGATGAAAATAACGTCATATTCCTTCGCCAACTCATCCAGTAAAACTGCAAAATTGTATTGCTTACGTAACTCAAAAACCTTATTATCGCGATTTCCGAGTGAAAGATTAAATATTCTGCAATTTGGATAGTTTGTTCTGATCTCATAAACAACATCTTGCAACTGATGTTCTAATAGCTTTTCAGGGTCATATTGGGGATTACCCTGACCATCGTCAAACATTATTTTTGCTGAGACAATCCAAACTTCTTGCTTAAATTGCCTGTCATCAATGCATTTTTTGATATCTCCATACAATGCAATTCCGGCAACCTTGCTACCGTGGCCAGTATCGTCAGATATTAACCCGTTCGCATCAGGAAATTCATCAGCAACTGCTCCCTGAAATAAGGGATGATTAGATACGATTCCGGAATCTAATACGGCTATAGCTGCAGATTGTTCAGTTAATTCGTTAATTACAGGAAAATTCTCTAATTCCTGATTTAAATAACTGTAATCGATATAAGGCTTTGGAGGTAAATCAATAGCGCAAACTTCATTGCAATCAAGCAACAAATCAATAACTTCCTGATTTGCGGATACTCTTAGCAGGCAAAAGTTTTTTTTGAATAACTTATCCGTTACCCTGCAACCTTTTGTTTTGATCAGCGCCTCAATACCATTTACAAATAGGAGAATCTCTCTATCAGGCATCCTCCAGAGCTCAACATCAATGTAAACTTGTGCTTCTGGTTCAAATACAAAACTACTTAAGCGATTTCCAATTTTCTCATCTCTTGGAATCAAATCGAATCCAATAATGGCATTTAGAATATCAAATTTATTTCGCTCTGAAGCATAATTATCGAGTCTTGACCTAAATGTATGCAAATCGTCTTCATTGGAAAAAGCAACCCAATAGCCTGATTTGTCAGGAGAAGGAGATAGTATCTGAATATTTGATCTCAGCAGTTCCTCCCTAAAAGCATTCTCATTTTCCTTATCATTCAATTCGATTTTGAAAATAAGTTGAGGATTAAAAAAACCTGTGAATAGTGTTCTTTTACCAGATTGAGAGGATTGAAAATCATTAAATTTCTCGATTGAAGTCCGGTAAAATTCTTGTTTTTCCTGAGCACTTCTTTGTGTTCGCTTTATACCAAAACCAGGACGGATAAGCCTGTTGAAATTTGTGGGAATAAATGGCAATTCAAGATGCTCAGGCATAATTAGATTTTATTAGGTTCCAGTTTCTTCCTTTTAAGAAACATATCAATAACAGCTGTAATAAGTTCTATTGAAATATCTGTTTTATTTTCAATTATCATTTGTCGGATAGATTCGGAAACAATCTGTGAAATATCGGCGGCAGATAAACCAGTACTCATACTTGCAAGCCTTGCATTGTCTAATTTCACCTTTTTAATAGATTTAAAGTAAAACTGAAAAAGTTTTTCCCTTTCCTTTTCATCAGGTAATTCAAAATGAATAATGTCGTCAAACCTTCGCCAAAGTCCTGGATCCAATAATTGTTCATGATTGGTTGCTGCAATAATTAAACTTTCCCCATCGAAACTGTCAAGTAATTGCATAAAATTATTGACCACTCTCTTTATTTCTCCATGTTCATATTGGTCATCCCTTTGCTTACCAACCACATCAAATTCATCCAAAAGTACTACCCATTGTCCTTTTTCGATAAAGTCAAAAATCTTTTTCAAATTAGTAGCAGTTTCTCCTAAATATGAAGATACGATTGCGTCAAATCGTACATAGACCAATGGAAATCCAAGAACGTTACTCAATATTTTGGCAGTGAGCGTTTTCCCAGTTCCTGGGACTCCATAAAAAAGAACCTTTTGTTTAGGCTTAATCCCGTATGAGCTTAATATTTCTTTGTTCCAAAATCCTTTTTCAATACTATGTAAATGAGTTTTTATATCTTCATTAATAATTAGATCATCCCAGTTTAATTCAAATTCTTTCAACTCTAATAATGGGAATCCCTTTTCATTATCTCTTGGTAAGGGTATGTTTTTCTTGTAACTCTTGTTATAGTCAACCTCTTGAACAATATTCAACTTATCTGCCTTTTCAATGATATCCTTCAATTCATTTGCAAAGAGTTGATGATTTAGTTTTTTTTCATCTGATATTATGGCATTAGCAAATTCAAGGAATTTTTGTTTATCCTCGTTAATAAATGACTTGAATATCTCTTTAATATATTGGCTTTTCATTCCTAAATAATTTGTTTTTTAAGGTCCAATGGAACTCATACATGTATCTTCTTTTATGTTTGTATTTTTCACAAACATGTTCGTTTCATCGTTGCTTTTTGCAAAGTTACTAATTTACTCTACCAATTATTTGTCCTATTCTTCAAAAATCTCCTTTGTCTGCTCTCCAAGCAATTGCTAAATTATGCTGCCAGTACCTCATTTAATTCCTCCAAAATTGTTTCGTAATCCTCTTTAAACAAAGAATAAAATTTTCCAAGTCCTCCATTTGCGTTAAACGGGTTCAAATCAAAATCATCCTTCTCAATATGGAAACTGCTGATCACATAATCTTTAATCATCCTCAGCCATTGCATCTGTTCTTCATTAAACTTGGTGGCTCCTGCCTGTTTTTTAAATACCCAATCCTGAAAATTCTTATCCACGGTTTTGTCATATGCTGTAAGGTTGGAATCTAATCCAGTTACTTTCCTGATCAATGAAACAATGGCAGTTAACTCATTTCTTGGAGAACCATTACATTCTTCCAATGCTTCATATGCTCTCCAGACACTTAATGGAGCAAGAGAAGGTTTATCACTTTGCAGTTTTTCCAGTACCTCCTTGATCATGGTATAAGTGAGTTCCCTTCTTCTGAAAGGCTGGTTATAAAATATCTGCAATGCTGTTAATTCATCCTTGTGCTGTTTCATCCATTCTGAAAAAGAAAGAATCAGTTCATTTGCTTTATCCTTATTCTCCTGATCCCAACCAATATGGGTTACTTCATCAGGATTGGCTAAATCAATTTTCTGTTCAAGGGCTTTCCTTACATTTTCAATATACTCATTGAGTTCACCAGTAAACACTTTGGCAGATTCAGTCTGAAATACTTCAATGTGAGTTTTGACAGCCTTCTCAATATCATCAGGAGAAGAACTACTATTTTCATTTCTAACTTTACCCTCTATTTCCTCTAATACATCAGGGTTAAAAGCATTCAATAAATCTTTTACTACCTGAGAAATGGTTTTCCCATTTGCCATTTCTGCAAACTTCTGTTTCTCCTTTGGTGTAATTTGCTTATCCAATCTGGTTAACCTATTTGCCAGTGAAGTAAACAGTTCTTCATCTCTTGCTCCAACAGCAATTGCCTGTAATAACTCTTTTAATGGGATTCCTGGTTTTTTCTCCAATGGTCTACTGTCAGTTTTCAGACTTCTGGTTACACCAATGGCATCAATGATAACAAAATGGTCTTTGGTGGTTTTGGCAGTTGGTGTAACCTTTCTTAAACTATCCAGATCAATAGTTCTGGTTCCTCTCCCTTTCATCTGCTCAAAGTAATTCTTGCTTTTCACATCTCTCATAAAAACCAGACACTCCAAAGGTTTCACATCAGTACCAGTTGCAATCATATCAACAGTTACTGCTATTCTGGGATGATAATCATTCCTGAATTGTGAAAGGGTGGTTTTTGGATCTTCTCCTTTTTCTGTGATGTTATCCTCTGAATCCTTTTTGTCTTTATCTGAGTTATAGGTGATCTTTTTACAGAACTTATTTTCTTCACCAAATTCCTCTCTCACAATCTTGATGATGTCATCAGCATGACTGTCAGTTTTAGCAAAGATTAAGGTTTTGGGAACTTCAAAGTTTCCATTCTGGTCTAATCTCTCTTTAAAGATGGAGGGCAAATGATCTTTGAAACTCCTGATGATGGTTCTGATCTGATTGGGGTTAACTACATCTTTATCCAACTGCTGTGATGAATAATTCTCATCTTCATCCTGCAATTCCATTCTTTTTTTCCTGCTCAGTCTTTCCCTGTGTTCAATGTATTCACCCTGCCAGAGTGTTCCTCCCTGCTGTGTAATCTTAGTATCAATAATAAAAACATCATATCCAACATTTACACCATCAGCAACAGCCATTTCATGAGAATACTCACTCACCAGATTCTGATCAAAGTAACCAATGGTTCTTTTATCAGGAGTTGCAGTTAAACCTATTTCAAAAGCATCATAGTATTCCAGTACCTGTTTCCACAGGTTGTAAATGCTCCTGTGACATTCATCAATCACAATGAAATCAAAAAACTCAACAGGCATTTTTGGATCATATTCAACAGGTGGGATTACCTTTGCCTGATACTTATATTCATTGGGATTTACTTCCTCCTGTTGTTCATCCAGATCTGTTCCTTTTAAAATGGAATACAGCCTCTGAATGGTGCTGATACACACCTGACTGTCTGTGGCAATATAGCTTGATTTCAACCTCTGAACACTGTACAGTTCAGTAAATTTCCTGTTGTCATCATTGGGGACAAATGACATAAATTCCTGTTCTGCCTGTTCCCCAAGATTTCTGGTGTCCACCAAAAACAAAACTCTTTTTGCTTTAGCAAATTTCAGCAGTCTGTAAATGGTGGTAATGGCTGTAAAGGTCTTTCCACTGCCAGTTGCCATCTGGATTAATGCTCTTGGTCTGTTTTCTTTAAAGGAAACTTCAAGATTGGTGATAGCATTTACCTGACATTCTCTTAATCCAAAATTTTGCAGAGCTGGTAAATCCTGTAATCTTTTCCTGAGTGATTTATCTTTTTTCAGCCATTCTCTGAGGCATTCAGGTTTATGAAAGCTGAATAATTCTCTGGCTCTTGGTTTAGGATCTGTGAAATCTGTAAATCTTGTCAGTTCCCCGGTACTGATATAAACAAAAGGTAATGGATCATTTTTTAGGTGCTTGAGCTTTGCTGCTGCATAACCCTCAGATTGCCCTTCATGCACATTTAATTTATGCCCCTCATCTTCTTTTTTAGCTTCAATTACTCCACAGGGTTTACCATCCACAAATAATACATAGTCAGCAGGACCAACATCTGTAACATATTCTCTGACAGCAACACCAATGCCAGCATGAAGATTGACCTTATGAATACCCTGAATAAGCCAGCCACAAGCAGCTAACTGCTTATCAATTTGATCTCTTGCAATTTGTTCCGGATTCTGGTTAGGCATTGAATCAAGGATCTGTATTTATCCGGTTAAAGTACATAAAAATTCTAATTTGTTAAGATTAAGCTTTCATATTTAATTCTTCCAGGATTTAAATGAATGTTTTATTTGTTATTTTTCAACTACTTAAGTTAAATTATCAGGATTATAGACCCTGCAAACTGAGATCTTTCTTAAACCAAGGTTCATTTGACTTTGGCTTTCCTTAGTGATTATACCCCCATAATCTTACTGGACTGGTTTCATTCAATAATTTCTCTCCAATGGATTTTCAATTATGAGGACTCTGTAATAATAGATATCAGATGAAAATTTAGGATATTTAATAAGGCGGAGATCAAAAAGTATTGATATTGAGAGACTAAAATGAAAATAATTCAGAATAATATCAATTTATTTCAAAATATTTCGTATTTTAGGTAATCCTAAAGATGTTATTCAATAAATAGATGGTTTGAATTATTAAATTCTTAATCGTGAAATTTGTATGATGACAAGTAATCTATCCTCAGGCGCCAACACCAATGTGACCAACCTGAAAATGTTGAATTCCGCTATTCTGGGTTATGGTGATACCTATAATCCGGCAAATGCCCTAATCACCCCGGCGGCCTTACAAGCCGCATATCTTCTTGGCCTTGGTGCCGTAAATGCGGTAGACAGCGTCCTGCCTGCCAATACAAATGCAAAGAATGTACGCGGTAAAGCATTCGATTCGATGGGTAAACTTGCAACCCGTGCCGGAAATGCATTTAAATCACTCGTGGCTGACGAGTCTGCCAGGGTGCATATCCGTTCATTGATCTATTTAATTCAAAGAGGTCGGGTCAATGCAATTAAATCTAAGCCTACTGTTAATGATGCCGTGGCAGACCCTTTGATGGTAAAAGAAAACGCTTCCCATAAGTCGGGATACGAAAAGCAACTGGACAATTTTTATAGGCTGATCCAATTTCTCGCCAGCTTCCCGGCTTATAAACCCAATGAGACTGACTTAACAGTTGATGCATTATCAGCTTTTCATGCAGAACTGACATTGGATAATCAGTTGGT
>TBL_comb47_HYPODRAFT_10007084_pt1:7500-11907 | contig 11907 bp, 5 predicted proteins | sample TroBogypolimnion_40_FD_10682 | JGI IMG/M metagenome (IMG submission 10682) | reverse complement strand
CGGGGTCTCTTGGAATTTCAGCGGAGTTAACGGACGTCAGCAGTACTCGGTATTTTCCAAAGACAAAGCGGACGGATATTACGCCTGGCTCCTCAATCACGAGCTCATCAGCATTGGCCGTGAGGAAAAAAACAAATAAGATGAGGGTTTTAAAAACAGTAAACTTCAAAGAAACGCTGCCCAAGCTGCTTGCGTTTGAGGCGCAAAGCTTTGGCGATTATCCCTACACTCCCGCGCCGGAGCGTCTGACGTTGTGGTGGGAGACGGAAAATTTTATTCTGGCGGGAGTGGAGGATGATGTGGGGGCGTTGCAATCGCTTTTTACCGTCATGATGACGAGCGTTGATCAGTACGAGCTCTTCAAAAACGGAAAGCTGGATTCGTCAAAGGCAATGGCTGCGCATCCGGGGGATCCCCGGGTACCGGTGGCAATTTACATTCCCACACTAATTGTCGGGAACCGTTACTGGATGCCGGTGATTTTTAAAAGCCTTCTCAAGGAGCTGGATGCGGCGATGAAGGAGAAGGGATTGAGCGCCAGTCACCTATTTGTCACCGCAGTTGGCAAACGGTCGCGGTTTTTGGCAAAGCGTTTTGGATTTGAGGAAGCGGGCAGCTACAAGAACGGTTACAAAATCCTGACGGCGACAAAAGAAAGCTCAACGATGTTCAGAAACTTTGTGCGTTAGGCAAAACGGACTACGCTGCTTTGCCACTCGTCTTGGCCTTGATGATTTCGACCTCGTAGGTGAGCTTGCCGTCGATCACCTCTTTAAGCGCGATATCCTCGTTCGACAACTTCTCCAAAGATTCGATCATCGGCATAGAGCCAAACTTCAGTTGTTTGACGCGTTTGGAAATGATGTTAACAAGGATATTGGGATCTTTAACGATCGCGGTGGCTGCCTTCAAATAGTCATCTCTCATACTTGATTTGGATGGTAACGCGGATGAGGTTTTTTCACAAGCTTTAAATTTTCCCTCAAATTTATTGCCTGCGCCTCCTTATTATCATAAATTTTCTTATGCGAGTTTATTTCATGGGCATCGGCGGAACGTTGATGGGGCATACCGCCATCTTGGCTCGGCAACTCGGCGACACCGTGATCGGAACCGACGGCCCGATTTATCCCCCAATGTCCACCGCGCTCAAGGGGATGGAAATCTATGCCGGTTACGACGCCGCGCGTTTGGAAAAACTCAATCCTGACGCGGTTGTCATCGGCAACGTGATCGGACGCGGCAACCCCGAGATCGAATGGTTTTGGGACAAAAAACCGTGCCCCTTTTATTCCACACCGGAGTTTATCCGCGAGCGCGTTCTCAAAAATCGCCCGACAATCGCCGTCTGCGGCACGCATGGAAAAACGACAACCACAACGCTTGCCGCTTATCTTTTGAAAAAAAATCGAATGAATCCCGGCTGGCTTATTGGCGGTGTGCCCCAGGACTTGCCGAGCGGCGCGGAAGTCGGCGGCGCAGAGGGTTCCGGATCCACTTTTGTGATTGAAGGTGATGAATACGACAGCGCGTTTTTTGATAAGCGAGCCAAATTTATCTCCTACCGACCCACGGTTGCCGTCCTCAATAACCTGGAGCTGGATCACTTGGATATTTACCGCGACATCGACGATCTTAAACGCGCGTTCAACCATCTTCTACGGACGGTACCCGCAAGCGGCGTGGTGATCGCCAACCGCGACGACGAGAATCTGAGGGCCATTTTACCGGTGAAGTGGGTCAATACGCTTTGGGTAGGAGTAGAGCAAGCCGACACCCATCCACTTTCCCCCTCTCTGCCGGATGGGAAAAATAATACGGGACTGCCCCCTGCCGATCTCCTCATCAAAAATTATCACGAAACCCCCGAAGGCTCGTCCTTTGAACTCTTTTGGCGCGGGAAATTGTGGACTAAAATCACATGGGGACTCGGCGGGCTTTTCAACGCCCGCAACGCCGCGATGTCGGCGCTTGCCGCCGGATGGACGATGAATCCCGATAACCCCACCGTCGTCGATCTTTCCTCGCTTAAGAATTTTAAGGGGGTCAAACGCCGACAGGAAATTCGCCACCACACATGCGGCCTTGTGGTCGTTGAAGATTTCGCTCACCATCCAACCGCCGTCGAATTCACGCTCAACGCCCTCAAGGCGCGTTTTCCGAACCGTCGATGGATTGCCTGTCTGGAGCCGCGCAGCAACACCTCCCGTTCAAACACCCACCAAACGGAGTACGCGCGGGCATTGGCACTCGCGGAAGTCGCGGTTATCTCTCCCATCCACAACGCACAAAATACGCCCAGGGAAAAACGCCTCGATCTTGATAAACTTTCGTCCGATATCCGTGCGAAGGGTTCCGTGGCATATACGGCGGCCTCCTGCGCGGAAATTCCCGAACTTCTGCGAAAATTAACCTCCGATGGAAAACCCACGGGCATTGTGTTCTTTTCCAACGGAAGTTTTGAAGGAGCCATGGCGGAATATCTCGGAGGGTTAAAGCAGAATCCTGCGCAGCCGTAGAGTCAATTTCCCCGCACGCGGTCGATCAGCCCCTGCTCCAGCGCAAAGTGAGTGAGTGCGGCGGCGTTGTGAAGCTCCAGCTTGCGCATCAGATTGGCTCGGTGGTTCTCTGCGGTTTTGGGGCTGATATTAAGCTTGGCTGCCACATCCTTTGTTGTTGATCCGGTCGCTATCAGCTTGATAATCTCCCGTTCGCGGGGTGTCAGGCTTTCAACGCTTGGCCCTAGGGACTTATCGGGGTTTAACAGGGCCTGGTGGACGATCTTGGCAACCTCCGGGCCGTAGTAATTGCCGCCGTTGCTCACGGCGGTGATGGCGTTCTTGAGTTCGCTTAAGGGCGCTGTCTTTTCCACAAACCCGTGCGCCCCCGCCTGTATCATCTCGCGGACCAGTTGCGGCGTGCAATAGCCGGAGAAAACCAAGACGCGGGTTCCGTGCAGCTGCTTGGCCAAACGGCGCATCAACTCGGGGCCGTTCATGCCTGGCAGCATGATGTCCATGATCACAAGGTCCGGCATCTGCCTGACGCAGACACCAACGGCTTCCTGGCCGTCGCCGCATTGGGCGATCACGGAGAGCGTGGGGTCTTGGTCGACCACCTGCGCGATCATCTCGCGAACGGCGGTTTGGTCCTCGATAATAACGACGCTTTTCATCGCCAAAGTTTAAAATGGAATGGGCTCGGAGGTCAAATTGTCTAACAGGGCAGTAGCTATTGTATTATTGTCAACAGTTCATTCATCGCCGCTTCCATCTGTGGCGGTTCGATCGCGTCCGGACGGACAGTCGTGCGCTCGCCGTTTTTTACATGGATAAACGCTCCCGCCTCTTGGCGCAGAATCTTTTTGCGTGTCAGATAGAGCCCCACCAGCCAGACGAGCGCGTCTTTGTGCGCGGCCGTAGAGTTTTTGAGCGTCAGATACAGCTGCTCCAGCCGTTCGTTCAGTTCCCGCTGCGTGGGCGGCCGCCGCCTGATCGTCCAACGCCACCAGCCTAGGACGCCCTTTTCCTGCGCGAGCTCCAAACCTCCTTCGGAGACAGGGATATCCACGCGCACCATTCCCCCCGTGAGCCTTTCGGCCTTGTCGTCCGTTTCCGCGGCGGCTTCGCGCACGATGCTGACCATCGCGGTGCCCTCCTCTCGTTTTTGAAGTGGTTTGCGGTTAAGTGTCCACTGACGCATGAGGAGAGTATAAACCAAAGTTGCATGTAAAGGCAACAATCCCCTTGCCCCCAATCCCCATATCGGGCAAAATCAAAAAATGGCATCTGTATTTGACAACATCGACACGCCGCTGACCAAAGTGGAGCAACTCAAAGCCGTTGATCCCCGCCAGTCGGTCGGTTTTATGTCGCTTCTACTGGTTAAAAAAGTCGGCGAGAAAACCGCCAAGAATGGCTCAACTTTTTTGACCATCGATCTGGCTGACAAAACAGGTATTTTCGGCGTCGTAATTTTTGGGGACAGCCCCTATTTCACTTTTTTTAAAACCGAGGCGCCGGAAGGCTCTGCAGTGTTGCTGACGGGAACCACGGCGTACTACAATGACCGTTTTTCGCCCAAGATCGTTGATCTGCGCAAGCTTTCGGCCGAGGAGCAAAAAAAATACCCGATGGAGGATCTCATCACCGCCTCCACCGAGAATCCGATTGCCATGTGGGAGGAGTTGCAGACCTTTATCGCAAAAATCTCCCATGAAAAACTGCGCGATACGGTACTGAGGGTTTTAGAGGAGATCGAGACGGAGTTTAGAACTTTTCCCGCCGGCATTTCGATGCATCACCCTTGGCGGCACGGGCTACTGGAACACACCCTTCACGTCTGCCGGATTGCCGACGTGGTGTTGCCGTTGTACAAAGAATTGGATGCCGACATGGTGCGTGCGGG
>TBL_comb47_HYPODRAFT_10007084_pt1:0-5000 | contig 11907 bp, 5 predicted proteins | sample TroBogypolimnion_40_FD_10682 | JGI IMG/M metagenome (IMG submission 10682) | reverse complement strand
ACACCGCCCATCACTTCATGAAAGCCGATTCTGCCCGAAGTGTCTGTGCCAACCGCAAGGAGGCAGGACCCTAAGGCAGGGTTGGTAATTGGGAAGAAGTTGTAACAAGGTAGCGGTAGGGGAACCTGCCGCTGGATCACCTCCTTTCTAAGGAGACGTCAGAGCACTACCCGTTCTCTGACACAGGTCGTCCTTTCAGGATTACGAAAGTAGTTCTGTAAGGGAGTGAGGCTGTAATTTCCATCGTACAAAGTAGTTTTCAAAAGGAACCAACCCGTCCGGGAAACCGGGGGGATTGTTCTTTGACAGTTTGATTTTTATTCAGGGCTTAAGGCCACGAACCCAAAATCTTTAGGGCTCATAGCTCAGTTGGTTAGAGCATGCGCTTGATAAGCGCAGGGTCAGTGGTTCAAGTCCACTTGGGCCCAGATTTTTCTGATCTATCAGGAGGGTCTTTTGTCCAACGAATATTTACCGGGGTCTTAGCTCAGTTGGTAGAGCATCTGCTTTGCATGCAGAGGGTCACCGGTTCGAGTCCGGTAGGCTCCAAGGAAATAAAAATCAAGCTTCAATTGCAGAAAACAACCGCTTTCTGTTCTTTGACAGTGTAGTAGAGTCTTAAACAAACAGAAATAGAGTTGTTGAAGCTTTAACCTTAAAAATTAAAGTTTTAATAATTAAATTTGTGTACCAAACCGGGAAAATGAACAAACGCAAGTTTGTTTGTAATCCCAAATAAATTAGAGATAAATTAAATGACAGAATTAAATAGAAATAAGAAGTAATTAAGAAAATTAACGGCTTGAAGATTTTTTGAACGAGAATTTTCAGGTTTTTAGAGCAGGTGAATGAAGCGCTTAGAATTTGGCCGCGCAAGTGGCCAGGTGAGCGTTAACATGCACAAGCAGTTTGAAAGAGAGGTTGACCGGTTTTAAAAGGGCCGGCTGACCATTTAAAAGCGCAAGGTGGATGCCTTGGCGATCAATGGCGATGAAAGACGCGGAAAACGGCGATACGCCTCGGGGAGCTGTACTCAAGCTTTGATCCGGGGATTTCTGAATGCGGCAACGCAGTGGAGGTTATACTCCATTATCTTGAGCTGAATACATAGGCTCCTGATGCTAACGGGCGGAGTTGAAACATCTTAGTACGCCCAGGAAAAGAAAACGAAGTGATTCCCTGTGTAGCGGCGAGCGAAAGGGGAACAGGCTAAACCAGCGGGATTTATCCTTCTGGGGTTGCGGGACCACAACATGAGACTGTAGCGATTAGTTCAATCCTTTGGAAAATGGAGCCAGAGAAGGTGAGAGCCCTGTGAGCGAAAATCAAAACAGCTTTAGTGGTATCCCAAGTAGCACCGGACACGTGAAATCTGGTGTGAATCTGTGCCGACCATGGCATAAGCCTAAATACATTGATCGACCGATAGTGAACAAGTACCGCGAGGGAAAGGCGAAAAGAACCCCTGTTAGGGGAGTGAAATAGACCTGAAACCCTGCGCTTACAAACAGTTGAAGCCCCCTTGTGGGGTGACAGCGTACCTTTTGTATAATGGGCCTAGGAGTTATTGCCGCCGGCAAGCTTAAACCACTACGTGGTGGAGGCGCAGCGAAAGCGAGTCTGAATAGGGCGAATCAGTCTGCGGCAATTAGACGCGAAGCGTGAGTGATCTAACCATGACCAGGATGAAGCTCGGGTAAAACCGAGTGGAGGTCCGAACCGGTCACCCTTGAGAATGTGTCGGATGAGTTGTGGTTAGGAATGAAAGGTTAATCAAACTGCGTGATAGCTCGTTCTCTCCGAAATATATTGACGTATAGCGTCGGAAGCTGATCGTTGGAGGTAGAGCACTGAAAAGGTTAGGGCCCACACCAGGGTACCGACCCTTACCAAACTCCGAATACCAACGAATGAATTCCGGCAGTCGGACTGTGGGGGATAACCTTCATAGTCGAGATGGTAACAACCAGTACCACCAATTAAGGTCCCAAAACATAGCTCAGTGGAAAAAGGAGGTGACTTTGCATAGACAATGGGGATGTTGGCTTAGAGGCAGCCATCATTTAAACAGTGCGTAACAGCTGACCCATCGAGCGAAGTCGCGCCGAATATGATCGGGACTAAAGCTATGTACCGAAGTTGTGGGTTTGTAGCAATACAAGCAGTAGGAGAGCGTTCTAGCGGCATTGAAGCAGAAGCGTAAGCGACTGTGGAGCTTCTAGAAGTGATTATCTAGGCATGAGTAACGATAAACGGGGTTAAACTCCCCGTCGCCGAAAGGACAAGGTTTCCAGGGTCAAGGTCGTCTTCCCTGGGTTAGTCGGGCACTAAGACGAGGCCGGAAGGAGTAGTCGATGTCCATGAGGTTAATATTCCTCAACTGTCCGTTGAACGTTATCAATTAAGGAATGACGCAGAAAGTGATGTGCGCGCGGTGTTGATTATCCGCGTCCAAACCCGTAGGCTGTCTCCCAGGTAAATCCGGGGGGCGCAAAGCTGAAAGGCGGGGGATCCCAATCCACGGAAAGGGAGAAGGCACTAAGCTCGGCTGTTGAAAAAAGTTCCGTAATGAGTTCAGCGGGCACCCGTACCAAAACCGACACAGGTGTCCAGGATGAATATTCTAAGGCGCGCGAGTAAAAGCTCTCTAAGGAACTCGACATAATAGCCCCGTAAGTTCGCAAGAAGGGGTGTCCCTCGAAAGAGGGATCTCAGTAAATTAGCAGGAACGACTGTTTATCAAAAACACAGCTCTGTGCAAAGTCGCAAGACGAAGTATACAGAGTGACATGTGACCAATGCGGAAAGGTGAAAACCCGTTGTTAACGCTTCGGGACTAAGCCCCCGTGAATGTCGGCGATAACTATAATCGTCCTAAGGTAGCGAAATTCCTTGTCAGGTAAGTTCTGACGCGCACGAAACATGTAACGAGTTCTGCATTGTCTCAGAGAGTTGCTCGGTGAAATTGTAGTTGCGGTAAAGATGCCGCATGCCTGCAGTAGGACGGAAAGACCCTATGCACCTTTACTGTAAGCTGATATTGATATTTTATTTTCGTTGCGTAGAATAGGTGGGAGGCTTCGAAGCTGGGTTTCAGGATCCGGCAGAGCCACAATGTGAAATACCACTCTTCGTCGATGAGATATCTAACCCAATGCCATTATCTGGCTTGGGGACATTGTTAGCGGGTCAGTTTGACTGGGGCGGTCCCCTCCCAAAAAGTAACGGAGGGTCGCGAAGGTTTCCTCAGCCTGGTTGGCAATCAGGCCTTAGAGTGTATGGATATAAGGAAGCTTTACTGTGAGACCAACAAGTCGAGCAGTTACGAAAGTAGGCCCAAGTGATCCGGTGGAGCAATATGGAATGCCCATCGCTTAAAGGATAAAAGGTACGCTAGGGATAACAGGCTTATCGGGCCCAAGCGTTCATAGCGACGGCCCGGTTTGGCACCTCGATGTCGGCTCATCACATCCTGGGGCTGGAGAATGTCCCAAGGGTCCGGCTGTTCGCCGGTTAAAGTGGTACGCGAGCTGGGTTCAGACCGTCGTGAGACAGGTCGGTCCTCTATCCTCTGTGGGCGTTTGAGAATTGAGGGGTTCATTCCTTAGTACGAGAGGACCGGGAATGACATGCCTCTGGTGTTTCGGTTATCGCGTCAGCGGTAGCGCCGAGTAGCTATGCATGGAAAAGAGAAGCGCTGAAAGCATCTAAGCGCCAAACTTCTCCCAAGATAAGTTCTCATTGAGAATCGTCGTAGACTACGACGTTGATAGGCTGGAAATGTAAGGGCAGTAATGTCTTGAGTTAACCAGTACTAATGATTCGAAATCTTTAAACTGTTTGTTGTATGTTCGCTCGGGAAGTAAAATTCCCTCTAAGCGTTTCATTCAACTGCTTAAAAGATAAACGCAAAGCTTAAGTTAATTATGGTAGAAAAGTTCGCACGTACATTTAAATTGCAAACACGATCAATTTTTGTTTGAATAAGGCTCTACGCACTGAAAATTTCCCTACGAAGTCGGTTTTTGGCAATAAAGGCCGATGGAGGAAGTCACTCTGGTGACCACAGGCGCGAGGAAACACACGTTCCCATCCCGAACACGCTCGTTAAGCTCGCATCCGCCGATGGTAGCTGGGTATTCATACCCCGTGAGAGTAGGTTATTGCCAGTTCACAGCCCCGTTTGGTCTAAAGCCAAACGGGGCTCTTGTTTTAAGGATATTGACATTCTGAAATATTTGTGGGACTTTTTTATGACATTGACATGAAACAAGTTGTAACCGTAAATGGAGCTTTTGTGAAGGAACTAAAGATAAGTTATGTGTTTCTGTGCATCGCAACCGCCGTTATCGTTGCCTTGGGTTTTGCTTTCTACCAAATAATGTGTGGAGGACAAAACATGGCGGTATGCCGCGCAATTGCCTATACGGGCGCCATTATTATTCCTGTTTCTTTGTTTTTTCTTGTGATTGGAAGATTTTCAAAGATTGTTGCAAGTCCGGGGCGGATGGTCTTTCTATCATTTTTTTATTGTCTTGCCAGTTTGGGCTCATTCCTAGCCACCACGCAAGGCTGGTCAATGATGTTTATGCTCTTCTGTGGGCTCATCTTCTTTGCTGGGCTTTTTATTTTGCTTCTCATCATCATCCTTTTTAAAAACAAGGATTTCTCGGTTCCCACAGGCCTTGTCATCGCCATTCTTTCAATTCAAACGGCAGCCCTTCTCTTGAATAATGGAGACGCTGGCGACAACGGAGGGATGTGTACTTTTATCGAAATCCTAACACAGAAGGCTCTTTTTTGCACCCAGCAGAATTCAATTCTACTCGCATTTGCCTCCAAAATCATTTATGCTCTTAGCCTCCTGTCTTTCATAGGATGGATGAACGCCTATAAGGTTCCCAACACTACCACAGTATCTTTGCCCGAGCCTAGCACGCTGCCACAAACCCGCCCCAATCCCGTTCCCAGAGTGCTATCCATTATTTTAATGAGCCTTG
>TBL_comb47_HYPODRAFT_10007082_pt1 | contig 11908 bp, 8 predicted proteins | sample TroBogypolimnion_40_FD_10682 | JGI IMG/M metagenome (IMG submission 10682) | reverse complement strand
GTGCGTCTGCCGAGGAGCGCAATGGGCGACAATTCTGTGGCGGCAACCCGATTCGCCTGCCGCAACAGCTTGCCCAGCAACTAACATCGGTCCTTGACATCCCAGCGAAAAATCCCACCATTTGCCACCTTATGAAATTGCTGACCCTCCCCGCGCTCGCCGGTTTCTTCGGCTGACGCTAGCAATTCGTATTGTCTCACCCAACAGCCTCTAACTTCTAACCAATAGCCCCAACCCCCATGATCAAGCCAAAGCTAATCCAACAATTCGTCGTCGAACCCGGCAAGGCCGTGAACCTGAAGAATTTCGTCACCGACTGGACGGGCACCGATGCGGCCCAGGAACTCGGCAAGGACATCATCAAGGAGCGCGCCAACGAGATTCTGGCGGAAACCCGCAAGCAACTCGACGAGGCCCAGGAACTCCTCTACGCCAGCGACACCCGCTCGGTGCTGCTGATTTTCCAGGCGATGGACGCCGCGGGCAAGGACGGCACCATCCGCCACGTCATGTCCGGCGTCAACCCGCAGGGCTGCCAGGTCTATAGTTTCAAAAAGCCCTCCACCGAGGAACTCGATCACAATTTCCTGTGGCGCTACATGAAGGCCCTGCCCGAGCGCGGGCGCATCGGTATCTTCAACCGCTCGTACTATGAGGACGTGCTCGTCGTCAAAGTCCACCCGGAGTGGCTCGGGCCGGGCATGCCCACCAACCCCGACGAAAAATTCTGGGAGCGGCGCTACGAGGACATCAACAACTTCGAGAAACACCTCGCGCGCAACGGCACCCTGGTGCTCAAGTTCTTCCTCCACGTGTCCAAGGGCGAGCAGAAGCGCCGCTTCCTCGAACGTCTCAACAACCCCGACAAACACTGGAAATTCTCCGAGGCCGACATGGCCGAACGCGAGCACTGGAAGGACTATCAGAAGGCGTTTGAGGAAGCCCTCAGCGCCACCAGCACCAAGCGCGCCCCATGGTACGTCGTTCCTGCCGACCGCAAATACATCGCCCGCGCGCTGGTGGCCGACATCGTGACCACCGCCATTCAGGACCTGGGCCTGGAATATCCCAAGGTGTCAGCGGACAAGATGGCCAAGCTGGAGGCGGCCCGCGCGCGCCTGGAAAAAAAGGAGCCCGCCGAAGCCGAGGAGGCCCCGGCGCCCTAAGCGGTCGCCCTAGAGTCCTTGAAAAGCCAAAGTTGTTGTCGTTAGGTCAAATTCTTCGTCTTGCGTCTTGCAGTCTTGCGTCTTGGGTCTGCGGCGACGCCTCGCTAGGTTCAATCCAGGCGCAGCTTGGCGGCGGGCAGGGATGCCCGCGCCACGGTGGTCCGGACATCCTGCCCGGCTTCAAACGCCACTTCCTAACAGCGGTGTCCGGTCGGTTTTGCGGATCGAGCTGCCGGTCTAACGTCAGGCAGCCCATCCAATGGACCCATCAATAATCCCGTCACCCGCAAGTTCCGTGAACCGCCGCATCCAATCCCGCCTAACAGACATGGTGCCCGCCCTCGGCTGGTTGCGCACCTATCAGCCTAACTGGGGGCGGGCGGACCTGGTGGCAGGCGTCACGCTCGCCGCCTATCTGTTGCCGGCCGGCTTGGGCGATGCGTCGCTGGCCAACCTGCCGCCACAAGCGGGGCTTTACGCCTGCCTGTTCAGCGGCTTGGTGTTCTGGTTGTTCTGCAGTTCGCGGCACACCGCCATCACGGTCACCTCGGCCATTTCATTGCTGGTCGGCGCCTCGTTGGGGGACATCGCCGGCGGCGACCTGTCGCGCTTCGGCGCGCTGGCGGCAGGCACGTCGTTGCTGGTGGCGCTGATTGCCCTGCTCGCCTGGCTGGTGAAAGCCGGCTCGATCGTCAACTTCATTTCCGAGAGTGTGATGGTGGGGTTCAAGTGTGGCGTGGCGCTGTTCCTGGCCAGCACGCAACTGCCCAAACTGTGCGGGATTCACGGCACCCACGGCGATTTCTGGGACAACAGCGGCAACTTCCTGAGCCATTTGCACCAGACCAACCCCGCGGCCCTCGGCATCGGCCTCGCCGCGCTGGCGGTGCTGGTGTTAGGCAAGATGCTGGCGAAAAACAAACCCGTCGCCCTGGTGGTCGTCGTCGGCGGCATCCTCGCGTCACAATGGCTCGGCCTCGGCGCGCGCGGGGTGAAAATGTTAGGCACGGTGCCGCAGGGCCTGCCAGCCCTCGGCCTGCCCGCCATCCAGTGGGCCGACGTGAATGAATTGCTGCCGCTGGCGATGGCGTGCTTTTTGCTAGGCGCGGTGGAGACCGCGGCTATCGGCCGCACGTTCGCGGCCAAGCATGGCGGCCGGCTTGATGCCAACCAGGAGTTTCTCGCGCTGGCCGCCGCCAACCTCGGTGCCGGACTGGGCAGCGGATTTCCGGTCAGCGGCGGCATGTCGCAATCGCTCGTCAATGAGGGCGGCGGCGCGCGCACGCCGCTGTCGGGGGCCATTTCGGCGGGGATCATCCTGCTGGTGGTGCTGTTTTTCTCGCACCTGTTAGCCGCGCTGCCGCAGCCCGTGCTGGCGGCCATCGTGTTGGTGGCGGTTGCCGGGCTGTTCAAAATCTCCGCCCTCAGGCACCTGTGGCGCGGCGACCGCGCGGAATTCCTGGTCGCGTTGGCGGCTCTCGTTGGCGTGCTCGGCCAGGGATTGCTGCGCGGCGTGATGATCGGCGCGATCATCTCGCTGGTGCTGTTGCTGCGGCGTGCGGCACGCCCCCATGTCGCCTTCCTCGGCCGCATCAGCGGCACCCGCCGCTTCTCCGATCATGAGCGCCATGCGGACAACGAGCTGATTCCCGGCATGCTGATTTTCCGCCCGGAGTCCGGCCTGCTGTATTTCAACATGGACCACGTGCGCGACACGATTGCCGACCGCGCCCGTGCCGCGAAGCCGCCGCCGCGGCTCGTTTTGCTAGACCTGTCCGCCGCGCCGCGGGTGGACATGCACAGCGCACAGATGTTAGGCGATCTGGCGGACGACCTCGGCACCGCGGGCATCCGCGTGCAGGCGGTCGAAGCGCGGGCCTCGGTGCGCGAGCGACTGCGCCACGAAGGAGTGGACGCCAAACTCGGCGTGGTCAACCGCTTCACCTCGGTGGCCGACGCGGTGGAAGCCTTTCAAGCCACAGCCCCAGGCGAAAACCCAGCGTGACCTATCCGTCCAACGAGGAGGGGCGATCCGCCGAATCGCCCGCAAGGAGGGGGACATCTTGTCCCCCTTGCCCATGAGGGGACAATTGCAAGCGGCTTGCCTCCACTCATTGGCTCATCATGGGCCACGGCGGCCGGAGGCCACCGCTCCTGGCACTTTTACGTTTTTTTAACGCTTGCGGGCCGGCCTTTTACTTTGCGTTCGGGCGAGTGGTGGCATCTTGGCTCAACAAGCACCACTCCCATGACCGACCTCCTTTACATTGCCGTAGTCATCGCCTTCTTCGCCCTCAGCGCGCTTTACGCCCGCTTCTGTGGCTCGCTCTAACACCCGCCCACCATGGAAACCTACATCATCGGCTTCATCGCGATCCTGCTCATCGGCTACCTCGTGGTGGCCATGCTCCACCCCGAAAAGTTCTAACCAACGATCATGCACACCACCGACTGGCTTCAACTCGGGCTCTTCATCGCCCTGCTCGCCGCGATCACCAAACCGCTCGGCATCTATCTAACCAAGGTGCTCGATCCGGACGGCAAGACCTGGCTTGACCCGGTCCTCCGACCGCTGGAGAAACTCACCTATCGCCTGATGGGGGTGAACCCGTCGCGGGAGCATGGCTGGAAGGGATATACCTTCGCGATGCTGTTGTTCAGCGCGGTGGGCGTGCTTTTCACCTACGCGATCCTGCGCCTGCAACACCTGCTGCCGCTCAATCCGCAGGGTCTGCCCGCGCTGAGTCCGGCACTGGCCTTCAACACGGCGGTGAGTTTCTCCACCAACACCAACTGGCAGAGTTACTCGGGCGAGAGCACCATGTCCTATTTCTCGCAGATGGTGGCGCTGACCATCCATAACTTCACCTCGGCCGCCGTCGGCATTTCCATCGCCGCCGCGCTGGTCCGCGGCATCGCCCGGCACTCGGCCGCCACCGTCGGCAATTTCTGGGTCGATATGATCCGCACCACCTACTATCTGCTCCTGCCGATCTGTTTGGTGTTCGCGGTGTTTCTCGTTTCCCAGGGCATGATCCAGAACTTCAAACCGTATGACACGGCGAAGCTCGTTGAGGCGGTGACCGTCCCCATAGGCACCCCCGATGCCGCCGGCAAACCCAGCACCGAGCCACAAACCATCACCGAGCAGACCATCGCCCAGGGGCCGATGGCCTCACAGGTCGCGATCAAGATGTTGGGCACCAACGGCGGCGGCTTCACCAACGCCAATGCGGCGCATCCGTTTGAGAACCCGACGCCTCTATCCAATTTCATGCAGATGCTCGCGATCTTCGCCATCGGCAGCGGCCTGACCTGGTATCTTGGCAAAACCACCAAGAACCAAGCCCACGGCTGGTCGGTGTGGGCGGTGATGATGATCCTCTTCGTCGCCGGAGTGCTCACATGCTGGTGGGCGGAAGCGCATGGCAATCCCATCCATCAGTCCATGGGTGTGGTCGCAGGCGACGGCAACATGGAGGGCAAAGAGATGCGCTTCGGAATCTTCAACTCCTCGCTCTTTGCCACCATCACCACCGCGGCCTCCTGCGGCGCGGTCAACTCGATGCACGATTCCTTCACCGCCATCGGCGGACTGGTGCCCCTATTCATGATCGAATTGGGAGAGGTTGTCATCGGCGGCGTCGGCGCGGGACTCTACGGCATGTTGGTGTTCGTGGTGCTGGCGGTGTTCATCGCCGGCCTGATGGTCGGCCGCACCCCCGAATACCTCGGCAAGAAGATCCAGGCGTTCGACGTGAAAATGGCCATGCTCGCCCTGCTGGTTCTAACCGCCAGCATCCTCGGCTTCACCGCCTGGGCGGCAGTGAGCCCCTGGGGCCAGGCCGGTCTCAACAACACCGGACCTCACGGCTTCAGTGAAATCCTTTACGCATACAGCTCGTGTACCGGCAACAACGGCAGCGCCTTCGCCGGCCTAACAGCCACGCCACCCGACGGCGACCCCCACTACAATGTCACGCTCGGCTTTGCCATGCTGATCGGCCGTTTCCTGATGATCATCCCGATCATGGCGCTGGCCGGTTCCCTGGTGAAAAAGAAAATCGCGCCCCCCAGCGCGGGCACCTTCCCGGTTGCCGGCTCCACTTTCGTCATCCTGCTGTTGGGCACCGTGTTGCTCATCGGCGCATTGAATTTCCTGCCAGCCCTGGCTCTCGGCCCCATCGTCGAACACTTCCTGATGCTGAATGGGAAATTGTTCTAACAAATTCCCCGAGTCTCGAAATTGCAATAGGTTTACCGACTTTGTTTGCCACGGATTTCACGGATTTGAACGGATTTCACCGAAACGATGACGGCGCTCTATCAAACTCGCGATTCACTCGAATGGCAAATCCCGTGAACCCCATAACTCGTTCAAAATCCATGTGATCTGTGGTTTTAGATCTCCCTGCTAGAACCACCCACCCGTCCCCCCCATGTCCCATACCAATCCGTCCCTGTTTGACAAGTCGATCATCGTGCCCGCAATCGGCGATGCGTTCCGCAAGCTCGATCCGCGGCTCATGATCAAAAACCCGGTGATGTTCGTCACCCAGATCGGCGCCGTTCTAACCACCGTCGCCATCTTCACCTCCAGCGTGGACCGCGGCTTCGTTCTCCAGCTCGCCATCTGGCTGTGGTTCACCGTGTTGTTCGCCAACTTCGCCGAAGCCGTCGCCGAGGGCCGCGGCAAGGCCCAGGCCGACAGCCTGCGCAAGGCCCGCAAGGACACCCAGGCGCGCCGCCTGCGCGGCAACAAGGAAGAGCGGGTCGCCGCACCCATGCTGGAAAAAGGTGATCTGGTGGTCTGCGAAACCGGCGACGTGATCCCTGCCGACGGCGACGTGATCGAAGGCATCGCCAGCGTCGATGAGGCCGCCATCACCGGCGAAAGCGCGCCGGTCATCCGCGAAAGCGGCGGCGACCGCAGTGCCGTGACCGGCGGCACCCGCGTCATCTCCGACCGCATCGTGATCAAAATCACTTCGGACAAGGGCAACACGTTCCTCGACCGCATGATCGCCATGGTGGAAGGCGCCACGCGTCAGAAGACACCTAACGAAATCGCGCTCACCATCCTGCTCGCCGCGCTGACCCTCATCTTCCTGTTGGTTTGCATCACTCTCAAACCCTTCGGCAGCTATGCCGGCATCGTGTTCACCACCCCGGTGCTCGTAGCCCTGTTAGTCTGTCTGATCCCCACCACCATCGGCGGCCTGCTCAGCGCCATCGGCATCAGCGGCATCGACCGCCTGATCCGCCGCAACGTCATGGCCACCAGCGGCCGCGCGGTGGAGGCGGCGGGCGACATCGACGTGCTGATGTTAGACAAGACCGGCACCATCACCATCGGCAACCGCATGGCCTCGGATTTCGTCCCCGCGCCGGGCGTCAGCGAGCTGGAGCTGGCTGACGCGGCGCAACTCGCGTCACTCGCCGACGAAACCCCCGAGGGCCGCAGCATCGTGGTGCTCGCCAAGGAAAAGTTCAACATCCGCGCCCGCGAGTTACTGCAGCCGCATGCCGTCTTTGTGCCGTTCACCGCCCAGACCCGCATGAGCGGGGTTGACCTCGAGGGCCGCAGCGTCCGCAAGGGCGCCGCCGATTCCGTCAAGATATGGGTTGAACAACAGGGCGGGATCTATCCGATCGATGTCGGGCATGCCGTCACCGCCGCCTCGCGTGCCGGCCGCACGCCGCTGGTGGTCGCCGACGGCCGCAAGGTGTTAGGCGTGGTCGAGTTAAAGGATGTGGTCAAGGGCGGCATCAAGGAACGCTTCGCCCAGCTCCGCAAAATGGGCATCCGCACCCTCATGATCACCGGCGACAATCCGATGACCGCCGCCGCCATCGCCGCCGAAGCCGGCGTGGACGACTTCATGGCCCAGGCCACCCCTGAGGACAAACTCAAGCGCATCCGCTTTGAGCAAGCCGCCGGCCACCTCGTCGCCATGACCGGCGACGGCACCAACGACGCGCCGGCCCTGGCCCAGGCGGATGTCGGCGTGGCCATGAACACCGGCACCCAGGCCGCGCGTGAGGCCGGCAACATGGTGGATCTGGATAGCAACCCGACCAAGCTCATCGAGATCGTCGAGATCGGCAAACAACTGCTGATGACCCGCGGTTCTCTAACGACATTCTCGATCGCCAACGATGTTGCCAAATACTTCGCGATCATTCCGGCGATGTTGATGGTGACCTTCCCCGCAATGCAGGCGCTCAACGTGATGAAACTCGTCTCGCCGCAGAGCGCGATCCTCAGCGCGGTGATTTTCAACGCGCTGATCATCGTCGCGCTCATCCCGCTCGCATTGAAAGGCGTGCCCTACCGGCCGCTCGGAGCGGTCGCCGTGTTGCGTCGCAACCTGCTCATCTATGGCCTCGGCGGCCTGGTCATCCCTTTCATCGGGATCAAGGCCATCGACCTCGTCATCACCACCCTCAACCTCGCCTGATATGAAAAACATCCTCTCCGAACTCCGTCCCGCCATCGTTTCCACGCTCGTCATTGCCGTGGTTTGCTGCGGCTTCTATCCACTCGCCGTCACCGGCATCGCAAAACTGGCATTTGCGCACCAGGCAAACGGCAGCCTGATTGTGGACAAACACGGCGTCATCATCGGTTCCGCATTGCTCGGCCAGAATTTCAGCGGCGAAGGGTATTTCCACCCCCGCCCATCGGCCGCAGGCACCTCCGGCTACGATCCCACCAGTTCCGGCGGCAGCAACTTCGGCCCCACCTCGCAGAAACTCGCCGACTCCATCAAAGAACGGGTGGCTGCCTATCGCACCAGCAACGGTCTAACCGCAGCACGGCAGGTCCCGGCCGACGCCGTCACCGCCTCGGGCAGCGGCCTCGATCCCCACATCAGCCCGGCCAACGCCGCGCTGCAAGTCGCCCGCGTGGCCAAGGCCCGCGCGCTGCCGCCGGAAAAAGTCCAGGCACTCATCGCCTCTAACACCGACAAGGCCGCGTTCGGAGTCCTCGGCGTGGACGGCGTGAATGTCCTCAAATTGAACCTCGCCCTCGATGCTTTGCCTTGACGTCTCGTCAAATGTAGAGCATCAATATTTCACCGTGAAAGCCGCGAACATCAGCGAATTGAAACACTCCACCTCCACCGTGCTCGATTGGGTGGAGCAGGGCGAAACCGTCCAGTTCACTCGCCGTAACAAGGAGGTTGCCATTCTTTCGCCGCCCCAGGCGGAAAAGCCAAGAAAAACCATATGCCGCGATTACGAAAAGGACCTCCAGAAAATCTTCGGCGACCGGATTATGCCGACGACTGGAACCGAGATCGTCTCATACGGGCGTGGTGAACGATGAATGCCCCATGAACGACGACCCCCGCCCCGATCCCGACGCCTTGCTTGCGCAGGTGCAACGCGAGGAGCATCAGGAAAAACGCGGGCGGCTCTACATCCTGCTCGGGATGTGCCCGGGGGTCGGCAAGACGTATGCGATGCTTTTGTTAGCCAGGCAGCGCCAGCTCGACGGCCTCAAGGTGCTGGTGGGAATTGTGGAAACCCACGGCCGCGAGGACACCGCCGCGTTGCTCGCCGACCTAACCGTCCTGCCGCGCAAGCAACTCGAACATGCCGGCCACACCGTGGAGGAGTTTGATTTGGATGCAGCGATCCAGCGCCGCCCGGATCTGTTACTGGTCGATGAACTCGCCCACACCAACGCGCCGGGCAGCCGCCACCTCAAACGCTATCAGGACGTGCTTGAGTTGCTAGACTCGGGCATCGACGTGTGCACCACCCTCAACGTCCAGCACATCGAGAGCCAGGTCGATATCGTGCGCCAGGTCACCGGCGTGACGGTGCGCGAAACCGTGCCGGATTCCATCCTTGACCGCGCCCACGAAATCCAACTCGTGGACCTCAGCGTCGAGAAACTGCTGCTGCGCCTGGCGGAGGGCAAGGTCTATCTGGGCGAGCGGGCCGAGGCGGCGGCCGAGGGGTTTTTCCGCGAGGGCAATCTAACCGCACTGCGCGAGCTCGCCCTGCGCTTCACCGCCGAACGCGTGGACCGCGACCTCGAGGACATCCGCAAGGCCCGCCGCGTCGGCAGCCCGTGGAAAACCAACGCCCGCCTGCTGGTGGGCGTGGGGCCCACGCCGTATTCGGAAAGCCTGATCCGCTGGACGCGGCGCGCCTCGGGCCGGCATTCCTGCCCGTGGCTCGCGGTATGGGTGGAAGGGACCGCGCCTCTAACCGACCAGGAGCAGGAGTTCCTGGCCCGCGGCCTGGGCCTGGCGCGGCGCCTCGGCGGGGAGGTGGTCCACGCCACCGGCGACGACGTGGCGGCGACATTGTTAGATGTGGCGCGCGAACGCAACGTGTCGCAGATCATCGTCGGCAAATCCGGCCGTCGCGCGCGCTGGAGGCCCTCGCTGGCGGACCGCATCATCGCCGGCAGCGGCGACATCGATGTGTCGGTGGTGCGTCCGGTGCTCGGCCGGCCATCCGGACTGGCGGCCTCCCGCCAGCGGAGTTTCGGCCGCGGAGCCACCCATCGGCTGCGCGAGTACGCGTTCGTCGCGGCGTTGCTGGGTGTGCTGACGCTGCTGTGCTGGCAGGTGGCATGGGTCGCCGGCTACACCGTGCCGGCGCTCGTCTATCTGCTTGCGATCCTGCTCGCGGCGTTCCGGCTCGCTCGCGGACCGATGTTGATGATGGCCGGGCTCAGCGCGCTGGCGTGGGATTTCTTCTTCATTCCGCCGCGCTTCACCTTTCAGATCAAGGCGCCCGAGGACATCATTCTGCTAGGGATGTTCTTCGCTGTCGCGCTGTGCATGGGCAGTCTGACAACCCGGCTGCGCACGCGGGAAACCGCCGAGCGGCGCCGCCAAATGGAGACCGATGCCCTACTGCGCGTCACCCAAAGCGCGGCGCTCATCCCTGAGACCAACGAGGGCCTCAGCGAGGCGCTCAAGGTCATCAATGCGGTCATCGATGCGGATACCGCCCTGGTCGTGCGCCTGTTGGATCACACGCTGCCCGGCGAGACCCATCCCGCCAGCACCTGGCAGCCGGCGGACCGGGAGTTCGGAGTGGCGGCCTGGAGTTATGCTAACAAACAGGTCGCCGGCCGCTTCACCGACACGCTGCCGCAATCCGCCGCCACCTGGTTTCCGCTGCAGACGGCCACCTCGGTGATGGGCGTGCTGGGGCTGCGGCTCAGCCGCGAGGATGACACGTTGGACTTCTCGCGGCGCCAGGCGGTGGAGGCGTTCGCGCTGCAACTGGCGCTGGTGTTAGAGAAGGAGCACTTCATGCACGCGGTCAACCAGGCCGAGGTGATGGACAAAAGCGACCGGCTCCGCAAGACGTTGCTAGACAGCGTGTCCCACGAGTTGAAGACCCCGCTGGCAGTCATTCGCGCGGCCATCGAGGGCATGGGCAATGCCGCCGCCAATCCTTATGTCCGCGAAATCGACACCGCCACCAAACGCCTCCAGCGCCTGGTGGACGGCCTGCTGCAGATGACGCGCCTCGAGTCTGAAGTGGTCGAGCCCCAACTCGAGTGGTGCGACGTGAGCGAACTGGTGGAGGCTGCCGTCGCCGCCGTCGGCGATGCCTTGAAGACTCATCCTGTTCGGATAGACATATCTCCGGACCTGCCCCTCGTCAAAACCGACCAGGCGCTGTTGCAGCAGGCTTTAACCAACGTGCTGCACAACGCCGCGGTGTATGCGCCGGAACATTCCCTCATCGAACTCACCGCGAGCCACGCCGAACAAAGGCTGCGGCTCAGCGTGCGCGACCACGGCCCCGGCCTGCCGCCCGGCGAGGAGGCGCGCGTGTTCGGCAAGTTCTACCGGGCGCCCGGCGCGCCGGCCGGCGGCACCGGCCTGGGCCTGTCAATCGCCCGCGGCTTCATCCAGGCCCTCGGCGGCGAGCTTGCCGGCTGGAATCACTCGGAAGGCGGCGCCGTGTTTGAAATCCTGCTGCCGGCGGAGTTTCTGCATCATGGCGCGGAGAGTGCGGGTGCGGCGGCTTTCTGATGAATCGTGCCTGAATCCGGGCAGGCCTGCTTCGCCAAAGGCTACGAAGGCCAAAGATGCCCGGACCACGGTGGCGCGGGCATCCTTGCCCGCCGTCCGCGGAATCACAGAAGCGTCAACGCAGCTACGGGGATTGTTGGATCGCTTTGCGATCATTTTGCCGCAACTCTGCAATCGTGTCTGGTGCCGCCCGGCGCGCCGCAGGCCTTGGCCAAGGGGACCACACGGATGTTGTCGGCGAGCGGATATTCGCGGCTGCCGGGATATACGACGAGAAGTTCCCTGAGCTTGAGGTCATCCATGGCGATGCGCATGGAACGGGTGAGCTTGGGCGCATCCTGATACTTCACTTCGATACCCAGCCGCAGGCTTGGGAAATACAGGTCGAGTTCGGACCCGCTGTGGACAGCGTAGAAATAGGCGTCTTCGCCGGGACGGGAGCGCAGGACTTGCTCCAGCGCAAAGCCTTCCCACGAGGCTCCGAGCTTCGGATGGGTCAGCAGGTCGGGATGCGACGCAATGCCCTGCAGCGCATGGAAAATTCCGCTGTCGCGAAAATAAATTTTGGGAGTCTTGACCAGGCGTTTGCCGACATTGGTGTGCCAAGGCAGGAGCCGGCGGATCATGAATGTTTGTTCCAGCGCGTCGAGGTAGTGGCGGGCGGTCGTGGCTGAGATACCCATCGAGGCGGCGACTTCATTGCCGTTCCAAATCTGCCCGTGA
>TBL_comb47_HYPODRAFT_10007081_pt1 | contig 11909 bp, 7 predicted proteins | sample TroBogypolimnion_40_FD_10682 | JGI IMG/M metagenome (IMG submission 10682) | reverse complement strand
GAATCTTTCTGGCGGGATTGGCTGCGATACGCGGAAGGCGGAGTGCCGTGGCGCTTGCGGAAAATCCTGGAAAAATAATAGACATTGTCAAACCCTACCTTGCCCGCGATTTCGCCTACCGATAAATCCGTAAAATTAAGTAATTCACAGGCGAATTCCAGGCGGCGGCGGATCAAATAATTCAGCGGTGATTCTCCAAGCGATTTTTTGAACAGATGCCGGAAATAATCGGGGCTGACATAGAGACTGCCGGCCAATTCCTGTAAATCAATCATTTCTTCAAACCGTGAATCAAAGATTTCCTTTGCGGCTTTGACCGGGACGGGCAGCGAGTCTTTTCTGGGAATATTCCCGGTAATGCGATTCAATTCCAATGCCAGCCAGCCGGTCAGGATGTCAAGCCGTTCCTGACCGTCTTTTTCCAGGGGATTTTTAATTTCCCGCAGGATGTATTCCACGCATTGAGTCACGCTTTTATCGGCTTTGAACATCCCTGACGGCAATTTTTCAGAATTGCAGCCGCTTATTCCAAGGCAAAGCTGCCGGCCGGCTTTCTCCGGCTCATCGGCATGTTTAATGCCGGGCTGGTAAATGGAAATCCAGCCCGGCTGATAATTAAATTTGCGTCCGTCTTGCAGAAGGTGTCCTGATCCTTGCAAATAGTAAACCACCTCCGTGCAGGCATGACTATGCATTTCGCATGGACGTTTGGTATTGGTCTGAATTTCAACCGCAAAAACACAACGCACTGTCGCCATTTTTATATAATCTCCGAAATGTGCAAAAAGATTCCCTGAATGGTGCATTTAACTCAAAGCATTGACGATTTATAATATACCATAACGTGAGAAGGTTCATAAAGCAACCACCGGAAAAAAAGGATTTATTATATGAGCAGAGTCATTAATGCCATCGTTTATGAAGCGGTTGACAAAGTTGCCGTGCAACGGCTGAAGCTGCCGGAATGCGGTCCGCGGGAAATAGTTTGTGATACCATTTATACTTTCGTTTCCCCCGGCACCGAACTGCGTGTGCTCGGGGGCCATTATTCCTCCTCCGACAAATATCCTCTTATTCCGGGTTACTCCGCGATTGCCAGGGTCGTTGAAGCCGGTTCCGAAGTCAAAGGATTTATGGTCGGAGATCTGGTCAGCGGCCGCAATCCCAAGCCGGTTCCCGGCATCAATTCGAGATGGGGCGGACAGGCCGGCGCGCATGTTTATCCTGTTACCGGAGAAGAACGGCCCGTTCTCCTGCCGCGCGGGGCGGAACCGCTGGACTATGTAATCGCCGAAGTGGCGTCCATCAGTCTCCGCGGAGTTGAGGCCGCGAATCCCGTGGCGGGCGAAACGGCCGTAGTTATCGGGCAAGGCCTGATCGGCGCGTTTTCCGCCGCCTGGCTGATGGCTCGCGGCTGCCGGGTGATCGTTTGCGACGTGGACGAGGGGCGCTTGCGGAAAGCAAGTGAACGCGGAGTTGCCGCAACGGTTAATATGGCCGACCCCAATGCCATGGAACGCCTTGAAGCAATCTGCAACGGCGGCGCGGATATCGTGGTGGAATCTTCCGGAACTTCCGCCGGCGCGCTGACCTCCTATAAATTGCTCCGCAAAAAACCTCAGGCTTACGGCGCGGACTACAAGGTTGAACCGATTGCCTTTTACCACAATGACTGGCCGCGCCTGGTGATGCAGGCCAACTATATTGAGCCCGTATCCATTGATCCGTTCGGGTTTATGCCGGGCGAAGGGGTTACCATTCTTGCGCCAAAAGATCGCGGAGTTGAAGACCGCCAGAAGGCTGTCGAGGCTATCCGGACCGGACGCATCAAGGCCAGTGACTTTATTGACGCCGTGCTGCCGTTTGAGCAGGCCGCCGCCGGTTATGAGGGTTTGAAAAACCGGAAATATTTTTCAGTTGTTTATAAATGGAATGACGGAGAGGTAAAATGAGTGACGTAATCAAGGCCGTCATTATCGGATTAGGCAAATCAACGCAAGGCAAAGGCGGCGCTCATTCGATTTCGTACTGTCACGGCTGGGCGTATGCCGCCACGCCCGGCATAAAATTAGCGGCGGCATGCAGCCGGGATCAACAGAATGTTGCTGATTTTATAAAAGAGTTTCCGGGTTGCCGGGGATTTCAGGATTATCAGCGCATGTTGACTGAAGTAAAACCGGATTTGGTAAGTGTCTGCGCCTTTGCGCCCGACCGTGAAACCATGGTTATGGCCGCGCTCGAATGCGGCGCCAAAGCGATATTAATTGAAAAGCCTTTTGCGCTTACTTTGGCTGCCGCTGAACGCATGATGAAGGCTGCCGGAAAATGCGGCGCGCGCTTGTTTGTCAACCATCAGCGCCGTTACGGAAAACCTTTTGAATGGTTCCGCGAAGCGGCGGGAAAAGTAGGCGAAATACTGAATGTCGAGATCAGCCAGCCGTTCGGCAATCTGCTGAATTTCGGGCCGCATCTGGTGGATGCCGCCCTCTATGCCCTGGGGCAGGAACGCCGTACCGCCGCAGTCTTCGGCGCGGTGGATTGGAATAAAGGCGAGGAATGGCAGGGTATTGGTATTGAAAGCCAGTTGCTTGGCACGGCTTATTTCAACGATGGAGTGCGGCTTACCGTTGACGCCGGCGACAAACAAGTCCCCGCCAGGCAGCCGGTTATCCGGCTTAACGGTTCACTCGGGTTTGCGGAACTGCACCTGGAACCGGCGCCGGATGCGCAAAGCGTATTTCGTGCGCGTTATGCGGGCGAATGCGGTATTTCCAGCCCCGCGACGAATGAACATTTTCACCATAGCGAAGATCAGGCCCTTTATATGAAACGCGCCGCCGCCGATATCTGCCATGCCGTCAACAGCGGAAGCGCCACCAGGCTTGATGCGTCGGAAGCGTATCGCGGCCTTGAAATTATTCTCGGCATCTATGAATCAGCCCGGCAGCGGAAGCTTTTGACCGTGCCGTTTACAACAGAAACCGTTCCCGGTTTGTGACAAAAAGGAATTATAGTAATGACAATGAATTCAAAAGAATTGGTGTCCCGGACAATCCATTTTCAGAAGCCTGAACGGCTGCCGTTCACCGGCAGCATGGGCGAAACCGATCTCAGCGGCGATACGATGGCAATTTTCCCGGACTTCGGCCAGAAATGGTGGCTGGGCGGCGGCGGCACCGACGAATGGGGGTCGCGCTGGGAAGTGGAACCCGGCGCCAGCGATATGGGGCAGGTCAAAAACATTGTGCTGGAAAATCTTGCCGACTACCGGAGCATTACCGTGCCTGACGGCGGAGATGCCAAACGTTATGCGCATTGGGAAGAACAGCTCAAACAGGCGGAACAAGGGGACAAATATGTTGTCGTCTGCAATGGCCCTTTAATCTTTGAACGCGCCCATTTTCTGCATGGTTTTGAAAATACCTTGATGGATTGCCTGCTGGAACCGGAGTTGATGGCGGAGTTTCTGCGGCATGTGGCGGAATATCACTTTAAGACCATTGCCTACATTAAGAAACATTTTCGCGGCCGTATTCACGGTTACCGCGGCACGGATGACTGGGGCACCCAGCTTGCGCCCATGCTCTCGCCGGAAGTGTTCCGCCAACTCTTCAAGCCGGTTTACCGGGAAATCTTCGCCGCGATCCATGATGCGGGAATGGACGCCTGGATGCATTCCTGCGGTCAGATACTGCCGTTGATGGATGATTTTATCGAGGCTGGCCTGGATGTGGTAAACGTCATGCAGCCGAATGTATTTCCGATTCCGGCGCTGAAAAAATTCCGCGGCAGGCTGTGTTTTGAAGTATGCGGCGATGCGCAGAATACCCTGCTGACCGGCACCCCGGATGATTTGAGAAAGGAAGTCGGTCTGCTGCTTGAAAATTGCTGTGATGAAAACGGCGGGTTGATTGAGATAAAAATGGACCGCATGTATTTTGAAGGCGATGGCGTAAGCCATGAATACGGCCGCATTTGCCATGAAGAATACCGCAAGCGCGACCCCTTTATCAAAAAAGCGTGAATTTAACAGGGCTTGCCCGATACGCAGAAAGTTCTGAAGTTTTAAGGCTGTTTTATTGATTTAACTGTTTTATTTCCATTGCTTCTATTCCGCTCCGGATTTGGAATAAATTGCTTTGACAGGCTATATTTTTCATTGAGAAAAATGCGCCTGTTATTTAAAACGATAAGGGAATAAAACCATGAGCATCTCAATTTTTGTCTGGCTGATTTATGCTTTATGGATTATTTACGTTGTGTATATGACTCTGGCCGTGATAGGCGTAAAACGGGATACGCATAGTCACTTAGTGCAGAGTTTCATCCTGCTGATTGCCATTATCGTCTCGTTCCTGCTGCCGCATCTGCCGATATTCCGTTTCCTCAGTTTCGCTCCGGTAAATCCCGTTCTAAGCAGTGTCGGCGTAATTATCTGCATCGCCGGCATAGTCGTCTCCGTCCAGGCGCGCCGGCACCTCGGCAGGAACTGGAGCCAGACCGTCGCCGTTAAAGAAGACCATGAACTCGTAACATCCGGACCGTACCGCTATATACGGCATCCGATGTATGCCGGAGGTCTTGCCTCGTGCATCGGTTCGGCGATGGTCTGCGGGGGAGTCTGGATATTTCTTTTCGTTATCCTCGGCGGACTTTTTCTCTGGCGGGTGGGCGCGGAAGACAAGCTCATGGCGCGGCAGTTCCCGAAAGAATACCCCGATTACAAGAAAAGGACGAAAGCGTTGATTCCGTTCGTGTGGTAGCGAGTCAGGCAGAGGTATAAACAGATTTTTTTGATCTTTACTGGAATTTATGGATAAAAAAACGAATATCCAATATCCAACAAGGAATATCCAACAGATGAAGGAAAGACAAAATACATAAAGACAATCAATTTTAGATACTGTTAGAGAAAAAAGCAGGCACGATGGCTGTATTTTTTTACCTTGAGTGTTGGATATTCCGTGTTGGATATTGGATATTCAAATTATTGGTTGTTAAAAACAAACACGGTTATTCATCCTGGAAACGCCCCGCGAATTCACGAGCAGAGGCGATTCTTTAAAAATACTTTTTCAGTAACGCAGTCAATGAATTTCTAGTAAAAGGTTTGGCAATATAATCATTGCACCCGGCCGCAATGGCCCGTTCCCGCTCTCCGGCAATGGCATAGGCGGTTTGTGCAATAATGACCACCTCTTTGTTGAATTGCCGGATTTGTCCGGCGGCTTCGTATCCGTCCATTCCGGGCATTGAAATATCCATCAGCACCAAATCAAGGTCAGGGTTATTGCGGCAGGCTTCAACCGCGTCAACTCCGGTTTTTGCTTTTAAAATTACTTTGCTGAACTTTTTGACGATTATGGTAATCAACATTTCGGATTTCTCATCGTCTTCGGCGATTAATATTTTCAGATTTTTAATTTCTTTTTTATCTGCCGGGACAACATTTTTTATAACGGCTTTTCCTTCCATTTCAGCATTGTAAGGAATGGTGAAATAAAATACTGAGCCTTTGCCTTCTTTGCTTTTCACCCAAATTCTGCCGCCATGCTTTTCCACAAATTCTTTGCACAGCAACAAGCCAAGTCCGGAGCCGGGTTCATTTTCCGTGCCGTTTCTATGTGTTTTAACATCGAGCCGGAATAAATCATCAACCATTGCCTGACTCATTCCAATACCGGAATCCTTAACGGAGATTTCAATGCTTTTGTCACTGGCGATTTTAGTTGACAGCGTTATCTTTCCGCCATGGGACGTAAATTTCACCGCATTTGAAACGAGATTCCGGATTACGGTCTGAAGCATGTTGCTTTCCGCAAAAACCACCATATCATCCGTAACATCGCAAGCTATTTTAATCTCTTTGTGCTGGGCGGTTTCCCGCGCCATTGCCATACTTTCATCCACGATTGGCAGCAGTCGAACCGGCTGCGGACTGAACGGCATCAATCCCTGCTGTATGATTGACCATTGCAGCAGATTTTCGAGAAGCCGGAAAACATTGGCGGCCAATTCTCCCAGTCCTGCCGCAATAGACTGCATTTCCTCTATGGTCAAACTCGGCGAACCTTCCGCCATTATTCTGGTCAGCATCAAAAAGCTGTTGAACGGGCTGCGCAGGTCATGGGCAATGATGGAAAAGAACTTGTCTTTCTCGGCGTTTATTTTTAAAAGTTCCGCATTTTTAAGCTTTGTTTCTTCTTCGGCCTGCTTGCGGTCAGTAGCATCTATGATAAACCCTTCCAGTCCGACAATCTCTCCGTCCTCCACCACCGGATGAGCGGAAAACGTATGGTATCGAACAGAACCGTCGCGGCAGCGCCGGGAGAACTCGCCGGTCGGTATCGTATTTCCGGAAAGCAAAAGGTCTACAATTTTCTGTGCCGATTCCCGGTCGGCGTCAATCTGGGTCATGGCGAAAGGCTTACCGATTACTTCATCCGGAGAATCATAACCATGCATCCGCAGCCATGCATCATTGACGCGCCGGAAACGTTTCTTCCTGTCAACAAAAAAGTACCCGGCAAGCGTATTGTTAATGATTTTGTGCAATCGCGTTTCGTTTACCCTCAGCGCCTCTTCCGCTTGCTTTCTTTCGGTGACGTCGCGGAATGACCATACCCGGCCGACGATCTCATCTCCGATTTTTTTAGGTTGAGAGTAACGCTCGAAAATACGTCCGTCCAAAAAATTAATTTGGTCAAAACTGGACTCTTCCGGATGCGCATATAAATACTCGACATTAGTTACAAACCGTTCGGGGTCGGAAAGCTGTGGAAGGACATTACTGATTATCTCAGCATCGTCGCCGGCGGAGAGAACTTTTTCTGGAAGTTGCCACATCTTGACAAATTTTTGATTCCATTTGCTTGCTTTCCTGTCGCTGTTTACGATCAAGATGCCATCCGCCGTGGACTCCAGCGAGGCATTTAACAATGATATGGAAGCGTTAAGCGCACTTTCCGCCTGGCGCTGCGACAGGGCAATGGCCAGACTGTCGGCTATTTTTTCGAAATGGTCTATTAAGTTAGCGGAGAAACGGTTCGGACGGCGGTCGTTGAATTGCAGCAAACCGAAAACCTCGTTACCGGCGCGCAGCGGAATCAGCGCCACTGATTCATACCCTTCAGTATTGCAGCGGTTGCGCAGATGCAACTGACGGCCGACGGCAACAAGGGATGTGGTATTGTTGGTCCAGAAGCTGCCATGATTGGTAAAAAACGATTTGGCTGGATCAGTCCGGCCGCGCAGGATGTTGCCGCACATGCATTCCAGCACGGGGTTGCCGTCGCTGTCGCGCAGGATTTCGCCGTTCTGATCGTATGCGCAGAGGCGGTTTTCCGCTTGAACAAACACCGGCGGAAATCCGCGGGTTTCGTAATATGGATAATCGTCCCCGTCACGCAGACGGATACCGACAGCTTCGCACCCCGACCAGTTTTGCAGGGAAGCGGTAATTTCCGATATACGCGCATGAAAATCTCCCGGCGTGTTGACCAATACAATTAAGCGCGACGTCAGCGTCCGCCCCTCTTCCTGGAACTTGCGTTCGGAGATGTCATTCAGCACAATGCGGCATACCGGGTTGCCGTTGTTGTCTTGCGCTGCGATGGTCGCCAGATGCGCCCAGAATACGGTCCCGTCCATCTTCACCATCCGCAGTTCGCACGTCTGCGGGATTCCGGTCGCCAGGAGCTGTTTGCGATGCAGATAGTAGATGTCCTGATCTTCTTTTAGAATGAACCGCGTAAATTTGACTGTGGCGCGCCGCACCACACCCAATATGGCGGCGGCGGCAAGGTTAGACTCCAGGATCACCCCCTCTTCATTCAAAGTGCAATACCCTGCCGGAGCATGATTGTAAAGGTCAGAATAGCGAGTTCGCGAGGCGTCAAGTTCCGCCTGGGCCCGGCGCAGTTCCTCGTTCTGCATTTCGAGTTCGATCTGATGGACGCGCAGTTCGTGAAGCATTCGGTGCGTCTCTTCGGGTGACATTATTGCAAGGTTTTCTGATGGCCGGGCAGCTTTTTCCTCTGCCTGTTTGCGCCGTTTGACGGCTTGTTCTGCTTGTTTATCCCCGTTTTCCATTATACGCCTTTATCGTTCGACCAATCTCTAAAGCGACGGGAACCATCAACAAATGATAACTGACGAACTGAAAGTTTAATTTTCTCTATATGAATAAAATAGTTGTCTAAGAAAACATTTCAAGGCGAAATTCAAAAATGAAAAGCAAAATCACCTTAAACAATTGCGCGGCATAAACATAACTTCACGCGGAAGATGAACTTGCAATACAATATTTTTAAGTATAATATAGATAGAAGTCTGTTGAAAACCATGAGTTTCAAAAATGCATTTAAGCGCGTTATTTGAGCCGATTGCCGCAGTTTCCCCGGAAATGTTCTGTCCATAAGCGTCCATGATGTCCAATGCAGGCTTATCAAGTAATCAGGGACTGCTTCAGTTTCTCTTCGCGCAGGACGCTCAAGGCTTCTTCGCCGTAAAGCATTTTCATGATCTTCACATTGAAGTCGTAAAATGCCTGCGCGTCCGGGCGTGAAATCAGCTCCGCCCTGGAAAGATCCAGCATGCGTTTCCGTTTCTTCAGGTCGCGCTTATAAATCTCCAGATAGCGGATCAGGGTTCTGGGGCTGAGCTCCTCAAACTTTTTCTGCCCGAAATCTTCGACGTAGTCGGCGGAAATGACTGAAATTAAGTCGTTGGGAGTATGTTTCATGCCCATTGAAACCAGAAAGTCCATGACCATTTCCTGGCACCTGATTTCGTCGAACATCGGGAATTTCACGCCGCGTCCGCGGCTGGAAATATTTGCCGGGAAATCATAGTTGGCGGCGATGACAATATTGACGTTCGGCGGCAGGGCGAAGCTGCCGCCGACATTGGTCCTGAAGTAGTACCAGTCGGTTTTGCCGGGGTCGATATCGTCAAAAAAGATGACGAACTTATGGTCTTTCCTGACGGCCAGCTTCCGGGTAAGCGGTTCCAGGCCTTTTTCCAGATCGCCGGGCTCCGGCAGGATGATGGTCAGGTTGTCAAAATAGAGCGTATAGGCAATGGAAAAATGTGTTTTGCCGAGACCGGGCAGGCTGGAAACCAGCAGCGGATAATTCGATTCCCCTCTGGAAAACGCGGAAAAATGCTCATAAAAGATACGGCGGACTTCGTTGTAGCCGAAAAATTGATCGACGGTACGGATGGTGCTGAGTTCGGCCGGGAAAAACTGCCCGTCAAAGTAACGGAATGAACGATTGCCGTGAAACGGATCCGCCGCCTTGGCCCTGGCGGACAGCATTTCCAGCGTCTTCCCGGAGATTTTGCCTTTCGACAGCTTGATGTCGGATTTTTCCCTCAACAGCGAAACAGCTTCCGGCCGGATCCTGGAAAGCGTCTTGCAGTCGCTGTCCATCTGTTCAAGCTGCTGCAGGTATGCCAGAAGAATGCCCTCGGAGCGGCAGATGCGTTCAGCATGCAGCACCAGAAACTGTTTCTCTTTGCCGGAGGCGGAATCCGCTTCCTGATAGTAGTTGAAAATGTTATGCGCGGTAAGGGCGTCGAGGATGCAGTTTTCAAGATTTGACACCAGCGATTTGCCGTCGCAAAATCTGGTCAGTTCGTTGATGCAGTCTATGGAATCCGGTTTATCATCAATGGCGGTATGCCTTCGGGAAGCGGAGGCCGAGTCTATTTTCAGCTTGTCCAGGTCGTCCTGAATTTTTTGCAGCGTAAGCATATAATGTTCGATAAAATCACGGCGGTAGATGTCAATAATCCGGTGACCGTCTTTTCCGGTTACCGCAAAAAGAATGTTGATGCTTGGCGCGGACATCGGAGATTCCGCTTTTCACGGCATCCAGGGTAACGGCTCTTTCAGAAGCGTCCGGCATAGCAGCCTCCATTGTTTGTTGTTCATAAAATAAATGAATCTATCGCTTATTTCAAACGGGACATTATTGTTTTTGCTTAATGCGTTTTTCAACAACCGGTTCCGCCACCAGGATTTCGCCGGCGGTGTCTTTGCCCAGTTGTGCGTCATAGAAGAGCTGTTTTTCCGGCATTCTGAATTCCTTCAGCGCCGCCGGATCAATGCCGGTGGCAACCGCCAGTTTATTCTTGTCCTTCAGCAGCGCCGGAGCCCGGAGATTGATATAATTAATGACGAAGCCGGATTTGCAGTTTTTCAGCTTGCCGCTGGTGAAGAGGAAATTATAGGCTTCGGCGTCGTTGTTCATCAGGATCAGGGCATTGGCTTTCATCAATGTGGCAAGATCAAGCAGCAGGGCCTTGTCGTCCGGGTCGGTAACCGCGCCCCCGGTTTCGCCCATCATCTGCACGGCGTACATGATGCCTTCCCCGTGCCCCGCAAGGCCGATGCAACTGCCGTAGCAGAACCAGAAACCCGGTTTGTCTTTTTCCGTTTCCTGCACCGTCCTGAAAATATCGCCGGCCCAGGAGAACGGCAGCTTGTTGTTGTAAATCTGATACCAGGCATTATCCAGGTAAAACGCTGAAGCGCTTTTTGCGAGTTCGTCCTGGAAGGCGGTTTTGCTGCCAGCCGTGATGCCGGCTTTGTAACCATCTATGATCCGGAAGATCGGCGAGTTCGCCAGAATATAGTTTTCGCCGTGATTTATATCATTCCAACTGAACTTCACGAAAAGATAGAGCCCGGTTTTGTTATCCAGTTCCGTAATCTTTTCCAGCGCCGCGGCGTCTCCCGCTTTTCTGGCAAGTTCGTAGAGAATCATTGCTTTGACCGAGCCGTCATCAACGCCTTTCAAGTACGATTCCGCCAGGCTGTTCATTGCCGGAACGTATGAACGTTCGGCGGCTTTTTTCATCCAGTTGGAACCGGCTTCATCATTTTTTCCGGAAAGCAGCGCTATTTTATACTGGGCGGGAGCATATCCGCTTTGCGCGGCTTTAAGGAACAGCTCTTTTGCCGCTTCCGGATTTTTAACTGCTCCGTCACCGGACTCAAAGATTCCGGCGAGCCGGTACTGAGCGGGCGGATATTGGTTCTCCGCCGCCTTCTTCAACCACTTCATGCCGGCGGCCTGGTTTTTTTCCTGAAAATAGATGTCCGCCAGGTTATATTCAGCTTCCGGGCAATTTTTTTCAGCGGCGTTGAAGAAAAGTCTTCTGGCTTCTTCCGGATTGCTTTCCATGGTCATTTCCCCGAGCTGGTTCAACGCGGGGGCATATAATGCGGAAGCGCCCAGGCGGAAGCATTTAACGGCGGCGGCTTTGTCTTTCGGCACCCCTTCGCCGTAACGGTACATCCTGCCCAGAACGTAATTTGCACCGATGTGTCCTTCCGCCGCCTTTTTCTTTATTTCTTCGACCATATTGTCGTAATACCGGGCCGCTTTCAGATGGTCCGGGGTGACATTGCCGTAACCGTTTTCATATATTTCCGCCAGATAGTACATGGCGACGGAACTGCCTCCGGCGGAACCGGCTTTCAACCAGTTGTAGGCTTCGTCATAATTAATCTCGGACGGTCCGCCGTTGATGTACATGGCTCCGGCGGCGGCCTGATATTCAGGGTTCCCGCGTCTGGCTCCGTCAAGATATTGTTCTTTTACCGACGCGCAGCCGGCGGTCAACAGCAACACCCCGGCGGCACAGCACAAGCCGGGAATCGTTAAAATTCTAATTTTCATATAACAGTCTCCATAAATATTATGAAAAATACCGCAAAATCCGCATTAGCTTAAACTAATGGTTTCTGCGAAGGAAATCAACTATTTTATCCGCAAAAACCTGTCCGATTCCGGGAACTTGCGCCATTAACTGCTCAGGAGTCGCTTTCCGCAGCTCCCGGACCGAGCCGAATTTTTCCAGCAGGATCTTCTTTCGCGCAGCTCCGATTCCCGGAATGT
>TBL_comb47_HYPODRAFT_10007078_pt1 | contig 11910 bp, 7 predicted proteins | sample TroBogypolimnion_40_FD_10682 | JGI IMG/M metagenome (IMG submission 10682) | reverse complement strand
AATCGTTTAACGGACTTGGATGGATGATCGGGCCAACTGTCGGTGGTCTTTTAATTCTGGGAAACACTTCAGGCGGGGCGAACAAATTTTCGTCAATGGCATTGCCTTATATGATCATTGGTTCTTTTGTTCTCCTGGTAGCCCTCTTATTTATTCTGACCAAACTTCCTGAAATAAATGAGGAGGAGGGGGTGCATCATGAAGTTGGTGAAATCGTCAGGCCGTTTTGGAAACAAAGCCATTTTCGTTTTGCTGTCGTGGCTCAATTCTTTTATGTGGCTGCCCAAACAGGGATAAACAGTTTTTTTATCAATTATGTGACCGAAACGATGCCCGCCATTAGTCCCGAGAAGGCTGCCTATATGCTTTCAGTAGGGTTTTTCTTCTTTTGGTTCGGACGGGTGTCCGGTAGCATCATAATGAAATGGATCAAACCTAACCGGATGATTGCTGCTTATGCATTGATTAATGTTATTGCCATGGGTACCGTAATCGCCAATCTGGGTTGGATCTCAATTATCGCCCTTTTCGTAACCTACTTCTGCATGTCTGTTATGTTTCCAACCATCTTTGCCTTAGGTATAAAAGGATTGGGTGCCCAAACTAAGCAAGCCTCATCGTATCTTGTTATGGCCATTGTAGGTGGAGCAATTTGCCCTGTATTTATGGGTTATATCGCCGATACTTCCGGTATGCAGTTGGGCTTTATTGTTCCATTGATCTGTTTCGTAATTATTTTCTTTTTCGGTTCATACGGATATAAAGCAAAACATGTCGTAGTAGCTTGAATATAAAACAATTAAATTATCCAATATAAAACGGGCATGTTCGTTAAATACAAACAAGGATGTAATTTTCACATGCGAATTTCATCCGGCCAACTAAAATCAAAATAATTTCGGATGAAAACTTCAAGAAGAGATTTTATCAAATCGGCATCCTTATTGAGTGCCGGGGCTGTATTGATTCCAAACATGATGAGTTGTTCTCCATCAGGTCGCCTGAATGTGGCTGTGATTGGCGTAGGGGGACAGGGCAAAAGTAACTGGAGCAAGCTGATCAATCAGAAGGACCCGACTTGGAACGAGAACATCGTTGCTTTATGCGATGTGGACGATAACAGGGCGGCAGAGGCTTTTACGGCAATGCCAAATGCCAAACGGTTTAAAGATTACAGGGTCATGTTCGACAAGATGCACAAAGAAATCGACGCTGTAATGGTTTGTACACCTGATCATTCCCATTTTCCGGCACTCATGGCGGCGATGGAGCTTGGTAAACATGTGATCTGCGAGAAACCACTCGCACACAATATCTGGCAATTGCGCACATTGAGAAAAGCTGCCAAACATTTTAATGTGATTACACAAATGGCCAACCAGGGTCATGCCACGAATGGAATTCGCCTTGTAAAAGAGTGGTATGAAGCAGGTTTATTGGGAAATGTGACCGAGGTCATTGCATGGTTCGACGGACCTGAGTTTGGTCCGACGAAATATTTTAATAAACCCGACAGTTTCCCACCACCTGAACAACCCATTCCAGCCGGTTTCGACTGGGACCTATGGCTTGGGCCTGCTGCCGCAAGACCGTTCAACAGTACCTATGCCCCCAAAACCTGGCGTGGCTATTTTGATTTTGGTAACGGTGAATTGGGCGATTGGTGCTGCCATACCCTGGATGCCCCTTTCTGGGCCCTGGATATGGGTATGCCAGATGTAGTGGAAGCCGAATTTAAATCTCCGGTTCCCGACAATGGCTATGTTTCCGACCAGGCGATCATGCGCTGGGAATTTCCTGCACGCGGGAACAAAGTTCCTTTAAAAATGCACTGGTATGAAGGTGGCCTTAAGCCGGAAATTCGCCCTGAATGGCATACCGACAAATTACCGGGTAGTGGTATGATTATGGTAGGGGACAAAATGTGCCTTGCTACAGGCGGAAGGCCCAACACTCCGGCATTGATGATGCCAAAAGGGGAATGGGAGGCGTTCCAGACCAAACTTCCTGAGAAAACGATACCTAGAACATTTGAGGAAAATCCGCAACGCGAATGGGTTGATGCGATTAAAAACGGGAAAATCCCTGGTTCCAATTTTGATTATGCGACCCAACTGGTCGAGATGTCGCTGACAGGTGTATTGGCCCAAAGGTTCAATACACGGATCGAATACGATGCCAAAAATATGAAGGTGACCAATCATCCGGAGCTGGACAATTATATCAAAGAACCGGCACGAAAAGGGTTTTCTTTTGGTGAGAATTTATAAAAATCAAAAAAACAAATGAAAAAAATTATTGTACTCATTTTTGCTGTTGTATTGACAGTCAATGGTTTTGCACAAGCAAAACCCGATAAGATGGATTGGTGGAAGGAAGCCAAATTCGGGCTTTTCATCCATTGGGGAGTTTATTCTGTTCCTGCAGGGGTTTATAATGGTAAAGATGTTGAAGGTATTGGCGAATGGATCATGAACCGCGGCAAGATTCCGATGCAGACCTATCAGGCGTACGCCAAACAGTATAATCCGGTGAAATACAATCCGGAAGCTTGGGTAAAGATGGCAAAGGATGCCGGAATGAAGTACCTTGTCATCACCTCGAAACATCATGATGGGTTTGCCAACTTTGCAACCAAAGCATCGAAGTGGAATATTGTTGAGGCTAGCCCTTATGGGAAAGATGTCCTTAAACCATTGGCTGAAGCCTGTCATAAAGCAGGGATCAGGCTTGGATTTTACTATTCACAGGCGCAAGACTGGAACAACAAAGGTGCTGCCAGTGGTGGTAAATGGGATAAGGCACAGGAAGGCTCTATGGATGAATACATTGATAAAATCGCAGTACCCCAGGTTCAGGAAATCCTTTCCAACTATGGACAAGTTGACATCCTTTGGTGGGATACTCCGACCGACATGAACAAGGAACGGGCTGAGAAATTCCTTCCTGTTATAGCTAAATATCCGAACTTAATTACCAACAATAGGTTAGGTGGAGGTTTCAATGGAGATACTGAAACTCCCGAACAATTTGTTCCGGCAACCGGTTTTCCGGGTCGCAATTGGGAAACCTGCATGACCATGAACGATACATGGGGTTACAAATCAAAAGACAACAACTGGAAATCGCCGGCAGTGATTATCCAGACCCTTATCGACATTGTGAGCAAAGGTGGGAATTACTTATTGAACGTAGGCCCAACTTCCGAAGGGCTTGTTCCGCAACCAAGTATAGACCGGCTTCAGGAAGTAGGCAAGTGGATGAAAATCAATGGAGAAGCTATCTATGGAACAACGGCAAGTCCTTTCAGTTACCTGCCTTGGGGTCGGTGTACCCAAAAAGGGAACAAACTCTACCTTCATGTATTTGACTGGCCAAAAGATGGGAAACTGTCCATCCCGGTTTTGAATAAAGTTACAAAAGCCTGGTTGCTTGCCGATCCGAAGAAATCCCTGACAGTTGAAAAAACTTCCTCCAAAAATACAATTACCCTTGTGGGTGCTGCTCCTGATCAGATTGCCTCTGTAGTTGTGGTAGAACTAAGTGGTCTCCCGGAGGTTCTGCCACTTCCAACGGCTGGTAAGATACCAACAGCTTCCTCCGAAAAAGAAGGAACTTCAGCAAAGAATCTATTTAATGGTAATCCAAAGGACAAATGGCAACCAGCGGTTTCAGACCAGGAAAAATGGGTTGAAGTTGATCTTGGAAAAGAGACGGCCATCGGTGCATTTTCTGTTGTTGAGCCATGGCATCCCTGGGACAATAAGGGGCAGAAACTTGAAATCCAGTACAAATCAGGCGACAGATGGAGTGTCGCAATTGCGGTAACAACCAATGGAACTGGAATTACGGCATCGTTTCCACCGGTTACTGCACGCAATTTCAGGTTAAAAATTGTTGAGGCGAAAGAACCAACAATTAACGAATGGATCTTGCTTCGTGCGGATTAATCAGATAATGGGTACCGGTTTAATATAAAAATTGCATTTGTCGCTCAGATGAAAAATGCGAATGAAATTTAATGTTATAAATAATCAGCAATGAACTTTAATCGTTTCCTATTGACTATATTGTTATCAATTGGTGTATTAGGTCTGAATGCAAAAAACAGTGATTCAGATCTTAAACATTGGCCCAAAGGTTCATCACCTGCGGAGGTCGGAAAAAGGATTGTGGTCAAATTTTTAAATACACCACATTCCCGTTATGGGAATACACACCCTGATACTCCTCCCACACAAATTACCTATCCTGATGTATGTGCCTGGCTAGGTGGACTATGGTTTTCGAAAATTACAAACGACAAACCGCTTTCCGACAGGTTGGCCTCTCGTTTTGAACCACTTTTCAACAATGAGAAGAATTTACTCCCTAAGCCTAACCATGTTGACAACAATGTTTTCGGGTCATTGGCACTTGAGCTTTATTTGCAAACCAAACAGTCGAAATATCTTGATCTGGGACTTTTATATGCCGATACCCAATGGACCCTTCCCGAAAATGCAAAACCTGAAGAGAAAGCATGGGCAGATCAGGGCTACACCTGGCAGACTAGGATTTGGATTGATGACATGTTCATGATCACTGCTGTTCAGTCGCAAGCCTTCCGCGCCACAGACAACCCAAAGTACATTAACAGGGCTGCTAAAGAGATGTTGCTGTATATCAAAAAGATACAGCTCGATAACGGACTGTTTTATCATTCTCCCGATACCCATTACAGCTGGGCCCGAGGGAATGGATGGATGGCTGTAGGGATGACCGAAATCCTCAGAAGTTTGCCAAAGAACAATCCCGACAGGGATCAGATTATGGCCGGTTATCAAAAAATGATGGCTGCCCTACTGAAATATCAGACTCCGGAAGGGATGTGGCGTCAGATTATTGATGATCCGGAAGCCTGGAAAGAGACGTCAGGCACTGCTATGTTTACTTACGCGATGATTACCGGTGTGAAAAACGGATGGCTGGATAAGAAAACTTATGGAGCTGCAGCGCGGAAAGGTTGGCTTGCACTCCTTGGTTACATCAATCAGAATGACGAATTGACTGAAGTTTGTGAGGGGACCAACATTAAAAATGACCACGACTACTATCTTCAGCGTAAAAGAATCGTTGGTGATTTGCATGGACAAGCTCCACTCCTCTGGTGTGCTACCGCATTGCTCCGTTAAACCAAGGAGATCATGGATGAATAAACTTCATAAGTTTGATGGCAGATTGAAGGGAAATTATCGGTATTTTTGTCATTCATCTTAATTAAATTTAAAGAACAAAAATGAAAAAAGCATTGAAGCAACTGACATTCCTGGCTATCCTGATCTTTGTTTTGGCACAATTGGCAACAGGGGCAGGGAGGGAATATTATCAGATTCAAACCTACCGGATTAATGGTAAAGCTCAGGAAGCACGGATTGACAATTTTTTGAAATCAGCCTATTTGCCTGCATTGCACAGGGCGGGAATAAAAGCTGTTGGTGTATTTAAGCCTCTTCCAACCGATACGGTTTTCAGAAATCAGGTTATTGTATTACTGCCATTAACCACATTGGACCAATTGGAAAAAGTAAACGGTCTCTTATTGAAAGATCCGGTTTACCAGAGTGACGGAGCAGATTTCCTGAATGCACCATTTGACAATGTTCCCTGCCTCAGGAAAGAGTCAATTCTTCTGAAGGCCTTCCCGGAAGCTCCTGAATTATTTATTCCGAAGCATCAGACCAAACCATCCGAAAGGATTTATGAATTGCGTAGTTATGAAGGTCCAACACAAAATCTGTTTCTTAAAAAAGTCAAGATGTTTAACGAAGGTGGCGAAATCAAACTTTTTAAATCTCTCGATTTCAATGCCGTGTTTTATGCAGAGGTTATCTCGGGTCCGACGATGCCCAACCTGATGTATTTGACTACATTCTCCGACATGGCTTCTCACAATGCCCATTGGGATGCTTTTAAGAATCACCCCGATTGGAAAAAGCTTTCAGGACTCGACGAATACAAACATACCGTTTCGAAATCGGTCATCATGTTGCTAAATCCGACCGATTATTCCGATTTTTAAAGTTATCCGACGAAAACTGGCCGATCGGCCAGTTTTGTGACAGTTATGGCTTGTTATTTTATAATTACCTGTAATCCTGATATTTGCGAATTTAATGATTCATTTGTTCCCGAATATCAGGATTTTTTTGTTCGTGAAAACAGGCATAGGCGACCTAAAAAGAAAACGAAGGGAATAATTTATTTGCATCACCTATAATGCTGAATATCAGTTAATATATCTGGTTAATTCATTGCTTGTTTCTGACTTCTTCCTGGTAAGTATGTTGAAATAGTTTGAACTTAGGATTTGATTTTCTTTACTTTGCAAAAAATTTAAGAAGCACCAATACTACTCTGTAAAAGCATGGAAGAGAATCTGGTAATAGTCGAGTCGCCGGCAAAGGCGAAAACAATTGAGAAAATTCTGGGGAAAAATTTTCTCGTTAAGTCCAGTTTTGGACACATACGCGACCTCGAAAAAAAGGACTTTGGAGTTGATGTCAACAATAATTATCAGCCAAATTATATTATTTCTGAAGACAAAAAGAAAATCGTCAGTGATTTAAAAAAATGTGCCAAATCAGCCAAAACGGTCTGGATCGCATCGGACGAGGACCGTGAAGGGGAGGCAATCGCATGGCATTTAATGGAGGTGCTGCATCTTGATCCTAAAAATACAAACAGGATAGTTTTTCATGAGATCACTAAGGAGGCTATATTAAAGGCGATTGAGAACCCCAGGTTATTGAATAAGGATTTGGTAGATGCCCAACAGGCACGCAGGGTTCTGGACCGTTTGGTTGGCTTCGAAATTTCCCCTGTTTTATGGAAAAAGGTAAAACCATCATTATCAGCAGGAAGAGTTCAATCTGTTGCTGTCAGGCTGATTGTTGACCGCGAACGTGAGATCACAAATTTTCAGAGTGTCCCGTTTTTCAGGGTCAATGCGGTATTTATTGTTCCTGAGAAAAATGGAAAGGTGTCATTATTAAAAGCTGAATTGAATAACCGTTTCGATACGGCAGGAGCAGCTAAAGAATTTCTTGTTAAATGTAAAGGGTCGGAATTTACGATTGCAGATATTGTGACCCGTCCGGCCAAAAAATCTCCGGCTGCCCCATTTACTACATCAACGTTACAGCAGGAAGCAAGCAGGAAACTTGGTTTTCCGGTCGGATTGACGATGTCGGTGGCCCAAAGATTATATGAGTCGGGAAAAATTACCTATATGCGTACCGATTCCACGAACCTGTCNAACGAAGCCATCAATGCTGCCAGGTTAAAAATCATTGGGTCATTTGGCGATAAGTATGTGAAGATCAGGCATTATAAGACAAAAGTCAAAGGTGCCCAGGAGGCGCATGAGGCGATCAGGCCGACTTATTTTGATCAGGAGGAGGTTGAAGGCTCATCGCAGGAACAAAAGCTGTACAGTTTGATCTGGAAACGGACCCTTGCTTCGCAGATGGCTGATGCAGAAATTGAAAGGACCACAGTTAACATTACAGTTTCCAAAGCCAGTGAACTTTTTGTAGCATCGGGTGAAGTATTGCGATTTGACGGGTTTTTAAGCGTTTATATGGAATCTACCGATGATGAGTCTTTGAATGAAGATGAAAAGGGTATGCTTCCGGTCCTTTCTGTCAATCAGAAATTGAAACCTGATCATATTCAGGCTCTTGAGCGATTTTCACAAAAAGCTGCACGATATACGGAGGCAAGCCTGGTCCGAAAACTGGAAGAGTTGGGTATCGGTCGTCCATCAACCTATGCCCCAACAATCACAACCATTCAGCAACGCGAATATGTGATCAAAGAAGACAGGGAAGGTGTTGAACGGTCATTTCTTACCCTTATTTTGCATGAGGGGATCATACGTGAGGAATTAAAAACAGAAATTACCGGGGCAGAGAAGTCAAAACTTTTCCCTACGGATATTGGCTTGGTTGTTAACGATTTTCTGGTTAAATATTTTGAGCCGATTGTTGATTTCAACTTCACAGCCTCGGTTGAAAAGCAGTTCGATGAGATCGCGGAAGGACAATTGGTCTGGAACCAGATGATCGATGAATTTTACCAACCATTTCATCTGAAAATTGAGGATGCCCTGACGAATTCGGAACGTGCCAGGGGCGAGCGGATACTGGGGACTGATTCGGTGACCGGCAAATTGGTTTCGGCAAAAATCGGACGTTTCGGCCCTTTTGTACAGTTGGGGGAAACAGTTGAAGGGAGCGAGGAAAAACCTCAGTTCGCCAGTCTTCAAAAAGGTCAGAGTATTGAAACAATTACGATCGAAGAAGCCATTAAATTGTTTGAACTGCCGCGTGATCTTGGCGAATTTGAAGGGAAGAAAGTAATTGTCGGAATCGGGCGATTCGGCCCCTATATTCGTCATGACAGTAATTTTGTGTCCTTAAAAAAAGGTGTTGACGACCCGCTCACAGTAACAATTGACCGTGCAATCGAATTAATAGCAGAGAAAAGGGAAAATACGATCAAATCTGTATTGAAAACTTTCGAGGGTGAACCCGATTTGCGGATTCTTGAAGGGCGATGGGGACCATACATCTCTTTTAAAAAGGAAAATTTCAAAATTAAAAAGGGTACTGATATTCAGTCACTTTCTTTGAGCGACTGCAAAACGATCATGGTATCTGAAGGGGCAAAGCCCAAAACATCGAAAAAACGGACAAAATAAAACTTCGGTTGGCGGAATATCAAAAAGGCTTTCGGAAGTAAATCAGTAATGCTGTTCCCCATGTTAAACAAACTGGTCATCCCGGCTGCGGAGCTGGAAGTAGTAAAGCATTTTACAGGAAGTTCTGGTCAATTGGGCCATATTCTGAAGGGTCAGGTCTGGGATTTGGACCATCTTCCCGGGCTTGCCATTCTGGGTATTCCCGAAGGAAGAGGTTCGGTGTGCAAGGACGTTGCTCAAGCACCGGATGTTATCAGGGGCTATTTGTATTCCCTTGCTACATTTTCCCCTGAAATCTCTGTTTTCGACCTGGGAAATGTCAAATGCGGAAAAGAGGTAAAAGATACTTATGCTGCTGTAAAAATGGTTGCAGAGGAACTTTCTGTTTTAAATATTCCGCTTCTGATTTTGGGAGGAAGCCAGGATTTGAGTGTTCCAATCGCAGAAGGTTTTGATAAAAAGGAATTTAACCTTATTATTATAGATGATAGGGTTGATAATTCAATTGACGGGGAAAGCCCGGCCGATGAAATGTACATCAACAAGCTTCCATTGGGTACTTCGTTGAGCGTGGTTGCAGGACAATCTTATTTTATTAATCAGACTGATTATGACCTTTTTGGAGAAGGTTTTAATGGTGAGATCATTACACTTGGGCAACTGCGATCCGGTTTTAAAGAAATTGAACCGCTTGTCAGATGTTCGAATTTAGTTAGTTTCGACTTTGGTTCATTAAAATCATCCGAAGCTCCCGGTCAATACCGCATTTCACCCAATGGCCTCACAGGTGAGGAAGCTTGTCAGATTGCCTGGTATTCAGGAATTTCCACTTCTCCGGTCTGGTTTGGCCTATTTGGTTATTCACCATCCGTTGATGGCTCTGCCTCCGGTGCAATGATGGCTGCCCAAATCTGTTGGTACTTTATGAACGGAAGGGCTAAAAAGCTCGATACAGAGCCAATTGATGAAGCTACTGAATTTGACTTTTATCGGGTGGTTATTGAAGGATTGGATGATGAGGTTTCATTTTTGCGGCATCCCGTCTCGCACAGGTGGTGGATGGAGGTTCCTTCAGAAGACTGTGCCAATTACCCTGTAAGGGTTCCTTGTTCTAAAAAGGATTATCGGAAAGCATGTGAAAATGAGATACCGGAAAGATGGTGGAAATATTTCAACAAAATATATTGAGTAAAATTCTATCTTTGCTTTCTTTAGATTTACTAAAAGTGGTTCGGATTTACGGTTACAATTCTGCGGATGAACGATAAATATAAATATATCACTGAATTTATTTGCAAATTATTGAATAAGTCTCTACTATTGTGGATAATACTTATATTTAGTATTTTCGCTGCTAAAGCCCAGCAGGATCCACAGTTTAGTCAGAACCAGTTCAATCAATTGACTGTAAATCCAGGATATGCAGGGTCTTCAGGATTTGTAAATTTCTCAGTATTAAACAGATATCAATGGGTTGGTTTTCCCGGTGCTCCAGTGACAATTGTTTTCAATACCGATGGGGCATTTCATCTTGTTGGTAAAAATGACGGTCTGGGATTGTCAATTATGAGTGATGTTATTGGTTTTGAGAAGAATGTTTCGGTAGGTCTGAACTATTCGTGGCGAAAAAAAGTTGGTAGTGGCATATTGGGTTCAGGAATATCTATAGGATTTTTGAATAAAAACCTGAAGATTGACATGAGTGGAGTTGACGGAAGTGATTTAGTCAATCTCTCCGATCCCGCACTGCCACAAACTGAGGCCAACGGTGTGCTTGCAGATCTGGGAGCTGGTTTATATTATCAGCAAAAAGATTACTTTCTTGCCTTTTCTGTAAAACACATCAATCAGGCAACCTTGTCATTTGACGAGTCAGGGAAGTATTCATTAAGGAGGCATTATTATCTTAGTGCAGGTTATACACTTCAAATGTCGGATGCCAGGCTTGTCGCCCTTCCGTCAGTTTTTCTTAAAAGTGATGCAACAACTTGGCAGGCAGATTTAAATATGACAGTACAGTATGATAAGCGATTCTGGGGTGGATTGGGTTATCGTTTTCAGGATGCGATAATAATCTCAATTGGTTCAGAGCTATGGAATGGAATTAAATTTGGTTATTCTTACGACGTAAGCACGTCTGCGCTATCAAGATATAATTCCGGTTCGCACGAAATTTTTCTTGCCTATTCGGTATTACTAAACAAAAAACGCACACATGCATATAAAAGTGTTAGATTTTTGTAATTTTGGCTATTAAAATAGTTGAGCACAACATATTTAAACGAACTATGAAGCGATTGTTTTTCTTGGGTAGTATATCGGCTATTCTCCTGTTAGTCAGTTGCCAAAAAGGCAGTAACGGAGAATTGACAGGTGTCGAAAAACGTGGGAAATACTTTGAACCTTCCCCACTTGGTATGGCAATGATACCAGGTAGAAGTTTCAATATGGGCCCCGGTGATCAGGATGTTGCTTATGCAACGGCTCCGACACGGACAGTTGACTTAGCCACCTTCTGGATGGACGACACCGAAATTACCAATAATGAATACCGACAATTCGTTTATTGGGTTCGTGATTCGTTGGCAAGAATAATGCTGGCGAACAATGGGTTTCCTGAATACATGATTTCACAGAATCGTCAGGGTCCGATTAATCCTCCGATTATTGATTGGAAAAGAAAAATCAGGTGGCTTGATTCTAAATATACAAAGGCTTTGGATTCAATGTATTATATTGATGACTCAGCTGGTGGAGGAAAAAATGACAGGATTTTTGGCAAAAAGGAAATTGATCCCCGAAGGTTAAATTATATTTATTCATTCGTGGATCTTCAACAGGCGGCCCGTTTACAAAATGCCTATAATTTTACCTCTCAAAGTTATGAGGGTACTGTAATAAACCTTAAAGGTGAAATCGTTCCGATCACCGACCGGTCAAAATTTGTAATGAGTGAAGTTGTGAATGTATATCCTGACACTCTCGTCTGGATACGTGATTTTTCTTATGCCTACAATGAACCACTTACAAACAGATATTTCTCCCATCCTGGTTATGATGAATATCCTGTTGTTGGGGTGAATTGGAAACAGGCAAAAGCTTTCTGTATGTGGCGGACCAATTATAAGAATTTCACCCTTTCCCAAAAGGGCGATTTTGGCGTTCAG
>TBL_comb47_HYPODRAFT_10007077_pt1 | contig 11911 bp, 8 predicted proteins | sample TroBogypolimnion_40_FD_10682 | JGI IMG/M metagenome (IMG submission 10682) | reverse complement strand
TTCGTTGGATTCGAAAAGCGCCTCTGGGCGCTTTTCGAATCCAACGAACTGCCGAGACGACAGGGGGGACCTGAACGCCTACAACGTAAATACTCGCTAGACTTTCGTGCATGGGCAATCCGGTCGATCGTTCACGCATACGTACCGCCTGGGTGGTGGCGGTGGTCGTGGATGGTCTACAGTTGATCACATCACCGGCAGAATTGACCGGTCCCATGGCATGGGTCCTCGGAGCTGGGGTGGACTTGATCACCATGGCGGTTCTGGTGTTCCTGGTGGGATTCCACTGGGCCTTCCTGCCGTCCTTCGTTACCAAGATGCTTCCCCTTGTGGACATTGCGCCTACCTGGACCATCGCGCTTGCCATCGCAACCCGGGGTCGTCGTCAATCGCCCCCACCCCGCGATCTCCATTGAAATCCATGCCCAGGAGACGGGAGCCTTGGGGACAAGGCGGCTTCGGCCGGGAACGAAAAAGTGCCTGCTCTTTCAAGCAGGCACTCGATCCTTCAGGCATCTCTGACCAGGCGTGATTACTTCGCGTAGTGGAAGATGATGTTGACCCGGCGGTTTTCCTGTCCGCCTTCGGCCGTGGTGTTGTAGGCGAACCGGCGGTTGTCGCCGAAGCCTTCGGCGGTCAGCCGGGACCGGTCGACCCCGAGGGTGCCCACCAGGTAGTCCACCACGTTCTGGGCCCGGCGCCGGGAGATCTCCATGGCCAGGGCCGGGGTCGCCTGCAGGTTGCCGGTGTGGCCTTCAACCGTGGCGGTGATGCTCGGGTTGGCCTTGAGCAGGCCGGCCACCTTGCGCAGGTCGCGGTCGAATTCCGGCTTGATCTCGGCCTTGTTCTGGTCGAAATCGATGTACAGGGCCATGGTCATCCTGGCGGGGACCACGGTGAGGCCCTCCACGTCGGTCACGCAGGCGACGATGGCGTCGACCCGGCGGTTCTGCCGCTTGCCTTCCTCGGTGCTGTTGTCCGCCACCGGACGGGTCTCGCCGTAGCCCACGGCCGACAGCCGGGAGCGGTTGATGTGGAGGTCGTCCACCAGGTAGTTCACCACGCTCTCCGCCCGCTGCTGGGACAGCTTCAGGTTGTGGTCGTCCGAGCCGACGTTGTCGCTGTGTCCTTCGATGACGGCCGTGGTGTCGGGATACTTGGCCAGGTAGGTGCCCAGCACCTTGAGCTTCTCGCGGTCCACGGGCTGGATGTCGCCCTTGTCGATGTTGAACTCGATGTCCAGGATGGTGCAGTACTGCTGGGTCGCGGCGGCAGGCACCACCACGAGCACCGGGGCGGGAGCGACCATGACAGGCGCGGGCGCGGGGGCGGGGGCGGGGGCGGCGGCGACCGGCGCGGCCGACGCCGTCTGCACGGGAGCCTTCCGGCCGAACCGGAACAGCAGCCCGGCGGAGAGCATGTCCACGTCGCCCCGGTTGCCGATGGCGTCGTTGACCCGGTAGCGCTCCACTTCAGCGCGCGCGGCCACGGTCCGGGTGAAGTCGTACTGAAGGCCCCCGCCGAACTTGTAGTTGGTCTGCCGGCGGTTCGCGTAGGGCGAGATCACCCCGACGAAACCGGTCCTGCCGAAGGAATCCTTGGCTTCGGCGTAGGCCAGGCCCGCCCGGCCGAAGGCGGAGAACTTAGCCGTGAAGGGCACGAAGCCCACCGCGTCCAGGTTGAGGCCCCGGAGGCTGATGTCGCCGGTGAGGGTTCCTGGGGGGAGGGTGGTGGCGGTGAAGCCGAACCGGCCGAGCTCGAAATAGCCGCCTTCCAGCGCGAAGTGGCGGTTGAACTGGTAGCCGGTGAACACCTTGAACCCGGTGTCGTGGTTGCGGTCATCGATGCCGGTCACGGTGAAGCCCGAGCCGAGCAGGCCGCTGCTGATCCTGGCGTCGTCGATCTTGGCCTTGGAGCGGCCGATGTTGGCGCCCAGATACCATCCTGGGTCCTGGGCCGCCGCGGGGGTGGCGGCGATGACGGCGAAGGCCACCAGGCCCAGCAGTCCAGATGCTTTGAATAGTCTCATGTCATTCTCCGGGGAAGGTTGCTACTGGGCGGGGACGTTGATGGTGTCGGTCTGCAGGGCGACGGTCGCCGCGGCGCTGGTGGCGCCGGACAGGAGCCGGCCGAAGACGATGGCGCCGGAAGCGGTGGTGATGCTGCCGCCGGCCATGATGGTGCCGCTGAAGGTGGTGCCGCTGCCGAGGGTCGCGGCGACGGTGGGAACCCAGAACACGTTCTTGGCCTGGGCGCCGTTGCCCAGGGAGACGTCGGCGGTGGTGTTCAGCGAGTTGCCGATCTGGAAGACCCAGACGGCGTTCGCGTCGCCGCCCGCGTCGAGGGTGATCGGGGTGGAGACCAGCATGGTGCCGCTGCAGGTGTAGGTGCCCGGAGGGACGCCCAGGGGATACAGCGCGCCGAGGTCGGCGCCGTTCGCGATGACGGTTCCGGGGGCGAGGTTCTGGGCCGCGGTGAACGCGGTGAGCAGGTCGATCCTGGCCTGGGCGGAGACGGCGTCACTGACGTGGACCGTGCCGTTCACCAGGGGCGAACCGGTCAGAGTGGAGCCGGGGTCCAGGGAGACATCGCCGTTGACCGTGGAAGCGCCGGAATTGGTGATGGTGGCGGTGGCCATGACCCCGAAGGTGACGGCCGAACCGAGCGCCACAGGGCCCTGGACCAGCCCGGAACCGGTGGTGAAGGTCCAGGGATTGGGCACCGGGCCCGCCGTCAGGGCGTTGCCGGTCTGGTCCTTGGCGCCGGTGACCGCGGCGGTGTAAGTGGTGGCGGCGGCGAGGTCGGCCGCCGGGGTGAAGGTGGCGATGCGGGTCGCCGCGTCATAGCGGATCGTCCCCGCCAGGATGGGACCTGCGGGCACGCCGCTGGTCCGCACCGTGAAGGTGGCCGTGGAGAGCGTCAGGGGATCCATCCCCTCGCTGAAGGTGGCGTTGACCGCGCTGTTGAGCTGGACGGCGGAGGCCGCGGCGGCGGGGGCGGTGAGGATGATGGTGGGCCGGATCAGGTCCGGGGCCGCGGCGGTGGTGAAGCTCCACTGGTAGTTGCTGGCGGCGGGCAGGGCGGCCTGGTTGCCGGCCAGGGCGTTGCCGGCCAGGTCGGCGGCGGCGCTGGTGACCGTGGCGGTATAGGTCGTGCTGGCGGCGAGCGCCGACTTGGGGGTGAAGACCGCGGTCCGGCTGCCGATCACGTAGCTGACCGTGCCGGCGGGGACGGTTCCCGGCGCCGCCGTCGTCAGGGTGAAGCTGGCGGCGGTGAGGGTGGCGGGGTTCATGTCCTTGGTGAAGACCGCGGAGACGGCGATGTTGGTGGGCACCCCGGCGGTGGGGCCGGGCACGGTCGTGGCCGGGATCGTCAGGGCCACCCTGGGCCGGGTGGTATCGGTGCTGAGCCCGGTGGTGAAGTGCCAGACGTACGGATTGGCCAAGGCCAGGCCGGTGGCGAGGCTCCTGGCCCCGGTGACCGTGGCGGTATAGACCGTCGTGCCCGCCAGGCTGGTCGCGGGGGCGAGGGTGTAGGTGGCGATCCGGCCGGAGGGGTCGAGCGTCACGGTGCCGGTGGCAGCCGGGGCGGGCGCCGCGCCGGTCAGGGTGAAGGATGCGGTGCCGGTGATGGGGGCCATCGGCTCGCTGAAGGCGGCGGTGATGAGGGTGTTGTTGGTCGCCACGCCGGTGGCGTGGTTGACCGGGGCCACGGCCGTCACGGTCGGCGCGGTGAGCAGGACGGTGTCGTCGGCCAGGCCCAGGATGGGGGCCCGGTTGCCCGCGCATCCCGCCGCCAGGGCGGTCAGCAGCAGGGCCGCGCCCCAGGGAAGGATTCTGTTGTAGCTGGTATGGCTGTTCATGGATTAACCTCGGCTCGAGTTGATGGAGGCGGGGACGGGCTCGCCGAGAGGTTGGGCGATCCGCTCCCGCATGTTCCGGTGGCGGGCAAGGGCGGACAGGTCGGGTCCCGCCCCTCTGGAAGACAGGGGTTTCGATTCGATCAAGGACGCCAATCGGCAGAACTGCCCGGCCTGCAGGGCGAGCAGTTCGCGCCAGTGGTCCAGCCGGACCAGATCCAGTTCGGCCAGGAATTCCTTCAGCTTGGCTTTGTGGCTGGGCGTGCTGATCGGCGCAGCGGGGGTCCGGCCGTTTTCTGGATTGGGGGCTTTCATGGCTTCGGCACCTCGGTGGAATGGAATCGGATGTTTGAAGCACTTATCGAGCCAAACACATAAGATATTATTTAACAGTAATTTAGATGAACAGATTGTTCCTGGCGGACCCCCGACTCCTTCAAAATGAAGCCCTCCCTCCTCTAACTCGAAGGACCCTGGGGTCCGCCGGTTCCCGGCCCCGCAGGTCGACTGAACCTCCTCACAAAAAACAAAAATAGGAGGTTGCTGTCGTTCATTTCACGATGCTAGGATCCTCTTATGGCAACTGCTCCCGTGACGATCGCCCGAAGCCTTGGTTCCAAGGTCGGGGAAGTCATGGGCAGCGGCCGTTTCATCCTGGCGTACGCTTATTACAGCGTCGGCGAGGATGGAGGCCTGTCCGACTAGGTCTGAACCGATCATCCCGCCGCCCCGGAACGAATGTTTCGGGGCTTTTTCCATTCAGGAGGCCATAACCCGACAACCGACCGTCCGCCGGCAACGCCCACGCCGGAACCTGCCCTGAAGTCACCGATTAATCGCTCAAATCAGGCCTTTAACCGAGGCCCCGGGAACGTACTTCCGCGTTTTCCCTTTTCCAGGAGCCACCGCCATGTCCGAAACCACCATCCGCTTTGCCAACGGGGAATTCGTGCCCCTGGAGATGCACAAGGTCCGGGTCGTCCAGAAGCTCAACCTGCTGCCCGTGGAGGCGCGGCTGGGAGCCATGGAGAAGGCCGGGTTCAACACCTTCCTGCTGAAGAACCAGGACGTGTTCCTGGACATGCTGACCGACAGCGGGACCAACGCCATGAGCGACCAGCAGGTGGCGGCCATGATGGTGGCGGACGACGCCTATGCCGGCTCCGCTTCCTTCGAGCGGCTCCAGGAGGCGGTGGAGGAGGTGTTCGGCACCCCGTTCTTCCTGCCGGTGCACCAGGGCCGGGCCGCCGAGCACATCATCAGCCAGGTGTTCGTGGGCAAGGGCGGCGCGGTCCCCATGAACTACCATTTCACCACCACCAAGGCCCACATCGAGCTGGCCGGCGGGAAGGTGCGGGAGGTCTTCACCGAGGAGGCCCTGCGGATCAAGAGCGACCACCCGTTCAAGGGCAACCTGGACATCGGCAAGCTGCGCGCCTTCATCGCCGAAGTGGGGCCCGCCAACATCCCCTTCATCCGCATGGAGGCCGGCACCAACCTCATCGGCGGCCAGCCGTTCTCGGTGGCCAATCTGCGGGAGGTGCGCAAGGTGGCCGACCAGCACGGGCTGAAGATCGTCATGGACGTCAGCCTGATGCCGGAGAACCTCTACTTCGTGAAACTGCGCGAGGAGGAGTTCCGCCACGCCAGCGTGGCCCAGATCATGCGCACCATGTGCGACCTGGCCGACATCCTCTACTTCTCGGCCCGGAAGATCAGCTGCGCCCGGGGCGGGGGCATCGCCACCCGGAGCCGGGAGCTCTACCTGGCCATGCGCGACCTGGTGCCCCTGTTCGAAGGCTTCCTCACCTACGGCGGCATGTCGGTGCGGGAGATCGAGGCCATGACCGTGGGGCTGCGGGAAACCCTGGACATGAACGTGATCGGCCAGTCGCCCCAATTCATCAAGTACCTGGTGGACCAGCTGGACGCCTCCGGCGTGCCGGTGGTGACCCCCGCGGGCGGACTGGGCTGCCACCTGGACGCCAAGGCGTTCCTGCCCCACATCCCCCAGACCGAGTACCCCGCCGGGGCGCTGGCGGCGGCGCTGTTCATCATCTCCGGGATCCGGGGCATGGAGCGGGGAACGATCTCCATGGACCGGGACGCCCAGGGCAACGACGTGCCTTCCGACGTGGAGCTGCTCCGGCTGGCCCTGCCGCGCCGGGTCTTCACCCTGTCCCAGATCAAGTTCGTGGAGGACCGGGTGCGCTGGCTGTTCGCCAACCGGGAGCTGGTCGGCGGGCTGCGCTTCCAGGAGGAGCCCAAGGTCCTGCGCTTCTTCGTGGGGCGCCTGGCCCCGCTGGGCGACTGGACCGCCAGGCTGGTGGCCAAATTCAAGGCCGACTTCGGCGCCAGCCTCTGATCCGGCCTCGCGACCCTGCCATGGGCGAGGCTATCCTCGCTTATGGCAGGGATGAGCAACCGTCTGGCCGCGCTCGCGGGCCGGTTCCGCGAAGGGACCTTCTCCTCCCTGTACGTGCGCAACTACCGGCTGTACTACTTCGGCCAGATCATATCCACCTCGGGCACCTTCATGCAGATGGTCGCCCAGGCCTGGCTGGTGCTCGACCTGACCCACTCCGGCAAGGCCCTGGGCCTGGCCACCGCGCTGCAGTACCTGCCGATCCTGTTCCTGGCGCCCTACGGCGGAGTCGTCACCGACCGCGTCTCCAAGCGGAAGATCCTGTTCTGGACCCAGTCCCTCTCCGGGATCCTGGCCCTGGTCCTGGGCGGGCTGGTGGCCGCCGGGCTGATCCGGGTCTGGATGGTCTACGTCCTGGCGACCTGCCTGGGACTGGTCAACGTCTTCGACAACCCCACCCGCCAGACCTTCCACGTCGAGCTGGTCGGGGCCGAGAACGTGCGGAACGCCGTGACCCTGTACTCGATCCTGGTGAACCTGGCCCGGATCGTCGGACCGGCCATCGCCGGGGCGCTCATCGCCTCGGTGGGGCTGGCGCCCTGCTTCCTCATCAACGGACTCTCCTTCGGCGCCGTCGTGGCCATGCTGGCCATGATGGATCCCCGCGAGCTGCTGGTCTCGCCGCCGGTGCCCCGGGCCAGGGGCCAGATCCTCGAGGGGTTCCGCTACGTGCTCGCCACCCCGGTGCTCGCCGCCAGCCTGCTGATGATGGCCATCGTCGGCACCCTCACCTTCGAGTTCCAGGTCAGCCTGCCGCTGATCGCCCACGCCACCTTCCACGGGGATGCCCGCAGCTACGCCTTCCTGGCCTCCTCCATGGGCTTCGGGGCGGCCTTCGGCGGGCTCTTCTTCGCCAGCCGCAAGGGCTTCACCCCCGCCAAGCTGGTGAGCGCCTCGCTGCTGTTCGGGCTGGCCGTGCTGGCCGCGGCCTGCATGCCGAACCTGGCGCTTTCCGGGCTGGCGCTGGTGGCGGTGGGCATCTGCTCCATCAACTTCTCCTCGCTGGGCAACAGCATCCTGCAGCTGGGGAGCGCGCCGCACATGCGCGGCCGGGTCATGTCCCTCTGGTCGGTGGCGTTCCTGGGCTCCACCACCATCGGTGGGCCCATCGTCGGCTGGTTCGCCGAAGTCATCGGGGCCCGCTGGGGCCTGGCGCTGGGGGGGCTGGCCGCCCTGATCGCCGCGGCCCTGGGGGCGTTCGCGCTCCGGACCAGGGGTGGTCGCCTGAAAGATACGGAACGCCCCTGATCCATTTCTGACCTTCGGTCGAGCTTCAACCTACGCCGGTTCCGCCGGCAGGAGGGAACGGGGCGAAATGGAGGGACCCGGGCCTGTCAGGAACCGAACGCCCCAGTAAAAACAGCACCGTTTGTCGTCCGTCCTATAATCAATAAATGCTAACTTAAAACAAATTTTAATAGTAATTACGCATTTTTAAATTTCCCTTGGCTCGACCCGAAAGGGTATGGCAGCATGGCCGCCGGCTTCCCCTTCCGGACCCGTCAAGCCCAGGAACCATTCCGTGCCCAAGCTCTTTTCCATGCTGCTGTCCCTCCTTCTGCTCCTGCTGGCCGGTCCGGCCTGGTCCCAGCCCTACCAGACCTCCTTCGCCAACGTGACCGTCGACCGCGTCGCGGGCGCCTTCCAGGATGCCTCCCGCTACCGGATCGACCCGGCCAGCGGATCGACATCACCTACGCCGGAGGCCCCAACGACCCGGACTATACCGCCGAATGGCTGCGCGACGGCCAGCCCACCGGGGTGCGGATCGGGTTCCGGAGCGAGGGCGGCGTCATCCACGTCGACTATCCCGAAACTGGCGCCAGCTTCACCCTGGAAACCGCCGTGTCCTGCCCGGACCTGGACAACCCGATCTACTACGCCCTCTGCGGCATCTACAACACCACGATGTTTGACCAGACCCAGCACCGCGCCTACATCCTCACCCCGATGTACCAGAGCGTGCGCAGGATCACCAACGACCGCACCGGCTCGACCCTGGCCATCGGCTACACGGATACGGTCTGGGCCGGCCATGGCGCCTTCGGCGCCCACTACACCCTGCCCACGACCCTCAGCTTCCCCTCGGGGCGCAAGGTGCAGCTGCACTGGAACAGCTATCCGTTCCGGCGCAACGACGCCCGCAACGGGGTATGGCAGGGCTACTTCCTGCAGTTGGTCAACGCGTCCTACCACCATGAGTTCAGCAAGGAGACCTGGACCCTGGGGGTGGACCGGGTCCAGGAAACCGACCTCACCGGGGAGGAGCGGGTGACCAGCCATGCCCGGACCGTGCCCCAACCCGCCGGCGGCGCCAACCGCAACGGCTGGGCATCCCTGGATTTCCGGGTGACGATCACCCGTCCGGACGGCTCCTCCCGGGTGGAAACCTACTGGCCGCCCCTGCAAGGGAGCGACGGCGGACCGGGCAGTCCCTGGGTGGACCAGCTGGCCACCCTGGCCCACCTCAAGCACGTGGTGAAGGAACAGGCGTACTACCCCGCGGGCGCGACCCCCGGGACCCCTGCGGCCAAGGTCGTCTCCTACCGGGATCTGACCCTGCGCCGAAACGGCATTCCCAGCGAAACCATCGATCATTCCGTGGTGCCGGTGCCCGCCTGGAAGGTCACGGTGGACAACCTGCGGGGCACCACCGAATCGGAGATCCTCGCCGACTGGGAGGGCAGCCCGGTCTTCGGCTGGAAGACCACCCTCCAGGACGTCAAGGGGCCGGCTCCGAAGGCACCCGATCCGGCCGACGCGCTGCGGCGTCCCCAACGCCCCCAACGCCCCCAGCGCCCCACGCGCCCCTGGTACGAACTCAAACGGGAACGGAGCTTCGACCCCCTGCCGGCGCTGGGCCTGTTCCCCAGGCCCGCCGGCGAACGGGTGCACATCCTCCTGGACAGCTCCGGAGGACTGGCCCCCGGCCAGCCCCAGGAGGCCGTCCTGCCCTGGACCCAGCTCACCTATGACCCCGGCCATCCCGCCCTCGACCGGGTCCTGGAAAGCACGCTGACCGGGGCCGCCACCCGGGTGATCAGCAGCTTCAGCTACCAGGCCGAGGCCGGGGACGGCGCGGACCGGATCGATTCCGTGTCGGTCCACTCCCCGGACTACCCGGGCGAGGCCGGCATCGAACGGTTCGGCTATGACCGGCTGGGCCGCCTGGACAGCATCCGCAAGAAGGGGGTCTCCTGGTCCCTGGGCCAGGAGGCGGATGGGCTGGGCCGGCCGGTCGCCCAGACCGACCCCAACCAGTTGGCGACCCGGTACCGCTGGGATGAGGAGGATCGCCTGACCGCCATCATTCCCCCGGGCCCCCTGCTGGAGACCCGCATCGAATATGCCCCCGACCACCGGGGGGCGACCCTCAGCCGGGGCGACCAGTGGCGGGAAGACCGCTACAACGGTTTCGGCGAACGGGTGCTCAGCCGGAGGCGGGTCGGCCAGGGGGTCGTGCACCAGGTCTTCCGCCACGATCCGGCGGGGCGCAAGCTGTTCGAATCGGTCTGGCTGCCGGGCCCGGGCGCCGAGGGGGAGCCCGTGGAAGGCCTGGCCGGGCACCGCTGGCGCTACGACGGCCTGGGCCGGCTCGCCGAGCACACCGACCCCAACGGCGTCCGCACCCGGATCGGGTATCGCCTTCTGGATCGCCAGGTCACCACCGCGCCGGAGACGCCCGAGGCCAGGACCTTCACCTTCCGCAGCGACATCACGGGCCGCCTGGTGGCGGTGCTCGATCCCATGGGAGGGGACACCCGGTATGGCTACGAACCCGGCGGCAGGTTGGCCCTGGTGACCCAGCGCGCGGGCAAGGGCTCCACCCAGGAGCGGCGGATGCAGTATGGCGACCTGGGCTGGCTGACCGCCCTGAGCGACCCCGAGCACGGCACCACCACCTTCGTCCAGTTCAACGTCCTGGGCAAGCCCGGCCTGGAGACGGCCACGGGGGACGGCACCGGCGCCGCCCGGATCCTGCGCCGGACCTACGACGCCACCCAGGAGCGGCTCACCGGGGTGACCAGCGACGACGGTTCGGTCGACCAGGCCTTCGCCTACGACCAGGCCGACGCGGGCGGCCGCCCGGCGGCGTCCTATTGCGCCGCCAACGGCCGGATCAGCTACGCCCGGGACGGCGCGGTCGCCGTGTTCCGCAGCTACGGCGGCGCCGGGGGCACGCTCAGCGCCCTGGATACCCAGGTCGGACCGGAAGGCTCGCCCTTGCTCTGGCGTCAGCAATTCGAGGTGGACGGCACCGGCAACCGGATCCTGGCCACCACCCCCCGCAGTCGACTGGTCATCGATCAGGATCCCTTCCTGGGGCTCCCGAGGGGCTTGCGCCGCAATGACGTCACCCTGGCCTCCGGCACCCTCGGCCCGGCCGGGGAGCTGCAGGACCTGAGCCTGGGCGACGGCGTCCGGGCGGCCTTCAGCTATGACCCGGACCAGCGGCGCCTGCATGCCCTGGAATACTTGGCCAAGGGCGGCCAGCCCAGCCACCGGTGGACCCTGAGCTACGATGGGCTGGGCCTTCCCGCCAGCAATGGCGAAGACCGCTTCCCGGGACGGGACCTCCTCGGCCGCCTGGGCCAGGCCGAGGTCGCCCGGCTTGATGCCGAGGGCAGGCCGGACCCCTCCCGGCGGATCAGCCTGAGCTTCGGCCATGACGCGTTCGGCAACCTGATCCGTTCCCTGGCCACCGGGGAGCTGCCCGGAGCGCCCGTCGGCGGCTCCAGCCTCCTGAAGACCCGCTACAACCTCTACAACGACGCGCGCCAGCTGGTGAGCCAGTACGAACGCCCCGACCCGGCCCCGGCCGAGCCGGTGTGGACCCGGGACCTGCTGTACTTCGGCGCCCGCCAGGTGGGCGAGGCCGACGAGCGGGGCGTGCATCTCGCCCTGGTGGATCCCCTGGGCACGCCCCGGACCCTCCTGGACGCCCAGGGGACCGCGGAGAGCCGGCAGAAATTCCTGCCCTTCGGTGAGACGATCGACCGGACCGGATCCTTGCTGAGCACCAAGGGGTTCACCAACCACGAGCAGACCGATGCCTCCGGACTGATCTACATGCAGGGGCGGTTCTACCTGCCCCAGTATCACCGGTTCGTCAGTCCGGATCCGGGGCTGGCCCAGCATCCGGAAAACCCGCAAAGTTGGAACCTCTACAGCTACGCGCTGAACGATCCAGTGACGCTGATCGATCCCACTGGGCTGGAAGGCGTGCCCTGGTATCTGGGTGGCAGCAGTCCCATGGTGGACCGGGCGCTGGGCGGGCTATACGGAATGGCGGTGTCGGGCAACCCCGGGTTCCAGATGGTTGCCCAGGGTGCGGACGTGGTGTCAGCTGCCGTCAACACGGTCGGCAACCAGAACTTGCCGATGCTCAGCAATTTGGGGCGAACTGCCGCGGGCGGAGCGGGTGCGGGTCAGTTGCTTCTGTCCCACTCCATGGAGGTCCCGGCCTCAATCATGGCTGGGGAGGTCGGTGGGAATCTCCTTGGTAGGGCGGTCAATCTACTTCCGCAAGGGAGTTCAAGCACCTTCAATGCATTGTGTCCTTGTGGCAGGCGTGCGTGACTCCGGCCGCCAATGGCGGCCTTGTCACGGCCTGCGCCTGAACTGGG
>TBL_comb47_HYPODRAFT_10007076_pt1 | contig 11911 bp, 7 predicted proteins | sample TroBogypolimnion_40_FD_10682 | JGI IMG/M metagenome (IMG submission 10682) | reverse complement strand
TCGTCCAGCATAATTTCCTTGATCAGACCCAATGCGATCGGCCGCATTCCAAGTGGTCATAATGGGCGCACTCAAATTACCTAACTTAGCCTTGAGTTTTAAGGCGGCCTCTCTACTGACCCCGCCACCAATCAGCAATACTGGCCGGGAGGCAGCGTTAAAAGCAGCGATAACTTCATCGCTAAGTATTTTAGGAACCGGTTGAGCCAATCGGCTAGGAGCCAAAACTGGCGAAGCAGCTGCAACTTCCTTAGCCTGGATATCCAACGGGATCTCCAAAAATACTGGGCCACGCCGCATGCCGTTAGCGCCATGAATCAATTCCTCAAACTCTTGATAATTCACTACCCGATCGATCAACTCCGATTGCACCGTGATAGAACGTACGATAGAGACGCCATCAATTTCTTGAATTCCTCGCTGGCGCAATTTTCCCCGAGCCAGATCAGCCGTCTTAGCCTGACCCCCAATAATCAATAGCTCACGACTTTCTAAAAAAGCACCCGCAATCGCAGTAACCATATTGGTGAGTCCTGGCCCAGCCGTCACTAAGGCCAAAGCTTTTTTACCTCCAGAAGACTCATTAAAGTACTCCGCAGCAATTCCAGCGGCTACTTCATTAATAACGGGGCGGCAATCTAATTTCAAGCTCAAGCTTTCAATCAAATGCATGATGTTGCCACCGCCCACGAAAAAGCAGTGGGTATAACCAAGCTTCACCAACCAATCGGCAATTTGATCGCTATATTTCAAAGAAATGCTCCTGCTTTTAATTTGCTAAAGATGGTTTTTATAAAGCTATTAATGTGTTCGTTTTTCGCAATGGCTTCTCGCTTTAAGCATCCTGATTCATCAGCCAAAATCAGATAGTAATGCGTGCTATCGTGTTTTTTATCAGACATGAAGCTGGCATAAGCATCTTCCATGGATAAGCTGCTAAGTTGCTTTTTCAGCAAAGGCAACTGCAATAATAATTTTTGCAAGTAGCCGATGAGACTAGCGATGCGAGGTGGTGTTTTATGCATTGGAAAATAGGCCTTAGAAAACTCAAGCTCAGCGAGCATGCCAAGCCCTACTGCTACACCATGGGTGATAGCAAAATTCGTACCCGCTTCAATAGCGTGGCCAAAAGTATGTCCAAAATTGAGTAAAAGTCGTACACCTTGGTCAAACTCATCTTCCTCAATAAATACTTTTTTTGTTCTCAGGCTTAAGCTAATGATGGATTGCAATTGCAGTGTGCTTAACGCATCTGACTCTAAATTCGCAATTTCTAAATAGCGCTCAAACTGAGGGCCTTGCGCGGCAAAACAAATTTTGACTGCCTCACATAAACCGGCAATACGCTCTTCTTTGGATAATGTCTGACAAAAATTACAATCAATTAATACTGCTTTGGGAGGATAAAAATTACCGGCAATATTTTTATAACGGCCCACATTTAAAGAAGATTTGCCGCCGATACAAGAATCAACCATCCCTAACAATGTCGTTGGGCAATAGGTCCAATCAATACCGCGCATGTAGGAAGAGGCTATAAAGGTAGCGAGATCTTGAACAATACCCCCGCCATAGGCATACAGGTGGGTTTTACGATTAGCGCCCCCATCCCTTAAACGCTCAATTAAAAACGCAACTGTCTCTAAGTTTTTATTGCCCTCAAGCGCTTCAATTCCGATGGCATGCTCTTGGGCTAGAGTGGCCCATAGGGATTTCACCTTCTCGTCGATCAGCTTGATCTGCTCACCCCCTAAAGAATCTCGGGGGGTTGTAATGAAATCTACGCCAATGGTGATCGCATAATTTCCGCTGGCCGAACAAATTTCAAAGGTTTCGGACATCAGAAAACCCTAAATCAACTTTAATAAACTGCCCCGTAACCCCAGTATTTTGCTCTGAGCAAAGATAATAAATGGCGCTCGTTACATCGCCCAAATTGGCTAAGCGATTAAATTGAGTTGCCGATTCCATTGCCTTGATCTGCTCTAGTGTTAAATTTTGCCGTGTCATCTGGGTATCTAATGCCCCCGGTAAAACCGCATTGACCAAATACCCCTCTTTTGCCAAATCATTGGCCAAGGAAAGCACCAACCCCTTAATGGCAGCTTTTGAAACGGCATAACTGAGCTTATTTTGCCGGGAAAGATCTTGCCAAATGGAGCTGACAATACACAAACGAGCGCCAGCTTTTAGTGCCTGAGATCGCAAGAGGGCAGCTAAAGAGCTCAATATAAAAGTAACGTTGGCATCCATTACCGATCGATAGGCATTGATATCAAAATCATAAATACTATCGTTTAGATTTTGGCCTTGAGCCCAACACACCGCGTCAAATGGTCCTCGCTTTATGATCTCTTCAGGAGCCAAAGGAACCTCATTCGCCAGAACATCCCAAGTCACCGCTGAAGCTTCTTGAAGATTGCTTTGCTCACGGCTAACAATCACCGGATTCCAACCCTTCGCAAGAAATTCCTTCATGGCTGCCGAACCAATGGCACCGGTTCCACCAAAAATTAGAACTTGTTTTGTCTCCATCATCAAAAGTTCACGCCCAGATAAGTCTCAATATGAGAGACTACATACTCTAGCGCTTCTTCAGTTAAAGCAGGCTGCACTCCAATCCAAAAGGTATGATTCATCACATTATCAGTATGAGGGAGCTCGCCACTAACGCGATAGTGCGCACCCTTCATCGATGGCTGGCGAATCAGGTTGCCAGCAAACAGCAAACGGGTGCCAATTTTTTGCTGATCTAGATAAGTCAATAAATCTAGGCGACTGACAGGAGCCTCTGGCTTCATCGTAATAGGAAATCCAAACCAAGAAGGATCGGAATCAGCTGTTGCTTCTGGTAACTGTAAAAACTCTGAGCAAGGACGTAAGCGCTCTTTTAAAAAGGCAAAATTGGCTTTTCGCTTGGCAATAAATTCAGGTAAACGATCAAGCTGAGCAAGGGCACAAGCAGCCTGCATATCGGTAATTTTGAGGTTATAACCCAAATGGCTATAGGTGTACTTATGATCATACCCTTCTGGCAGATCCCCTAATTTCCAACAAAAACGCTTGTTGCACGTATTGTCTTTTCCAGGCGCGCAGTAACAATCACGACCCCAATCCCGAAAACTCTCCGCAATTTGCTTGAGCTCCAGATTATTCGTAAAAACCGCCCCACCCTCACCCATGGTGATATGGTGCGCCGGATAAAAACTGAGCGTTCCAATATCCCCAAAAGTACCAACCATTTGGCTTTTGTAAGTTGAACCTAGAGCATCACAACAATCTTCCACCAACCATAAATGGTGCTTTTTACACAGCGCTACAACCACATCCAAATTAAAGGGATTGCCCAAGGAATGGGCCAGCATGATCGCTTTGGTTTTGGGGCTAATGGCCCCCTCTATAAGGCTCGCATCGATGTTGTGTGTTAGAGGATCCACATCGACAAATACTGGCACGGCGCCAAACTGAACAATGGGGTTAACGGTCGTTGGAAAGCCAGCGGCTACCCCGATCACTTCATCACCCTTTTGGATCGCCCGCTCACCTAATTTTGGTGATGTTAGAGCTGAAAAAGCTACTAAATTAGCTGAAGATCCCGAGTTCACCGTAATAAGATGTTTAACTCCAATAAATTCTGCCAATCGCTTTTCAAACTGCGCATTAAATCGACCTGTAGTGAGCCAGCCATCTAATGAGGCTTCTACCATATTTTTCAGCTCTTGCGCGCCAATGACTTTTCCGGATGGCGGGACAACTGTTTGCCCTGGAACAAAGGCTTTCGGCGCAAATTCCAAGGATGCATATTGATCAACTAAATCTGCAATTTTCTTGCGAATGTTTTCTTGCTCAAGTTTTTTTGAATCTGCTGTGTGAATATTCATAACAATCATTAAATCGCTTGGTTATATTGAGCAATTTGCTCTAAAGCAAAAGATTGCATCGGTATGTTTTGTTGATAAGCTCTTTGCCAAGAAACAATTTTTTCAATTGCCTCATCTAAATGCCAGCGCGGGGTCCATTGCAGTTGCTCCTTTGCTTTTGCGCAATTTAATTTTAAAAAATGGGCTTCATGGGGATGTGGCTCACCATCTTGTAACCAACTGGCGCCCCCCTTCCAGTGAGAAATCAAGCAATCAATGACCTCTTTAACCGGCCTGGCATCCTCATCATCAGGACCAAAATTCCATGCACCAGAAAATGTTGTTCCTTGCTCGAATAAGGCCTGCGCCAAGATCAAATAACCAGATAATGGCTCTAAAACATGTTGCCATGGACGAATGGCATTGGGATTGCGAATCAATAAAGGCTTACCGTTCTCAAATGCGCGAATCGCATCTGGAATTAAACGATCTTCAGACCAATCTCCTCCGCCAATGACGTTGCCCGCTCTCGCAGATGCAATTGCAATATTTGCACCACTCGATTGTCCAGAAAAATAAGATTGACGGTAGGCAGCAGTTACCAACTCTGCGCAGCCTTTGCTGCTGCTATAAGGATCAAAACCACCCAAGGCATCAGTTTCTTGATAGCCACGATCCCACTCCCGATTCTCATAACATTTATCGGTAGTGACATTCACAACAACTTTAATACCGGCTAAGTTTCGAACACACTCAAGCACATTCACGGTACCCATTACATTAGTTGAATAGGTTTCCACTGGATTAAGATATGAATAACGGACCAGTGGTTGCGCAGCCATATGAATTACGACTTCAGGTTGAGCGTTGCTCATAGCCTCCATTAACCTAGGCCGATCAGCAATATTTGCAATATGAGAGTGTTCAATCAAGCTAGACACATCAATCACTGTATATAAATTGGGTTCAGTATTTGGTGCTAGGGCGTAACCAGTCACTTTTGCGCCCATAGAGGAGAGCCACAGACTTAACCATCCCCCTTTAAAACCAGTATGCCCCGTGAGAAAGACAGACTTGTCCCTCCAAAATTCAGGCTTGACTTGCGCTAATTTCACCAATTTATACCCACATTTTCCAGGGGGCATTGCCACTGGCCCATAATTCTTCTAAATGGTTTTTATCCCTCAGAGTATCCATAGGTTGCCAAAAGCCAGAATGGAAAAAGGCTTCTAACTGCTCTTGCTTTGCAAGGCGCTCTAAGGGTTGTTTTTCCCAAAGCGTTTCATCGCCATCAATTAAATCAATAACTTTAGGATTTAATACAAAAAAGCCGCCGTTGATCCAGCCTCCATCGCCCTGGGGCTTTTCAATGAAGGATTTGATGCTACTACCTTCAAACCCTAAAGCACCAAATCGACCTGGGGGCTGAACCGCAGTCATGGTTGCTAATTTGCCGTGCTTTTGATGAAATGCAATGGCAGCGCCAATGTCAACAGAGCCTACCCCGTCACCATAGGTCATACAAAAATCATCTTCTATGTAATCAGCAATTCGCTTTATCCGACCACCAGTTTGCGTGTTTTCACCAGTATCGACTAGCGTAATTTTCCAGGGCTCTGCTTTTTTGTGATGCACATCAATGGTATTTTTAGACAGATCAATAGTGACATCAGACATATGTAAAAAGTAGTTCGCAAAATACTCTTTAATTAAATAGCCCTTGTACCCACAGCAAATTACAAACTCATTAATGCCATAAACTGAATACATCTTCAGGATATGCCACAAAATTGGCTTTCCACCAATTTCAATCATTGGCTTTGGCCGCGCAACTGATTCCTCAGAGATGCGCGTACCTAACCCGCCGGCCAATATGACTGCCTTCATAATTACCTCAATAAGTTTCCATCGGCAGTAAGCACCTCAAATGGGTAGACTGCGCTATTAGTAAATTTGTACTGCTCAATCAAATTATCCCGAAGTTGCGTTACCTCAGCATGTATTTTTTCATAGTGGGTGACTTGGCTTGTTATAGAAAAATACCACTGTAAAAAAACTTTTTTATCTCGCTCAAGTAAGAAACAATCAGCCATTTTCCTTAGTCTTAACCAATGCTCTCGCTGACGATCAGTTAACTTTGCAGTTTGGATAATCGAAGCTAAAAGAAAAGCTGCGTAACGATCCCAAAACGAGAAAGTTAAATACCGAAAAAACATCGGTCTACATTTTTTTTGCAGCAAGCCACGTTCATACATCGATAAAATATCATCAACAACATAAAAATATCGCTCCCCTTCATGCGACTCTTGCCAACGCTTCATAGATTCTTCGGTTTGCGCGGCATCTTGAGGCTCAACCCAAGGAGCATCCACAAAAAGGGCATCATCTGCAATACATTCCTCCAAAAACCCTGCACTATGTCGATAGGCCGATACTTTATTCTCTAAAAGGTCATCTGCTTTTAAACCCTGGGCAAGCGGCTCAGTTGAACGCATAATTGCAGGCACAAACTTATCTCTTCTCACTACGATACTGGACATCCACCCCAAAAGCTCGTGATAACCAATCTCATTGCATAAATCAAAGGTATTACCTCGGATCATTTTTCCTGTTTTTTGACTTCGACGTGCTTGACAAATATGAATTAAAGCCAACTTCTCATCGCCCTGCTGATCAATAATATCAACCAAACCCTTAACCGCTTGGGGCGTAGTTAAATAATCATCGTCACCATGAAACCATACCCAATCAATCTCTAATGGAATTGCCTCAGCACATCTACGCCAGTTAACAAAGATATTTTCCTCTGGCTTATTCCAAATTACAAATTTAACATCCGCATCCTTTAGATTTTCTAAAAATTCAGAAGTACCGTCTTGAGAGGCTATATTTGATATCACACAAGTGAGATTGAATCGATCATCAAGTTCTTGAGTTTTAATTTTTTCGATTGCGACCTTGAGTTTATCAAGCCGATTGTAGGTAGGAATTGCAATCGCAATATTGAGCTTTTTTTTCATATGAATAATCGTTAATATTTTACTAACTCAAGAGATCCTTTGATTGAGAGAGCCATTGAGCAGGATTAAGAAGCATGGAATTTAGTCTTTCAAATACATTACTCCAGTCATTAGGCTCCTTTTGCCGTAGCAGATACAAACTTGGGTACCATGGGGTATCAGAGCGGTCCACCATCCACCGCCAATCAGGCACAAAGGCTAATAACCCTATGGTGGGCCTGCCAAGTGCGCCTGCCAAGTGGAGTGGCGCACTATCGACACTGACAACTAGATCAGAATAATCAAAAATGGCAGCTGTATCGGAAAAATTCTCTACCTCTGCGCCTAAATTGATAATTTTTTGACCAGCACAATCTAAGTATGCTTCACCTCTAGAGGATTGATCTAAAAATACCGCATCAAAGGGGAACATCGCTGAAAAAACTTTTGAAAATCGCTCGATTGCAATCGAGCGATTTTCATCATTTCCATGCAGAGTCGAGCCCTTATAAACTATCACTACTAAGGGTTTATTTAAAAGCCCTTTCTGACTTAATTTTTCACGCCATTTTTCTCGATAAGAAATAGGGGTATGCAGATAGGGCACCTCACAAGGAATAGTTTCCATGGCCGTCTTAAAACAATAGGGCAATGAAAGCGGTAATACTGAATAATCTGTATTTGGAATTTTCGACAAATCAGAATACACGCCATCCAACCAAACACAAGTCTGCATTAACTCTCGCAAGGCTATGTGACATGCCATGTAAACAGTAGCACCTTTTTCCTTCAATAATTTGGCATAGCGAACAAACTGCAAATTATCCCCAAAGCCCTGTTCTGGCAAGATCAAAATACTCTTTCCGACTAAATTTCCCCCATCCCATAACGTTCCATTTTTTTGGGGGTCATAAAAACTAGGAACTACAACACGGTCTGGCGCTTTGCGATTAGGGCTATATCGAGACTCATAATCTTGCCACCCAGTATCAAAGTTACCCGTCATTAATTTGTAGACCCCCAAATTAAATCGTGCATCTGCATTGTTGGTGTCGTACTCAATCGATAGCTCAGTATCTTTTACAGCCTCCTCAAATCTACCGAGATTGGTTTGCAATGTTGCACGGCTCGTTAATACCTCGGGCTGCAATTTAATTGGGATCAAGTCTGGAGTGGTCAATAATCTGGTATGGGCCTCTAGTGATTCTTCATAACGATGTTCATGCATGAGAAGCTGGGCAAAGCCAATCAATAATTCGGGGTGCAAGGGATTGATCGTCTGCGCGCGATCAAAATAAGCACGAGACTCCTGTGTTCTATCTGTGCGCATGAGAACGATGGCCTTCATCGTCAAATAAATCACATTATTGAGATTAAGAACCAAAGCTTGATTGATCGCATTTTCTGCCTCTACAAATTCATTTTTCCCAAAATGCGCTGAAGATAGGATATACCAAGCATTATGTAATGTTTTATCTAACTCTAATGCCAGGATTGCATGCTGTTTAGCTAGATCCATTTCTCGCATATCAGCTAGTAAGTTTGCATAATTTAAATGCGTTGTACTGTCTTTTGGGTTAATTTCCAAGCATTTTTGATAGCAAATTCTAGCTTTTTCCAACTCCCCTATAGACCGTAAATAAACACCCCAATTACGCCAGGCATCAATCTCTTTAGGATTAAATTGCAGTATAAATTCATAGATCTTGGCGGCAATTGCGCCTTGCCCTTGAATCTGCTTTTCCATAGCCACCCTTAAGAGTGGCATAGCACCGGCTTCATTGAGCTTTTCTGGATCTATTGGAATACTGGGGATTGCGAGTGTCGAGCGTGAAATATGTTGTGTTTTTAATAGCGCTAATTGGCGAGAAACATCCAATAAGACCGTTAACCAATTCCCAGGCTCCGTTTGCCTAAAAAGCTTCATATTATTGCCATACCAAGGGCTATCATCCCTTCCCAACATCCAGCGAAAATCTGGGTTGTATGGCAAAAGTACCCAAACTGGACACCCTAAAGCCCCAGCCAAATGAACGGGTGCTGAGTCAATGGAGATGAGTAAATCTAACTGCGCCAAAACTGCAGCAGAATCTGCAAAGGTTTTTAATTTCGAGCCAATAAATTGAATATCCATGCTAGAGTCCGCAGACTCCTGGGCTTGAGAGCCTGTTTGCAAGGAAATAAACTCTATTTCCTTGTCATCCAAGACCTCAAAATCCTTGAGAGCCATAGACCGATTTTTATCATTTCCATGGCCCGGGCGACCTGCCCAGACTAATCCGACTCTGAGTTTTTTGTGTTTTTTCCCCAAAATACCTGCCCAATGTTGAATATCCCCTTCTTGCGCAAAAAGATATGGCAACTTATTTGGAATAGTTTCAACCTTAGTTTGATAGCGTGCAGGTAAACTCATGGGGTATACCCAATAATCTAGCACTGGACAGACACTCCAGCGATTGCACACAAAATTCGCCCAGGGCAGTGATTGCATTAAGGGCATCAAAGGCTCTGAAGCCAATATCACCACCATTGCACCTTCCTCACGCAATCCTTGTGCATACCGAGAAAATTGGATGTTATCTCCAAAACCTTGCTCGGCCATCAGCCCCACAACTTTGCCTTGAATATTATCTCCAGGCTTTAGCATGGGAGTGGTAATGTTTGGTAACTGTATCCTATCTAATACAGTACGATCAGGATGGTAACGCCACTCATACCGCTTCCACCCGCTTTCATAATCCCCAAGCAATAACTCCAATAACGCAAGGTTCCATTGGTGTTCCGTATTAGCAGGCTCAATAGTAATTGCCTTAGCAAAGGTTAAACGAGAATCATCATACCTGCCAATTGCCTTATATGCGACACCCAAATTTCCCAATGTGGTTGCATGCCTTGCATCTTTGTCCAATGCCTTTATAAAATACTGTACAGCCTCAGAAGCTTTATGCTCAAGAAGCTTGGCAGCGCCCAATCCATTGTAGCCATCAGGAATTGTTGGAGATAATTTAATAACTTTTTCAAAAACTTCATTTGCTAAATTTGTATCACGAAGTCCAACAGCTACCCTGCCTATGTGAATGAGTACTTCGATGCTATCTGGCGCAATTTTTTTGGCCAATAATGCATGCTCTAGCGCTGGTTTCCAATCGCCCTTGTTGGCATACATTACTGATGTGTTGTACTGCAACTCTAATATTGATGGATATTTCTTTACACCAGACAATAGCAATAATTCGGCCGCTGCCATTTGCTTTGACTGACATAGGGCAACAAATTTAATCGATACCCAAGCTGGGTTTGCCTCTAAATTATTTTTACTTTCAAATTTTTCAATAACCTGCAAACATCTATCTATTTGGCCAACTTTTTGATATGCCATAGCCAAATAGCGCAGCACTTCCTCTTGCCCATATGCTTCGTAGGGCAATAATAATTTGACTGCGGGTAAGAATTCATTTTTTAAATAGAGCTGTTTAGCCTTATCTATTGCGTTATTTTTTTTCATATACAAACATGATAAAAGCCCGGCACTTGGCCGGGCTTTTACTAAAACAGAACTTACTTCTAAATCAGAATTAACTAAAGTTTCCTGCAGCCAATCCGCTATTATTGCCATGCAATACACCAACCAAGGTCAACTCTGAAGCCGCAATTCCAGCTGTTGGCGTAGCACCCTCTACATAGTGGAACAATGCTGTATCTGTTCCATTATTAACCACAATCATGGCATTTTGATTAGCGCCATTGCCAGATGTTCCAACGCTTGTGGTGATGAAGGTAACTGCGGCAGTGATACCAGCTTGCGCCGTAAATGAGGCAGTAGTAGCCGCATCTGTGATGTTAAAGATATCCTTTCCAGCGTTAGATCCACCAAAACTTGCTAGGTTTGCAGATGTGTCACTTACAAATACTGCAGAGTAGTTAGTGCCACCGCTTGAACCAATATCAGTACTTGATGCAATGGTATTTCCATTTGACGAAGTCAAAGTCACACCAGTCAAGTTGATCTTGTCTGCATTCAAGGTATCAAGGCCATGTTGCGTAGTTGCTTGCACTTGAATGAAGCCACTAATTTGATCAGCATCTGCAAGACTTACATCGCCTGCTGTGAAGAGGCTCAAATTCTCAGCAACAATTGTTGTTAGGGCTGTAGCACCTGCAGTTGCATGGGCACCATAAGTTCCAATTGTGATTGTGTCAGCACCTGCACCTGCATCAACTATGTTGTACTGGGTTGCTGTTGCGCTTGTACCTTCAAACATCTTGACAGTGATTGTGTCATTACCAGCCCCTCCTACTGCATAGACAGTAAATGCACCAATCGCTGCAGAGCCGGCTGTACTTGTAAGGTCGGTTGTGATGGAGTCATTACCATTACCGCCGTTTACTGAGTAAGTTTGGCCATTGCGTGGTGCAAGTGCAATCGTATCAGTCAAGGTATCGTTTCCTGAGGCGCCTACGATGGTATAGATATTGTTAAATGCCACCGTGCCAGCATAGCTAGACAGTAGATTCACAGTATCAACTGCAGAACCGACAGTATTCGTGAATGTTTGAATATTTTGAGCATTGACTGTGCCACCCAAAGTATCGGTGATTGTCAATGTATTTGCTGATCCAGACCCACCATCTACGACGGTACCTCCAGATTTTGCAGTTGCAATAGTCAAAACATCGTTTCCAATACCACCTGTTAAGCTTGCAACTCCATTGACTGTAACAGTTGCAGCTACAGTAACTGTGCTACCAACAACAATCGAGTCTGTTCCAGATGCACTTGCTGTGTAAGTAACTGCTACTGGATTTCCAGTGCCAGAAATAGTCACAGTATTAGCACCAGTTCCGTAAGAAGTGATTGAAGCCACGTTTTGAACAGAGACTGAAGCTCCGTTAGCAGCGCCAGCCACAGTCGAAACTCCAATTGTCAATGTATCTGAACCGCCACCGCCATTTACCAACAAGCTGGTTGTTGGAGCAGATGTCAACACAATGGTGTCGTTACCTGTACCACCAGTAATTGTTGTAATGCCAGCTGTGAAGGCTGTTGCACCG
>TBL_comb47_HYPODRAFT_10007075_pt1 | contig 11912 bp, 10 predicted proteins | sample TroBogypolimnion_40_FD_10682 | JGI IMG/M metagenome (IMG submission 10682) | reverse complement strand
CTTCCGCATGCTGCACCTCGAGGAGTTCATCGGGCTGCAGCTGGTGGCAGCCGGCGCCCCGCTGAATCAGGACGCCTCGCAACGGGAGCTCGCCTTTCTCAAGCAGAACTACCAGGCTGAGGCCCGCCAGCCGGCTACGGCAGCTCCGGCCCTGCAGTTCAGCGAACCGGCCCCCAAGCCGGCGGCAGCGCCGCCCCTGCAGTTCGCTAAACCGGCTCCGGCCTCTGCGCCAACGCCCAGGCCCGCGCCCAGCGCCGGCGAGGCCTATGCCCAGATCGAGGCCCAGCTGAGCGGTGGCTCGGACAGCCAGGCGGCAGACGCTCTGGCAAGTCACCTGGAGCGCTACCCGGAGCACGCCCAAGCCCACAACGACCTGGCAGCCTACAGCTACCGGCTCGGCAACCTGGAGGCGGCGCTCAGCCACTACCGGAAGGCCGTGCAGCTATGCCCTGCGGAAACCATCTATCGCAAGAACCTGGCCGACCTCTGCTTCATCGAGGGGCAGATCGACGAGGCGATCGGCATCTACCTGAAGCTACTCGAGGGCTCACCCAGGGACACGGAGACGCTGCTGAATCTCGGCATCATCTGTGAATCGATCGCCCAGCCCGCAGAGGCGGAATCCTTTTACCAAAGGGCGCTGGAGATCGAACCCTGGAACCAGACGGTGCGCCAGCGCATCACCGAACTGCGCCTGAGGCTGGCCGAGCCCGCCCCCTGCGAGGTCGAGGAGTCGGCAGAGGAGCGCTACGAGAAAGCGCAGGCCTTGGTGGCCCAGGGGAACCTCGACGCTGCTGCCAGTGAACTGCAGGGGATACTGCGAAGCTACCCCGACTTTCCGCTGGCCCACAACGACCTCGCGGTCATCAGCTACCAAAACGGCGCCAAAGACGAGGCACTTTTCCACTATGAGAAGGCCGCGGCGCTGGCCCCCGAGAACAGCACCTTCCAGAAAAACCTGGCAGACTTCTATTTCGTCGAGGGACACGACATCGACGGGGCGGTCGCCATCTACCTGAAGCTGCTGCAGAAGGAACCGAAGAACATCGAGACCCTCATGAACCTGGGGCGGATCTGCACCATCCTGGACCAGCCCGAGGAGGCGAGGAGCTTCTACGCCAAGGTGACCCAGCTGGAGCCGTGGAACCGCGACGCCCGTGAGTGCCTCAGCACCCTGCGCAACTGCGTGAACGGCTGAGGAGGAAAAAGTAAAAAGGAACGTGTGCGAGGTGAAGAGAACCTGTGAAGGGCGCCCCCCGGCCTTTGCAGCCACCTTTTCACCTCGCACCTTTCACCTTGCACCGGACTCCCGATTTTTCTCAAGTTTTCCCGCTGACCTGCCGAAGAGGGGGGTGCTGTCACCTCCCATCGGCACCACTTGGAGAGATTCATGGCTACCGTTCTCGATGGATTCACCAGTTCCAGCTCGGCCAGCACCTCCGCCTCGGCCTACGACATCTACACCACACTCGCGGGGCAGTCGGGCCAGCAGGCGACCCTGGCCAACAACGCGCTGAGCAGCGGCCTTTCCTTCTACCAGAGCAAGAACTACACGAAGGCCGCCTCCGAGTTCCAGCGCGCCATCTCACTCGATCCGACCAACACCTCGTCCTACAACTACCTCGGCAATAGTCTCCTGGCCCAGAAGAAGACCTCCGACGCGATCAAGGTCTTCAAGAACTCCCTCGCCATGGATCCGACGCAGGACACGGTGCACCTGAGCCTCGCCAATATCTACCTGGGCAACAAGGATTACACCCACGCCGAAACAGAGTTCAAGACCGCGATCAAGCTGAACCCGACCGACACGGTCGCCCCCTACACCCTCGGGCAGATGTACCAGCAGCAAGGGCGCTATAGCGACGCGGAAAACCAGTTCAAGAAGGTCATGCGCATGGCGCCCAAGGACGCCAACCCGCTCTATGCCCTAGGCGCCACCTACAACAAGGAGGGAAAGTACTCGCAGGCGGTGACGGTGCTGCAGCAGGCGGTCAAGCTGAAGCCCAACATGGCGGCGGCCCACCTGGAGCTGGGAACCGCCTATGATGCCCTCGGGGATTCCAACGACGCACAGCAGGAAGTGACCAGGCTCACCGCGATCGACGCCACCCAGGGTGCGCTCCTTTCCGCGGTCATCGCGAAACCCAAGATGGTGGCCGCCGGCGGCGGGCTCACCGACAATTTTGCCGCCTCGCTCGGCATGAACACAAATCTCAATGTGCTGGACCCCTCCCTGCTGCAGCCCAGCACCTCCAAGGAGTTCAGCCTGACCTTCTCCTTCGACTCGGCCATGGACGCCTCCTCCGTGCAGAATCCCAGCAACTGGACCATCACCAAGGCGACCGGCGGAGCCGCCGGTTACTACAACAACCTGCTCCCGGTCCTGCCGACGGAGGCGTACATACCGCAGAACCCGACCTCCGTCAGCTACAACCCGTCTCAGCAGCAGGCGACCATCACCTTCATGCTGAGCCAGAACGCCGGCAGCGCCAACGCGACCATCGACCCGTCGCACATGGTCTTCAAGTTCTCCGGGAAGGGGAGCACGGGAAAGCCGATGGACCCGACGGCGGACTCGTTCGACGGCGCCGCCCAGACGCCGTTCTAAGCGGACCCGGACGCGCTGCACCGCGCGCCACGGGGTAATCCGCCGCCCCCCCCAATTCAAAATTTTGGCGCGCCATGCTGCCAACTACCCAGAAAACCGGCAGGACTCAAAAGAAATTGAGGCCCGAAAATTGCGATTTGCAATCCAGCGCCACGCATGACGGCATCTTTCAGCAGGCGGTTCCCACATGTATACGGTCATAGACGGCTGCAGCAGCAGTGCCACCGCCCCCAGGTACTTCTCCCAAGTCTTCCTGTACGGGGAGGAGGGCATCCCGCTGCAGGGAAACAGAGTCATCAACAGGTTTACCAACTTCAAGAACGACCAGTTGCTGATCTGGCTCATGCACCACCAAAACAAGGACCTCATCAGCATCGGCGGGGTTACCCTCCCGCTCTACGGCGACTGGAGCTCCAATTTCTGGCACTGGTGCTACGAGGCGCTCCCCGTCGCCTTGGCCGCCCACGAAGGCGGCTTCAGCGGCACCTACCTGATCCCGGACCTTGAGTTCGCCGCGGACACCCTGAAACTGATCGGTATCAGACCGGACAGGATCAGGCGGGCCGACGGCAGCGACTACTACCTGGAATGCATGTGCCTGCTCGGTAAGAGGCTCGGCTACGACCGGGCCATCAGTGAGGCACTTTCCAGACTGAGAGCGATCCTGCGCGCCGAGTTCGCGGACTGCCGGACTCGCAGCCACCGGCTCTATATCTCCCGGAACGGCAACACCGAAAACAGCAGAAAGGTCGTCAACGAAGCCGAGTTGCTGGCACTGCTCGAGCGCTTCGGATTCCTCACGCTGCAAATGGAGGAGCTCCCCCTGGCCGAGCAACTGGCCTATACCTGCAATGCCGCGGTCCTGGTGGGGCCGCATGGTGCCGGGATGACGCACTGCACTTTCATGCCCGAGAAGTCGCTGGTCTTGGAGCTCTTCGCCCCGACCTACGTCAATCCCTGCGTCCTGCTCGCCTGCGAACTGCTGCAGCACCGGTATTTCCAGATCACGAGCCACGCCTTCGACCACAGCTACAAGCACGGCAGGGACATCCACGCCTTCCTCGAAATAGTAGAGCTGACCCTGACGCGTGAGCTTGGCCGCTGAGCGAGCGGCTGCCAGGCGACCATTGCCCCCCCTGCGTTTTCCTCCGTTTCCCCGCCGGACCCAGGATTTAGCTCTCCGGCAAGCGCTGTCGGTTATTTGACCGCAGTCTTTCCCTCCTTTTTACCGTTCTGCCTCCCAGCTGCAGAGAGCAACGTTTTTGCCTGTGGCAGCCACGGGACACCCCCTCTCCTGCCACCCGAAGCACCGGCATCGTACTCATAGGAGCTGTGTTTCACGGCTGCACTGTCTTAATTAGCAGCTTTGCGCCTTCAGATTAACACTACAGACAGCAAAACCCCCAATGACTGAAAAGGCCCCTCCTTCGTTTCACATCCGACACACTCGCGTCGAGGAATGAGAGCGGCCGACTGTATGATTCAAAATTTTGGCACCGCCACCAAAGACACAGATACGTAGCAAATCCAGTACTTAAGTAACAGTCTGTGCGGCACATTAGTTGCATTAACCGGGGATATACTAAGCTGTCCCGTCTCATATGGAGCTATGCTCCTCTCTTGTCATGATTGTCGCAACAACGCGGGATGGGTAAAGCGGCAGATATTGAGAGAGACGAGTTCGGCTCAGACACTTTGCACAACAAAACTAGACGGGCTCCTAAAATGAAAAAAATTCTTGTTACCGGCGCTGACGGTTTTATTGGTTCGCATCTCGTGGAAACCCTGGTTCGGGGCGGCTATGACGTGCGCGCCTTTGCCATGTACAACTCGTTTAATTCTCTGGGATGGTTGGACCAGGCCCCGGAAGACGTAAAGGATGCTTTCGAGGCGGTTTCCGGGGACATCCGGGATCCGCATGGCGTACGGCACGCCATGCGGGGATGCGACGCGGTGCTTCATCTGGCCGCCCTGATCGCCATCCCGTACTCCTACCATTCGCCCGATACCTACCTGGACACCAACGTGAAGGGAACCCTCAACATCGTGCAGGCAGCCCGTGAACTGGGTCTCCAGCGGGTGGTCCACACCTCCACCAGCGAGGTGTACGGCACCGCCCGCTTTGTTCCCATCACCGAGGAGCACCCGCTCCAGGGACAATCGCCGTATTCCGCCTCCAAGATCGGCGCCGACCAGATGGCCCTCTCCTTTTACTGCTCTTTCGGGACGCCGGTTACCATCGTGCGCCCCTTCAACACCTACGGTCCCCGTCAGTCGGCCCGTGCGGTCATCCCCACCATCATATCCCAGATCGCTTCCGGTCAGAAATCGATCCGGCTGGGCTCCTTGCACCCAACCCGCGATTTCAACTATATCTCCGACACCGTCGCCGGCTTCGTCGCCGCCCTGGAATCGCCGTCGGGGCTTGGGGAAGTCGTCAACATCGGAAGCAACTACGAGATCTCCATCGGCGACACCCTCGAACTGATCGCGCAGTTGATGGGGGCCGACATTCAGATCGCCTCGGACGATCAGAGGATCCGGCCCGACAAGAGTGAGGTGGAAAGACTTTGGGCCGACAACGGCAAGGCGCTGAGACTGTTCGGATGGAAGCCGGAATATGCCGGAAAAGATGGCCTGCGCAGGGGGCTTGAAGCAACCATTCTCTGGTTCCAGGAACCTGCCAACCTCAAGCGCTACAAGCTTAACTACAATGTCTAGCGGGGTACACTGATGCGCGCAATTATTCTTGCCGGCGGGAAAGGCACACGACTACGCCCCTACACTGTAGTACTGCCCAAACCGCTGATGCCGATCGGGGAATATCCCATTCTCGAGGTTATCGTGCGCCAACTGGTACACCAGGGGTTCACTCACATAACCATGGCAGTCAATCACCAGGCCAAGATCATCCAGGCTTTTTTCGGAAACGGCGAGCAGTGGGGTATCACCATCGACTACTCCCTCGAAACGAAGCCCCTAAGCACCATGGGGCCGCTGCTGCTGGTCCCGGACTTGCCCGAGAACTTCCTGGTCATGAACGGCGACATACTGACGGACTTGGACTACAGCCAGTTCCTGGAGAGCCACAGCAAAAACGGCAACGGCTTCACCATCGCCGCGTTCCAGCGGGTGCTTAAATCGGAATACGGCGTCCTCAACATAAACGGCGACAACAAGCTGTGCGGCTTCACGGAGAAACCGGAATTCACTTTCGACGTCAGCATGGGCGTCTACGCCGTGAACCGCAAGGTGACGAAGTTCATTCCCGAGGACGAGCCCTATGGTTTTGACGATTTGATGCTCGACCTGCTCGCCGACGACACCCCCGCTGCCGTCCAGCGGCACGGCGGCTACTGGCTCGACATTGGCCGACCCGACGATTACATGCAGGCCATCGACGAGTTCAAGAACGGCCAATTCACATTTTTGAGGGACAAGAACTATGTGGAAGGTTCCATTATTTAACCTAAGTTATGACGACAGGGAAGAGCGGGCCGTCCAGGAAGTGCTGCACTCAAAGTGGCTCACCATGGGCCCCAAGACCAAAGAGTTCGAGGACGCCTTCTCGGGATATCTCGGCGGCGGGGTAACCTCCTGCGCCGTCTCCAGTTGCACGGCCGCGCTGCACCTTGCGCTGCTCGCCCTCGGCATCGGCGCGGGAGATGAGGTGGTCGTCCCGGCGCTCACCTTCGTGGCTGCGCTCAACGTAGTCCGCCTCGTGGGGGCGACCCCGGTCCTCGCGGACTCGGCATCGAAAACGGACTGGAACATGTCGGCCGCAACGATCGAACGCAGCATCACCCCCCGGACCAAGGCGGTCATCATCGTCCATTTCGCAGGCTATCCCTGCGACATGGAGGCGATCATGGCGGTTACCGGAAAGGCCGGCATCCCTGTCGTGGAGGACTGCGCCCATGCCATCGGCAGCAGCCATCGGGGGCGGATGTGCGGCACCTTCGGTGCACTGGCCTGCTTCAGCTTTTTTTCCAACAAGAACCTCTCCACCGGGGAAGGAGGCATGATCGTCACGGGAAGCGCGCCTCTTGCCGAAAGAGTCCGCCTGCTCAGGTCCCACGGCATGACCTCGCTCACCATCGAGCGCCACCAAGGGAAAAGCATCGGCTACGACGTCGTCAGGTCGGGGCTCAACTACCGCAGCGACGAGATCCATTCCGCGCTCGGGCTGGTCCAACTCGGCAAGCTCGACGCCATGAACGCCAGCCGCCACCAGGTGGCCAAGCTCTACCGGGAGCTCCTGGCGGGACCTGCCGACCTGGTCATCCCCTGGCCCGATGACGACCCGGCCTCGGTATCCTGCCACCACATCTTCCCCGTCCTGTTGCCGGGCACGGTCCGCCGGGACCAGGTTGTCGGGCACCTCAGCGCGGCCGGCATCCAGACCAGCATCCACTACCCGTCCTTCGCGGGCTTCAGCGCCTTCCAGCATCTCGGGCTGGGGACCCCCGCGGTGGCGGGCGAAATCAGTGCTCGGGTGCTCACGCTCCCGCTTTTCCCGGCCATGACCGGCGCCGAGGTGGCACTGGTCGTCCAGGCGCTCGGGCAGGCGCTCGCAGCATGACAGGATTCCCCGACCAGGCAGCTGCGGGCGACGACGCCATCGCCCTCGCCCCTTTGCCCTGGGACAGCGGCATCCTGGGCTACCGCTGCGGCGCCCTGAGCTTTCGGCCGTCCTTCCCGGACGGCGGCACCCGCGCCGCGCACGCACTGGGTGACGCCCTGGCCCGGGCCAGGCGGGAGGGTTTCCGCTTCCTGACCGCCAAGGTCGAGGTAGGCCGGACCGGCCTGTCCAACCTCTGCCTGGGGGGCGGAGGTTTCCTCGCGGACACCGAGGTCTGCTTCTCGAAAAGACCTGAGCGGCCTCAATTGCAGGAAAGTGCCGCAGCCTCGTGCATAACCTCGGCCGCGTTCTGGGACGACAGCCTGTGCGACGTTGCGCAGACCCTCAACCTCAGCCGTTTTTTCCGGGATCCCCGGATCGGGGCACCGGCTGCCGAGCGGCTCTGGCGCGAATCGATCCGCAACCACTGCGGGGGACGTGCTTCCTATTCGGTCATTTGCTTCAGGGACTCCCTGCCGGCCGGCTTTATAAACGTCGTGGAACGGGAAGGGATCTCCAACATCTTCATCATCGGCGTGCTGCCACAGTACCAGGGGCAGGGCTTGGGCTCACTGATGATCCGTTACTACGAGTCAAACCTGTCAGGAGCAGTCAATGAAATGACTGTTGACACTCAATTGTCAAATATCATGGCTCAAAAACTTTATGTAAGCACTGGATATAGAATCATAAAATCACAGCATATAATCCATTTTTGGTTAAGTGACTAACACCTAAGGAGATAACAATGACAATATCAGTACAACTAATAAAAATATTAGCCTGTCCCGTTTGCAAAGGTGATCTGAAAGAGAAGGCTGGCAATCTAATTGCATGCAATGCCTGCAGATTGCAATACCCGATTCAAGGTGGGATTCCGGTTATGCTTCAGGGTCAGTCATTCCCGTCCGCAGATTGACAACTCGCATGAGCAATAAGACAGTTGTCATTCACCAGCCAGATTTCATGCCGTACCTCGGTTTTTTCCAGCGGCTCCTGGTCGCAGACCTATATGTCGTACTGGACAACGTCCAGTATCTGAGCGGCAGCAAGAGCTGGCACAACCGCGACCGGATCAAGACGCGGGAAGGCGCGGCCTGGCTGACGGTCCCGACCCAGAAGGCGCCGCAAAAAACGGCCATCGGCCAGATCCTGATTGCGGAAGACGGCGGGTGGCGCAGGCGGCATTTGAACCTCCTGGAACACAACTACCGCAAGGCCCCCTTCATCGCCGAGAGCTGGCCGGCGCTGGAGGAACTCTACTCCGGCGGGGAAACCCGCCTGGCGGACTTCACCCTGGCCTCGATCCGGATGCTCATGAGGGCATTCGACCTGGGCACGACGCTGGTCGCTGCGAGCGAGCTGCAGGCGCAGGGAGCGAGCAACGAGCTGTTGGCCGACATCCTGGAGAAAACCGGCGCGACGGCCTACCTCTCGGGGGTGGGAGCCAGGGATTATTTCGATCCGGCCCCCTTTCAGCGAGTCGGCGTAACGGTCAACTGGCAGGATTTCCGCCACCCGGAATACCCGCAACTCCACGGGGCTTTCGCTCCGTTTCTGAGCAGCATCGACCTGTTGCTTAACTGCGGCAAGGACACCGCACGATCAATCTTGAGGAGCTGTTGATATGAACGTACTTGGCATTGGGGCGCATTTCGACGATCTGGAACTCGGCTGCAGCGGCACTCTCATCAAGCATGTGCTGCGGGGTGACCAGGTCACCATGCTGGTGCTTACCGACTCCGCTTACAACACCCCGGAAGGGGCGGTGGTGCGGCCCCAGGAAATCGCCTACCAGGAAGGGCTGAAAGCCTCGCAACTGGTGGGCGCCGACCTGATCTGCCTCGGCATAAACACCTTCATGGTCACCAACGACGAGTGCCTGACCAAGCAGATCAACCAACTGGTGGAAAAGCTGCAGGTGGACATCATCTACAGCCACTGGGTGAACGACATCCACCGGGACCATCAGCTCGCGGCCCGCTGCTCGCTGATGGCGGGGCGGCACGTGAACAAGTTCCTCATGTACCGGAGCAACTACTATGACACCGACCAGCCGTTTCGGGGCAACTTCTATTCGGACATCTCCGAGGTCATGGACCGGAAGGTGGAGGTCATCAAGGCCCACGAATCCGAGCTGCAACGGGTGCGCTACCAGTGGCTGGACTTCTTCACCAACCAAAACGCCAACGACGGGCAGAAGATACACTCGAAGTACGCGGAGTGCTTCGAGGTTATCCGCTACGTCATGTAGGGAAAGGGGACTTAGGCCTGATGAGAAAGCACGACACCATACGCCCCAGAGAAGAGGGACTGAAAAACAAATGGGCAGGGGTGGCAGACAGCATTCCGGTGAATCCCCAGCAGTACAGCTTCGACCCGCCCGAGCGGGAGCGGCTCTTTATAGAAGCCCAGTTCCCGAGCCAGGCGGAGATGACGCGCTACCAGTGGTACCGCGAGGAGTGGTACCGCCGGGCCAAGGAATACGACCCCGGCGCCCATCCCCTGGCGGTCTGCTGCGAGCTGGTCAGCTCCTGCAACCTCAGTTGTAGCATGTGCTACACCATCACGGAGGAATTCCAGTCCTCGGTGGTGGGAACGCAGAGGATGCTCCCCTGGCCGGTCGTGACGGCGCTGATCGACGAGTGCGCCGAGCTCGGCGTGCCGTCTATCCTCTTCAGCTGGCGCGGGGAATCGACCCTGTACCGCTCGGTCCATCAGGGGAAGACCTATCGGTTCCCCGATGTCCTCGCCTATGCGCGGGAAAAGGGGATCCTGGAGATCACCTCCCTCACCAACGGTCATGCCATCGACGAGACGATGGCCCGCGAGATCGTCGCCGCCGAACCGAGCTGGATCAGCTTCTCCATCGACGGCTTGGGCAAGGTTTACGACCAGATCCGCTTCAGCGCCTCAACTGCCGAAAACCCGTTTCAAAAGCTGGTCGGCAACATCAAGACCCTGATCAGGGTGCGCGACGAGAGCGGCAAGACTAGACCCCAGATCCGGACCAACACGATCTTTCCGGCCATCGCCAATGACCCCGAGGCGTACCACCGGTTCATGGAGGGACTCGGCATCGGCTGGGTCACCGTCAACGAGCTGCTCGACTTCAGGGGTACCGGGCTGGAGCACGACACGCTCCCCGACGAGGCGGTCATCGCCGACTGGGCCTGCCAGTACCCGTTCCAGCGCCTGACCGTTTCGGCCAACGGGATCATCCTCCCCTGCACCGGGGCGCACAACGAGGAGAGCGCCCTGGTGCTCGGCCGCTACCCCGGCAGCGCACCGAAGACGGTGCTCAAGGCCGATGGCCGCGAACTGACACTGGAGGCGCCGGAAACGACCCTGGCGGCGGCCTGGACCGGCGCCAAGTTGGAGGCGATCCGGAAGATGCACCGGGACGGCCGGCGCGCGGAGATACGCCCCGGCTGCCAGAACTGCCGGCACGGGGCGGTGAAGCATGGAGTTGAGTGGGTCCCCGAGGACTGGGACCTGGAGAAGATGGAGTGGCGCGGCAGGCAATGGAGAAACGGCTAGGAGTACTCGATGCGCATCGGCGTGCTGGCGAACTGGGGATTGGGGCTTTGCCTGCTGGAAACCCTGGCGGCGACCCCCGGAGTGACGATCGCCTTCGTGGTGACCCGGTTCGACCCCGACGGCTGCGACCCTTGGGGCAACGCGGTGCACGGCTTCGCGGCCGGACAGGGGTACGAGATCCATCACGAGCACGAGGTCAGCTTCGGCCTCCTGGGGCAGTTGATCGAGTCAAGGGGCGTCGACCTGCTGCTGGCCCATTCCTTCATGAGGATTCTGCCCGAAAGGGTGTTCTCACTGCCGCCCCGGGGCACGGTCAACCTTCACGCATCCCTGCTCCCCAGGCACCGGGGGCCGGCGCCCACCCACTGGGTGCTGGCCAACCAAGAGCCGAAGACCGGCATCACCAGCCACTTCATGGACCGGGGGGTCGACACCGGGGGCATCATCTCACAGGTCGAGGTTCCCGTCCTGCCGGGCGACTCAGTGGCAACGATCATCGAACGTCAAAAACTGGTCCTGCCGCAGCTGGTCAGGGAGACCCTGGACGCGCTCCGGGATCCGGCGTTCCTCCCGAGAAAGCAATGCGAGGCTGCAGCAACCTACGCTCCACGACCGACAAGCTAAAGGAATTACGACATGAGGAAATCAGAGACGCTCGTTCAGTTCACCTTCGAAACCACCACGGAATATTGGCGCAACGAGTACCGGCGCGCCCGCGGCAAGGTGCTCAGCTACCTCTGGAACCGCATCCAGTGGAAGTATTTCCCCAAGTTCATCACGCCGGGCTTCCCCCTCAACATCGACATCGAGGTGAGCAGCAAGTGCCAGATCCAGTGCGACCACTGCTTTACCCAGTACATGGATATCGGCGAGAACGACCTGATGCCGCTGGAGATGTACAAGAAGATCGTCCGGGAAAGCGGCCAGCACGGCCTCTTCACCCTGAAGTTCAGCATGCGCGGGGAGCCGCTCCTGCATCCGGACATCGTGGAGATGGTCCGCTACGCCAAGGAGCAGGGGATCAAGGAGGTCTGGATCAACACCAACGGCGGCAAACTGACCGAGGAGCTGGCCCGGGGCCTCATCGGCGCCGGGGCCGACTGGATCACGGTCAGCTTCGACGGCCTGGGGAAGATGTACGAA
>TBL_comb47_HYPODRAFT_10007074_pt1 | contig 11913 bp, 8 predicted proteins | sample TroBogypolimnion_40_FD_10682 | JGI IMG/M metagenome (IMG submission 10682) | reverse complement strand
CCGCGCCAGGAGGCGCAGGCTGGCCTGGGCCGCCGAGCCGCCGCGGCCCAGTCCGGCGAGGTGGGCCGCGGTCTCCGCCAGCTGCACCGCCACCGCCCCGGCGGCCAGGGCCAGGGCCCGCCGCCCGGTCCCGGGTTCCCCCTGGGCCAGGGCCGCCAGGGCGAACCCGCCCAGGGCCAGGGCGGCCGTGGCGAAGGCGGCGTGGGTGTGCGCGGGCTTCCAGGCCGGGAAGGCGGCATGGCCGTAGATGGAGCCCATGGTGAACAGCCCCAGGCACCCGGCCGCCGCCGGCAGCCAGCCCAGGGCCGCCGGCCCACCGAAGGCGGCCCGGGCCGCGCCCAGAGCGAGGAAGGCCGCCAGGGCCAGGCACTCGCGGCTGAGCCAGGAGGAGCCGAGGTTGCGCAGGGCGCGGTGCGCCAGGAAGGGCCGGCCGAGATGGGCGAAGGCCACCGCCAGGCCGAGGCCGGTGACGGGCAGGGCCACCCGCAGGGCGGCGCCGGCCAGACCGCCGGAAGCCCCCAGCACCTGCGCGGCCACAACCAGGCAGATCCCGGCCTGGGCCAGGAGGGTGAAGGCGACCAATGAGCTGTTTTCTTTCATATCCCTTAATTGAAGCATGCCGCCCACCCCCCGCAGGGTATCCGCGAAAGGGAAGGCCACGCCGTCACGGGAAAAGACATTCGCAGGGACATGGCTGGAACATTGAGTTACTATGATCAACAAATATTACCAAGCGAGGGGAATTCCATGAGCCATCCCGAGCGCATCCTTTGGGGTGAGGGAATGTTTCTCCTCCCTCAGCATTTCCAGCAGACCGACTGCTACTGGGAAGACTGCATCTCGGATGTCGCCGCGAGCGTGCATGCGCATCCCTGGGGCATCCGGGCGATCGCCTGGGACCAGGGATCCCTGGGCCGGGGCCTGCTCACGGTGGACCAGCTGGAGCTGACCTTCCAGGACGGCACCGCCTTCCGGGCCCCCGGCAAGGCGCCCCTGCCCATCCCCAGGCAACTGGCCGACATCCCCGGACTGGAAAACGAGAACTTGGTCTATGCCGTCCTCCCGGTCTGGAACGCCTTCGGCGGGAACATCGAAAGCGATACCGCCCGGGGCCGGCTGCCCAGGTTCCGGCACGCCCCCCATGCCACACCCGACCTGTTCACCACCGCCGTGGAGGGGGAGGTCGTCACCCTGACCCCCAACGTCTCGCTCATGGTCGCCGGGGAGAACCGCGACGGCTGCCTGAGCATTCCCGTGGGCCGGCTGCTCCGGACCCCCACCGGGACCTGGGCCATGGACGAGAACTTCATCCCTCCGCTCATGGAGCTGCGCGGTTCCGACGCCGCCCGGAAGATGGTCCGCCGGCTGGTGGAGATCATCCAGGTCAAGGCGCAGTCCCTGTCCGGTTCGCACCGGGAGCGGGTCAAGAGCGTGGCGGACTTCGGGGCTTCGGACGTGGCCTCCTACTGGCTCCTGCATTCGGTCAACCGCAGCTTCCCGCTGCTGAACCACGCCCTGCGGTTCCCCAGCATCCACCCGGAGGCGCTGTACCTGGCCCTGGCCCAGTTCGCCAGCGAGCTGCTGACCTTCAGCTCCTCGGCCACCCTGGCGGACCTGCCCTCCTACGACCACGACAACCTCACCGGCTGTTTCGGCAAGCTGGACGAACTGATCAGGACCATGCTGGACACCGTCATCTCCGCCCGGTTCCTGATCATCCCCCTCGCCGCCACGCGGCCGGCCATGAAGGTGGGGCGGCTGGACAACGACCGGCTGCTGGAAGGGGTCGATTTCTTCCTGTCCATCAGCGGCGACCAGCCTGCCGCCTTCTTCGAGGACGAGGTGCCCCCGAAGCTCAAGATCGGAAGCCCGGACGATGTGGAGAAGATCCTCCACTCGGGGTTGCCGGGGGTCCGGCTCAGGTCCAGGATCCAGCCCCCCAGCGCCCTGCCGGTGCGGGTGGGGAACTACTACCTGGCCCTGGAGCCCGGCGGCCAGATCTTCGAGCGGATGCTGAAAGCGCGGAGCATATGCATCTATGTCCCGCAGACGTTGCCTGATTTCAAGATTGAGTTGTATGCTGTCTTCAATTGAGGCCTGACCTCCATGAACAATAATCAAGGAACTTCCCAGCAGGGCTCAGGGTCGGTGCTACAGCAGGAGGCGAACGCCGTCCCGATGCTGGTGGAGCTTCTGGAAACCGGGATGACGCTGGTCAGCCTGGTGCGGGCGAAGGTCCTGCCCAGGGACTACGCCAGCTTCCGGAGCAAGGTCGCCGAGTTCCTGGCGCGTTTCGAGCGCCAGGCTTCCTACTTCGGCAAGCCGCCGGAAGCCGTGGCCGAGGCGAAATACGCCTTCTGCGCCCTGTTCGACGAGACCGTGCTCTCCATGGGCGGGGACGACCTGGCCGAGAGCTGGTCCGGGGCGCCGCTGCAGCTCCAGTACTTCGGCGAGCACCTGGCCGGGGAGGGCTTCTTCCAGCACCTGGACCGGCTCAGGACCGACCCCCAGCAGAACGTCGAGATCCTGGACGTCTACTACAGCTGCCTGCTCCTGGGCTTCAAGGGCAGGTACCTGATCGAAGGGACCGAGCTTCTGGACTTGCTGGCGACCAGGCTCCGGCAGGAGATCCTCCTGGTGAAGGGCGGGGAGGCCCCCTTCGCCCCCCACGCCAGGCCCCCCAAGCGCACCACGGAATTCATCCAGAAAAGTATGCCCCTCTGGGTCTATTTCAGCGCCTTCGCCGCGGCGGCCGCCCTGCTGTGGGTCACGCAGAAAATCTGGCTGATCCACCATGTGGACCAGGCCAGGAAGATCATCGGCTGAGCCATGGCCCAGCCGAGCTCCAGGGAATCCACCGCCGCCTTCAACCTCCTCGACCGGCTCCTGGACGACGACCCGACGTCCCCCGGCGATCCGCCCCAGGCGGCGGGCATGCAGGCCAGCCGGATGAAGGGCTCCCTGGCCAGGGACCTGGAGGAGCTGCTGAACTCCAGGCGCCTGGCGGACTGGGAGCTGGAGGGCTTCCCCCGCTGCGCGGATTCCCTGCTCGCCTTCGGGGTCTGCGACCTCAGCAAGTTCAACGTCAGGGAACCGCGCAGCCTCAGGAGCCTGCAGGACCACCTGCGCAAGACCATCGAGCGCTTCGAGCCGCGCCTGGGCAACGTCCGGATCAGCGTCGAACAGGGCCGGGAAGCCGGCAAGGGCCTGCGCTTCCGGGTGGACGCCGTGCTCCGGCAGCAGCCCGGCCAGCCCCCCGTCGCCTACGACGGCACGGTGCTCCTCGGAACCCAGTCCTGCCTGATCCAGCAACGCTGATGCTCGACGAACTGCTTCCCTACTACGAGCGTGAACTGGGGTTCCTCAGGGACCTGTCCGGGGAGTTCGCCTCCCGCTATCCCAAGATCGCCCGCCGGCTCCTGCTCGAAGGCGACCAGAGCGAGGACCCGCACGTGGAGCGCCTCCTGGAGGGCTTCGCCTTCCTGGCCGCCCGGATCCACCGCAAGCTGGACGACGAGTTCCCCGAGATCACCCAGGCCTTCATGGATGTCCTGTTCCCGCAGTACCTGCGCCCGTCTCCCTCTGCCAGCATCCTGCAGCTGGAACTGGACCCGACCCGCCCCGAGGTCCAGGGGGCGTATGTGGTGCCGCGCCACTGCCAGGTGCTCTCCGGCGAAGTCCAGGGAGTCCGCTGCCGCTTCCAGACCACCCTGGAGACCAGCCTGTGGCCGGTTTCGGTCCAGAGCGCGAAGGTGGAGTTCGGCTCCAGCTCGGAGGCGCTCCGCTGGGCGGGGGCGCCCGCGGCCATCACCGTCGAACTGCGCACCCACGGGCAGATCCCCTGGGGTTCGCTCAAGCTGGACCGGCTCCGCTTCTTCCTCGACGGGGACGCCCCCATCACCGCCCTGCTGTTCGAGCTGCTCTGCCACCGCCTGAAGGGGATCCGGGTCTCCGACGGCCGGGGCGACCCCAAGACCTCGGTCCTGCTGCCCGCCAGCGCCCTGCGCCCGGTCGGCTTCGAGGCGTCCGAAGCGCTCCTGGGCGAGGATTCCCGGGTGTTCGACGGGTTCCGCCTGCTGCACGAATACTTCCTGTACCCGGACAAGTTCATGTTCGTCGAACTCAGCGGGCTGGACGCCGCCGCCCTGCAGCACGGCCGGGACGGCCTGGTCGTGCAGTTCCTGCTGGAACGCTTCGGCGAAGGCGAAGTGCACAGCCGGCTGGTGGACCGCCTCGGCCCGGACAACCTGCGCCTGGGCTGCGTGCCCATCGTGAACCTGTTTCCCCACGCCGCCGAGCCCATCCGGATCACCCACCAGGAGGAGCGCTACGCCGTCCTGCCGGACACCCGGAGGCCCCAGGCCTACGAGGTCTACAGCGTGGACCGGGTGACCCGGGTGGAGAAGCGCGAAGGGCCGGAAGAGATCCACGAAGTGCCCGAGTTCTATTCCGCCGGCCGCAGGGAGGCCGGGGACCAGCGGTTCTTCTGGGTGTCCCACCGGCAGCAGTCCACCCGGGCCAACGACAAGGGGACCGACCTGTCCCTGAGCCTGGTGGACCTGGCCTTCGAGGCCGCGGCGCCGGACCAGGAAGTCCTGAGCATCGACCTCACCTGCACCAACCGGGATCTTCCCGAGCTCCTCCCGTTCGGCGGCAACGCCTCCCAGCAGGGCGACTTCCTGGTCCCGCAGCTGGCCTCCGTGAAGCGCGCGAGCCTGCTGCGCAAGCCTTCCCGCTCCTGCCGGTCGCCCCTGCGCAAGGGGCTCCAGTGGCGGCTGATCTCCCACCTCACGCTCAACCACCTCTCCCTGCTCGCCCGCGACATGAAGGCGCTCAAGGAGGCGCTCAATCTCTACAACTTCACGGATTCCCAGGCGCTCCGGCGCCAGGTCAACGGCGTCCAGTCCCTGACGACGAAGGTCGTCACCGCCCGGCTGAAGGACAGCACCGGCCTCCCGGTGTTCGTGCGCGGCCTGGAAGCCACGGTCACCCTGGACGAGACCGCCTTCGTGGGCGCCAACCTCCTCCTGTTCGCAGGCATCCTGGAGCGTTTCCTCGCCAGCTTCGCCCCCCCCAACGGCTTCCTGGCCTTCAAGATGAAGACGCTGCAGCATCCGGACGAGGTCGAAGCCTGGCCTCCCCGGGCAGGCGACCGGCCATGGATCTGAAAGCGGCCCTCCGCAAGCGCCCGGGAACCTTCCGTTTCTTCCAGGCCGTGCGGATGCTCGCGCTCTGGGACAAGACCGGGCCGCTGCCGCGGAACCTGCGGTTCCGCACACCCGCCTCCCTCGCCTTCCCCCGCTCCGAGATCCTGCAGGTCCGCGAGGCTCCGGCGCTGGGCTCCGAGGAGCACCCGGGCCTGGAGATGGAGGTGGGGTTCATGGGCATGACCGGGCCTTCCGGCGTGCTCCCGACCGTCTATACCGAACTGGTCGAAAGCCGGCGCCACCACCATCAGGACAGCGCCCTGCACGCCTTCCTGGACGTGTTCAGCCACCGGGCGGTCTCCCTGTTCTACCAGGCGTGGCTCAAGTACCGTTTCTACCGCGGCGCCGAGCAGGGCCTCCAGGACGGGTTCAGCCGGAGCCTGATGGCCCTCCTGGGCCTGGGCCTCGAGGCCGGGACCACCCGGCAGGCGCTCGGCGGGCTCAACGGCACCTGCCTCCATTTCGGCGGCATCCTGGGGCGCCGGCCCATTCCCGCCGGTTCGCTACGGGCCGTGGCGGAAGGCCACCTGGGCGTGCCGGTGGCCATGGAGCAGTTCGTCTTCCACTGGGTGGAGGTCGCCGGAACCGATCAGAGCCGGCTGGGCGCCGGCGCCCGGGACGGCCTGGGCAGCGGCACCTTCCTGGGGGTGCGCCAGCGCGATGCCCAGACCAGCATCCGGCTCCTGCTGGGGCCGCTGGACGCCCGGCAGTTCCGGGACTACCTGCCGGACGGCAAAGGCGGATCGGATCTCGCCGCCCTCATGTTCGATCTGCTCGGGCCGACCATGCGGGTGGAGGTCCGGCTCATCCTGCGCCGGTCGGAGGTTCCTCCGCCCCGCATGGGCCAGCCTGGAGGCCTTTCCCTCGGCCGCAATCTCTGGCTGTTCTCCACGCCGCCGGGCGCGGACCAGGATGATGCCATCTATGAATTAGATATGAATAACCTGTCATAACGGCGCCACCGGTAATTCCGGGAATTCTCCATGGTTGACCCAGGGATTGTATGGCCCAATGATAGGAACCAAATAGATCATGAATATCCAGCCCCGTCGGACCGTGCCGCAAATATACCTGTGACCCCCAGACGCCCCAAGAGGCCCCCATGAACGCAGAAGGTGCATTGCGCTTCCTAGAGCCCATTTCGGACGCGAGCCCGGCCGGAGAGGACCTGAGCTTCGACCCGGTGCTGGACGAGATCAAGGAGGCGCGCCGGTCCGACGACCCGACCCTGACCCAGGGCGACTGGGTGCGCGACCTGAAGACCGCCAACTGGAACACCGTCATCAGCGTCAGCGAGAACCTGCTGCTGAAGCGCACCAAGGACCTCCAGATCATCGCCTACTACGTGGAGGCCATGGCCAGGAAGAACGGCTTCGGCGGGCTCGCCACCGGCCTCCAGGTCCTGGAAGGCAGCCTGGACCGGTTCTGGGACTCCCTCTTCCCCACCCTGGAGGATGGGCCCGACGAACGGATCAGCAAGCTGGAATGGCTGGATGCCGCGGTGGGGGACGTGGTGCGCGAGCTGCCCATGCTGCCCGCCTCAGCCGGCGGCCATTCCTGGTCCAAGTGGCAGGAATCCAGGGAGGTGGAGAACCTGGGCCTCAAGAATCCGGACCTCAAGGCCGAGGCGGTCCAGGCCGGCAAGCTGTCCGGGGAGGCCTTCGACAAGGCGGTGAAGCAGTCCGGCGGCCCGTGGTTCAAGCAGATCCACCAGGATATCCTGGCCGCCCAGCAGGCCTGCGCGGCGGTCATCGCCCAGCTGGACCAGCGCCTGGGGATGGACGCCCCGACCATGGAGCACCTGAAGGCGGCCATCGAGGGCTGCGATGCCCTGGCCCGGACCCTGCGCGGGAAGTTCGAGGCCATGCCCCCCCAGGGGGCGGACCCCGCCCTGGCCGCCGTCGTTTCGGCAGCCCGCGCCCAGGAGACGGCCGCCGCGGCCTTCGCGCCGCTGCCGGGCCCGCCGGCCTTCGCGCCGCAGGGACCGCCGGCGCCGGCGCAGCCGGATCCGGAGGCGGCGCTGAGGGCCCGCGCCCAGGCCATCGTCCAGCTCCGCCAAGTGGCGACCTACTTCCGCACCTACGAACCGCACAGCCCGGTGGCGCCGCTGGTCGAGCGCGCGGCGCGCTGGGGCGAAATGAACCTGGAAACATGGCTCGCCGAAGTCGTATCCGATGAGTCCGTACTCACCACATTGAAGACCCTCCTGGATTTCCGGGAGGAGATCAGTTGACCGGGGGGTGGCAGTGAAAACGAACCTCAAGTCCCTTATCGGCAAGCTCGACCCGCTGTGCCGGAGAGTGCTGGATTCCTCGGCCAACGTCGCCCTGTCCCGGACCCACTACGAGGTGGACCTGGAGCATGTCCTGGTCGAACTCATGGCCCGGCCCGAATCGGAGGCGGTGGCCTTCCTGCGCCTGAACGGCGCGGACATCCCCGCCCTGGAGAAGGCGCTCCGGGCCGGCCTGGCCTCGCTCAAGACCGGCAACAACCGGAACCCGGTGCTGTCGGCCATGATCGTCCGCTGGATCGAGGCCGCCTGGATGCTGGCCACCGTGGACTACGGCGCCAGCCAGCTGCGGAGCGCCTTCCTGATGCTCGCCCTGGTGCTGGAAGAGGAACTGCTCGCCCACCTGGGCAAGGCCGGGGAGATCCTCGGCGCCATCCCCAAGGAGCAGGCCAGGGCGGGCCTGCTGGAACTCCTGCGCCGGAGCCCCGAGGGCCGCGAGAGCGTCCCCGGAGAGGCGCCTTCGCCCGCCGACATCCCCGGCGCCGCGCCGGAAGGCGCGCTGGCGAAATTCACCTCCGACCTCACGGCCCTGGCGCGGGCCGGCAAGCTGGACCCGGTCCTGGGGCGCGACCTGGAGATCCGCCAGATGATGGACATCCTGCTGCGGCGGCGGCAGAACAACCCGATCCTCACCGGCGAGCCGGGCGTGGGCAAGACCGCGGTGGTGGAGGGGCTGGCGCTCCGGATCGCCGAAGGGGACGTGCCCGGACCGCTCAAGCCCATCGAGCTCAGGGTGCTGGACCTCGGGCTCCTCCAGGCCGGAGCCAGCGTCAAGGGCGAGTTCGAGGCGCGGCTGCTGGGGGTCATCGACGAAGTGAAGGCGTCCCTGAAGCCCATCATCCTCTTCATCGACGAGGCCCACACCCTGATCGGCGCGGGGGGCGCGGCCGGACAGGGCGACGCCGCCAACCTGCTCAAGCCGGCCCTGGCCCGGGGCGAACTGCGCACCATCGCCGCCACCACCTGGTCCGAGTACAAGAAATATTTCGAAAAGGACGCCGCGCTCGCCCGGAGATTCCAGGTGGTCAAGGTGGAGGAACCCTCCGAGGAGCTGGCGATCCAGATGCTGCGCGGGGTCGTGCCGCACCTGGAGCTGCACCACAAGGTGCGCATCCAGGCCGCGGGGGTCAGGGCGGCCGTGCATCTCTCCAGCCGCTACATCGCCGGCCGGCAGCTGCCCGACAAGGCCGTGAGCCTGATGGACACCGCCTGCGCCCGGGTGGCCCTGAGCCGGGCCGCCATCCCGGAATCGGTGGAAGCGCTGCGCCGGGACCTGGAGGACGTGGTCCGGGAGAAGCAGGCCCTGGGCCGCGAGGAGGACCCGCGGCCGCACGTCGCCAGGCTGGCCGAGCTGACCGGACGGGAGCTCCAGCTCGAAGGGGAACTGAAGGAGATGGAGGGCTTCGCCCAGGCCCAGCACGGCCTCATCGAGGCGGTGGACGCCGCGGCCCGGGAACTCGCCCAGGCCAAGCTCCCGGGCGGCGACCCGGAGCGCGCCAAGGCGCTGGAGGAAGCCTGGATGCAGGCCTACGACGCCTATCGCGAGCACTTCTCCGCGCATCCCATGGTGCACCTGGACGTCGACGACACGGTCATCGCCGCCGTGGTGGCCAACTGGACCGGGATCCCCCTGGGGCGCATGGCCCAGGACGAGATCGCCACCGTGCAGCAGCTCGGAAACGCCCTGCAGCAGCGGGTGGTGGGCCAGGACCACGCCATGGACCGCATCGCCCGGCAGCTCCAGATCGCCTGGGCCGGCATGGAGGATCCCACCCGGCCCCGGGGCGTATTCCTGCTCACCGGACCGTCCGGCGTGGGCAAGACCGAAACCGCCCTCGCCCTGGCCGACCTCCTCTATGGGGGCGAGCGCAACCTCGTCACCATCAACATGAGCGAATACCAGGAAGCCCACAGCGTCTCGGGCCTCAAGGGCTCCCCGCCGGGCTACGTGGGCTACGGCGAAGGCGGCGTACTCACCGAAGGGGTGCGCCGGAAGCCCTACTGCGTCGTCCTGCTGGACGAGGTGGAGAAGGCCCATCCCGACGTGCTCGAGCTGTTCTACCAGGTGTTCGACAAGGGCATGCTGGAGGATTCCGAAGGCCGGGCGGTGGATTTCCGCAACACCGTCATCCTGCTCACCTCCAACGTCGGCTCGGACCTCATCCAGCGGGCCATGGAGCACGGCGTCACGGTCGACGGCGAATCGCGCCCGCCCACCGCCGAGGACCTGGCCGAGCTGCTGCGCCCGGACCTGATCAAGGTGTTCAAGCCCGCCTTCCTGGGGCGCTGCCAGGTGGTCCCCTTCTTCTCCCTCGACGACGCCGCCCTCAAGCGGGTCATCAGCCTGAAACTGCGGAAGATCCAGCAGCGCTACAAGGCCAATTTCGGGGCGGAGCTCAGCTACGACGAGGACCTGCTCGATCTGATCGGGGCCCGCTGCACCGAGGCCGAGAGCGGCGCCCGGAACGCCGAGAGCATCCTGGGCCAGGCCCTCCTCGCCCCGCTGTCGGCGGAGGTGCTCGCCCGGATGGCCGAAGGGAAGGCCGTCGGGAAGGTGCACATCGCCTTGCGCGACGGGGAAGTGGATCTCCAGATCACCTGAGATCCCGTCCATGGAATAGGAGGATTCATGTCCAAGAGTGGTGGGACCGATTGGGTTCTTCTGTTGCTCGTCGCGACCATCCTGGTCGTCATCATCGGCGCCGCCGTCTGGGCGCTGCTGCGGTTCCGCAGATCCAGGAACGGGGAGTACTCCGCCCCCGCCGAGCCTGCGCAGGCGCCCGAACCGGCCCAGGGCACCGTGATGTGGCCCAAGGGCCACGCGGCGCGGGTCGCGTCCATGCCTCCGGCCCCGTCCCCCGCGCCCGCCCCGCCGCCCCCGGCGCCCGAGCAGCCCGAAGGCACCGTCATGTGGCCCAAGGGCCACGCGGCGCGGGTCGCGTCCAGGCCTCCGGCCCCGTCCCCCATGCCCGCCCCGCCGCCCCCGGCGCCCGGGCCGCCCGAAGGCACCGTGATGTGGCCCAAGGGCCAGGCGGCGCGGGCCGCGTCCAGGCCGCCGGCCCAGTCCCCCATGCCCGTCCCGCAGGAACCGCAGGCGGAGCCCGAGCGCAGGCCGTCCTTTTTCGGCGCCCTCGTCAGGAGATGCTTCCCCGCCAAGAAGCCCGCCCCGGTGGCCTTCTCCGAGACCGTGATGTTCCCGAGGGCGCGGGGCGCCGGCACCGCTCCCGAACCCAGGGCACCTTCCTTCCAGCCCCCCGCCCCGCCCCGGGTTCCCCCGGGCGGTCCCGCGACGTTCCCCGCTCCGGCTCCGAAGGAGGATCCCGGCTGGGCCATGCACCTCCCTCCCGCCCCGCCCAAGGCGCCCGAGGTGAGCCGGCCGCACATGGCGGCCGAGACCAGCCCGCCCCCCGAGGTCCCGTCCGAGGCGCCGGGCCTGACCCTCCAGGAGGAGGTCGAGCTCCTGCGCAGGCAGATGCGGGAGCTGCAGGCCCAGCAGAACAAGCCGCCCTCCGATCCGGCGCCCGGTCCGCCCCCCCGGCGCTACCCGTGACCGCGCCCTGATGCGTCCGCCCCGGAGCCGCGCGCGGCGAGCAGGGAGAGCCGGGAGGCCACTGGGATTGCCATTGTATGGCCATGGAATCAGCCTATAATGTGGGTCCATCGTCAGATAAATCGTTCAATAAATCCGCATCTCTGATCGGGTTGAAGGTCACCATCTAGGACCCAGCCATGTCGAAGCCTTGGTACAAGAGCCCTCTGATCTATTTCATCCTGGTCTGGATCGTCGCCCTGGCCGTGATCTGGCTGCTGGGGCCGTGGCTGGGCATGGCGGGCCTGTTCGCGAGGATCGCCTGGACGGTCATGCTGACCGTCGTCCTCGGGCTGATCGTCTTCATCTTCCGGATGATGGCCGCCCGGTCCGCCTCGGGCTTCGAGGACAGCATCCGCCAGGACGCGGACAAGGCCGTGGTGTCGGCGTCCCCCGACGTGCGGGCCGAAGTGGCGGCCCTGCGCCAGGGGTTCCTGACCGCCCTCGACACCCTCAAGCAGTCCAGGGTCGGGAAGGCCAGCGGCCGGGCCGCTCTGTATGAACTGCCCTGGTACCTGGTGATCGGGGCGCCTTCGGCCGGGAAGACCTCCGCCGTCCTGCGCTCGGGCCTGTCCTTCCCCCTCGCCGCCAGGGGCAAGCCCATGGTCCAGGGGGTGGGCGGGACCAAGAACTGCGACTGGTTCTTCACCACCGAAGGGGTGCTGCTGGACACGGCTGGACGCTACGCCACGGAGGCCGACGACCTGCCGGAGTGGCTCGAATTCATCAAGCTGCTGCACAAGTTCCGCCCCCAGGCCCCGCTCAACGGCCTGATCGTCACCATCAGCGTCACCGAACTGCTGAGCTACAACACCCCCGCGTTCGAC
>TBL_comb47_HYPODRAFT_10007073_pt1 | contig 11915 bp, 10 predicted proteins | sample TroBogypolimnion_40_FD_10682 | JGI IMG/M metagenome (IMG submission 10682) | reverse complement strand
TGGCAAAGTGTCAGACCAATGATTTGGAAGTGCCGGCGGACGCTGATTTCGTGCTTGAAGGGTATGTTGATCCGAATGAGGCGCCGGCAATGGAAGGGCCGTTCGGGGATCATACCGGGTATTACACATTACCGGAGCCATACCCGAAATTTCACATCGAACGCATTGCAGCCCGGCGTGATGCGATTTATCCGAGTACGATTGTCGGGATTCCGCCGATGGAAGATTTTTATATGGGGACGGCTAGTGTCCGGATTTTCTTACCGGTAATCAAGCTGACGTTCCCGGAGATTGTGGATATCGCGTTGCCGGCAGCAGGTGCCTTTCATAATTTGGTGGTGGTAGCCATCCGGAAACAATTTCCACATCACGCGATGAAAGTGATGCACGGTTTGTGGGGCATGGGGCAGATGATGTTCACAAAGATGATTATGGTTGTGGATGAGGATGTAAATGTGCATGACACTCAGGAAATCTTGTTTCGGCTTTGTGCAAACATCGACCCGCAGCGTGATTTGATGTTCAGTAAAGGTCCCGCTGATGTGCTCGACCATGCCACACCGGTTTTGGGGTTTGGCAGCAAGCTCGGTATTGATGCAACACACAAACTGTCTGGCGAAGTTAACACGCGTCCATGGCCGCCAATCATTAAGATGGATGAATCCGTGCAGCGACGAGTGGTTGAGTTGTTGCACAATGTCCGGCATTGACAACACGCCCAAGTGGTGCTAGTTTCTCATTAAGATTATGGCAGCTGCAAAACGCGATGTATCTGGTGTGTTCGACGCGGAACTAAAAGGTTCAGTGCGACGGAGTGCGGCTGCGCTTGATTCGGTTTTTCATCTTTCACACAAGGGCGTCACGTTTGTTTCCGAAACGTGTTTACCGGAATGGACAGAAGTTGGAGTGGAGATGCGCGTGCCGGTAAAGGGTGCACGAAAAGATCAATCCATTAACTGTCGTGGCGTAGTAGTGCAATGTGAACGCCGACAACAAGGCAAAGGTTTCAAGGTTGCTTTGTTATTTTTGGATTTGCCCAAACGTAGGCAAGCTCTGCTAGACGTCCCGCCGGTAGCATTGAATCCCTCCTGCATCTCAATTGCCCGCTGACGGCATGGATTTCTTTTCCAGTCTGCTCCAATCAGCCGTCAATCAAGGCGCGTCTGACATCCACATAAAGCCAGATCATCGCGCAACTCTCCGAATTGCCGGCGCACTTGTTCCGGTAGCCGCAGACCCGCTGAGTAAAGAATTGATTGCTGAAGTTGTGCAGCACATCTTGCCGGCGCATCAGGTTGAACGCCTTGCGCGAGAGAAAGAAGTGGATTTTTCCTACCTGCATGACAACCGGTGGCGCTTTCGGGTCAATGTTTTTTATCAACGCGGCGATTTGTGCCTAGCCATGCGCTACGTGAAAACCAAAGTCCCGTCGTTTACCGACCTGGCCTTACCGGAACAACTCGCCAAAATCGCGACCGCCGAGAATGGCATTGTGTTCGTGACCGGCACGACTGGTTGTGGAAAATCGAGCACGTTGGCCGCCATGTTGGACTGCATTAATCTGCATGAGCAATGCCACATAATTACACTGGAAGATCCGATCGAGTACATTTTCACAGACAGCAAATCGGTTATTGAACAACGCGAAATTGGCCTCGATACAATGAGTTTTACGAGCGCGTTAGTCCACGTCATGCGGCAAGACCCCGACGTGATTGTGATTGGTGAAATGCGGGATAGCGCATCGTTTATGGCCGCGCTTGCAGCGGCGGATACCGGCCACCTCGTTCTCACAACTTTACACACCACGACAGCAGCTTCGACAATTGGGCGCGTACTTGATTTTTTCCCAGCGGAAGAGCGCGACCAAATCCGCCGGCAAATTGCGACAAGTTTGCGGGCCGTCATTTGCCAGCGCCTAGTTCCAGCTATCGCCGGCAGTGTGGTTCCGTCGGTGGAAATTTTGATCAACACTCCGATGGTCCGTAAGCTCATTGAAGAAAATCGTCTCGACAAGCTTGCCGCCGCAATTGAAACCGGCAATGAAGACGGGATGCAATCGTTCAACCAATCACTGCTGAAACTTGTCAAGGCGAAGCGAATCACCGAAGCCGAAGCCATGTCGAAGGCCACGAATCCGGACGCGCTGAAAATGAATCTGCGCGGAATCTTCCTTGACGAGTCGCGACGGATTATGTCGTCCACATAGTTGCCCTTAGGCAGTCTTCTGGTATACTACCGCGCAGTTGCGGTTGTGCACCTTATGGAAGACACCATTGCGGCAATCTCCACACCGGTCGGCGAAGGCGGGATCGCCATCATTCGAATTTCCGGGCCACGCGCATTGGCGATTGCTGATGCCGTGTTTGTTTCCCCACACGGCCCACCTTCGACTTATCTCAGCCACACAATTCATTTCGGGCGAATTACCGGTGCCGATCACCAATGCCTCGATGAAGTTCTGCTTTCCGTAATGCGCCGCCCGCATACCTACACAACTGAAGACCTCGTCGAAATCAACTGTCACGGGGGCATTCAAATCACCCGCAGCGTGCTGAAGCAATGCCTTCAGCATGGGGCGCGCCTTGCCGAACCTGGCGAATTTACCAAACGCGCTTTTCTCAACGGAAGAATCGATCTCACGCAAGCTGAGGCGGTGATGGACATGATTTCCGCCAAAACCGATCGGGCTCAAATCGTTGCCGAGCACGCCTTGGAAGGTCACCTCTCGCGCAAGGTCGAAGCGTTTCGCCAAGAGATACTCACCCTCCTTGCCCACATTGAGGCCCATATTGATTTTCCCGACGAAGATATTTCACCAACTTCTCGTGATCAATTGACCGCCGATCTGACCCGCATCATTGCGAAACTTAAAATTCTCGCTGACACTTCCAACGAAGGAAAGCTCTTACGCAACGGTATTTCCATCGCTATTTTAGGTCGTCCAAATGTTGGAAAATCAAGCTTGATGAATGCCTTGCTCGGGGAAGATCGATCAATTGTTACACCAATTCCCGGAACAACCCGCGACACAATTGAAGAAGCAGCCAATATCCGTGGCATCCCAATTCGTTTTACAGATACCGCCGGCATTAGAAAGCCCCGTGGCAAAGCTGAAAAACTTGGCATTGAACGAAGTCGCAATATTTCACAAAGAAGTGATATTACAATTCATATTTTGGATGCATCAAAACTGTTTTCGGCCGTTGATACCGAGATATCAATGCTTTACGATAATCAACGTGTCATTCTAGTGCTTAATAAATGCGATCTCAAACGCAAATTATCTCTTCCGGAAGAATTGCGTTATACCAATTTGGTGGAAATTTCGGCACTTACTGGCGCAGGCATTGAGGATTTAAAAGATCGCATTGAACAAGTTATTCTTAGCACATCCAGCCCGCGGTCAGGAGCGGAGGTCGTAATCAATGAACGGCATACCGATGCGCTGAAACGTTCAATTGATGAATTTCAGTCAGCGCTCGATAATTTGCGATCGGATGTCAATGTTGAAATTGTCGCACAGCAAATCCAGATTGGACTATCAGCAATTGGTGAGATTGTCGGCAAAACAACAACCGCAGATTTGCTCGATAAAATCTTTAGTAAATTCTGCATTGGAAAGTGATCTAAGCAATGGTTTATCCGAAACGGTATCAGGTCATCGTTGTTGGGGCTGGCCACGCTGGAACTGAGGCCGCGCTGGCAGCAGCACGGATGGGATGCCAAACGCTTCTTTTGACTTCGAATTTGGACACAATTTCACAAATGTCCTGCAATCCAGCGATTGGTGGCCTGGCAAAAGGTCATTTAGCCCGTGAAATTGACGCATTAGGCGGTGAAATGGGGCTCAACACCGACCAAACTGGCATCCAGTTCCGCATGCTCAACACCAAAAAGGGGCCAGCCGTTCGAGCACCGCGCGCCCAGTGCGATAAAAAAGCTTATCAGCTCCGAATGAAATCAGTGGTTGAGCGCCAAGCTAATTTAGACGTAAAACAAGCGATGGTTGAAGAATTGATAGTCGAAAACGACCAAATTCGCGGCATTATCACGAAAATTGGGATGCGATATGATGCCGAGACCGTTATTCTTACTACTGGAACATTTTTACGCGGCTTGATCCACATCGGAGAATCACAGGTTGAAGCCGGTCGCGCTGCCGAACCACCATCGATCGGCTTGTCGCTGAATCTGACACAACTCGGCTTCGAGATCGGCCGCCTCAAGACAGGCACACCACCCCGATTGAATCGTCGCTCGATTGACTTTTCCCAGCTCGATCAGCAACCAGGGGATGACAAACCCTCATTTTTTTCGTATCGAACTTCGCCAATGTTCCATGTGGAACAAATTCCGTGCTACATTACCTACACCACCGACAAAACCAAGAAGTTGATTCAAGCGAATATTCATCGCTCACCGCTCTATTCTGGCCAAATTCAGGGGGTCGGACCGCGGTATTGCCCCTCAATTGAGGATAAAATCGTTAAATTTACCGAAAAAGACCGACATCAGATCTTTTTAGAGCCTGAAGGGCGTTCTACTGAAGAGTTCTATGTCAATGGTGCCTCGTCAAGTTTGCCTGAGGATGTGCAGATTGAATTGATCCGGAGTATTATTGGACTGGAAAAAGCCGAATTGATGCGGCCGGCCTACGCGATCGAATACGACTACAGTTTGCCACACCAGCTTCATGTCACCCTCGAGACAAAGCGAGTTGAAGGGCTATATTTCGCCGGACAAATCAACGGCACATCTGGTTACGAAGAAGCTGGCGCCCAGGGGATTGTCGCCGGTATGAATGCGGCACTCAAGGTTCAGCACCGTCAACCAATTGCATTCACTCGAAACGATAGTTATATCGGTGTGTTGGTTGATGATCTAATTACGAAGAGCACTGAAGAACCGTATCGCATGTTCACATCGCGAGCGGAATACCGACTTCAAATTCGTCAGGACAATGCTGATCTGCGCTTGACGCCAATTGGCCACGAGGCTGGGTTGGTTGGGCATGAACAATGGGAGTTGTTCACGAAACGCCGTGAACTGATCAATCAGGAAACTGCTCGATTGTTTCAGTTGCGTGAAGCCGGTATAACCCATGCGGAGCTACTGCGTCGTCCCGAGATAAATTATTGCTCATTGCCCGGTGCGAATTTGAATTTGCCTGAAGATGTACAGCAGCAAGTTGAGATTCAAATCAAATATTCAGGCTATATTGCACGCGATCTGGAACAGATTGCGCGTTTCTCGCGTCTTGAAGAAAAACAAATTCCGCCGTGGATTGAGTATGATATAATTCCATCACTTCGGTTTGAATCGCGCCAAAAATTACTACGGTATCGCCCTGATTCGATTGGACAGGCTTCGCGAATTTCCGGGGTAACACCAGCCGACATTGCGATTTTGATGGTTTGGCTCAAAAAAGCCAGCGCCAATCAGGGATGATCTCTGTTGCCTCGTCACAATTTTCAGAGAAAACCGACTGCGCTCAGTCGGCGTTGTGGTAAGTGACAGTCACAAGCTTCTGATAATGTCAGAGGCCGGGTGCCCCCACGCCGCGTTCCGTCTTGGTTTTGCGACAGTCTTTGCAGGCGGATAAGCCTTCAGACCTTGTGCGACTCGACGAGCTGACGAAATTGGTCGAACAAATAACCGGCATCATGCGGACCTGGTGAGGCCTCCGGATGATATTGGACACCGAATACGGGATGTTTCTTATGGCGCAAACCTTCAATGGTCTGGTCGTTTAGGTTGATTTGCGTGATTTCAACATCCGGATTGTGCATGCTCGCGACATCCACGGCAAAGCCGTGATTCTGCGAGGTAATTGCAACTTTTCCGCCGGCCAAATCCTTGACCGGCTGATTGGCGCCGCGGTGGCCAAACTTTAATTTGAAACACCGCCCACCAAAGGAAAACCCAAGAATTTCCAAGCCCAAACAAATACCGAAGATTGGTACCTGGCCAATTAACTCACGGACCGTCGCGTGGGCGTAGTCGAGCGGATCGGGATCGCCGGGACCATTGGAAAGAAAAACGCCGCGCGGTTTGTACGCCATGACTTCGGCCGCGGTCGTGCGCGGTGGGACAACTTGAATGTGAAAGCCGCGCTGCCGGAGCCGGCGCAGAATGTTGTATTTCACGCCAAAATCAAAAGCGACGATCGGGATATCAGCCGGCCGCAGTTCATCGGTATATTGCATCTGGCCGGCGGCATCACGATCGATCTTCCAGTTCCGGCTGAGCTTGCCATCCGGATCCCAAACAAAAGGTTTCGGATGTGCGACTTCTTTGACCAAGTCAACACCAACGATGCCACACCATTCTGTTGCGCGCTGAACGGCTTCCTTGTCGCTAATGTTCTCGGTTGAAATGCACGACTTCATTGCGCCCTTGACGCGCAGGATCTTTGTCAGCATCCGGGTGTCAATCCCTTGCACCCCGGCGATGTTATTCTTGGCCAGATAATCGGGTAGTGATTGTTCACTGCGCCAATTTGAAGCGACGGCGGAAAGTTCGCGCACAAGGAAACCGGCCACGTGCGGTTTCCAACTTTCAACATCGAGCGGGTTGATGCCGTAGTTGCCGATTTCCGGATAAGTCATCGCGACGATTTGCCCTTTGTAGGACGGGTCGGTGATGATCTCCTGATAACCGGTCATCGACGTGTTGAAAACGGCTTCACCACAAGCCGTGGTCTTGGCGCCAAAGCCTGTGCCGCGAAAGATCGTGCCGTCTTCGAGTGCGAATACTCCGTTCATCGGACGCGAACTGTACGCAGTTTGTGCCACAAGGTCAACGCGGATTCCGCTCCGGTTGGTGATGCTTTAACATTGTGAGCAATGATGCTGATTGGAGAACCACGGTGAACAGTGCCGACGATCTTGTCCGCCAACGAAAACGCGAGACACACAAATCGAACGCCACGTGGTACACGCGCAATGCCGCGGACTTCAAAAAGGCCGGAGTGAAGATCCTCAATCCCTGCGCGTGATCTGCAACAACATTATGGCGCGCGCCTTTCTGTCACTCGTGTGTTCGCGGTGAAAGCGGTTGCGGCAAATTCAAGACAGGCTGACAAACCGGAACGGCGTTCCTGCCGCACGGTTTTGCGGCCAGCACAGACGCCGCCGCGCCGAGTCGGCCTACAACTGCCAGACAATCTTGCCGGCAACGATGGTGGTCGTCGCGCGACCTTTGAGTGGCCAACCGTCAAACGGGCTGTTGCGGGATTTACTGGCGGACTGCGTCACGTCGTAGTTCCATTCGACGACCGGATCAATCACGGTTACGTCGGCATCGGCACCAATGCTGAGCGTGCCTTTCGGCAGTCGCAATAACCGCGCCGGGTTGTTGGTGAATTTTTCGACGAGTTGCGGCAGTGTCAAAACTTTCTGGTGCACGAGCGCCAGCGATAATGCCAGTTCGGTTTCCAAGCCGATGATTCCAAATGGCGCGACATCGAACTCCACCTGTTTTTCATAGGTGCAATGCGGCGCGTGGTCGCTGGCGATGATATCAATCGTGCCATCCGCAAGACCGGCGAGCAATGCCTGCCGGTCCGCCTCGGTGCGCACCGGCGGATTCATTTTCAGGTTCGTGTCGTAATCTTTCAGGCGGTCATCGGTCATGGTGAAATGATGCGGGCACGCTTCGGCCGAAATTTTCACCCCGCGTTTTTTGGCGGCACGCACCAACTCGACCGACCGCGCCGACGACAAGTGCTGGCAATGAATGTGCCAGTCGGTGACTTCGGCCAGCAGGATGTTGCGGGCGACGATGATTTCCTCGGCCACGGCCGGCCAACCGCGCAGGCCAAGCGCGGCACTCCAGTAACCTTCGTGCATCACGCCGTCGGCGGCGACATTGTAATCCTGGCAGTGATCCAGCACCGGCAGGTCGAACATCTTGGCGTACTCGACGGCGCGCCGCATTAGTTCGTTGTTCTGCACACACCGGCCGTCATCGGTGATCGCAACCACGCCGGCGCGTTTGAGCGAGCCGATCGGCGCGAGCTCTTCGCCTTTAAGTTCTTTCGTGATCGCCCCAGCCGGGAACACATTGACACTGGCGACTTCGGCCGCGCGTTGTTTAATGAACGCGATCGTCCCGGTATTGTCGGCGGCGGGCGTGGTGTTGGGCATCGCGACGACGCTGGTAAATCCGCCGCGCGCGGCACACCGCGTGCCGGTCTCAATGGTTTCCTTGTCGCCGCGACCGGGTTCGCGGAGATGGACATGGATGTCAATCAGGCCGGGGGTGACGATTTTGCCGGTGGCGTCGATGACTTCGGCTTTACCTGTCTGGGTACCGGTAATCTTGCCGGCAGCTATGAAAATGTCGCGGACTTCGTCCACGTGGTTGGCGGGGTCGATGACGCGCCCGTGTTTGATGGTTAGTGCATTCATGGTTCCACCGCCTGGCCGCCGGCGCAGAGGAAGAGCACGGCCATCCGGACCGCGAGGCCGTTGGTGACTTGTTCCAGAATAACCGAGCGATCGCAGTCGGCCACTTCGCTGTCAATTTCGACGCCGCGATTGATCGGGCCGGGATGCATGATCATGGTGTCGGGCTTGAGCCGGGCAAAGCGCTCCTTGTTCAACCCGAACATTGTGGTGTATTCGCCGATGCTCGGGAACAATGTCTGGCGCTGGCGTTCGTGTTGGATGCGGAGCAGGTTGACCACGTCGGCGTCGCGCAGGGCGTCGTCAATGTTGTGGGTAACGCGGCACCCGAATTGCTCGAACACGCGCGGCACAAGCGTTGAGGGCCCGGCCAGTGTGACGTGTGCGCCCAGTTTGGTCAGCAGCCAGATGTTGGACCGCGCCACGCGCGAGAACAGAATGTCGCCAAGAATTGTGATATTCAACCCGGCAATGCGCCCTTTTTTTTCAAGGATGGTGAACGCGTCGAGCAACGCCTGCGTTGGATGCTCATGCGCACCATCGCCGGCGTTGATCACGCTGGCCTTGAGTAACCGGCTCAAAAAATGCGGTGCGCCGGCCGCGCTGTGTCGGATGATGATGACATCGGCGTGCAACGCTTGCAGGTTCAACGCGGTGTCTTTCAGCGTTTCGCCTTTCACAAGACTCGAAGCATTCGCGGTAATGTTGATCACGTCAGCGGACAACCGGGTGGCCGCCAACTCAAAACTCGTGCGCGTGCGCGTGGAGGGCTCGATGAACAGATTCACGACGGTCTTGCCGCGCAACGACGGCACTTTTTTTACCGAGCGTTTGCCGACCTGTTTGAACGCTTGCGCGCTGTTCAGTAGAAAATTGATTTCGTCGACGGACAACTCCTGGATGCCGAGCAAATCTTTGCGTTGCCAACGTTTCATCGTTCGATCACCACCTCATCCTGGCCGCCAATTTCCGTCAACCGGACCGTGACCCGTTCCTGCGGCGCCGTCGGCGCATTCTTGCCGACAAAGTCGGCGCGGATCGGCAATTCGCGGTGCCCGCGGTCGACAAGCACGGCGAGTTGAATTCGTTGCGGCCGGCCAAAGTCCGCAAGCTCGTCCAGCGCCGCCCGGGTGCTGCGCCCGGTAAAAAGCACGTCATCCACCAGAACAATTGTTTTGCCGGTGATGTCGAACGTGACCTGTGTTGCGCCGACCGCTGACGCACCGCGCAAGGCGATGTCATCCCGGTGCATTGAAATATCAATTTCACCGGTCGGGATGTTGCGCTTCAAGATACCGTCAACGAGCTTGGCTAGGCGTTGTGCAAGCGGCACACCGTTAGTGCGTATGCCAATAATCGCCAAGCCACTGTTATCGGAATTGCGCTCGACGATTTCATGCGCCATCCTCGTGAGCGCGCGCTCGATGGCAGTCGCGTCCATGAGTAACGTGTGGTTCATGACACAAAAATGGCCATCCGCCCGCGGTGGGCTGACAGCCAATCTCCAAATTGATTAGTCTTCATTCGTGCTCCTTGCCGGCCTCGCCGGGCCAGCTTAAAGGTGCTATTATTTTTACCTACCGTCGCGCCTTGCGCCAGTTCGCACGGTGCTTCACAATCCAATCGAGCAACGCCCGTTCGAACCCGATGTCGAACCCGGCCTTCTCACTCTCAATCCACTTATGCTTGAGAATCTCATCACGTTCCGCCAAAAACTCTCGGTACAGAGCGGAATTCATGACCATATTTTTTGAGTCAGCGTTGATTTCGCGTTTCTCGCTCACAATTCTACCTCAATCACGTTCAATTTACCCCGCCCGGCCCGGCAATGCAATACTTTTGAATATTATCGGTCATAAAGTCTAACCAGCGCGCTGTTCGGCGATAACCAGTTGCAAAATCTCATTTAGGTTTTTTGTTGGCTGCCAGCCGATGAGTTGATGGATTTTAGCGATGCTCGGCACACGCCGCCGCATGTCCTCGAATCCTTTCGCATAAGCTTCGTCGTATGGCACGCGTCGCAATTCCGACCGGCTCGCGCTCAATGCCTGCACGCGCTGCGCCAATTCCTGGATGGACACTTCTTCCGTGCTGCCGATGTTGAACACTTGGCCGACCGCCTGAGGTTGCCGTGGCAATTCGACCAACGCCTGCACCACGTCGCTTACGTGGCAGAAGCACCGGCTTTGAAGGCCATCACCATAAACTGTGATCGGCTCGCCGCGCACCGCCGCCTGTACGAACCGCGGCAACACCATCCCGTACCGGCCGGTCTGTCGTTGTCCGACTGTATTGAAAAGGCGCACGACGGTGACCGGTAGATTTTTCTCACGGTAATATGCCAACGCCAAAAATTCATCGAGCAGCTTCGAGCAGGCGTAGCTCCACCGGCCAAATGTCGGTGGCCCGATCAGTAGATCGTCATCTTCACGGAAACAATCGCGTTCGCTCTTGCCGTACACTTCCGAAGTGGAAGTCACCAACACGCCGCAGCCGGCGCGTGCCGCCGCGGCCAATACGTCTTCGGTCCCGCGCACATTGTCCTCGATGGTGTAGACCGGACTTTTCACGACCAATTCCACGCCGACCGCTGCCGCGAGATGATAAACAAAATCCACCGACTTCATCGCCTGTGTCAACACCACGGCATCACGAACTGAGGCTTGGAAGAAATGGAAGCGTGGATTATTTTGCAACACCGCGATATTCGCCAACGAGCCGGTACTGAGATCATCAATGACGATGATCTCCTTGCCTTCCGCCACCAATGCCTCCGCTAAATGCGATCCAATAAATCCCGCGCCGCCGGTGATGAGAATACGTTTCATTTAATCTTCGGAATCGGCCGGCCGAGTTTCGTCAATACGGTTTTCATGTCTTCCCAAACTTCGCGCTTTGCCGGCGGATTGCGCAGTAAATATGCCGGATGAAACGTCGGCATGATCGGCGTATTATGAAATGTGTACCAGTTGCCACGCATCTTCGTGATACCGAGCTGCACATCGAGCAACGCCCGAACCGCCGTCGCGCCGAGCGCTACAATCACCTTCGGCTTGATCGCGTCAATCTGCTCCAACAGATATGGCCGACAATTGTTCATCTCATCCGGCAACGGCGTGCGATTCTGAGGCGGCCGGCATTTTAACACGTTTGCGATGTACACGTCCGCGCGCCGGTAACCCATCGCTTCGATAATCTTCGTCAATAACTGGCCGGCCCGACCAACGAATGGTTCGCCCTGTTCATCCTCATCGGCACCCGGTGCTTCGCCGACGAACATCAATTCCGCATGTTCGTTGCCGACACCAAACACAACATTCTTCCGGCACTGCGCTAGTTCCGAGCATTTCGTGCAAGCTTTTACGCGCGCGGCCAACGCCATGAACTTGGCAGATGGCGCGGTCGCCGCGCTGGCTAGAACCGGCGCCTTGCCCAACTCGTCGAGCGTCGAGCGCGCAACGGAAACGTGTGTGGTTCCGGATTTTTTCATGTGCTCCAAAACTT
>TBL_comb47_HYPODRAFT_10007072_pt1 | contig 11919 bp, 12 predicted proteins | sample TroBogypolimnion_40_FD_10682 | JGI IMG/M metagenome (IMG submission 10682) | reverse complement strand
GAAAGGGTGAAATGCTGAATATGGAGAAAAAGGGAGACCGCATCAACCTTGAATTCCATATCCCTTCACGCGGAATCATCGGACTTCGGACCACGATGATGACCTCAACCCAGGGAGAAGCAGTTATGGCACACCGTTTTATCAAATATGACAAATTCCGGGGACCTATCGAAACTCGTCTGAACGGGTCATTGGTCGCACTTGAAACCGGAACAGCCTTTGCCTATGCGCTGAATAAACTTCAGGACAGGGGAAAATACTTTATCGATCCCCAGGAAGAGATCTACGAGGGTCAGGTCGTTGGAGAAAGCAGCCGTGAAGGGGATTTGGCGATGAACCTCACCAAATCCAAAAACTGACCAATATGCGGGCATCCGGTTCTGACGATAAGGTAAGACTGGCACCGCCAATCAAATTCAGCCTTGAGGAGGCTCTCGAATACATCCAGAAAGATGAATACGTGGAAGTCACCCCAAAATCGATCAGGCTTCGGAAAATAATGCTCAACGAAAACGATCGTAAACGGGCTTCAAAAAAAGTAGTCTAGTCAAAGGAGCAACCCAATAGAAACCCCTTAATTTGTAACCCACTGCAAATTAAGGGGTTTTCTCTTTCCCTGCTGAAACCTGATTTCCCGATGGGGAAAATAATAAATTTCCCTCTTCTCTTCCGGTTTGAAGACCAGATCCTAATCTGCTTTTCTCCAAAAGTGGTAAAAACGCGCATTTTGAAAAACCAAAATTCAGATTTTGTTCCGGAAATTTTTCAAAAACAACCATAATTTTCAAGTATTTTAGGATAAAAAAGTCATTTTAAACTATTCATAATTTTATAATTCTATAATATATAGATACTTATAATTATTTTCAAAAAAAATTCAAATAATTTAGTACTATGTGTTGCATAGTACCTTCTTTAAGATGTATATTTGTAATACATACTTCAAGGTATAGGATGGTATTATAATTAAATGCAGCAAAATGAAAACAGCAATAAATAAGTTGAAATTAGTAGTTCTGTTTACAGGTTTGGTCATTCTCTCTTCCTGCAGCAACCGTGTTGCCATCGGAACTGCCATTGGGATCAGGGTGATCTACCAGGCAATTCCTGCAGTTGCTGTAACTGCCACACAATTCTCGGAACATAAAATCTCAGAATACTTAAAAAGTTCTGCAGTCGTCAAAAACGAAAAAGTGATCCCCTGCAAAAAGGTGGAGAAAAAAGGCAATTACCGCAAAATAAAACCGGTCTCGATCGGTGTTGCACGCGAAGTACGCCTGGTTTAAATCAACAAATCAGGTGCAATACATTCAGAGATTATTTTCAATATGCTTAAAAAAAATTAAATGAAAAACCAATGAACCTCGAAAATACAAAAGCCCAAATGAGGAAAGGGATTCTCGAATATTGCATTCTGTTGAACCTTTCCAAAAAACCATCCTATGCCTCTGATATCATTGCAGAAATGAAAGTCGCTCAGATGATTGTAGTCGAAGGTACCCTCTATCCCCTGCTAACCAGGCTCAAAAATGACGGTTATCTGAGTTATCGGTGGGAAGAGTCTTTACAGGGACCTCCGCGGAAGTATTACGAATTGACCCAGGAGGGCAAAATATTCCTGAATGAACTGGATATGGCCTGGGGTGAACTAGTCGAAGCAATTAACCAACTAAAAATCACGAATCTTTAGAAAATCATATCACCATGAAAAAAACATTTACAATCAATATCAGCGGAACGGTTTTTCATATTGACGATGATGCCTATGACAGGCTGAATAATTATATCTCTCAAATTAACAGGCACTTCGGAAATGACGCGGAAGCCAGGGAAATCGTGGAAGACATTGAATCACGGATTTCCGAGCTGTTTCAGGAACGTGTAAAAGATGGAAATGAAGTGATTACCCTGGTACATGTTGAGGAAATAATCCGGATCATGGGAATGCCGGAGGCTTTTGATGATGCGAAGGAGGGTGAAGAACCACAAATGAAAATTCCAGGTCAGACTCACAGAAAACTTTACCGCGATCCTGATGACCGGGTTCTGGGAGGAGTTTGCAGCGGACTTGGAGCCTATTTCAATTTTGATCCGGTTATTATCCGGCTGATCTTTGTGGCGTTATTCTTTGGAGCGGGGTCAAGTCTGTTGCTTTATCTTATTCTCTGGATTGTTGTCCCTAAAGCCTATACTTCGGCACAACGTCTTGAGATGAGAGGAGAAGAGGTGAATATCAATAATATCTCGAAAAATATCAAGGAAGAGATCCAGGATGTCAAGGAAAATTACGAAAAATTCAAAACAAACAGTCGAAGCCGTGAACGGCTGGATCATGCCGGGGGTATAATATCATCCATATTCAGGGCAATACTGAAAATCCTGGCGGTTATCATTGGAGTTGCATTGGTTTTTGCGGGTATATTTGCAATTATTGCACTGGTCACCTCCCTGTTTATCACGAATGAATTTATTGGGATAACCCCTCTCGGCAATGGTTTACCCCATTACCTGGATCTGTTTGCAAGCGGGAATACCCTGTTCTGGATCTGGATAGGAATTGGCCTGACCATAGGGATTCCGCTGATCATGCTTGCATATTTAGGGACCAAACTGATCTTCAGGTTCAGATCGGATAATGGAACCGTTGGCCTAACTGCCTTAGGCCTTTGGGTAATCGGAGTTGTTTTGCTTATATTTATGCTGGTAAGGGGATTCAGCGATTTTAAAAGCGTCTCAACCAGCACAAAGCAGGAGCAGATTACCACCAAATCAGATACGCTTTTCCTGAAATTAGGGGCCGATGAATTTAACGATTATCTCGATTCAAACCTCAATTTCGACGGACTGCGAATCGCCTCGGTAAACGGCAAGGAATTTCTCCTTAATCAACCCAAACTTGACATTGTAAAAAGTGAAACAGGCGATTTCAGTATGGTCATCAAAACCAAAGCCAGGGGACATAACCTTGATAAAGCACAGAATAATGCCCGCGAAATCAATTATAAATTCACATTACAGGATTCTCTGATTACGTTTCAACCCTGGTATATGCTGCCTGACAAGTCGGTATGGCGTAACCAGAAGGTAGAAATCACCCTAAGGGTACCGGAAAATAAAACAATATTTCTCAGTGATGATATGGTCCGGATCATTCATGATGTCAAAAATACTTCAGATACCTGGGACGGTGATATGGGTGGGAAATATTGGACCATGAAACCTGCAGGTTTGGAACTTACTACGAGAAAACAGGCTCCGGTTATTGAACCTAAAAAAAATAAAAAATGAAAACCAGTTACCAGCTTGGAATTATTACAGCTCTCCTGTTCACAACCCTGACAGGATCAGCACAAAGCAGATCTTATCGGATCTATGACCAGTATGCCAATCGTGAAGGGATTACCTTTCTGGCCTTTTCAAAATCTATGATCGATGCCGTAAATATGAACATTGATGAGGAGAACAAAAAAGTTACGGGCGATTTGATGGAAATCCGTGTTCTGTTCTCGAACCGGGAGAAAAATAAAAATCACGGATCGCTTGCCCAAAATATCTCAGAGAAACTGAACGCCCTGGATTACCGCAAGATACGGCCAGATGACGCTAAGAATGATGAGAATGTGGAATTTTGGATTGACGGAAATTCAAAACGGGTAAAGGAGTGTCATGTTCTTGTTAAAAACAGTGATGATCATCAGTTTGGTTGCCTGGTCTCCTTTTACGGAAATTTCAAGGTAGAAGATCTTAAAAGTCTGGAAAAATTTAGCCGGAAACAGGCCGATAAAGAGGATTGATATGACTAGTATCTTAAATAACAAATGGTTTAGGTTTGGCCTTACCGGAGGAATTTACCTGCTTTGGGTTATTTGGCTGGGGAATTTCTGGTGGATGATTGGCCTGATCATCATATTTGACACCTATATTTCCGGGAAGGTTCACTGGGCCTTCTGGAAGAAAAAGAACCCGCCTGAAGGAAAGCAAACAGCTGTGGTGGAATGGGTTGATGCCATAATCTTTGCAGTGGTAGCTGCAACTTTTATCCGGCTGTTCTTTATTGAGGCATATACCATTCCCACTTCATCCATGGAAAAATCGATGATGGTCGGAGATTATCTATTTGTAAGCAAAACGGCCTATGGACCTAAGATGCCCAACACTCCGATCTCTTTCCCGTTTGTACACAATACGATGCCTTTACTGGGATCTCTCCCCTCCTATTCCAGGCTTATTCAATACCCTTACCGCCGGATTGCAGGAACGGGGAAGGTGAAAAACGATGATGTAGTAGTTTTTAATTTCCCTGAAGGGGATACCGTTTCAGTCAGGTTACAAGAATCGAGCGATTACTACGAATTGGTACGAATGTATGGCAGGGCTCAGGTCTGGGGTGATAAAAGAACATTTGGGGACATCGTCTACCGTCCGGTGGATAAACGGGAAAATTACATCAAACGATGCATCGGTGTTCCGGGAGATTCCCTGAAAATTGTCAAAGGGCAGGTTTATGTCAATGGAAAGGCTCAAAAAGAGATTCCGGGCATTCAATATAAATACCAGGTCACCACAAATGGGTCTCCCATAAACGATAATATTCTTGAAAAGCTGGAAATCACGCGTGCAGAAATAGATGGATCAGACTCGCGATTTATTATGGCATTAACTTCCGGGCAGGTAAAAAAGCTGGCTGATTTGAAATTCGTCCACTCCGTCGAGAGATATATTCTGCCTGCTGAAAAAGCGGATCCTGCATTGTTTCCCAATGATCCGGGCTTTGGCTGGAATCTGGATAATTTTGGTCCGATATGGGTTCCCAAGAAAGGGACAACCATTAGCCTGAACATGGCGAATCTACCGCTATATAAAAGAATTATAGCCGTTTACGAAGAGAATGATTTAAATGTCAAAGAGAATACTATATATATAAACGGGACCCCGGCTTCGACTTATACCTTTAAGATGGATTATTTCTGGATGATGGGTGATAACCGTTACAATTCAGCTGATTCGAGGTACTGGGGATTTGTGCCCGAGGATCATATCGTAGGGAAGGCCTCTTTTGTGTGGCTTTCGTTGGATAACGGGAAGAATTTCCTCTCCAAAATCCGCTGGGACAGGATTTTTATGTGGGTGAAATAAGATAATGAGATAATTGTGGGGGCGTAAGATTTTACGCCCTTACGATTCCTGCCTACTTCCTGGCCCGGTCCATTTCCCGTTGGGCATCTTTGGATTTAAGGGTTTGCCGCTTGTCGTAATTTGCCTTTCCGCGTGCCAGGGCAATCTCCAGTTTCGCCAATCCCCTGTCATTCAGGAACAACCTCACCGGAACTATAGTCAACCCTGACTCCTTTAATTTCCGCTCAAGCTTATTGAGTTCACGACGGCTCATGAGCAGCTTTCGTTCGCGGCGAACCTCATGATTATTCAGATTTCCAAAATCGTATTCCGAGATGCTCAGGTTTTTGATATAAAGTTCCCCTGCAACAAAATGGCAATAAGCATCATTCATACTCACTTTACCGAGTCTGATCGATTTTATTTCGGTACCCAGCAGGACGATGCCGGCCACATACTTGTCGATAAACTCGTAATCGAAGCTCGCCCTTTTATTTTTAATATTTATATTTTGCTGACCTATCATTTTAAATTTCAGGAAATACTAATGTGCAAATTTAACAAAACCTCCGTGGATTATATAACTCTTTAATGAATTGCTCCTTAAATATAATTCACAATAAAAACCGGGAAATTCAGCATAAACCATTCTTAATATCCAAAAATAAGCTAATTTGCTCAACAATTTTAACTTAAGATGACCGGATTAAAATATGATATGGTGACCATCCTTGGACCAACGGCCTCAGGCAAAACCGAAGTGGCTGCTAACCTGGCCTATATGCTTGGAGGTGAAGTCATATCTGCAGATTCCAGACAAATATACAAAGACATGAATCTTGGCACCGGGAAGGACCTTGAAGAGTACCTGATTAATGACATCCCGATTCCATACCACCTGATCGATATAGCTGAAGCTGGATATCAGTACAATGTCTTCGAGTATCAACGGGATTTTCTAAAGGTTTATCAGACTTTGAAAGGAAAAGGTTCATTCCCGGTCATGTGCGGGGGAAGCGGAATGTATCTTGAAGCGATTCTGAAAGGGTACCGCCTGATTCAGGTCCCGATCAATGAGAAACGTCGTGCCGAGCTTCAAATGCTGTCACTCAACTCCCTGAAGGAAATCCTAAGCAGTTATAAATCAATCCATAATACGAGCGATATTGAAAATTCCAAAAGAGCCATCCGGGCTATTGAAATTGAAGAATTTTGCCTCGCACATCCAGAAACAGATCTCTCTTTCCCCAAAATCAACAGTTTAATTGTCGGGATCAGGATAGAACGCGAATTACGCCGAAGAAAGATTACAGCCCGATTGCACCAAAGGCTCGCGAATGGGATGATAGATGAAGTTCAGAAATTATTGGAAAGCGGTATAAAGCCCGATGACCTGACCTATTATGGGCTTGAATATAAGTATATTACAAATTACCTCATGGGTAAGTTAACCTATGAACAATTGATTACTGATCTGAATACGGCGATTCATCAGTTTGCCAAAAGACAGATGACCTGGTTCCGGAAAATGGAGCGAGAAGGATTTAAAATACGCTGGCTGGACGGCGAATTACCTGTTGATGAAAAGACAGCCAAAATTCTATCCTGGCTCAAATAATCAGGGGCTCCGCAACAACTACTGAACAAAATCTTTAAAATAGGTGTTAATAAGCTATCTTTGCAAGATTATTCGATTTATTAAGAATTAGATAGATTAAATGAACATAATTATCAAAACAGAGGAACAAATTGAGGGGATCAGGAAGAGTTCAAAACTGGCCGGAGAGATTCTCGTATACATTGCAGATTACGTAAAGGAAGGGGTTACCACAGGCTATTTGGATCTTTTGATCCATAATTACACCATCTCTCATGGCGCAATCCCGGCAACACTCAACTATAGCGGTTTCCCAAAATCATGTTGTATTTCGCCAAATGAGGTAGTCTGCCATGGAATACCATCCGAGGAGGTAATCTTAAAAAATGGAGATATACTGAATATTGATATTACCACAATCCTTAATGGCTATTTCGGAGATACCAGTAAAATGTTTATTGTAGGAGAGGCATCTGAAACTGCGGTTAAATTGGTAAATGCCACCAAACACTGCCTCAACCTGGGTATTCAGCAGGTAAGACCAGGAAATTATCTGGGTAATATTGGCTATTCAATATCCAGATACGCTATATCTCAAGGATTTTCAGTAGTTTATGAATATTGTGGACATGGTGTCGGGATCGAGTTCCATGAAGATCCACAGGTTGATCATGCAGCACGAAGAAACAGTGGCCCCATCATGAAACCGGGAATGATATTCACAATAGAACCAATGATTAATGAGGGAAAACCCCGGGTAAAAGTAGATTTATCAGATGGTTGGACTGCCAGAACCGTTGACAATAAACTGTCCGCCCAATTTGAACACACCGTTTTAGTAACCAATACCGGATATGAAGTGCTAACTGATGTAACCGGGGAGTATCCCGCTTAAACGGAGCCTATAATACTGATTATAAATATTTAGCAATATCAGCAAATAAGATAGTTTCAACCCCTTTGGCCTTCCACGTATCAAATGGAAGAGGCAAATTGGGTAATTCCCTGATAGCATCGCCTATTACGAATACGCTGAACCCACGATCGGCTAAACCTTCAACCACCCTGTCCACACAGATATTGGTGGTTACACCATATACAAAAATCCGGTCAGGATTCAGGATATTCAAAACCTTTTCAGTATAAGGGTTACCGGTAAAGACATCAAATTCATTTTTCCGCAGTACAATATTCCTGAACCGGTTTGCATCGTCGAACTCGGCAAATATAGCCAGATCAGAATCCCAGTCAATTATCAGGGGTGTCTCCGGATCCGTCTCGGTGATAAACTGTGCCCCTGTGGTACCAGCCATACAATGAGGGGGAAATTTGGTGATATAATCGGGATTTTCAGAAATCTCCTCAGCATTAATATAATGATAATCACAGGTATTCATCACACGAATCCCTGAATCTTTGGCTAGTGCTGTAATCTGTTTCAAAACCGGTCTGATTTTTTCTGCCCCCCGGACATAAAGATTGCCCTCCGGATCGATAAAATCTTCCTGGGTATCGACATTCCAAAATAAGGTATTAGAATTATTATTCATATCATGTTTTATAACAAGTGGGTCAATTATTTTCCGGATTGCCGGGCTTTAAACTCTGACAATCCCTTATCAAGAAATTCAATAAAATGGTCCGGATTTAGATCCCTGGCTGTTGGTTTTGTCAGAAGATTTTGATCCTGATCGAGTAAAACATAGTAAGGCTGGGCATTTACTCCAAACCTGGAAATCTGAAAATCAGCGAATTTTTTCCCAATGGTCTTTTTAACTTTCTGATCATAGGTCGAAGTAATCCATTCACTTTGGGGAAGGGCTGTTTTGTCATCCACATACAAGGCAATAATTACAAAATCATTCTTAAGCCTTTCAAGCACTCGCGGATCAGACCAGACGTTCGCCTCCATTTCACGACAATTCACGCAACCATGGCCGGTAAAATCGATAAAAACAGGCTTGTTTTTTACCCTGGCACAGGCCAATCCCTGTTCAAAGTCAAAAAAACCTTCTAAACCATGAGGTAATTCAAGAAATTCACTGAATTTAGGCTTTTCGCATAGAGCTGCAGATGATTTTGAAAGGACGGCTGCACCCGAGGTATGATCGACCAGTTTGACTTCATCGCGGATAACTTTATGCAGGTCAAAATCGTGAGAAGTCATCGGTGGCAGATAACCTGAAATTGCCTTCAGCGGAGCTCCAAACATCCCCGGAATCAAATAAACCACAAAGGTAAAGGTTATCAAAGCCATCATCAGGCGGGGAACGGTGATATGTTTGGTTTCACTGTCGTGAGCAAACTTCATTTTTCCAAGCAGATAGAATCCCATCATTGTGAAAATGACAATCCAGAAAGCGATATAAATCTCACGGTCAAGGATGCGCCAGTGATAAGTCTGATCGGCAATACTTAAAAATTTTAAACCCAGCGCTAATTCAATGAACCCAAGGACCACCTTAACCGAATTAAGCCAGCCCCCCGATTTTGGTAAATTGGTAAGCCATTGCGGAAACAGGGCAAAAAGGGTAAAGGGAAGGGCAAAAGCCAAGGAGAATCCTAACATCCCCACGATTGGCTTGATCACCATTCCTCCGGCGGATTCCACCAGTATCGCTCCGACGATAGGACCCGTGCAACTAAAAGAGACCAGAACCAGTGTTAACGCCATGAAAAAAGCACCTCCTATGCCCCCTTTATCTGCAAACTGATCGGCCCGGTTACCCCAGCTTCCGGGAAGAACGATCTCGAAAGCGCCAAAGAAAGAGAAAGCAAAAATAACAAATACTATAAAAAACAAGACATTAGGAAGCCAGTGGGTACTGATCCAGTTGGCAAAATCGGCACCAAGGGTGAGTGCCACCAAGGTTCCTATCAGGGTATAAATCAGAATAATCGATCCACCATAAATCAAAGCCTGAATTCTGGCCTGTAACTTTGACTTGTTACTGCTCATAAAGAAGGAGACCGTCATAGGTATCATCGGGAAAACACAGGGGGTCAAAATTGCAGCAAGTCCTGCGACAAAGCTAAAAACGAGAAACCACCAAAGTCCATGATGCTGATTATCCGAATCTTTAGAAAGTCTTGCCATTTTAACCGTCGCACTGGCATCGCCTGAACCATCAATCTTACAGGAAAAATCGTGTTCCTCAAGGGTACAGGTTTCATTATTGCATGACTGATATTCGACCGTTCCTTTTAGTTCGAACGGTTGGTGTGACATGACCTTTATTCTTTGTGAAAAAATGGCTTCATTACTATAAAACTCCAGATCCATATTAAAGATCTTGTCATGTTCCCTGGTGGGTTTGGTTACCTGCGAAACCTCTCCGAGGACTTTATACCGTCCGCTGTCAGGGGTAAATGAAAAGGTGGTTTTGACCGGGCCCCCTTCGGGCAGTTTGGTGCTGTAAAGGTGCCATCCCGGTTGAATCGAGGCCTTCAACCCAAGTTCTATCTCTCCGTTCCCAACAGACTTTTGGGAAACCGTCCAGGTTACGGGTCTAACTATTTGTGCAAAAAGTTGAACAGATGTGCCAATCAAAATTGCAATTAAGAGTATTTTTCTTTTTTTCATCTTTCTAAAATCAAAACTCAAAGCTATAAAAAAAGCTCATGCATTAACTGCATGAGCTTTTGATGTCTAAAAGATAATTTCTTCGGTGTTCTCATCATAGAACTTTGAATCGAGGAAACTCATTGCGTTAATCTCTTCAATTCTAACCCTCTTGTGATATTTCCACCACCATTTCAATGCCTTGGAAGGGAAACCTCTTGTAAGATAAGCCCCAACAAAAGGATGAAGTTTAATGGTCAGTTTTTGTTTATGTAATTCTTCGAAGATATACCTCACTTTTTGTTCTATCTCTTCGATGAATAAGAGGGTTGGAGTAACTTTTCCAGAGCCCTTGCAAACAGGACAGGTTTCAGCCGTTTCAATGGACATCTCCTGTCTCACCCGCTGTCTTGTAATTTGCATCAAACAAAACTTGCTTAATGGCAAAATATTATGCTTTGTTCTGTCGGAAGACATAGCTTCCTTCATTTTCTCGAAAACTTTCTGCCGGTTCTCATTACCGTGCATATCGATAAAATCGATTACAATAATGCCTCCCATATCGCGGAGACGCAATTGGCTGGCAATCTCCTCAGCAGCAGCAAGATTAACCTCAAGGGCATTGGATTCCTGATCACCGGTCTTGGACCTGTTTCCACTGTTCACGTCAATAACATGAAATGCTTCAGTGTGTTCAATGATCAGATAGGCTCCGCTTCTGAATGAAACGGTTTTTCCAAAAGATGCTTTGATTTGTTTGTCGATTCCAAAATACTCCAGAATTGGCATTTTGCCATTGTAGTATTTAACAACCTTTTTCTTCTCTGAATCAATAGTTCCTACATACTCCTTAATCTCAGCGGCAATCTCCTCGTTATTCACAAATATATTCGAAAAATCAGGATTATATAAATCTCTGATCATTCCGATTGTGCGATCGAGTTCACCTAGAATCAACGAAGGGGCCACCTGTTTTTCGAGTTTGACAACAGCATTCTCAAATTTAGTTACCAATCTCCGAAGTTCAGGGTCTAATTCCGCAACACGTTTCCCTTCAGCAGCTGTTCTTACAATAACCCCATAATTCTTAGGGCAAATGCTTTGAACTAATTTTTTTAAACGGCTTTTCTCCTCAGCCGATTCGATTTTTTGAGAAACAGAAATTTTGTTGCTAAAAGGGATCAATACCATGTTTCTGCCAGCAACAGAAAGTTCGGAGGTAAGCCTCGGTCCTTTCGTTGAGATCGGTTCTTTTGCAATTTGCACAAGAATGGTCTGACCCGTTTTAAGAACATCGCCAATTTTTCCGTCTTTCTGTATGTCAGGTTCCGGCTGGATTCGTAACTCATTGGTTAGCTTAATCTTTTTGGAACTCGACTGTTTGAGAAACTTGTTTAAGGTCTGGAATTGTGGACCTAAATCCAAATAATGAAGGAACGCATCTTTTTCGTAGCCTACATCAACAAAAGCAGCATTTAATCCGGGCATGATCTTCTTTACCTTTGCCAGGTAAATATCTCCAACCGAAAATTTTAGATCGCTGCTTTCCCTGTTAAGTTCTACCAGTTTTTTGTTTTCGAGTAAAGCGATTTCAACATGTGAGGGCGATACATCAATAATCAGTTCATTACTCACGATCTCTACT
>TBL_comb47_HYPODRAFT_10007070_pt1 | contig 11923 bp, 12 predicted proteins | sample TroBogypolimnion_40_FD_10682 | JGI IMG/M metagenome (IMG submission 10682) | reverse complement strand
TGAAATAATTAATTGTATTAATACCAAACTAATAAAGGCTGTATTTTATCTCAATATGATTTCATTTGCGTTTTTTCGGTGATTAAAACTTATGCCTATCCTTCAACATTGGCTAACTGATGCCATTAAAATACCCTCACCTAACTGTGATGACCGCCCAGATGCTAGCGACATTTCGTTAGTAGTCATACATTGTATTAGTCTGCCACCCGGTGAGTTTGATACGCCTTACATTGATCAGTTATTTTGCAACACACTTGATCCTGATGCTCATCCTTATTTTAAAGAAATTCATCAGCTCAAAGTGTCTGCGCATTTATTAATCAAACGTGACGGCGTCTGCGTGCAATACGTCCCATTTAACAAACGTGCTTGGCATGCAGGGCAATCTAGCTATAACGAAAAAGAGCGCTGCAATGATTTCTCTATAGGCATAGAGTTGGAAGGCACTGAATCTCGCGCTTACACCGCCGCACAATACTCAAGACTAACTCTCATTATTGATAGCTTATTAGCCACCTACCCTAAACTATCAAGACAACGAATAACTGGACATAGTGACATTGCTCCAGGACGCAAACTAGATCCAGGGCCCTCGTTTGATTGGCAAAAGATTCTGCCAACTGAATTTATAGCTGTTTAATGCTTTGTTGATTAAATACTCCATTAAATTCATCTATGGTTATAATAACCACCATGAATAGTAAGCAATTAATTAAACAATTAGAACATGATGGCTGGACGCTACGTAGCGTTAAGGGCAGCCATCATATTTATATCCATCCAGAAAAGCTTGGACATACTTAGTGTACCTCATCCTAAATATGAGCTAGGTAAAGGCATCGTTCACAAACTGTTAAAGCAAGCGGGGTTAAAATAATGAAATTTATTATTGTCATAGAACCGGGAGATGCCGATCATTCTTTTGGCGTAGTCGTTCCTGATTTACCAGGCTGTTTTTCAGTGGGTGATACCTTAGATGAGGCCTTTGAAAATGCTAAAGAGGCTATTGATTTATGGTGTGAAACCGTCATTGAAGATGGCGGTATGATTCCAGCAGGGAATAGCTTGGCAACTCTGCAAGCAGATAAGGATTTTTCAGGGTGGATATGGTCAATGGTTGAAGTGCCTGTTGAGCGTTATTTTGGGCTGGCAGAAAAGGTTAATATTACACTGCCAAGACTATTGCTGAGTCGTATTGATGATTATGCCAAAGCCCACGGCTCGACACGCTCAGACTTTTTAGCACAAGCTGCTAGGCAAGCGATGCGCTAATGAAGGCTCGCTAAACACCGCATAAAGCATTGGGATTATAGTGTTCCTTTGCTAAACCTGCATCTAATGAACATGAGTTTGTAGGGGGTGCAAACAGCTTTATCGTTTGCACACCTTTTGTCGATGTGAAGGTGGGCAAAAAATCGTTGCCCACCCTTAGCTACTTTCGACCTTCATGTATAAAATCGACAATTTCATCTGCTGTTAGATCAAGTGCTACACCCGCGACATCAAGGGGTGATTTTTTAGCAGCAATTGGAGTCAACATAAAAATTTGACCATCTTCGCCTTTGATTTGAACAGCACCATCTATAACAGCTTGCTCAAAAATAGAATTAATGTTTTGTTTTACTTCAGAAAAACTATAAGCGTACATACTAATCACTCCAAAATAGTTATACCGACAACTTTAGCAGCTTGAATTAACCCTGCATCTAAAGTCAATAAAGGTGTATTTGTTTGTAAAGCACATTGAATTAAGTAAGCGTCATACGCATAAATCTGCAACTGTTCAACAAGATCAATGGTTTTAGATAGATTGACATCAACAAATTTAAGGGGAATTTGTTGATATAACGCAATACAAGATTGCACTTGTTTTGAGGTAACACGATTTCGTTTTAGCATAGCAGAAAAAGCATTGCCTATTTCCCAATGAACAGAAAATGGCGCCAACAAACTTGCATCAACCGTTAATTGCACAATTCTGCTCTTTTTAGGTTCATTAGCAATAACAGCAATCAACGCTGATGTATCAATGGTTATATTCATAATCTTCCACGCCTAAAGTATTAAGACTTCCACAAAACATCCTTGCTGAATGTTGATGAGGTTCATAACCCCCGTTACTCACATTTGTATCCAAACGTTTCAGTTGGGTTTGCAAACCCCAACCGGCATGGATGCAGTATTTAAACAATATTATCTTTACCAGCAATTAATTCATCTTCAAGCTGCTTTAGTGTTTCCCCATTAGAAGCTTTTCAAGCTTGAGGACCGCTTCGAGATGTGCCTGCGACTATTGCAGCTGCATATGAAGAAGAACTGAACAATATATCTTGAGTACTAATCAAGTTATCCTTATCATCAATCAGCTCACCATCAACAAGCAGTTGTTCTTTAATGCTAATTAATTTTCTTGGTACACTGACGCTATTAGCTTTCGATAATTGAGAGCCCTTTTTTAATACAAAACCTTCATCTGTTACCGCACCGTAAGCAGTTAAATGATTAACTTTAAAAACGAGATTATTTAAAATATTAACACTACTGATTTGGTTTTCAGACAGCTTGCTTGAATTATTATCATGCTTTGATTCGAAGATGGGCTCCAGAATTGGATATCCTAGAATCCCTAAAACCATTCTAAGATTTACAATAAACTCTTCCATAGCGTCACGATCAGCACGAGGCAAACTTGATTCTGGCGGTGTATTTCCATTTACAAGCGCATAGCGACCAGCTTTTTTAGATAAATTAACTAATGAAGCCTCAAGATACTTTATATGTGCTTTAGTAAGATTTTCATCTTTGCTAGTAAAAATAACAGCTTCATTCCAAAATTCTTTATTTCTATCATGTGAAATTAATCTCTGAGAAACGTTTTCAGACTCTCCGATATAAGCCTTAGGTTTTGTTTCCCAAAAACGACTTTCAAATAAAAAGTAAATTCCCTGCTTTCCAGCTTCAGGCCATTTTGTTAATTCTGGCAATCTGTAACGTGGACAAGCTATGGCGTGCCCAGTCCAATTTACTAGCTCTGCATATCTTATTCCTGTCACAGTTGCATCTGCTAAATAAACTCGTATCGATTTACCTATAACCATATTTATTTCCTAAGTAGCTTTTGTTACTTTAAATTTCAGCCGGCTATTTGTTTTGCAGCAAGTCGCTTGCGGCCACTCGCCTTAATGTCTTCGATGTTTAAGGGCGTAGCTTTACCACTATTGATGCCTTTTTGAATTTCGTTTCTTAATTCTTCAAGTCGTAAATCACGCAACTGATCGCGCTCTTCCAAGAGACGTAAAGCTTCGCGCATCACTTCGCTTACCGAATTATAAAGGCCACTTTGTACTTTGCCTTTTACCAGTTATTCAGTTGAGGGTTGAAGGATATATTCATGGTTTTAACGCCTTAGTTTGGGCTATTGAGGATCAATAATAACAAATATTGTTATTATTGATCGTTTATATTCTGCGTAATAGGGGTTGCCTTGCTTTGAATCTGGAAACAATAGACTAATGCAATCCTAACAGTGACATTCTGACAAAAAATTATTAACGATTAAACTAAGCCGTAATTTGCATTGCTAACACAACTACATTTACCCTCATCACTTGCTAAGCATTTCATCCATATAAGGCCATAAAAATACAAAGCGCTTGTAATAAATGACTTACATACTTATATCTTAGTGTTTACCAAAAATAATCTACGTTATTAACGGCGTTGTAAAAATAGTTTGTTTACTGATTTATTTTGTGCAATACTTAGAAAAACTTATCTTTATTGCTAGATTATTTCACCACTCGTTAATACAAGTTACCACGATTTGATTGTGTACTAAGACTGATTTTACTACTAGCGCTTCAGTTTTACGCCCTAGTCGTCGACAGAGCATCAAATCAAGAAGAAGAACACGGAGCAGGTCCTTAACAAGCTTACATCGATGCCATGAACACTGAGTCGACTCTCAACAAGCTTAAATCGATTCGATAAACACTGAGCCGACTCTCAACAAGCTTGTAGCGATGCGATGAACACTGAGCTGATCCTCAACAAGCTTGTAGCGATGCGATAAACACTGAGCCGATCCTCAACAAGCTTGAAGCAATGCAATGAACACTGAGCAGACCCTCAACAAGCTTGTAGCGATGCGATAAACACTGAGCAGACCCTCAACAAGCTTGAAGCAATGCAATGAACACTGAGCAGACCCTCAACAAGCTTGAAGCGATGCGATGAACACTGAGCAGACCCTCAACAAGCTTGAAGCGATGCAATGAACACTGAGCAGACTCTCAACAACATTGAATCGACGCATAGTAGGAAAAACAAGATCACTAGCAGTAAAACGATAGCTAAACAGTGCTTTATTCACTTAGACCATCACAACAACAGCCTACAGGTAATGCTATGAAAATATCCAAACCCGTCTTCGACTTTGCTCGTTTTTCTATGTCAGAGAAAGTGACTTTCTTTCGTCATGTTAATGATCAGCTATACGGCAATCCACTTTACCCCTCGCCTGTCATTACATTGGCCGAGGCAAAAGCGGTGGTTGATGCCTTAGAAGCTGCGATACTGGCCGCTAAGGAAGGTGGGCCAACCGCTGTGTCAGCGCTGCATGATGCGGCAGAGCGAGCTGACACCCTTTATAGAAACTTAGCTCATTATGTAGAGCGCATAGCCGCAGGCGATGAAACCACTATATTAAGCAGTGGTTTTCATATTTCAAAACAACCGATCATAACACCTAAAGCGGAGCTAGCAGCTTTTGATGGTGAGCATTCAGGTAGTGTTAGATTAGTGGCTAAAGCCTTATTGGGAGCCGTAGCCTATCTTTGGCAAATGGCTATAGATGACGCAGCAGGAACGGGACTGGTTTGGATTGATATCGGCAATAGTACACGCGCCAATTTTGATGTGAGTGGTTTAGACGTTATGAAGCGTTATAAATTTCGCTACGCCGCTATAACGCCTAATGGCACTACGGATTATTGTGAGCCTGTGACAAAGATTATTATCTGACATTACGCAGTAACGTCGTTTTATTCTCGTTTGCCGCGCTGAGCACCGCAGGTTTTGTTGGGATTAGCCCGAAGGGGCGCGGCATGGATGCCGCGCGTCGGTAGGAGGGCAGGCTGTGCTCCAATCGAGCCGCCTTTTCTTTGGATACTTTCTAAAGGCTGCGCAAAAGAAAGTATCTCGCCTTCGGGTGCAAGAACCCGATACAAAAATCGTCGCGATAGCGATCTCATTAAGTTGCTAGCCTAAAAATCCGACAAACTCTTAGGCGGCAATGCCGCTCTTAAGGCATTTAAAACCGCCAGTACATCAATGATTTCTTGGATAACCGCGCCGGCGACAGGTGTTACATAACCTAAGCCAGCGAAGCCCATGCCGATCAAACTCAGCGCCATACCGCCTACGGCGCTTTGTAAGGCGATGTTTCGCATCCTTGCACCGATATGAAACAACTCATCTACTTTTAATAAGGAACTATCCATAATCACCGCATCGGCGGCTTCGCCAGTAATGTCGCTGTTTTGACCGAAAGCAATGCCAATGGTCGCAGCCGTCAAGGACGGCGCATCATTGATACCATCACCTAGAAAGATAGTTTTTGCGGCTTTAGTTTCTTCGCGCACTATGTCCAGCTTTTGCTCAGGACTTTGATTAAAAAACACATCTTTAATGCCGACTTTTTCAGCTAAATAACGCACTTCTGATTCTCGGTCGCCAGATACCAGCATGACTTTATCAAACAGATGATTAGGCCCTAAATGATTAATAAAGGATGAGCTATCTGAGCGCACTTCATCTCTAAATTGCAAGGTCGCGGCATAACTATCATCAATCAAGACGATACATTCTAAACCACCCAACATCGCGGGTAGCAGCGCAATCTGCTCTGGGTGCAGCTCGGCCAGTTTCTTACGGCTGGTAATCTGCAACTGAAATCCTGACACTTGACCTTTAAGGCCGGCACCGGGCAATTCCGTCATTTGCGTGACACTTAATAGCGACAAATTAGCTTTTTCAGCGGCTTGAAGTATGGCACTGGACAGCGGATGTTTAGAATAACGTTCCAAACTGGCTATTAAGAGCAATACCTGTTGTTCTTGATAAGCACTTGCTGGGATTATCGCCGTTAATACCGGTCTGCCATAAGTCAAAGTGCCAGTTTTATCAAAAATCGCCGTGCGACAACGGCCTATGGTTTCTAAAATGGCAGGATTTTTAATGATAATTTCTCGCCGCGCCGCCAATGAAATAGAGCTGATAATAGTCACGGGTATGCCGATTAGCAAAGGACAAGGTGTTGCGATCACCAATACCGCTAAGAAACGAATGACATCGCCACTGACAGCCCAAGCTGTTATGGCAAGAAGTACGGCGATGGGCGTGTATAATGCACCCAATTGATCGCCCAGCCGTCTTATATTGGGGCGATATTGCTCTGAGGAGCGCATCACGGTCATGATTTTGGCATAACGCGAATCGACCGTTAATTTATCGGCGCGTATGGTTAAGGCAGCGTCGCCATTTATAGCACCAGATATGACTTGCGAGCCTATCGTTTTTGACATGCTATACGGTTCGCCAGTTAAAAAAGATTCATCCATAGCCCCTGAGCCTTCAGTGACCGTGCCATCAACCGGGCAGATTTCGTGCGGTAAGATTAATAAGCTATCGCCAATATTGACCTGCTCTGTGGCTATATCAGTGAGTTGATCATCTAGCTTTCGATGGGCTATCGATGGCATACGCTTTGCCAAGGCATCTAACACAGAAGAGGCTTTGCGTACGGCATAACTTTCTAACGCTACACCACTAGACAACATTAACACTACTAAGCTGCCGGCTAGGTATTCATGTAACAACAGCGAGGTGACGATAGATAGGCCTGCGAGTAAGTCAGCACCAAAATCACCCTGCCAGACTCTTGCGCACATTTTATAAAGTAATGGCAGGCCGCATAAGATCAACACAGCCAACAAGGGCAGCTGCATTAAACTAAAAGAAAACTGCAGTTCCCCTTGGTAAAGCCTAGCAAGCGCTGAGCTTAGATCACCCTGAAGTGATAGCTTATAGATGTCATGACCTTGATCCAAAGCAAGTAATAGTAAATAGCCACTGATACCTAACAAGCTCAATAGCATAATGATATTTTCTGACTGTGCTGGACTAGCTGATTTTGATGTGTTCATTTGCAAAATTTAACCCTAGTAAAAACATTTCAACCCGGAGCATCACGGCCATTAAGTGTTATAGGATGTTCATTTTATCGTTCTCACGCTCCGCGCTCAACGTTATACACACACCTAAATAAACCGTCATATCGGCTGGGAAGCCGGTATCCAGTACCATGGATGGTAATCTTTAAACATCCATGTAGCCTAGATTCCAGCAGTCCATGCCAATGGGAATGACGCGCTTTTAAACACTTGTATATAACGATGAGCACTCCGCGTGGGAATGATAAAAAACGATATATTCTATGACTCAAGAGGACTTTGTAGTCGTAATGTCAGGCAATTATCGATTTCTTCACTATAAAAATCTGCACTGACCCATAAATCAGACACCGCAGCCAATTGTCCGTCTAAGTATATCAGTGGCAAGGTTTCTCGTTCCCATGTCGGAATGTCGGCCTCTTGAAATAACTTTTTCAGAGTGTGGTGTCCGCTACGTCTTGGCAATCGTATTTTTTCACCTCCCTGCCTAATGCAGACTTTAATAGTAGCATCTTGCCATAGTGAGCGATTAATGCCTGTTGAAGACGGTAGCCAAGTTAAAGTTTTCTTATTACTTAGCGTTAGTGATGGCTGTCCTGTAAGCCAAGTTGCCGCTTCAAAATGAGCAGGAACCAAACTGGGCAAGCAATATAATTTATCGCGATAACGCCTTACACAATAATGCTGCCTAGCTACGATAGGATCACTATCCAGCCTAGCGTTTAATATCTCAGACTGCACCCTTGCAATAAAGGCTGACGAGGGCATTTTCAACTTAAGGTGTTTGAACCAGTGTCGAATAATAAGTGCTTGTTCATGTACAGGGTAAGCCGTTAACTGGCTAATAAACAGAGCTTGGTCTTCGCGGTTAAACACTTGCAAAAACAATTGTTCAGACACTGCTGATATAACGACTTGAGCATCAGCACAATGGCGCGCTGATCTCGCCACTGTTTTATCACAGGCGGGCCAGCGCTGCTTTAACAGCGGCAGTATGGCATTACGCAGATAATTGCGATCATAGTCATCGCTCTGATTAGTAGGATCTTCTACCCAGCTTAAATCGTGAATTTGTGCATAAGTATCAATAGTCGACTTTGCGATATTGAGTAGCGGCCTCAATAAGTGACCTAGCCCCAACGCAGTGTTTTCCGGCATCGCCGACAAACCGCGTAGCCCTCCCCCTCTAAGCAGTTGTAATAAGACCGTTTCTAATTGATCTTCTCGATGTTGGGCAACCAGTAGCACATCATCGCTATTCATTAAGGTCTTAAATGCCGAGTAACGCGCATTTCTAGCCGCTTCTTCGGGGCTTTCTCCTAGCATAGGTTTAGCATCTACGCGTAACACCTGACAATGAATGCCTAATAGACTTGCCGTTTTTTGACAATGCGTTGCCCAGTCATCAGCCGCTAACTGTAAACCATGATGCACATAAACAGCGGTGGTTAAAGCTTTAAGTTTAGGATTAGCTGCGCATAAATGCAGTAACACATGGGAATCGACACCACCGCTGTAGCCTATATAAATATGTTTAGGCGAGTTACAGTGGCTTAATGCCGAGTCTATGAGCTGCGAGGAAAGCTGTCCAGTCATGTCTTACAGATAGGTAGAGGATAAAGCAATAGTCGGGTTGAAATTAACCCGACCATCTCGCTAGTCGTTATTTTTTAAATAAACCCATAATAACAGGCCAAGCATGCTGTAACCAAAGATCGATGATCAACACTGTTATCGGCCTTATTTTGCTAGGTAGAGCCTTTACTAGCAACCATAACTTATCGACAGCAGAATCTTCAGTGCTATCACGCCATTTTAAATAGCTAGAATCTAGTTGATTAATAAAAACCGGTTTAAATAGCCACATTTCTAATAGTGAGATCACCCACATAAATATAAACGAAACCGCCATGCCCATGCCGGCCAAAATAACCAACCAGGCAAACATCGGATGAATTTTTGTCAGCCACCATGACATAATGTCTGCCACCAAAAATACATAAGGCATACCGATGGCAATACATTTGTATTGATTGGTCGTGGTTTCAGAAAAACTAAATATAAGCCCGACAAACATAAAAATAAAACTGATGCCAAACATATGCACATGGGAAACCCGTGTCAATGATGCAAAAGTAGCACCAGTATCCTGAGCCGTATAAGCACTTAAGCCTTTAAGCGAAGTAAAATCAGGCAAACCAGAAGCTTCTTTGTTATGACACATGACACAGCGCGTTTGGATTATTTTTTCAATACCGTCATCCTTGTATTCTTCAGCATCTGCACCCGACCTAACCCATTCCATTAGCTTAAAACGCTCTTGTTCTGGGGCATTTTCTTTCATAGTACCGTTAAGTTTTTGCTCCAACACCGTACCTGAACGGTTGCCATAATAACTGTAAACAATATCATCAACTGATAAACCAAATTTTCCGTCCGCCATACCGTGAGTAAAGAGGATTTGAATGAGTGCGAACATATAACCTATGCCCACAGTACAAAGATAACCAGTAAATAAGACTTTAATGGGAGGAGTAAGATCTTTTAAAACAATAGGGTTTTGAGTCATAGTCTTTAGGGTTTCGTTGGGATTAACGTTAAGTAGGATTTATTATAAAGCCTACTTAATAGAAATTTCGGCGAGGCTACATAAGCTTAGAAAATACTCTACACAAATGACCTATTGATGACAGACTTGGGTTTTGGCTTACAAACTTTGTAATAAGACCCGAAAATCATCCGCATTGCAAAATAATTGTGTTAAATTCATTAATGGCTCAGTGTTTTAGTTTACACTATTTCATGTTTTCAGTAAGTGTCCCCACTACTTAGTCCACAACCATGAAGTTAAGTAATCTATGTGTTTGGAGTAAAATAGCTTTAGCTGTTTTAAAAAAGCAATAGCTGAAGCTCAACACTCCAAGTTTTATACTAATTTTGATTAGCTTACTAACAGTGACTTCCCTAGTCTGCATACAGCTTACATACAATAGTTTTATTTTTTTAGAGGTTTTTAATGACATTCGCAAAACTCGGTTTAACTGATGAGCTTCTCAAAGCCGTTGCCGATCAAGGTTATACCTTACCCACTCCCGTACAAGAAAAAGCCATACCGCTCATTTTAGCGGGTCGTGATGTTTTAGCCGGCGCACAAACCGGAACGGGGAAAACGGCCAGCTTTACCCTGCCATTATTGCAACGCTTGGCAGCAAACACTGATCCGGATCAAAGACCGCGCCGTGTTCGGGCCTTGATATTAGTGCCTACCCGCGAACTTGCCGCTCAAGTTTATGAAAGTGTCTTAACGTATGGCAAATATTTATCTCTGCAAGTAGAACCTATCGTCGGTGGCGCGAGCGTCGGCATACAAACACGTCAGCTTCGTAGAGGCTGTGACATTATCGTGGCAACGCCTGGTCGTTTAATCGATCATATTAAGCAGCGTAATGTGAGCCTTGCTAACATAGAGATGTTAATTTTAGACGAAGCTGATCGCATGTTGGACATGGGCTTTATGCCTGATGTTAAGCAAGTCATGGCACTTTTACCTAAACAACGACAAACCTTGTTATTTTCGGCGACCGTACCCAATGCGATTAAAGCCTTAGCCGCATCGGTCTTACATCACCCAGTTGAAGTTGAAGTCGCTAAACAAAACGCGACTGCCGAGAATGTATCTGAACTCGTTTACGGTATAGGTCGTGAATATAAACGCGAACTACTCTCTTATTTGATCGGCAGCAATAATTGGAAACAAGTATTGGTTTTTGTACGCACCAAACATGGTGCTGACCGCTTAGAAAAACAACTGATTGAAGATGGCATTCGTTCCGTAGCCTTGCATGGTGATAAAACTCAAGGCGCTAGAAATAAAGCCCTAGAATATTTTAAAACGGGCAAAGTATCGGTATTAGTCGCCACAGATATTGCTGCGCGCGGTTTAGATATCGAAGACTTGCCGCATGTGATCAATTACGATGTGCCACAAGTTCCTGAAGATTATATCCACCGTATCGGTCGTACTGGGCGCGCAGGTTCTAGTGGTGTAGCTATCTCTTTAGTTTGCCCTGAAGAAGCTTGGATGTTGATAGAAATTGAAAAGTTATTAAAGCGCCAAATTCCACGTATTGAAGATACGGGTTATGAACCGGTTTCCTTAAAAGTCATTGATGCGCCTAAGAAAAACGCCCCGAATAAAACCACCGGTAAAAAAGATCTTCGCCATACTAAAAAACCGACGACCAAAGCGAGTACGCGCACCGAAAAACCAAGACCTAGTGATAAAAGCAATCGACCTAAAGCAAAAAAAGGCCCGCGCTAATCAATACTTAATCATTGTGAAATATCGTAAAATAATAGCTCGAATCGCGACACTTACACTTTAACCTTAATCAGCTGAACAAACATCATTATGGCGCAATACATTTATTCAATGAATCGGGTCGGCAAGATTGTACCGCCCAAAAAATATATCCTTAAAGATATCTCACTGTCTTTCTTTCCCGGCGCTAAGATTGGTGTTTTGGGCTTAAATGGCTCAGGAAAATCAACGCTGCTGCGCATTATGGCCGGTCTGGATAAGGACATTGAAGGCGAAGCTATTCCGCAAAAAGGCATCAATATTGGTTATCTACCTCAAGAACCGCAATTAGATCCCGCTAAAACTGTACGCGGTAATGTTGAAGAAG
>TBL_comb47_HYPODRAFT_10007069_pt1 | contig 11924 bp, 11 predicted proteins | sample TroBogypolimnion_40_FD_10682 | JGI IMG/M metagenome (IMG submission 10682) | reverse complement strand
CCCCCGAGGGGGCCGCGTTTGGCTTTGGGGCGGCCCGGCGGCCAAACATGCCCCCACGCTCCCCCACTGCGTGTGGCGCTGGACGTGCCCAGGCCAGAGGCCACGGCTCTTCCGCCTGTCCCCACCTGCGTAGGCAGATGGGGAGCCGCAGGCGTCAGCCCCGAGGGGGCCGCGTTTGGCTTTGGGGCGGCCCGGCGGCCAAACATGCCCCCACGCTCCCGCACGCTGGTGGCTACTCGATGTCCCTGAGAAAGCCGGTGGCGTAGAGGGAGTCTCTAAAGTCCGAGCTGTCGCCGCTGCGGCGCTGCATGGCCATCTTCTGCAGGTCGTCCGCTGGAATCGGCAGGGAATACAAAAAGCCCTGCAATTCGTCGCAGCCCATGTCCACCAGCAGGTTGCTCTGGCCCAGGGTTTCCACCCCTTCGGCGATCACCTTCAGGCCCAGGGCGCGGGCCATGTCGATGATGGACTTGGCAATCGAGCGAGCCTCTTCGCTTTCCTCCAGATCCATGACAAATGCGCGGTCAATCTTGAGTTCGGCGGCGGGTAGACGGCGCAGCGAGCCCAGGCTGGAATAGCCGGTGCCAAAGTCATCAATGGACACGTGAAAGCCGGCCCGGCGCATTTTCTCAAACGTCAGCTTGGTGGCCTGGGTGTCTTCCATGGCGACCGTTTCGGTGATCTCGCAGGTGAAACGTTCGGGCTGCACGCCGTGGCGCTCGAGCACCGACACAATGTGCTCCACCAGATTGTCCTGGCGCATCTGGTAGCCCGAGATGTTGACGGCCACCCGCATGCGCAGGCCGCTCTTTAGCCATACCGCAGCGGTGCGGCTGGCTTCCTCTATGACCCAGTTGCCTATGGGTCCCATCAGTCCGTACTTTTCCGCCAACGGAATAAAGACCACCGGGCTGACAAAACCGCGCGTCGGATGGTGCCAGCGCAGCAGGGCCTCGGCGGCAGTCACCTGCAGGCTTTGCGCATCGATCTTGGGCTGGAAGTACAGGGTGAATTGCTGGGCCTCCACCGCCAGACGCAGGTCGTTGACCATGGTCGCCTCGTCGCGTGCCTGCACCGCCATCTTCGAGTCGTAGACGCAATAGTCGTTGCCACCGCTGTTCTTGAGGCTGCGCATGGCCAATGAGGCATTGCCCCACATCTTGGCGCGGGCGCCATGTTCCGGGTAGACCGCTATGCCGATGGAGCAGGTCGATTGGGTGGTGTTTGCGTTGAACTCCACAGGTTTTGACAGTTCTGCCTGGACGCGGTGTGCCAACTGGATTCCGATGTGGATTCCGCCGCTCACCAGCACGGCAAATTCGCCGCCTTCGCCCTTGCAGACGCTGGCGCCTGGGCCGGCACTGGCCAGCAGGCGCTGTGCCGATAGCTTCACCACTTGGTCGCTGAACGCCTGCTCGAAGCCATCCTGAATCAAGCTGAAGTTGTCCAGAACAAGGGCCAGCACGGCGTAGGAGCCACCGGCCCGATCGGCCTTCTGGGTGGCATCGTCCAGGGCCTTGTCGAATGCATCCGGCGTCATCAGGCCGGTGCGTTGGTCATGATCGCTTTTGGAGGACATCTGCTGCAATGCCAGGTCCCGGTCTGAGGTGGCCTGCATGCGCTTCTGGCGTTCCAGCCAATACAGGTAAGAAAGTAGGCCCGCTACGCCCAGACTGATGAATTGCCACGTATCCATGGAAGGCACTGCGCGTCAGGGCTGCGACGCGAAAGACGGACCGATGAGCATTTGATTCCTCCCCAAGCTGGACTGATGTTCGTAAGCGCACTGACGCTTGCGCCATTATGGTGGATGTGGCAGCCCCCTATCCACCATTGGCCCTTAAATACCCGCGCGCACGGGCTGCAGCAGCACCACCACCGCACCCGCACCGCCCTGCATGGGTTGTGCCTGCACAAAAGCCACCACCTCGGACTTTTGCACCAACCAGCGGTGCACCTTGTCCTTGAGTACCGGGGCCTTGCCCGGCGAGCCCAGGCCCTTGCCGTGTACCACCCGCACGCAGCGTATGCCCTGGCGGTGCGCCTCGCGTATGAAGGTGGTCAGGGTTTCCCTGGCCTCGTCCGTGCGCAAGCCATGCAGGTCAACCTGGCGCTGAATAGACCACTTGCCTCGGCGCAGCTTCTGGGTCACGTCCGGGCCTACGCCCGGGCGGCGAAAGCTGAGGTGCTCGTCCGTTTCCAGCAGGCTGCCGATATCCACCGTGTCGCTGATGGCTTCCTGCAAGGCGGCTGCATCGTCGAGCAATTGCTGCTTGGGGACAGGTTCGGGTGGCGCCGGCTTGAGATTGGCGAGCGCGGTATGCGGCAGGCGAGTCACCTTGCCCACGGCCGCATGAAACAGGTTGTGCCTTGCCGCCAGTTGCTTGGCCTGCAGCGCGCGTAAGGCCTGCGCTGCAGCCTCGCGCTGCGCCTTCGCCGCGATTTCTTTTTTGACCAGCTTCAGGCCGGCCAGGGAGTCGACCTTCACAGTAGCCCCTTTTCGGCCATGGACAGGGCTTCGCCGGGACCTACGATGATGTGGTCCAGCACCCGCACATCGACCAGGGCCAGTGCCGCTCGCAAGGTCTGTGTGAGGGCATGGTCGGCTGCCGAGGGTTGCACCGAGCCGCTGGGGTGGTTGTGCGCCAACACCACGGCGGCAGCCTGGTGGTGTAGCGCCTTGATGACCACCTCGCGCGGGTACACGCTGGTCTGGCTCAAGGTGCCACGAAACATTTCCTCGGCTACCAAGAGCTTGTTCTGGACATCCAGAAAGCAGACCATAAACACTTCGTGCTGGAGGTGGACCAGCCGCAGCTGTAAAAACTGTTTGACGGCAGACGGGTCGGCCAGCACGCTGCGCTCCTCCAGGCGCTGACCGACGGAACGGCGGGCCAGTTCCAGCACCGCCAGAATTTCGGCGCGCTTGGCCGGCCCCAGGCCCTTGACTTTTTTAAGGTCGTCCGGTGTGGCGTTGAGCAGTCCGGCAATGCCGCCAAAGCCCGGCGCCGGGCCATCCACCAGGCGCTTGGCCTGGATGTGCAGCAGTTCGTCGGCCATTTGCAGCACGCCCTTACCGGCAATGCCGGTGCGCAGCAACAGCGCCAGCAGTTCGGCGTCGCTGAGTGCCGAGGGTCCACGCGCCAGCAGCTTTTCGCGGGGGCGCGCGTCGGCAGGAAGGTCTTTCAAGGACATGGCGCTTGCCTTTCTACAATAGGGCCCAGTTTATCGGGACTTTTATGACCACAGTGCTTCCCCGTGTACAAGCGGGCTCCTTCCTCACCTTGCATTACCGCCTGGGCGGCCCGGCGGGCGACATCATCAACACCTTTGACGGCAAGCCCGCCACGCTCAGTCTGGGCACCGGTGAGCTATCGCCCGCCATGGAAGCCTGCCTGATCGATCTGGAAGAGGGCACGCGCACCACCTTTGAGCTGCCTGCCGGTGCTGCCTTCGGGCCGCGCAATCCGGATATGCAGCAATGGCTGGCGCGCAAGGTGCTCACCGACATGGGCGACCCGCAGGAGGTCTACGCCATCGGCGATGTGGTGGAGTTCCCCACGCCGGATGGCAAGGGCAAGTTTGCCGGCGTGGTGCAGCAGACCAAGGACGCATCGGTGCTGTTTGACTTCAACCACCCGCTTGCCGGTCAGCCGGTGACGTTTGAAGTGCAACTGATCGGCGTGCTGTGACGCAGGATATTGCAAACGCTCTCCCGGAGGGCTTCGGGGTAGAAGTGCTCTTGGCCGAACCGCGTGGTTTTTGTGCCGGGGTAGATCGCGCCATCGAGATCGTAGAAAAGGCACTGACCAAGTTCGGCGCGCCCATTTACGTGCGCCACGAGATCGTGCACAACACCTTTGTCGTCAATGACCTGAAGAACAAGGGCGCCATCTTCATCGAAGACCTGGCCGATGTGCCGCCCGGCGCCACGCTGATCTTTTCGGCCCACGGTGTCAGCAAGGCCACCCACCAGGAAGCGGCCGCGCGCGGCTTCCAGATTTTTGATGCCACCTGTCCGCTGGTGACCAAGGTGCATGTGGAGGTGTCCAAGCTGCACAAGGAGGGTTATGAGTTCATCATGATCGGCCACAAGGGTCACCCCGAGGTCGAGGGCACCATGGGCCAGCTCGATGGCGGCATCCATCTGGTGGAAGATGTGAGCGACGTGGCCCAGGTTCAGCCGACGCAGACCGAGAAGCTGGCGGTTGTCACCCAAACCACGCTGAGTGTGGACGATGCCGCGGCGATTGTCGCTGCCGTCAGGGCGCGATTTCCCAAGGTGCGCGAACCCAAGCAGCAGGACATCTGCTATGCGACGCAAAATCGCCAGGATGCCGTCAAGCTGATGAGCCCGCAGGTGGATGTGGTGATCGTGGTGGGCAGTCCCACCAGCTCCAACAGCAACCGCCTGCGTGAGGTGGCGCGCAAGCTGGGCACGCAAAGCTATATGGTCGACAGCGCCGAGGAGCTGCAGCCGGCCTGGTTTGAAGGCTGCCAGCGCGTCGGTCTGACGGCCGGCGCCTCCGCGCCCGAGGTGCTGGTCAAGGCCGTGATCGACCGCATCAAGGCCCTGGGCGCCGTATCCGTGCGCACCATGGACGGCATCCAGGAAACCGTCAAGTTCCCGCTGCCCAAGGGCCTGAGGCTGGACCACTAAAATAGAACCATGCTGGACATCACACAACTCCGAAAAGACCTCGACACCGTCGTGGCCCGCCTTGCCACCCGCAAGAGCCCACAAACCTTTCTGGACGAGGCCGCCTTTCGCGCGCTGGAGGCCGAACGCAAGGCCATCCAGATGCGCAGCGAAGAGCTGCAAGGCAAGCGCAATTCCTTGAGCAAACAGATCGGCATGCTCAAGTCCAAGGGACCGGCCGGTGCCGCCGAGGTGGATGCCGTGATGGCCGAGGTCAATGGCCTGAAGACGGAGCTGGACAGCTCGTCCACGCGCCTGGACCAGATTCAGCTGGACATGCAAACCCTGTTGCTGGCCGTTCCCAATCTTCCGCACGAAAGCGTGCCGGTGGGCGCCGACGAACACGGCAACGTGCTGCTGCGCAGCTGGGGCACGCCCGCCAGCTACGACTTCCAGGTCAAGGACCATGTGGACCTGGGCGCCCCGCTGGGTCTGGACTTTGAGATGGGCGTCAAGCTGACCGGCTCGCGCTTTACAGTGATGAAGGGCCCGGTGGCCCGACTGCACCGCGCCCTGGCCCAGTTCATGTTGGACGTGCAGACCCAGGAGCACGGCTATACCGAGTGCTACACGCCCTATATCGTCAATGGTGAAACCCTGCGCGGCACCGGCCAGTTGCCCAAGTTTGAGGGCGACTTGTTTGCCGCCAAAAAGGGCGGTCAGGATGGCGAGGCGCAACCCGATCACACCGCGCTCTACCTGATTCCGACCAGCGAAGTGACCATGACCAACTTCGTGCGCGATGTGGTGCTGGCCGAAAGCGATCTGCCTCTGAAGCTGACCGCCCACACCCCTTGCTTCCGGTCTGAGGCCGGCAGCGCCGGGCGAGACACCCGCGGCCTGATCCGCCAGCACCAGTTCGACAAGGTGGAAATGGTGCAGATCGTGCACCCCGACAAGAGCTACGCAGCGCTGGAAGAAATGACCGGCCATGCCGAGGCGATCCTGCAGAAGCTGGGTCTGCCCTACCGCGTGATGAGCCTGTGCACCGGCGACATGGGCTTTGGCGCCGCCAAGACCTATGACCTGGAGGTGTGGCTGCCGGCGCAGAACACCTACCGCGAGATCAGCTCAGTGTCCAATTGCGAAGCCTTCCAGTCGCGTCGCCTGCAGGCCCGCTTCAAGAATGCCCAGGGCAAGAACGAGTTGGTGCACACCCTGAACGGTTCCGGACTGGCCGTGGGCCGCACCCTGGTCGCCGTGTTGGAAAACTACCAGAATGCCGACGGCTCCATCACCGTGCCTGAGGCGCTGCGGCCTTTTATCGGTGGCCTGGAGCGTCTGGCGCCTTGAGGCCTCTGATCCCCTGCTAGAATATCGGACTGTGCTGCGGCACATGGAAGCGTGGCAGAGTGGTCGAATGTACCTGATTCGAAATCAGGCGTATCGAAAGGTACCGTGGGTTCGAATCCCACCGCTTCCTCCAATGACAAGGGCCTGTTGCTATTTAAAACGTAGCAACAGGCCATTTTCATTTGTGCCCAGGGTTTTTTCTGGCCCGGTTGCGGCACTGGGTTAACGGTTCCACCTGCCTGTAGCCACCTGCATCCAATTGGGTGTCGGGCTCAACGACAGTTCAGGGCAGGGCTTGATTGGTGCGCGGTGGTGCGCCAGTGTGGTGCGTTTATTGCTTGTCTGGTTTGGCTCCCTAACCAAAATAATGACAGAGATGAACACTGCCACACAAGTCGTTGCGCCGCGCATGCAGGCCCTGCAAAAGCTGGAAAAGTCACTCAAGCGGCTGGATCTGAGCTGGAAGGTGATTGAAACCACGGCGCGGGTGGTCAGTCCGCCGGAGTCGGTCGGATTTATTGCGACGCTGGAGCACACGCGCTCGGCCTTCAGTCAGTTGTCCGGCGCCATGGTGGAGCAGATTGCCCAAACGCATCTAGCCAACTGTCAACACGACCTGGCGTCGCGCGCGCAGGTGGCTATCGACATCCTGGTCCGCAATCTGTTTGAGCGCACCGCCGACGTCGGCTTTATTGCCACCGACGCGCCCTTGGTCCACTTTGCGCGGGCCCCGACGGACCGGTCCCGCCAGTTGCTTCATGCGCGCCTGACCGAGTACCGCAACAAGTACACCGTATACGACGACATTTTGGTGCTCGACGCGTCGTCCAAGAGTCTGCTGGCGCTCAAATCCCGCGGTGCCGAACACATGGTGGCGCCGGACTGGTGGGGCCAAGCAATGGGCCATAGCGGTTATGTGGAGGCGTATGGCAACAGCTGCCTGTTCAAGGATGCGGGCAATGTGCTGCTGTATGCGCACCAAATCGTTGCACCCGATGGTGCCGTGTGTGGTGCGGTCGTGCTGAAATTTGACCTGCAGTCGGAGCTGCGGTCCATCTTCAAGACCCTGCAGACTGCCCATAAGCACATCGTGCTGCTGGATGGCAGCGGCCGCGTGGTGGCCAGCAGTGATGCATCCTTTGCCGCCATGGAGCTTGTGGAGCTGCCGCACGACAAGCAGACCGCCGCCATGTTGCGCCACCGGGGCGTGGACTATCTGTTTGCACAATGCCACACCCGGGGTTATCAGGGCTATGGGGTCCCGGCTGGACCGCGCTGGCCTTGCTCCGTTTGGACCAGGCCTTTGATGCCGGAACGGGCCAGGCCCAGGCGCTTGCCGGGAGCGAAATCGAGATCGAGCTGAACAACGCCGAATTGCAGCAGATCATTGCGCAGGCGCGCTCCATCGAGGAAGAGCTGAATCGTGTGATCTGGAACGGCAAACTGCATGCGTCAAACACCAATTCCCATTCGGCCCTGGGGCCGGTATTTGCTGAAATCGGCCGCACCAGCCAGCAGACCATTGCAGCCTTTGACGGCGCGATTTCCGAGTTGAAGCATCTGCATTTTCAGGGTAGACGCGCGGAACTGGCCGCGCATGCCGCACTGGCCGTGGACATCATGGACCGCAACCTGTACGAGCGCGCCAATGACTGCCGCTGGTGGGCGCTCTCGGAAGAGTTTGCCGAACTGCTGCTGACGCTGGAGGCCGGCCCGTCCGCTGTGGCGGTGTCGCGCGCCGGCGAGATACTGGCCCAGCTCAATAGCCTGTACACCGTGTACCGGCGCGTGGCACTGTTTGACCGCCAGGGTCGCATTCTTGCGGTTTCCAGGGACCCGCAGAGCCTGGCGGGCGACACCACGATTCCGGCGGAGCTGTTGCAAAAAACACTCAATCTAAAGGGGACGCAGGCCTACGCCGTGTCTTCGATGCGGCCGCATGCGCTGGCGGACGGCGAAGCCACCTATCTGTATTGCGCCCCCATTCGACAGGCCGGCACCCTGCGGCCGGTCGGTGGCATTGCACTGGCCTTCAATTGCCGCGATGAGTTGCAAACCATGCTGCAGGACTCCTTGCCGGTGGGGGCCGTTGCCATGGGCTTTTTTGTGGACCCTGCAGGTCGGGTGCTGGCCAGCACACAGGCGGCTATTGCCGTGGGCGATGCTCCGGACTTTGCGCGCGGCTTGCAGGGCGGAGTGGCGGACGATGGCCAGGTATGCCAGTGGCAGGGCCGCAGCTTTCTGTTGGGAGTGGCTCGCAGCGAGGGCTACCGCGAATTCAAGACATCGGACGGTTACCGCGAAGACGTGTGGTCTGTGTTGCTGACGGCGATCGATTCGGCCCCACCGGTCCCAGCCCACTTTTCCCTGCCGCAGGCTCGCACGGAGCACGGCAGCACGCAATTCGGTGTGGTGCAATGTGGCGCCATGCTGTTTGCCCTGGCCAGCACGCAGGTGATTGAGGCCGTGTCGACCGCGAACCTGTCAGCGCCGGTGGCCGGCTCGGACACGGTCGGCCTGCTCAAGGTGACGCTTGGCGGTGCGCCGGTCGTGTTGCCGGTGTATGACTGCTGCAGGTTGACCGGGCAGGCGCCGCTGCTTGACCTGGCCAGCGCCGTGGCCATCGTGGTGCAGGGTGCACAGCGTGCGTTGGTGCTGCTGGTGGACCGGTTGGTAGACGTGATCGTCTGCGACGGCCTGGAGCCGCCGCCGGGCGGCATCAACCCGGATGTGCCGTGGATCAGTGGCTATCTCCACGACGGTCAGGCGCACACGCCACCGGTGTTTGCGCTGGACCCCGCCATGCTGCGCCTGGGCGATCCTGAACCACATGCCATTGACACCCTCAACGCCGGTCACGTTCGCTAGATGTTTTGCAAACGCATGCGCCTCTTGCCAAGAACGCTCCCATCCCAGCGGCTACACCGCCTTGGCTGCGCGACCCGCCCAGAGGTTGGCGTCGACAACGTCGCTGAACAGCTGGGTCTGGTGCAGGGTCAGCCGGGTGGCGATGGTGGAAAAGATGCGCTGCTGGATCTGCGGATCACGGGTGACGATCGCGACCCGGATTCTGGGGTTGCGCTGAAACGAGCCTATGCGCACGGCGCGTACCTCATTCAGGGCATCCTGTGAAAATTCGGTGGACTCGGCACCCAGGTAGTCGGACACCTCGTAGCGGGCCTTGCCAAATTGCATGTCGTTCGCCACTTCGTTGACCGACCGAAGCAGTTCGTCACCGGTCACTACTCCCGTGAACTTCTTGTAAACCCCGTCGTGCTCCCAAATCAAAAGGTAAGGCATGCTTTCATCCGCTCGTTTTGCTCATGTCGCAATTCTATTGCGCGCATGTATCAGTTGACGATGGCGCGGGCGAGCTTATTTCCGCCTGAAGCACTCAACCTCCACCTTGACGCAGTGGAGCTGAACGCTGACCCTGCTGGCGCCACAGCCCGCGTGCGAGGCGAGCATCGCCTTGCCTGTGAACGGTGACCCATTGCCCTCGTTCGCCAGTGCGGCTTATGCGCACGCTCATTGACCGCCACGGTCGGCCAGAAGATACTTGCCCCATGCAAAATCCCCCTGTGCCTGGCGAATCGCCTGTTAGCCCCGTCAGCCTGGAGCCCGTGGTTCACCTGAGCGAGCCCCTGCCCAACCTGGCGTCGTGGATTGCTTATTTTTTGCATACCGATATTCCGGTGCTGCTGGAGACCTCCGATGCCCTGGAAGCGCTGCGCGCCAAAGAGGAGGATGTGGACGCCGGCATGCTGGCCGAACTGGTGGACAACGACCCGTTCATGACCATGAAGGTGCTCGCCTACGTGGCCAGTTTGCGCCGCAACAAGGAGAGCACCCAGACCGAGACCGTGGTGAGCTCACTGGTCATGATAGGAGTGGCTCCGTTTTTCCGCAATTTTGGACTGCAGCCTACGGTGCAGGACTATCTGATCGCGCAGCCGCAAGCGCTGGAGGCCCTGCTGGCGCTGATCAAACGGGCCCACAGGGCGGCTCACTTTGCTACCGGTTTTGCGGTGCATAGGGGCGACACCGATGTGGCCGTAATCCGTCAGGCCGCGTTTCTGAACGATTTTGCGGAAATGCTGATGTTTTGTTATGCCCCGGCTCTGGAAATGGAGATCCGTGCCATGCAGCGGGCCAACCCGACCTTGCGATCGGCCAGCCTGCAGCGCTTCGTCTTCAATATTGACCTGAACGATTTGCGCCAGGCCCTGATGCAGCATTGGGGCTTTCCGGAGCTGCTGGTGCGCATCAGTGACGGTCGGCACGCTGAGCATCCATCGGTGCTCAATGTGTTGCTGGCCGTGCGTCTGGCCCGGCACACCGAGAGCGGATGGGACAATGCCGCGCTGCCCGACGATATTGAGGAGATTGCCAAATTGTTGAACGCTCCGCCCCGCGTGGCGCGCGGCTTTGTGTACAAGATCGACCAGCCCGAATAGGGCGCGACAAGGTTTCCAGCTACCAGCCGAACACGCCACCCACCAGAGCACCTATGCCCAAATCAGACACACCGGAGCTTCGCTGGCTGGATGCAGTGGAGGAGCACGATTACCCCGCAGCCGAGGCGTATTTGCGCATCATTTACCCGGACCTGAAGGCCCGCGCCCTGGTGGCCCAACTGCGCGCCGCGCCGATCACCGAGTTCAAGGCCAAGGATATTTTCAGGGCCTCCCAGCTGTCCCTGCTGGGCGTGAGCAACTCCCATGTGCAAAAGGACCGAAAGAAGATCGGGGCTGGCACTTTGCTGTCACCGCTGCTGTTGGTAAGGGATGAGAGCCACGGCAAGGTGGTGATCGCAGACGGCTACCACCGGATGTGTGCGGTGTACAGTTTCGATGAAGATGCCTTGATCCACTGCAAGATCGTTTGAGATTGTTGGCCATTGCGGCAGCGGGCCCGAGTCAAACGGCTTTCGCTGCACCGCAGCAAGTAAAATGCGGGTCCGACCACCGCAAGACTTTTATGGCCCGTAACCCGACACGCACCCTCATTGCCAGCGCGCTGCTGCTGGGCTTTAGCTGCCTTGCTGCAGGGGCTGGCTCGGTCTACCTGGAAGAGCTGACCTCGTTTGAGTTGCGGGCCGCCGTCGCCAATGGCAGCACCACGGTGTTGATTCCGATAGGTGGCACCGAGCAAAACGGTCCGCACATGGCCCTGGGCAAGCACAATGTGCGCGTCAAGGTTTTGGCCGGCCAGATTGCCCAAAAACTGGGCAATGCCATCGTGGCACCGGTGCTGGCCTATGTGCCGGAAGGCGGCATAGCCCCGCCGGTGGCGCACATGCGCTTTAGCGGCACACTGTCGATTGCCGACGCGACCTTCGAGGCTATCCTGGAGTCCACCGCCAGAAGCCTGAAGCAGCATGGTTTTCATGATGTCGTGTTTCTGGGGGACCATGGGGGCTACCAGAAGAGCGAGGTGCGGGCCGCCGAGGTCATCAACAAGGAATGGGCCGCCGACAAGCGCTGCCGTGCCCTGGCCCTGACGGCGTACTACGACGCATCGCAGGCGCCCTATATCCAGATCCTGCGCAGCAAGGGCTTTTCAGACGCGGAAATTGGCACCCATGCCGGACTGGCCGATACCTCGATGATGCTGGCCATTGACAAGTCCTTGGTGCGTACCGAGCTGCTGGCAGAGGGCGCGAAGACCGGCCCTGCCGATGGCGTCTACGGCGACCCCCGCAAGGCCTCGGCCGAACTGGGTCAAGCGGGCCTGCGTGGCATCGTGGACCGGTCGGTACAAGCCATACAAGAAGCTGTCAAACAGCATGCCTCCCGATAACCAACAGAGAGAATATCCGTGACTTCAAAACACAAAAAAAACGGCGCCTTGGCCCTTGCAACCCTTCTGCTGGCCGCAGGTTTTACCGCCTCTGCCGCCACGCCGCCCGCCAAACTGGTGGTCACTACCG
>TBL_comb47_HYPODRAFT_10007068_pt1 | contig 11924 bp, 10 predicted proteins | sample TroBogypolimnion_40_FD_10682 | JGI IMG/M metagenome (IMG submission 10682) | reverse complement strand
CATGCTGACTCCTTAGAAAAATTCATGCCCCATCGCTTCGAGTAAACGTCTCGCAGCAACAGAAGCGGCCATGGTTCCTTGATTTACTTCTGCACTTAAGCTTGGTAAAAGTTTTTGTACTGCCAAATTATTACGAAATGCATTTTTTAAGCCCGCATCGATGCGATCCCACATCCATGCGCCAGACTGTTGCTTACGACGTGAGTCTAATTTCCCATTGGCTTTTTGTAGCCTCTGAAAATCAAGAATTTTTTCCCATAACTCTGGAATGCCGGTGCCTTGTAGCGCACTAAGACTCATTACTTGTGGATGCCACAATTCTTGTACATGAGATGCATGATCTGGATTACCCTGAAATCCCAATAAACGTAAGGAGCTGGTAATGAATAATTGCGCACGCATTGCGGCATTGGGATCAATATCGACTTTATTGATGACGATGAGATCCGCTATTTCCATCACACCTTTTTTAATAGCTTGAAGATCATCCCCGGCATTAGGAAGTTGCAACAGTAAAAACATATCTGTCATGCCGGCTACTGCAATTTCACTTTGACCAACACCCACTGTTTCAACAATCACAATATCGTGACCTGCAGCTTCAGCAACCAAGAGCGCTTCACGAGTTTTTTCAGCTACTCCACCTAAAGTTCCAGAAGATGGACTCGGGCGAATAAAGGCGCTATCTTGAACGGATAAACGCTCCATGCGGGTTTTATCGCCCAAGATAGACCCACCGGATATGGTTGATGAAGGATCGATTGCCAAAACCGCAACGCGATGGCCCTTCTCTATTAAGTAGAGCCCCAAGGTTTCAATTAAGGTTGACTTGCCGACGCCTGGTACGCCAGAAATTCCCAGGCGAAACGATTTACCTGTTTTCGGTAATAAAGTATTGAGCACTTCATCAGCGCGTTTGCGATGATCTAAGCGCGTTGATTCAAGTAGGGTAATGATCTTAGCCAGAGCACGTCGCTGCTTAGGCGTATGTGCACCGGTGAGATCAGTCACCAAATCTTGATCAGCAGCGTTAAGCATGCTTAATGATCCGTACTTAGGCGGGTTTTACAGATTTACGAATTTGCTCAAGCACATCCTTTGCCGAAGCTGGTATTGGTGTGCCTGGGCCGTAAATACCTTTGACGCCAGCCTCGTAGAGGAATTCATAATCTTGACGAGGAATCACGCCGCCAACGAAAACAATAATGTCATCAGAACCCTGCTTTTTCAGCTCAGCAATGATTGCTGGCACCAAAGTCTTATGACCGGCAGCCAAGGTGGAAATTCCTAAGGCATGAACGTCATTCTCAATTGCCTGACGAGCGCACTCTTCAGGAGTTTGAAACAAGGGTCCAATATCTACGTCAAAGCCTAAATCAGCATAAGCGGTAGCCACAACCTTAGCGCCACGATCATGTCCATCTTGACCTAACTTAGCAACCATTACACGAGGGCGACGTCCAAATTCCTTGGCAAAGTCTGCGATTTCTTCTTTGAGTTTTTCCCAGCCTTCGGCTGAGTCATAAGCCGCTGCATACACACCAGTCACCTTTTGAGTATCGGCGCGATGGCGCCCGTAAACTTTTTCCAACGCATCAGAAACCTCACCGACCGTTGCACGTAAACGCATTGCATTTACAGCCAGCTCCAATAAGTTGCCATTATTTTCTTCTGCGGCTTTGGTGAGCGCATCTAATGCCGCTTCAACTTTTTTGCTATCGCGCTTAGCTTTGATGTCATTTAAGCGAGCAACCTGGCTCTCACGAACCTTATCGTTATCGATCATCAATACGTCAACGAGATCTTCTTTACCAAGCTTGTATTTATTAACACCAACAATAACATCGGTACCCGAATCAATCTTGGCTTGTTTTTCAGCGGCGGCGGCTTCAATCTTCAGCTTAGCCCAACCACTTTCAACAGCTTTAGTCATGCCACCCATGCCATCAACTTCTTGGATGATTTCCCAAGCTTTATCAGCCATTTCTTGGGTGAGACTTTCCATCATGTAAGAACCGGCCCATGGATCGATCACGCTAGGGATGTGAGTCTCCTCTTGGAGAATCAACTGTGTATTACGCGCAATACGGCTAGAGAATTCTGATGGCAATGCAATCGCTTCATCTAATGAATTGGTATGCAAAGATTGCGTGCCACCAAAAACTGCGGCCATAGCCTCAATAGTAGTTCTAACGACGTTGTTATACGGGTCTTGCTCTGTCAATGACCAACCTGATGTTTGGCAGTGCGTACGCAACATCAATGATTTAGGATTCTTGGGATCAAAAGACTTCATAATGCGCCACCACAACAGGCGCGCAGCACGTAACTTCGCAACTTCTAAATAGAAGTTCATGCCTATAGCAAAGAAGAATGAGAGGCGCCCAGCGAAACCATCAACGTCCAACCCTTTTTTCAAAGCAGTTTGGACATACTCTTTACCATCGGCCAAGGTAAATGCCAATTCCAAAACTTGGTTGGCACCCGCTTCTTGAATGTGATAACCCGAAATCGAAATCGAGTTGAACTTTGGCATGTATTTAGCGGTGTACTCAATAATGTCACCAATGATGCGCATTGAAGGCTCTGGTGGGTAGATATAAGTATTACGCACCATAAACTCTTTCAGAATGTCATTCTGAATCGTTCCAGACAAAAACTCTTGCTTCACACCCTGCTCTTCACCGGCAACAATGTATCCAGCCAATACCGGTAATACCGCACCGTTCATTGTCATTGATACAGAAACCTTGTCCAATGGAATGTTGTCAAACAAAATCTTCATATCTTCAACAGAGTCAATCGCTACGCCAGCTTTACCAACGTCGCCAGTAACACGAGGGTGATCTGAATCATATCCACGGTGGGTAGCCAAATCGAAGGCCACTGAAACGCCTTGACCACCAGCATCTAGGGCTTTGCGATAAAACGCGTTAGATTCTTCGGCAGTAGAAAAACCGGCGTACTGACGAATTGTCCAAGGACGTACTGAGTACATCGTCGCTTGTGGCCCACGTACAAATGGCTCGAAACCAGGTAATGAATTTGTATATTGCAAACCATCCGTATCTTCGGATGTGTAGAGGGCCTTTAGATGAATTCCATCCGGTGTTTTCCAACCAAGCTTATCGACATCCCCATTGGGAGCAGATTTTTGCGCTGATTTTTTCCATGCATCTAAATTAGATTCAGGCACATTTGGCCATGTATTAGATGCAGACTTATTTTCACTTGTACTCATAAAGCACTCCCGGTTGGCTTTATTGCATGTTTACAAAATACTCAGGTCTATTGTGCTTGACATTTTTTTATTTGTCTACATACTGTATACATAATTATGAATACAAAACTGAATAATAGACCGCTATATGAAGAGGTAGCTGAACGCCTCAGAGAGCAAATATTTGCCCATGAACTAGCTCCTGGTAGCTGGTTAGATGAGCAGGCTCTGGCATTGCAGTTTGGAATCAGTCGCACGCCAATGAGGGAAGCCATCAAAGTGTTGGCCTCTGAAGGCTTGGTGACTATGAAAATGCGTCGCGGGGCTTACGTTACTGAAGTGGATCGCCGTGACTTAGAGCAAATCTTCACAATCCTTTCCCTCTTGGAAGGTCAAGCAGCCAAAGAAACTGCTTCAAAAGCCAGCGAAAGTCAGCTTACCCTACTTGACAATATTCACCAAAGACTTGAAAAGACTGCTGCAGATCGTGATATTGAACAGTTTTTTGACGTAAATAGTCGATTTCACGAGCTTATTCTGGAAATTGCAGGTAATAAGTGGATGAATGGTGTGATTGTCGACTTAAGGAAAGTTCTGAAGTTGCAAAGACGGAACTCATTAGCTAATGGCGGACGACTTCATCAGTCTTTGCTTGAACATCGCGAAATCCTTCAGGCCATCCTCAAACGTGATTCAGTAGCTGCAGAATTAGCCATGCGCACTCATCTTGCCAATGGCTTAGAGGCAACTAAATAACCATAAATAACAAAGGCTTAGATGATTAATCTAAGCCTTTTATTAAGAAACTCAAAAGTCAAAATTGTAATAACTTACTTTTTAATGACGAAGTTTCCTGGTAGAGAATTTACATAAGCTGCGATATCGTGCAAGTCAGATTCGCTAAATGCGGCAACTTGGGATGACATCACCGCATTGTTGCGCCCATACTGCGCATTGCCATTACCCACTTGATAGGCCTTAAGTGCGTAATACAAATAATCAGAATACTGCCCAGCCAACTTAGGATAAGTAGGCAAAATTGGGGCATTTAAGCCAGCTCCGTGGCAAGAAGCGCAATTGCCCTTCTCTACTAAAGCTTGACCATTTGCAATATTGGCAGCGTTAGCTATACCAATGCTAGACAACAATACGGCTGTAATTAGCGCGACTTTCATAAATGTGCCTCTATATATCACTTCAATGGGTTGTTAGGTGAGCTGGCAGTCTGCGCAGCGTAGTAAGCGCCGAGATCAGCCATATCTTGATCAGACAAGCTTCCAGCAATTGAGCGCATCGTTGGATGCTTTCTTTCGCCCTTCTTGTATTCAGATAAGGCCGTAGCAATGTAGCCGGCATTTTGGCCGCCCAGCATTGGCACTTTATAGATAAAAGGATAATCCGCACGGTAATCAGGAATGGAGTGGCAACCAGTACAGAGCCAAACCTTACCGTTACCCGCTTCAACAGAACCCGTCACGTCAGCAGCTTGTGATGAAAAGGCAGCAGAAGTTAGGCCGGTAATTAGCGCGAATTGAGCAAGAATGTAGAGTTTTTTCATAGAAATCATCGATAAAAAGTTTGATTTAGATCAAGTTGGAAAGAGTATAGCGGAGGGTTTGCATTCCCACATCCTCCAAAACCACTAGTTAGCACAAACACCCATACTTTGCCCTCTATTACCTATACTTAAGCTTCAATAAATTGATTTTTTGAGCTAAATCCATGACTAAGACCAAATCCCGTTTTGAGAGTACCCAAAGCTATGTAGCAACTGATGACCTTAAATTGGCGGTTAATGCAGCCATTCAGCTACAACGCCCTCTCTTAATTAAGGGTGAGCCCGGAACGGGCAAAACCATGTTGGCAGAAGAAGTTGCCGCTTCTTTGAACATGCCTTTATTGCAATGGCACATCAAATCGACCACCAAAGCCCAGCAAGGTCTGTATGAATACGATGCCGTTAGTCGGCTACGGGACTCTCAGCTTGGTGATGAGAAAGTTAAAGACATCGGCAATTACATTATTAAAGGGGTCCTGTGGCAAGCTTTTGAAGCAGACGAGCCTACAGTTTTATTGATTGATGAAATTGACAAAGCGGATATTGAATTTCCGAATGATCTTTTGCGTGAAATTGATCGCATGGAGTTCTATGTTTATGAGACCAGGGAGCTGATTAAAGCGAAGCATCGCCCGCTCGTCATCATCACCTCCAACAATGAAAAGGAATTACCCGATGCCTTTTTAAGACGCTGCTTTTTTCATTACATCTCCTTTCCAGATGCGGTAACCATGCAAAGTATTGTGGATGTTCATCATCCCCACATTAAGCAAGATTTACTGGATGCAGCCCTTAAGTCCTTTTATCAATTACGNTCCCTGCCCGGCCTTAAAAAGAAACCCTCAACCTCTGAGTTGATTGATTGGTTAAAACTTTTATTGGCGGANGATATTCCTGCNGAGGCGCTCTATAGCACCGATGAGAAGCTGGTCGTACCACCCTTGCATGGGGCCTTNCTAAAAAATGAACAAGATATTCATTTATTTGAGCGCTTAGTCATGATGAATCGCAATCATCGTTAAGAATGCTCATTCAATTTTTCCTCAANCTGAAAGAGGCAAAGGTGCCGGTTTCTGTTCGAGAATTTTTAACATTACTTGAAGCGTTAAAGATAGGNGTAATAGANCCCTCNATTGATGANTTTTATCAATTGGCGCGCATGACATTGGTTAAGGATGAGCAACACTTTGATCGCTTCGATCAAGTCTTTGGGGCGTATTTCAACGGCATTGAGCAAATNATTGCCCTGCAAGCAGAGATTCCGCTAGATTGGTTAGAAAANAAACTTCAACGTGTGCTCACCCCCGAAGAAAAAGCTGCCCTCAAAAAATTGGGAGGGCCTGAGGCTCTTAAAAAACGCCTTGAAGAACTTCTCAAAGAGCAAAAGGAATGGCATGGCGGCGGCAATAAATGGATTGGGGCTGGTGGCTCCTCTCCTTTTGGTCATAGCGGTTACCACCCTGAAGGCATTAGGATTGGTGGTGAAAGCGCCGGCAACCGAACGGCAATCAAAGTTTGGGAAGCGCGTGAATTTAAAGACTATGACAGCAATCTGGCTCTAGGTACCCGCAATATCAAGGTTGCCTTGCGTCGCCTGCGTCGCTTTGCACGCGAAGGTTCTATTCTTGAATTGGATTTAGATAAAACCATTCATTCAACAGCGGCCAATGCCGGCATGCTCGATATTCAAATGCGACCCGAGCGCCATAATCAGGTAAAAGTTTTACTCTTGATGGATGTAGGCGGGTCAATGGATGATCACATTCAACGAATCGCTGAATTATTCTCAGCAGCAAAAGCGGAATTTAAACACTTAGAACATTACTATTTTCACAATTGTGTTTATGAAAACCTATGGCAAAGTAACCGGCGCCGCAAGGATCAAGTGATGCAAACTCAGGACATCATTAATAAATATGGCCCTGATTACAAACTGATCTTTGTTGGTGATGCCACGATGTCTCCTTATGAGATATTGAGCCCAAACGGGTCCGTGGAATATAACAATAATGAATCTGGCGCAACTTGGATTAATCGCTTGATAGACCACTTTCCACACTTTGCCTGGCTAAACCCAGAGCCAGAGGCAGTATGGCAATACCGTCAGTCGATCGATATCATGCAAGGCTTAATGAAAGATCGCATGTATCCAGTCACCTTAAATGGATTAGAGCAAGCTATGCGTCAACTTTCCAAGTAACTAGTAAGATTGCTGCATTATTTTTTTAATACCCCTCGACATTTTTTAGAGAAACACGATGAGCACAACCATTGCAGAACGCCTTAAAACCCTTGGTATTGATTTGCCTCCCCCAGGACCACCCGCGGCCGCTTATGTCATGGCAGCCACAACTGGAAATACCGTATTTCTATCTGGTCATATTGCAAAACAAGATGGCAAGCCTTGGGTTGGTAAGCTAGGTAAAGATATGGATACCGAAACTGGTAAAGCCGCTGCCAGATCTATCGCGATCGATTTAATCGCCACCCTCCAACATCATTTGGGCTCCCTCGATAAAGTTAAACGTATTGTTAAGGTCATGGGTTTAGTGAACTCTTCACTCGAATACACAGAACAACACCTGGTTATAAATGGGTGTTCTGAATTACTCTTTGAAGTATTTGGCGATGCCGGAAAACATGCCCGTAGCGCATTTGGGGTTGCACAAATTCCTTTGGGCGCTTGCGTTGAAATTGAATTGATTGCGGAGATTTAAATCCTAGGCTTTATTTAGTTGCGTTACCAAATAAAAAACCCGGTTAGATAAATAACCGGGTTTTTTATTATGAGACTCAATGTAATTCTCTTGAATTCTCTTTAGTTCGCTTTCTAGTTCGCTTTCAGCTTGGCATCTTTTAAACGCGGTTCAACAAAGTGGCCTTTGCGCGCACGGTTACCAGCAAACGATTTCAAGGTCTTGGAATCTAAAGTTAATTCTGTTGGCTTACCTGCGCGGCCCGCGCCAAAGTAAGTGGCACCATCGGCACCAACGGCAATCGCAGACGCTAACTTTTCCTTGTCTTCCAAGCCCATTAAGATCACACCCTTACCACCTGTTGGCAAACGCTTGAGCTCATCTAATGGGAAAACCAATAATTTAGCGCTTTCAGATAAGCAGGCGACTTGCTTCATGCCTGCCGTCACTTTTGCAGCGCCCAAAGGAGCATCGCCGCCTGGGAATTTACTATCAAATGCCAACAAAAGACTTACCTGCTTTATTACGAGTGGTCATATCAGCAACATTAGCCAAGAAACCATTGCCAGCCCTAGTGGAAATCAGGACCAAATCATCTGGCTGACCAGCGTAATACGCAACCATCTGCGAGCCAGCAGCCAAATTCACAAAGCTCGTCAGAGGCGATCCATCGCCACGTGCGCCCGGAAGCTCGCTGACTGGCACTGTGTAGACTCGACCATCACTACCAAAGCCTTGCATGACATCAACGGTTCGGCATTCGAATGTTGCATACAAAGCATCACCCGCTTTAAAGCCAAATTGTGTTGCATCGTGCTCATGACCTTGACGAACTCGTACCCAACCTTTTTGGGAAACAATCACCGTAACAGGCTCATCAACCACCTTGGTTTCAGCGATAGCACGCTTATCCTCCAAAATCAAAGTACGACGATCATCGCCAAATTCTTTAAGATCAGATTCAATTTCTTTAATAATGCGTTTACGCAATACAGTATCGTTTTGCAGCAAGCCCTCTAGATCATCGCGCTCAATGCGCAGTTCTTTAAGCTCTTGCTCAATCTTGATGCCCTCAAGACGAGCCAACTGGCGCAAACGGATATCCAAGATATCTTCTGCCTGGCGATCGGTTAACTTGAACTCTTTAATTAAGTCAGCCTTAGGCTCATCGCTGTTACGGATGATCTTAATGACTTGATCGATATTCAAAAGAACGGTCAAACGCCCTTCCAAAATATGCATACGATCTCTGACTTTACCTAAGCGATATTGGGTTCGTCTTGTTACGGTATTAACACGGAATGCAATCCACTCGGTCAGGATTTCTTTTAAGCCTTTTTGACGTGGGCGTCCATCATTACCAATCATCACCAAATTCATTGGCGCATTGCACTCTAATGAAGTATGGGCCAGCAAGAGGTGTACGAATTCATTAACCTCAATATTTTTGCTCTTGGGCTCAAATACCAAACGCACAGCTGCATCTTTGCTTGACTCGTCACGCACACCATCCAAAACATTGAGGATAGTGGACTTCAGATTATTCTGATCTGGCGTGAGGGTCTTTTTACCAACCTTCACCTTGGGGTTGGTGATTTCTTCAATCTCTTGGAGAACACGTTGTGATGAAGTTGATGGTGGCAATTCATTAACAACAATCTGCCATTGTCCACGGGCTAACTCTTCAACAGACCAACGTGCACGCACCTTTAAACTGCCGCGCCCTGCTTCATAGATTTGCGCAATTTCAGAAGGTGAAGAAATAATCTGACCGCCACCTGGGTAATCTGGACCAGGCATGATTTCCAGTAATTCCGGTGTAGTCATCTTTGGCGATTTCATCAAAGCAATCGCCGCAGTCGCTACTTCACGTAAATTATGAGAAGGAATCTCAGTAGCCATACCAACAGCAATACCTGACGCGCCATTTAACAAAACAAACGGTAAACGTGCTGGCAATAATTTTGGTTCTTGGAACGAACCATCGTAGTTTGGCGCGAAATCTACCGTACCTTCGTCAATCTCACTTAACAATAAGCCGGCAATCTTGGTCAGGCGCGCCTCGGTGTATCGCATTGCTGCCGCGCCATCACCATCACGTGAACCAAAATTTCCTTGGCCATCAATCAGGGGGTAGCGCAAAGAGAAGCTTTGCGCTAAACGTACTAAAGCATCGTAAGCAGATTGGTCGCCATGCGGATGAAATTTACCTAATACATCACCAACGACACGTGCACTCTTGACAGGCTTAGCATCTGCGCGCAGACCCATCTCACTCATTGAGAACAAGATGCGGCGCTGAACTGGCTTCTGTCCATCAGCTACATCAGGCAATGCACGACCTTTAACTACGCTAATGGCGTAATCTAAATAAGCGCGCTCAGCATAGACTGCAAGCGTCAAACTATCTTTGCCATCTTCATTTAAATCAACATGTTTTGGATCATGCGGATCATTGGGTCCGCCAGCCGATGCTTCTGGCATTGCTAGAGCCGGATCAATTTCGATAATGTTCATTTCAATGGGATTGGAGAACAAATCAGCCTGCTCAGAAGCTACGTCATCACCAGGAGTCTTTTTATTTGTCATTAAATATCTGCCTCTACTTCATTGCCGCGCTCTTCTAACCACTCACGACGTGCGCCCGACTCAGATTTACCCATCAACATATCCATCGTTTTAAAGGTTTCATTTTCGGTCCAGGCACCCAAGGTAACCGGTAATAAACGACGGGTATCAGGATTTAAGGTGGTATCCCACAATTGTTCTGCACTCATCTCTCCCAAACCTTTGAATCGAGAGATTTGCCATGAAGATTCTTTAACACCTTCTTTGCGCAATTTATCCTCAATCGCTTGGAGCTCATTTGCATCTAAAGCATAGATTTTTTGTGCAGGCTTTTTGCCGCGCGCAGGCGCATCCACCCTAAACAAAGGTGGCCTAGAAATATAAATATGACCTAAGTCGATTAATTTAGGGAAGTGCTTATAGAACAGGGTTAAAAGCAATACCTGAATATGCGCTCCATCGACGTCCGCATCGGACAAAATACAAATCTTGCCATAACGCAAATTTGATAAATCCGGAGTGTCATTAGCGCCATGTGGATCAACCCCAATCGCTACAGCGATATCGTGGACTTCATTATTTGCAAACAGGCGATCACGCTCTGCTTCCCAAGTATTTAGGACCTTCCCGCGTAATGGAAGAATCGCTTGATACTCTTTATTGCGACCCATTTTTGCTGAACCACCAGCAGAATCGCCCTCGACCAAGTAGATTTCATTCTTGCCAATATCTTGGCTTTCGCAATCGGTTAACTTACCTGGCAATACCGCTACGCCTGAAGATTTTTTCTTCTCAACTTTTTGACCGGCACGGGTTCTAGCTTGCGCTTGCTTGATGACTAAATCAGCAAGTTTGCGACCGTAATCAACGTGCTCATTTAACCAAAGCTCTAAAGCGGATTTAACATAACCCGATACTAAACGTACCGCATCACGTGAATTCAGACGCTCTTTAATCTGCCCTTGAAATTGTGGATCAAGCACCTTAGCCGACAAAATAAAGGAAGCTCGCGCAAAGACGTCCTCAGGCATAAGCTTCACGCCCTTAGGTTGTAAAGCATGCATTTCAATAAAGCCTTTAACGGCATTGAAAAGACCTTCACGCAAGCCACTCTCATGAGTACCGCCTGCTGGTGTTGGAATCAAGTTGACATAACTTTCACGTACTGGTGCGCCATCTTCAGTCCAAGTCACCACCCAGGCCGCGCCCTCACCTTCGGCGAAAGAATCATCCTCACCGTTACCTGTAGCGTATTGCTCCGCTTCAAATGGAGGAATTACTTCGGCACCATGACCAGCTTGAGTCATCGCTTCATTTAGATAGCCACGTAAACCTTGGGCGTATTGCCAGGTTTGACTTTCACCAGACTTTTCTTGAATCAGGGTGACCTTAACGCCTGGCAACAAGACAGCCTTTGAGCGCAACAAGCGAATGAGGTCCGGCATTGGAATGGCTGAACTATCAAAATATTTACCATCAGGCCATGCGCGCACACGGGTACCGTGGGTTTTATCTTCCTTGCCCGCAGGTGAAGATTTGAGCTTTTCAATCACCTTGCCATCAGCAAAGGTCAGAGTGGAGAGTTGTCCCTCACGCCAAACAGTGACCTCCAGGCGCTTTGACAAGGCATTTGTAACTGAAACACCCACTCCATGCAAGCCACCGGAGAAGGCATAAGCACCGCCGGTGCCTTTTTCGAACTTACCGCCTGCATGAAGCTGAGTAAAAACGATTTCTACGACAGGCAACTTCTCAGTAGGATGCATTCCCACCGGAATTCCACGGCCATCATCTTCAACGCTGACGCTGCTATCGGCATGCAGAGTCACAATAATTTGTTTACCAAAGCCCCCTAGCGCCTCATCAGAGGCGTTATCCAATA
>TBL_comb47_HYPODRAFT_10007065_pt1 | contig 11927 bp, 10 predicted proteins | sample TroBogypolimnion_40_FD_10682 | JGI IMG/M metagenome (IMG submission 10682) | reverse complement strand
CCATTCCAGCCGGCGCCGGGCCTCGCCCTCCGGCACGACGCCCAGGCGGGCGGTGAAGTCCCTGAAGCTCAGTCCGCGCAGGTCTTGGGGCGTCTCTTCGAAGAGCCGCGTGTTGTAGAGGACTTTCATGACCGCGCACCAGCCCGGATAGCGCAGAGTGCCCCGGAACACGGTCCGCGCGCCGCGCAGGCCGTAGAGGTCGACATAGCCCATGGAGTCCCGGTTGGGATAGGCCTCCAGGGGCCCCAGGCCGGGCACGTCGAGGGTGTGCGTGTCGGCGAAAAGATCGGGCCCCGGGACGTCCACCTGCCGGCCGTCGCGCAGGTATCGGGCGGGGTTCTTGCCCGCGGCGAGCACTCCTTTCGGGCTCCAGGAGAACTTGTAGCCCCAGGGGTTCGTGTTGGCCTCGGCCGCGGGCAGGCCGCCGCAGTAGGAGCGGAAGCTCACGACTTGGCCGCCGTCCTTCTTGACGCGGTCGATGATCCGCAGCGCCGACATGTGGTCTATGCCGGGGTCCACTCCAATCTCGTTGAGGAGGAGCGCGCCCGCGGCCCGGGCTGGAGCGTCCAGGGCGCGCATCGCGGGGCTGACGTAGGAGGCGGTCACCATGGGGATCTGGCGCGCCACGCACTCCCGCGCGACCACGGGGTGCAGGGCGGCGGGCAGCAGGCTGACCGCGAGGTCGGCGTCCCGGAGCATGGTCCGCAGGCCCGCGACATCGTCCGCGCTCCAGGCCTGGGCCCGGCCGTGGGGCTGGCCCTGCACCAGTCGCTCGGCCGCGGCGAGGGACTGGTCCGCCACGGTCAGCGCGAATCCCTTTTCCAGCAGGTAGCGGGCCAAGGGCCGCGAGACCAGGCCTGCTCCCAGCAATAGGACCTTTTTCATGAGAGATGCTTCTCCAGATAGCGGTAGCCTGGCGTCAGACGCCCCTGATACAAGATGGTCGCCTTGCGCACCGGTGCGGAGAACCCGCAGGCATCGAGCGCGGCGGCGGTGTCCGCTTTCGCAATCTCCGGGACAAAGGGCATCAGGGCGGCGCTGAAATCGCGCGACGCTTCCCAGGGCAGCTCCGCGGGAAGATTGTCCACCGCCAGGACCACGGGGCCGTCGCCGGCGCAGCCGTCCGCCGCCGTGTCACGCAGAGGGTCGTAGGTGAAGACCGGGTTGCCGGGATCCATGGACTTCACGTTGCACTCGATGGAGCCTTCCAGGTCGCAGGTGATGTCCCCGATGACCTTCAGGCGCTGGCGCGGCGATGCGGCGTAGACGCGTTTGAGGTATTCCTTGGTCACCAGCTTGGGGCAGCGCGCCTCCCAGTAGATGCCGTTGACGAGCACGCTCAGATGGGGCAGGTAGGGCTCGAACCGGGAGCGGTAGCCTTCGGGATGCCGGAAATAGTCCTGGAGGTCGAACGGCTGGTCCGTGCCCGCCGGCTCGAACATGTGCTCTTCCTTGAATTCGACCTGGTAGATAGCCCGCCGGTCGCCGCCGCGCAGGGCCCCGAGCTCGGAGGGAGATATTCTGCGGGCGGGCAGACACGCCAGCAGCTCCTGGGCGCCCTTGGAGACATGGCCGTAGCCGGTAAAGCCGATGACGAAGGGGACCAACGCCTCAGGCAGGCCCTCAGCGGATATCCGCCGGCCCACCTCCGTCAGCGCCGCCCGCGCTTGGCCGAGGTCGGCGTACTGATACGCCCGTTTGACCGCGGCGAAGGGGCTCGGGATCTTCTCCCATTCCAGGCGCCGTCCCAGGGCCCAAAGCGTGTCGATCATGCCGGCCAGCCCCGCGTGCCTGCCGAAGAAGACCAACCGCCGGCCTTGCTCGTCCACCAGCTTCTCGTAATCGATGAGCTGGCAGCCCAGCTCCATCATCCGGCGCAGCATGGGCATGTTGTGCGCCTGGCCTTTGATGGTGTGTGAAAAGAACACGTAGGTCTTGCCTTTCTGCAGCAGCGCGAGCGGCACCTCCTTGACCGCGAAGATGACGCGGCAGGGGGAAAGGTCCTCGACGACCTGGGCGCCGGCGCGCGCGTAGTCCGCCGCGGGGATGACCCGGAGGTCCGATTTCTGCAGCAGGACTTCGACGCCGTGCTCCCGGACCAGGGCCGCCACGTGCTCCGGGACGATGGGAGCGCGGCGCTCCCAGATGTTCTTGTCCTCCCGGCGGATGCCGATCACTGGTTTTGTCATGGGGCCTCGCAAGCGGCCGGCGCGAGATGCCGCGCGACGTCGCTCACCGGCGCGCCAGGAGCAGGTCGCGCGTGTAGGGGATCAGCCCGCCCGCGTCGATGATGGCCTGCCGGGCCTTGGGCAGAGGGGTGATCGCGAAGGATTTGCCCGAGGTCAGGTTGCGCACCTTGCCCTCGGCGATCTCCAGCTCGTCGCCCGCCGCGGCCTCCACCTCCGGGCAGATGACGATGTTGAGCCCGAGGTTGATGGCGCTCTGCAGGAAGATGCGCGCGATGCCCTTGGCCACCACCGCCAGGTCGTAGCCCTTCAGGCAGGAGACCGCCTGCTCGCGGGAGGAGCCGCAGCCGAAGTTCTTGCCGGCCGCGATTACGCTGCCCGCCGGAATCTCCTTGGCCTTGAGCCGGCGGTTGAACTCGGCGTTGTCCACGAAGGCGAACTGCGGCGTCTCCTTGGGCAGCACCGTGGCCATGAAGCGGCCGGGGTAGATGATGTCGGTCGATATATCGTCGCCGAGAGCGAGGACGACTTTTCCTTTTGCCATGTTAGCGCGCTCCTTGAGGGACGGTCAAAGTCCGGGGGTCGGTGATGGCGCCGGTGATCGCGCTCGCCGCGGCGACCGCGGGCGAGCAGAGGTAGACCTCGGCGTTGGGATTGCCCATGCGCCCTTTGAAGTTGCGGTTGGTGGTGGCCAGGGCGACTTCCTTGTCGCCCAGGGCGCCCTGGTGCACGCCCAGGCAGGGCCCGCAGCCCGGGTTGCAGATGACGGCACCGGCGGCGGCCAGGTCGGCCAAGGCGCCGCTCTTCATGGCCTCGCGGTAGATGCGCCAGGAGGCGGGGAAGACCAGCAGGCGCGTGCCGTCGACCACGCGGCGGCCCTTGAGGATGCGGGCCGCGATCTCCAGGTCGTCCAGCCGGCCGTTGGTGCAGGAGCCGATGACGATCTGCTGGACCTTCTTGCCCGCCACGGCGCTGATGGGCTTGACGTTGTCCACCGTGTGCGGGCAGGCGATCTGGGGCTCGAGCCGGGAAGCGTCTATGGTGATGGTCTGGTCGTAGACGGCGTCGGAGTCAGGCCCGAAGCAGTCCAGCGGCTCCCGCACTCCCGCTTCCTCCTTGAGATAGCGCCGCGTCTCCTCGTCCGGAGGCACCAGGCCCGAGGTGGCGCCCGCCTCCACGCTCATGTTGCACAGGACCAGGCGGCCGGAGGTGGACATGGCGCGGATCGCCGCGCCGTGGAACTCGAAGACCTTGAAGTTGGCGCCCTCGGAGGTCACCTTGCCGATGAGGTGCAGGATGAGGTCCTTGGGATAGACGCCCTCCGGGAACTTGCCGTCGACCACGACCTTGATGGTCCCGGGCACCTCGACGTTGAGGATGCGGCCCAAAGTCCAGACCGAGGCCATCTCCGTGGCGCCGACGCCGAAGGAGAAGGCGCCCAGGGCGCCGTGGCTGGTGGTGTGGCTATCCGTGCCCACGACCACGTAGCCGGGCCGCACGTAGCCGTTCTCGGGCAGGATCTGGTGGCAGACTCCGCCCACGTCGCCGCGGACGTCGTGGAACTTGCGGATGCCCTGCTTGGCCACGAACTCACGGATCTTCTTCTGGTTGGTGGCGGTCTTGGCGCTCTCGGCCGGGACGCGGTGGTCGAAGATGAGCGCGATGCGCTCGGGGTTCCAGACCTTGGCCTCGCGGCCCGTGCCCTGGAATATCTCGTCGAACTGGTTGATGACCAGCGCGCCGTTCTCATGCGACATGGCCAAACTGACCGGCGGTTCGAGCACGTCGCCGACCGCGGCCTGTGTCCGGCCGCACGCTTTGGCTAGCAGTTTCTGCGCATACGTCATGCCCATGGCTGGCTCCTTTTAAATGACTTTCTTGGACTTCAAAACGGCCTGCTCTTCCTTCCCGATGCCCAGGCTCGCGAGCACGTCCGCGGTGTGGGCCGAGAGCCGCGGCGGCGGCTCGGTGAGGGCGCCCGGGGTCTTCTCGAACAGCGCCGAGAGTCCGAAGAGCTTCAGCGTGCCCAGGCCGGGGGCCTCCACTTCCTTGAGAACGCCGCGGTGCTTCACCTGCGGCTGCTCCAGTGCCTCCCCCAGGCCCAGGATGGCGCCGCTGGGAACGTCCTGGTCGTTCAGGCGCTCCACCCAATCGGCGGTCGCCCGCTCGGCAAGCTTGGCCTCGACCAGGGGGGTGAGGAGCTTGCGGTTCTTCTTGCGGATGTCGCGCTTCTCGAAGCGGGGGTCGGTCTTGAGCTCCGGGATGCCCAGCACGTCGCAGAGGGACTCCCACTGCTCCTGCTTGTTGGCCGCGATGTTGATGTAGCCGTCCTTGGTCTTGAAGGTGCCGGACGGCGCGGCCGTGAAGTTGTCGTTGCCCATCAGGACGGGCTGCTGGCCTCCAATGAGGAGGTTGGCCGCCACCCAGCCCATCAGCGGCATGATGGAGTCCAGCATGGCGATGTCGATGAACTGGCCCTCGCCGGTGCGCTCGCGGTGGTAGAGGGCCGCCATGACGGCGAAGGCGGCGTTGAGGCCGCCGACCGTGTCGCAGACCGGGAAGCCCGCGCGCAGGGGGTTGAGGCGCTCGTCGCCGTTGATGGCCATGACGCCGCTCAAGCCCTGGATGATCTGGTCGTAGGCGGGCTTGAAGGCGTCGGGGCCGGTCTTGCCGAAGCCGGAGATGGCGCAGTAGACCAGTCGGGGATTGATCTCGGAGAGGACCTGGTAGCCCAGGCCGAGGCGGTCCATGACGTCGGGCCGGAAATTCTCCACCAGGACGTCCGCGGTCTTGACCAGCTTCTTGAAGATCTCCTTGCCCTCCGGGGTCTTGGTGTTGAGGGTCATGGACTTCTTGTTCGCGTTCTGGGCCAGGAAACTGGTCCCCATGAGCTGCTCGTTCAAGCCCGGGACGATGCCCAGCTTGCGCGCCAGGTCGCCGTCCTTGGGGTTCTCGATCTTGATGACCTCGGCGCCCAAGAGCGCCAAGTGCAGGGTGGCGAAGGGGCCCGCCAGCACGTTGGTGAGGTCGAGGATCCGGACGCCGGAGAGGATGGACTTGCTCATACGCGCTCCTTGGTCTTGATGGGCCCGGTCTTGTGCACGAAGCCCTGCATCTCGCGGCCGAAATGGGCGGCCACGTCCCGGGCCAGGGCGATGAGCCGTTCCAGGTCCACCTCAGGGCGCAGGCCCTGGAGCTGCAGGGCCTGCACGAAATCCTCGGTGGCCACGTTGCCGGCCGCGACCTTGGTGAAGGGGCAGCCGCCCAGGCCGGCGATGGAGGTCTCGAAAGAGCCCACGCCGGCGCGCATGGCGGCGAACATGTTGGCCATGCCCAGGCCGTAGGTGTTGTGGAAGTGGCAGGCCAGCTCCACGCCGGGGTCCATCCGGAGGATGGCGCCGAAGAGGCGCTCGACCAAGGCCGGATGGGCGTGGCCGGCGGTGTCGGCCAGGCTGATGTTGCGCAGCCCGGCGTCGAGGTAGGCGCGGACCATGCCCAGCACGCGGTGCTCGGGGATGGGGCCCTCGAAGCCGCAGCCGAAGGCGGACTGCACCGAGACCTGCACCCTCTTGCCCGCGTCTGTCGCGGCCCGGGCCGCGGCCACGATGCGCTGCACGGCCTCGTCGGTCCCCACGCCCGCGTTCTTGCGGCTGTGCGTGTCGCTGGCCGAGGCGCCCATGCAGAACATCTCGACCCCGCAGGCCAGCCCGCGTTCCACGCCTTTTTCGTTGAGCACGAGGCCGGAGAGGACGGCCGGGGATTTTTTGCCCGCCTGCAGCCTGCGAAAGAGCTCGTCGGTGTCCGCCATCTGCGGGACCTTCTCGGGATGGACGAAGGAGCCGACCTGGATGATGTCCACTCCGGAGTCCATGAGGCCGCGCAGCCAGGACTCTTTTTTGTCCGTGGGCACGGCCTGCTTCTCCATCTGCAGGCCGTCGCGGGGCCCGACCTCGTGCAGGACGATGCGCGCCATGGCCCTACCGCGCGGCCGGGCGCGCGGCCCGGCACTTGTCCGCGATGGTTTTGGCCATGTCGAGGGTGGTGGCCGCGCCGCCCATGTCGTAGGTGCGCACCTTGCCTTCGCGCACCACCGCGGCGACGGCGTCCTCGATGGTCCGAGCCCGGTCGGCCTCGCCGAGCCAGTCGAGCATCATTTTGGCCGCGAGGATGGTGGCGATAGGGTTGACCTTGTAGAGGCCGGCGTACTTGGGCGCGGAGCCGTGCGAGGGCTCGAATACGGCGAGCTTGGTCCCGATATTGCCGGAACAGCCGAAGCCCAGGCCGCCGACCATCTGCGCGGCCAGGTCCGAGATGATGTCGCCGTAGAGGTTGGGCGCCACCAGGACATCGTAGTTGAACGGGTTCTTGAGCAGCCACATGGTCATGGCGTCGATGTTGGCGTCGTCCATGGCGATTTCGGGGAAGTCCTTGGCCACGGCCTTGGCGGTCTCTAGGAAGAGGCCGTCGGTGGCGCGCACCACGTTGGCTTTGTGCACCACGGTGACCTTCTTGCGTTTGAACTTGCGCGCGAACTCGAAGGCGGCGCGGATGATGCGCTCGCAGCCTTTCCTGGTGTTGATCTTGCAGGAGATGGCGTACTCGTCGGACTTGAGGCCCTTGAAGGCCTTGAAGGCGGGGGAGAGTTCGGCGAGAGTGTCGCGCAGCTTGTCGGGAACGGTGTTGAACTCCACGCCGGCGTAGAGGTCCTCGGTGTTCTCGCGGAAGACCACCATGTCGATGCCTTCCTTGTAGTTGAGGGGGTTCTGGGGGTAGGCTTTGCAGGGCCGCAGGCAGATGTAGAGGTCGAAGAGCTGGCGCATGCGCACGATGGGCGAGCGGTACACCAGGCCTTTGCCCTGCAGGGCGGGCTGGAGCTCTTTTTCCGCGGCCTTGACGGGCTTGGAGGTGATGGCGCCGAACATGGCGGCGTCGACGTTCTTGAGGAGTTCCACGGTGCGCTGGGGGAAGGCGTCGCCTTCCTTGCACCAGTAGTCCCAGCCGATGTCGCCGTGGATGTATTCGGCGTCGAGCTCGACGCGGTCGAGGACGATCTTCGCGGCCTCCATGACGTCCTTGCCCACGCCGTCGCCGGGCAGCCATGCGATGCGGTATTTCTTAGCCATGTTGGAAGCCTCCTGAAATGGGTTTGCGACTATAGACAAATTAGCGAAATAGGGAGGAAAAAGCAACCCGGCGGCTAGCGCCAGATGAACTGGCCGAGCAGTCCCAGCTGGGCGATGCCGACGACTATGCAATCGATCTGGAAGAGGCGCTGCTTGCGCGCCGCGATCCGCGCGCTGAGGAGTATCTCGCCCACGATATCCTCATAGTAATGCGTCGAAGTGATCCCGCCGCCGAGGTACCGGTCCAGGCGATGGATGAGCTCGCTGTGCGAATACTTCGAGATGTCCTGGGCCGAGACCATGCAATCGTCCGCCTCGTGCTTGCGGATGGCGGGCTGCAGGAAGGGGAGCCATTTCGGTTTTCCGCTGATCGCGGAGAAAGCGAAGACGCCCAGCGGCAGGGCGGCGCATAGGGCCGCCATGGCCAGCAGGCCCGGCGGCCCGGCCGGCGCCAGGAACTTGACGAAGGCCAGTTGGGCCGCGGCAAAAGCGGTGAGCGCACCGATCTTCTTATCGGTCCACTCCACGGTCTGGCGCATGTTCTCGAAAAGGATCCAGAGCCGCCGTTCCGGCTCGGGGCTAAGGTGCGTGGATATGCTCATACGCGGCCTGCGGTCGATCGCATCACTTTACCAGCAGATTATAGTCCTCCCGGCCTCCCTATAGCAACAGAACGGGGAACTTGCGGTCAGGGCATCGCATCTCCCGCCGGATCGATCCGATATGCCATGGTCTTCGCGCATCGGGGTTTTGCTAGAATATCCCCGGTTTTCAGCACACTCAACGGAGGCTTACCTATGAAACACATCATCGTCCTCGGCGCCGGCCGCGTCGGCAGCGCCATGATCGCCGACCTGGCCAAGGGCGGAGACTTCAAAGTCACCGCCGTGGACTCATCCGAGGCCAACCTCGCCCGCCTTCCCGCCAAAGGCATCGCCAGGAACAAGGCCGACCTCTCTAAGGCCGCGGCGGTCAAGGCCGCGGTCAAGGACGCCGACCTCGTCATCGGCGCGGTTCCCGGCTTCATGGGCTACGCCACGGTCAAGGCCGTGCTTGAGGCCGGCAAGAACATCGTGGACATCTGCTTCTTCCCCGAGGACCCCTTCGGCCTCGACGAGCTCGCCAAGTCCAAGGGCCTCATCGCGCTCACCGACATCGGCGTCGCGCCCGGCTGCGACAACCTCATCCTCGGCGATGTCGAGACCAAGCTCGACCGCGTGGAGCGCTTCGAATGCCTGGTCGGCGGCCTGCCCGCGGTGCGCACCTGGCCCTACGAATACAAGGCCGGCTTTTCGCCCATCGACGTGCTGGAGGAATACACCCGGCCCGCCCGCTACGTCGCCCACGGCAAGGAAGTCGTCATGCCCGCGCTGACCGAGCCCGAGCTCATCGAGTTCCCCGGCATCGGCACCCTGGAGTCCTTCAACAGCGACGGCCTGCGTACCCTTATCCACACCGTCAAAGCGCCGTTCAAGAAGGAGAAGACCCTGCGCTATCCCGGCCACATCGAGAAGATGCGCATGCTGCGCGAGACCGGCTTCTTCAGCAAGGAGCCGATCGCCGTCAACGGCGCGCAGGTGGTGCCCCTGGAGCTGACCACCAAGCTCCTTTTCCCCATGTGGCAGATGGAGGAAGGCGAGGAGGATTTCACCGTCATGCGCGTCATCGTGGAGGGAGAGAAGGCAGGCAAGACCGTCACCTACACCTACGACCTCCTCGACCGCTACGACCGGGCCACCAAGACCACGTCCATGGCGCGCACCACGGGCTACACCTGCACCGCGGCGGCGCGCATGGTGCTCGCGGGCCTTTACAAGCGCAAGGGCGTCTCGCCGCCGGAGTACGTGGGCCGCGAGAAGGGCTGCTGGGACTTCATCCGCAAGCAGCTCGCCGAGCGCGGCGTGATCTACCGGGACGCCATCTCTTAAAGGCTCAGAGCCAGCGGCGGCGCAGTTCCCGCGCCAGCCAGAGCAAGGCTACGGCGCAGGCCAAGGCCAGCAGGCCGGCCGCGGCCTGCACGGAGTAGGCGGGCTGCTGCCGCAGGGAGCGCGCCCAGAACAGGCCGCTGACCGCCAAGGTCACGGCCGCGGCCAGGAGCAAGGATCGGGCCGCGACCGGGCGGCCGAGCTTGATCAGCCTGGCGCACAGAGGCCAGATGTAGACCAGCTGGGTCAGGCCCACGCAGCGCAGCCACAGCCCCAGGAACCCGGCCAGCCAGGGCGCCATGGCGTGGCCTTGGTGGAAGCTGAAGGGCGGGGGCGCCAGGATCGGGATGGAGACGACCAAGTTGGCGCCGTGGGCCAGCAACAGCAGGCGCAGACCTTCCCGGGCGGTGTCGGCGTCAGGCGCGGGACGGCCTTGCAATACGCCGCTGGGGCCGCTTTCGCGCCTGAGGCTGCGCAGGATGAACCAGCCGAGCCCCGCCGCGGCCGCGAGCAGGACCGCCAGCTGGATGTCGCTCACGCGCGGCTGACGCGGCCGCGCTCATCGATGCGCAGGCCGTGCGAAAGCTTGAGCTCCTCGAGGATCTCCACGGGCTGCCAGCCGGAGTTGGCCGTGCGGTTGCCTATGTCGTTTAAAAGGGCCTTGAGCCGGTTGGGCGGGTTCTTGGCGCGAGCCAGCATGCGCGCGTAGGCGGCCGTCACTTCGGCGATGGGGCGGCCCGGCTGCGACGGGGCGGGCGGCGGCGCCGTCGGCGCCGTCGTCAGGTCCTGCGCCAGGGGCGCTGCTGGTTCCGGAGGCGCCGCGGGCTTGGCGCGGCGTCCGGAGCCGGCGCCACGACCGCCGCGGCGCGGCCGCGGTGAGCGGGAGGATTGGGCGCGCGGCGTCTCTTCGGCCCCAGCCTCAGGGTGGGAGGTCCAGAGGGTGGCTACGCGGCCGACGCGCTGGAGTTCCTGCACGATGGCGGAGAGGGCCTTGTCGTTGGTCACGATGGAGAAGGGCAGGTGCATGGGCAGGCTCGCGTGGAGGATGCCCGCGTGCATGGCCATGACGAAGTCGGCCGCGTTCTTGCCGCCTTGGGGCGCGGAGATGGTGGCGCACAGGGGCAGGCCGGTCAGCCGCTTCTGCAGGGCGCGGGACAGGGCGGCCTTGGGCCGCAGGAAGACGCGGACCAGGGTCGCCGCGCTCAAGGGGAAGTCGGAGGGCATGTGCGGGTCGTTGTCGGCGTCGATGAGCAGGACGCCGTCCACCAGGCCGGCGCGGAGTGTCGTTTTTTCTTGGTTTTCCATGGTTGTCGTCCTATTTATCGGGTGAGCCTCTTGTAGCGGATGCGGTGGGGCCGCAGCCCCGCCTCTCCCAGCTTGGCCTTGCGGTCTTCCTCGTAGGCCGTGTAGTTGCCCTCGAAGAAGCGCACCGCGCTCTCGCCCTCGAAGGCGAGGATGTGCGTGGCGATGCGGTCCAGGAACCAGCGGTCGTGGCTGATGACCACGCAGCAGCCCGCGAAGTTGGAGATGGCCTCCTCCAGCGCGCGCAGGGTGTGCACGTCCAGGTCGTTGGTGGGCTCGTCCAGGAGCAGCACGTTGCCCCCGGTCTTGAGCATACGCGCCAGGTGCACCCGGTTGCGCTCTCCGCCGGAGAGTACGCCCACGAGCCGCTGCTGGTCGGTGCCGGAGAAGTTGAACCGGGCCACGTATTGGCGGGAGTTGACCTCCTTCTTGCCCAGGGGCACGACGTCAAGACCGTCCGTGATGACCTCCCAGACGTTCTTCTTGGGGTCCAGCTGGTCGCGGTCCTGGTCCACGTAGGCCAGCTTGACGCTCTCGCCGGTCTTGAAGGTCCCCGCGTCCGGCTTCTCCCGGCCCGTGATGAGCTTGAAGAGCGTGGTCTTGCCTGCGCCGTTGGGGCCGATGACGCCCACGATCGCGTTGGGCGGCAGGCGGAAGGAAAGGTTCTCGAAGAGGAGCTTATCGCCGTAGGCCTTGGAGACGCCCTGGGCTTCGATGACGGTGTCGCCCAGGCGCGGCCCCGGCGGGATGAAGATCTCCAGGGTCTCGTTGCGCTCCTGCGTATCGCCCGCGGCCAGCATCTCGTCGTAGGCTCTGAGGCGGGCCTTGCCCTTGGCCTGCCGGCCCTTGGCACCCATGCGCACCCACTCCAGCTCGCGGGCCAGGTTCTTGCGGTACTGCGACTCGGATTTCTCCTCCAGGGCGAGGCGGTTCTGCTTCTGCTCCAGCCAGGAGGCGTAGTTGCCCTTCCAGGCGATGCCTTCCCCGCGGTCGAGCTCCAGGATCCAGCCCGCCACGTTGTCGAGGAAATACCGGTCGTGGGTCACGGCGATGACCGTGCCCGGGTACTGGCGCAGGTGCTGCTCCAGCCACTCCACCGATTCGGCGTCGAGGTGGTTGGTGGGCTCGTCCAGGAGCAGGATGTCCGGCTCCTGCAGGAGCAGGCGGCAGAGCGCCACCCGGCGCTTCTCTCCGCCCGAAAGGTTGCCCACGGTCTGCTCGGCCGGCGGGCAGCGCAGGGCGTCCATGGCGAGTTCGAGTTTGTTGTCGAGCTCCCAGGCGCCGCAAACCTCGATGCGCTCCTGGAGCTTGCCCTGCTTCTCCAGGAGCTTCTCCATCTCGGCGGGGTCGAGGGCGGGGTCGGCGAACCTCTCGTTGAGCGCGTTGTACTC
>TBL_comb47_HYPODRAFT_10007064_pt1 | contig 11928 bp, 8 predicted proteins | sample TroBogypolimnion_40_FD_10682 | JGI IMG/M metagenome (IMG submission 10682) | reverse complement strand
ATTAAGAATTAATAATTAAGAATTAATAAATAGAAATTAAGCAGAAATAGAGCAATTTATATACTGATTATTATTTTCAAATACTTAAAGTACTTCAAATACTTCAAGTTCTTTAAGTACTCTTTATGTGTAGATTTAACTTATTTAGGATGGTATCAATATATTCATTGCAATTGCTATCGCCTTCTTTAGGTGCCCATGTAGCAAAGTTTTTATCTGTTACCGGGACATAAGGACCATCTTTAAACTCATAGACTACTGAACTTGGTTCCAGAGCAAAAATGCAATGCCAGGTTCTTTCAGCAATTTCTGCAACAAGATTTCCTGATTCACCACTTAAAACAACATGATCGGCAATATTTCCCTTATCATCAAACTCAACAACAAGAACAGAGCCTTTAAGCAAGAAAAATATCTCCCTCTTATCAGGATCTTCATGTTTGTGAGGCTGAATATAAGAATATGGTTCCACAGCATTTAACAATCTCTGCAAGGTATCATCATATTGTTTATGGTAATTATAATTCATCCTTCTACGTGCGGAAGTTTTTGCTTTCGCAGAAATTTGGTCAACGAAATTGCTGTCAACTTTAATCATGCTATTATATATATATTGTATGGATTATTTTTTATAGATGAGCACAACAGCAAAGGCAGAAACGCCCTCTTCACGTCCCTCGAAACCTAATCTCTCAGTTGTTGTTGCTTTTATTGATATATTATCAACTTCAGTACCAATAACTTTAGCTAGCGTTTCTCTCATATCGTTAATATAAGCAGCAATCTTAGGCTGTTGCAAACAGATAGTTGAATCAATGTTTCCAATGACATAACCTTTGGTAGCTATTAAATCAACTGTTCGTTTGAGCAAAATCTTGCTATCAATACCTTTAAATTCAGGAGAAGTGTCAGAAAAATGGAAGCCTATATCCCTCATATTAGCAGCACCCAAAAGAGCATCGCATATAGAATGAATAAGGACATCCGCATCCGAATGTCCTAAAGCTCCTTTATTGTGAGGAATTTTAATTCCTCCTAACCAAAAGTCTAGATTATTTTCCAGTCTGTGAACGTCGAAACCAAAGCCGGTGCGGGAGTTCATATACTATTTAGCTGGTGGTTTTTCATTTTGATTATTGAATGCATCAAAATCAAATGTTAATGTAAATCTTAATGTATTTTGTAAAGGATTCCTTTGTTCAGTAGGAATTAGATATGCAAAATCCAAACCAAAAACATTATATCTCAAACCGGCACCTAGTGTAAAATATTGTCTATTGCCTTTATAAATACTTTCGTGAAAATAACCTGCACGAATAGCAAATTGATTGTCATACCAATATTCAGCACCAACAGAGTAGGTAATCTCACGAATCTCTTCTTTAAAACCCTGTGGAGCATCATAAAAAGACTGGAACATTCCTGAAACTATACCTACATTAGGATCCATACCTGATAAAATCAGTTTGTTTCCATCATGACCTACACTATCTTGTATACCTGTTGAATTTGGCATATAAATAGGTGGAGTTGGCACTAATAACTTATTAAGATCAACCATAACACTCAGCTTGTTGTACTCATCAAGAAACATAGTAAGATTAGATCCAATACGTAAGTTAGTTGGAATAAAATCTCTTTGAGTAGTTGATGTGTAAGATATCTTAGCACCGATATTAGAAATATCAACACCATAAGCAATAATAGCTTTAGTCTTGTCAAACTTAATATTTTTTTGATAATAAATAGCAACATCAGCAGCTACTGATTGTCCTGCATGAGTTTCCTGTCCACCACTATATTGACCTAAAGTTAAATTAGAGTTAATATATCTTGCAGCAACAGCACCTGAAAAACTCTTAGAGAACTTTCTTGAGTAGGTTAAATCAAAAGCAAACTCACTAGGTCTATAATTTCCTAAAGAATTACCAATATTATCTGTAAATGTAATATCTCCTAAAGAGAAATAAACCAGAGAAGCACCAATAGCACTCATTGGGCCTAATTTTTTATAAGCCGAAAGATTAGCTAAATTTATATCGCTAACTAGTTCTCTTAGCCAAGGAGTATATGATAATGATATCCCCATATCTTTTTCAGCAAACACATATTTTGCGGGATTCCAATGCATGGAAGCAGCATCAGGAGTTGAGGCAACACCTGCATCACCCATAGCACCGGCACGGGCATCAGGAGATATCAACAAAAAAGGAACGGCAGTAGTAATTACCCTTCCATCATTCTGACCTAATAATTCATTTATCAATTTCTGATAAGTCTGTGAAAATAGATTATTAACTAATATTACATTGGTTAATAATAGTATAAATGTTATTTTTCTTATTGTAAATTTCATAAAGTACTGTAATATATAATTGAGTGCAAATATAACGAATAAATTAATATAATATTGCTTATCTTAAAAAAACTAATTTATTAGTCTTTTCAACTGTAGTTCCATCACCTTTCTTTAGTATAAGACGATAGATATAAAGACCTTTCCCAATCTTCTCACCTGAATCCGTTGTTCCATTCCATTCTATAGGGTCTATTTTAAAACCCTGATTATTGATGTTTTTTTGAATTAATTTGACTAACTTCCCTTTTATATCAAAAATTTGAATCTGAATATTTAAATCTGTCTCAGGTTGATTATGTTCAAATACAAAATAAGTATTATCATAAAAAGGATTAGGATAATTTATTAGATTATTTAATACTAATTGCGCAGATTGTGACACAATAAATTCAGTTGTAGCTTCCGCAGAATTGTTAAAAGTATCCCAAACTTTTAATTTCAATGTATGAACTCCGTTTGAAAGGTTAAAGAAAGGATAACTTATTGTTCCTTTCTTATAATTATCTAATTCAGAAGAATAATAATCATTTAGAATAATTGGGTTTTCATTATCATTATCAAGAACAGCAACTAAATTATGTCCTATCCCATTTCCTACAGTATTAATCCCATTTAAATCATTTAAAAAAGCAAGAAGTAATGGATTTTCATTAGTAGTGCCACCATATATAAAATTAGTATCATTCATGAAGAGTCTAATCGTAGGTCCATTTTCATCAACAACAACACTTGTATCTGTCCCACCTATTACAATATTATTATAGTAACCATTAGCATCAGTCACTCCATTCTGAGAATAATAACTTATCTTCCCAAAACCATATTGATAAGCAATATCTTTAGGGACTACAAAGCTAAATGTAAAATCTCCATTTACAACACTAGCTTTACCTTTATAAAGAATATTCTTTTGCAAAATAAAATTCTGAGCTGAACTTGCGGGATCATTTGCAAGAGTAGTAACTGTCATTGGCTTATCATAAACTACTGGATAAATAATTCCATTATATGAAGAAATTTTATTTAAATTATCATCTGTAATAATGCCTTTAATAGTAATATTTGATAAAGAACTAATAGTATCAGATGAACTGTCAACTAATTTACTATTTATTTGTGTTGTACTTACATTATATTCGGGATAAGCTAATTTCATTGCAGGATCACCTAATAATACAAAATTCTTTATCATTGTATTATTTCCATTATCATTTTTCGAAAGTCTTAGAATGTCACCTAAGCGAGGATATTTACCATTGGTTTTAAGTAATGCCCTGTTAAAAAAACTATCATTTAAACCTTGATTGGTGCTGGAGAAAGAAAGCCTTGAAGTTGTAAACAGAGCAGCTCCGCCACCATTGGCATTAAGGAGTACTAACTCTCCTGCTGCATTTCTTGATGGATCATCGAAACGGCTAAATTCGCAGGTAGCGGTAACAAATACAGGCATATTATAATAGTTTTTCCAGCCATCAATATCAGATATTTCTAACACTCTTTCATGAGCCCAACCTAATTCACCTCCATGTCCAATATAATTAATAATCAAAGCTCCTTTTTCAACTCTTTCGTCAATTGCAACATTAACATCAGGATATCTTTGACCACCTGGAGTAGAAAGTTGTGGATATGCATCCAAATATATCTTATCAACATTATAAACCGGATCATTATTTTTTATTTTTAAAGCTAATGCTTCGGAGTTAGCCACAAAACTATTTCCTTCTTCATCATCCGCTACAAAACAAATAGTATTTCTCCAATCTGCAAGATTAGAAATAACATTTGCTGTATTTAAGGTGTTATCCAGCAACAGATCTCTCCTTTTAGTATATCTTTCAACCTTGTCAACCACAGCTTTTGCTTGATCCAATGTGCTAACAGGAAACCTTCCAATACCAATATCAAGATCATCTAAGTTAGAACTACCTGATTCATTATCTCCAAGAAACCCAAAGAAATCATCAGTTACATAAGAAGTAGTTGGATTGTAAGAATCCGGAGATTCATAAGTTGTAACATAATTTGAATTATTAGGCAATCTATTTTTAAAGTCATAAGATGCTCTTCCGAGAAGGAGTAAATATTTTGGGAAATCATTTTGAGTGGTCGCTCTATCATAAAACATCTTCATAAACATCCTAATAGCCACAGGATCCTGCGAACCTGAAGAAAACTCATTATAAATTTGACTTGGAGTAACGACAACAACTCTTAAACTATCATTATTTCTATGTAAATTTGCTAATCTGTTTGCTTCACTTATAAAATCAGGATAAGTTAGAATTACCATATCTTGCTGAGCTAAATTATGCAAATCTTGATTAGTAACAGACCCAATAAGTATAGGTGAATAAAAAGCAGATCCATTAAAAGCAATAAATTCTTTTAAACTATCAGTTTTAAGAATAAAAGAAATATTGGAACCTACTAATGTATCTTTTACTAATTTGGAATTTAGAGGATCAGTAATATCCCAGATTTTTGTAGAAGTATTCGAATTAGAAATTACAAATTGACTTATTTTCCCAACACCAACACTTTCAACACTCCTAAATGGCATTTGTGTCCCACTAAAACGAAGATTCCTTTTAGCATTTATCTCAATATAATCTAACCAACCAATTGAAGTACTTAAAGGTACGTTATAAGTAATATTTGTATTAATTATGGAACTTGAACTTAAAATTGAGACATTAGATAATACAGAATAAGCTTCTGTATCTTCAAATGACCCTGATATTGCTCCTAAAGAAACGTTATCAACAGAATTTCCATTTATACTAATATTAAATTGACTTGGAGTAGTAGATGCTGCAACTAAGTTTGTATTAACATGTAAATTTGATGTTGGATCAATATCGTTAAAATTAAAAGTAAAATTATAATTTGACAAAGTGTTATCAAACCTTTCACCAACCCATGTTTGTCCTGACTTAACAATATTGTATAAATCCATTTCATGCTCAGCATAATCATTAAATTTAGTGATAGTATTATCTGGTGTTACCGAAGTTAATGTATTTTCAATATCAATTCTCTTTTTTATACCAATTGTTGAATCTACTACAATATAATAATAAGTGTAGTCACTATAAAGATTAAGTCTATGTTCAAATAATTGTGAAGCACTATTGTATTTCCAGCTTACTTGGGATTGACCATAAAATAAAAAATAATCATTAGGATCGAAAGAATTATCATTCCCATCATGTATTTCAATAGCTATCTCTTGTAAATCATCAAACCTAAAATCTGAGTTTAATTCAGGTAACATACCAGACCCATTCCCATATAAAGATATATTATGAGATTTAATATTAGTTAGATTTATACCTAAAGTAATTAAATCATTATAAGATATTTTTTGAATTCCAGTATTATTTACTGCTATTTTGCACCATTTTCCTGTTGATAATACTGAATGTTGCGTAAAGGATTTATTTTTTTTAGCTGGCGTTTCTAATTTTTCTCTTATAAACTTAACTTTAAATGAAATTAATTTCTCAATATTATTAGTAATAGGATTTTTACGAATTGGCAAAAAAGATATCGAAAATATGTTTTTTAAATTATCATAAGACTGTGAAGAACTTATAGCTATTTTATCAGCTAATGTTGTTTTGATATTTTCCAGTAAACTATCTTCTTCAGCTGATAAATTATTATAAATGCAATCCGTAAGTACAATATCTTTTAGTATTTCGCCTTTTTCTAAATTTATTTTGTGAATAAATATTGGCACTTTTTGATAAATATTATTAATTATACAACCTTTAAAATTTAAGTATGATTGATATTGTGAATCATTTAATTTATTTTTTTTAATGCCTTTCCATTCTATCTTTATAAGGATAGTATCATATTTCTGTGCAAATAAATTATTTGCTAAAAGTAACAAAACAAAACAAAACAGACAATTTCTCATTATAGTTTTTTTAAAGAAAAAATAATTTATGTAGTAATCAACAAAATAATTATAATATTTATAAAATCTAGATATATTTGAAACTTAAATTAAAAAATTAAGTATAAATAGATTTTAAACTTTAAATTATGGTTTAATTTTTTTATTTCTAACAATAAACTTTTTAAACTAAACGTTACTGAATAGAAAATAGTATAATAATGAGATATATTTATTCATTTTTCTTAATAAACTATAAAAATTAATTTTTACGAAAAAAAATACGCTCAAATCAAATATTTTTTTGTAATATTGTATTCTAAATTATTTAAAATGGCAAACAATAAGTCAATACATTGTAAGAGGTTGATTCTCCTGTTATTTACATTTGTTTTAATGGGTAAATTGGCCTTCTCTCAAGACCCAGAATTTTCACAATTTTATGCAAATCCTCTTTATTTAAACCCAGCTTTTGCTGGCGCAGCGATTTGTCCAAGGGTTGTACTAAACTACAGAGACCAATGGCCATCTATTACAGGGACATTTGTTACCTATAGCGCCTCTTATGATCAGTACATTGACAAAATATCTGGTGGAGTTGGTGTATTAGTAACATCAGACAGAGCTGGAGAAGGCACAATAAATACAAATTCTTTTAGTGGTATTTATTCATATAGATTAGAGGTAAACAGATCTTTTTCTATAAATGCAGCCTTGCAAGCCAGCTATGTAGACAGAAGATTAGCATGGGAGAAACTTACATTTGGCGATCAAATTGATCCTAAATATGGTTTTGTCAACAACACACAAGAAAATCAACCAGGAAGTTTAAGTAAAGGTTATATGGACTTCTCTACCGGTATTATTGGATATACAGAAAGTTTTTATGCCGGCGTTGCTGTTGCCCATCTTACTGAACCTGAAGAAGGATTTATTACAATTAATAAAATCCCAATGAAGGTTACAGCGCATGTTGGAGCAGTTATAGACATTTTAAAAAGGAAAAACAGAACAAGAAGTATAGAAGATATAACTTTATCTCCAAATATCTTATATCAACAACAATTAAAATTTAATCAATTAAATTATGGATTTTATGTTAATTGGTTTCCTTTTGTTAATGGTATATGGTATCGTCAAAATTTCAATAATTCTGATGCTATTATCTTCTTAGCAGGGATACAACAAAATAATTTTAAATTTGGATATAGCTATGATTTAACTGTATCTAAACTTACAAACTTAACAGGTGGAGCACACGAAATATCATTTGCATTACAATTCCGTTGTCCTCAAAAACATAAAAAGATTAGAATGATTAATTGTCCTACTTTTTAGTAATTTTATTTAGAATTTAATTAGAAAACAATAATAATTTAGAAATGGTTAATTTTAAAAGAAACATTATTGGGAAATTGAGTGTAATGACATTATTTATTTTAATAATGTCATCTTGCGCAAAAAAAGAGCAATCTTCAACAACTGGTTGGGATTATAATAATCCTGAGAATGGTGGATTTGAAGTAAAGGCTTATGAAGAACAAGAAACCGGTCCTGGTTTAGTGTTTATTGAAGGTGGTACTTTCGTAATGGGAAGAACAGAACAAGATGTAATGTATAATTGGGATAATGTTCCAAGAAGAGTTACTGTACGTTCATTTTATATGGATGAAACAGAAGTTAAGAATGTTGATTACCGTGAATATCTTTATTGGTTAGGTAGAGTTTATGGAAATGATTATCCTGAAGTAGTAAGAAAAGCACAACCTGACGAATTAGTTTGGCGTGATAAACTTTCTTATAATGAACCTTTAGTTGAAAATTATTTTAAACATCCGGCATATCAAGATTACCCAGTTGTTGGCGTTAACTGGATTCAAGCTAATGATTATTGCGCTTGGAGAACAGATAGAGTAAATGAAAACATTCTTGTTAACATGGGAATACTAGAAGTAGATCCATCTCAAACAAATGATAATAACTTCAATACAGAAGCATATCTTGCCGGACAATATGAAGGCTTAGTAAGAGAAGATCTTGAAGATTTAAATCCAAATGGAGCAGGTACTCGTAAAGTTAGAATGGAAGATGGGATACTTTTACCTAAATATCGTCTACCAACTGAAGCTGAATGGGAATTTGCTGCTCTTGGTTTAATTGGCAATACTTTATTTGAAAGAGTTATTGAAAGAAGAATATATCCTTGGAATGGTCATATCACCAGAACAGATGACAAGAAAGCTTATGGTGACATGGTAGCTAACTTTAAAAGAGGCAGAGGTGATTATATGGGTGTTGCAGGCAACTTAAATGATGGTGCTGATGTTACAGCTCCAGTTTATTCATACTGGCCAAATGATTATGGCTTATATAACATGGCGGGAAATGTTAGCGAATGGGTACTTGATGTTTACCGTCCATTAAACTTGGAAGATGCAACTGATTTCAATCCTTTCAGAGGTAATGTCTATAAGAAAAAATCTGTTGATTCTGATGGTTTGACACTTGAAAAAGACAGTCTTGGAAGAATTAAATATGAAAATGTCAAAACTGAAGAAAATGTTAACAGAAGAAATTATAGAAAAGCTGACAACATTAACTTTCTTGATGGGGACTATGCTTCAGTCCTTGGACAATCTGATTGGTTAAGTAATGATTCTATTAAAACTAGTTCTAACGATGTATATGATTATGCTAAGACTTCAATGATTAACGACAAAACCAGAGTTTACAAAGGTGGTTCATGGAAAGACAAAGCATATTTCTTAAGTCCTGGTTCAAGAAGATTTATGGAAGAAGATCAACAAACTGATGATATAGGTTTCAGATGTGCTATGACCAGAGTTGGGTCGCCATTTAAGAAACAGTAATAGTATAAATATAATATTGAAGCCCCATTTACATTTTTTGTAAATGGGGCTTTTATTTTAATCAAATCACAATATGCTAATCAAAGAGCTTTATCAGATATTCTTAAAACATCCTCAAGTTTCAACTGACACTCGCAAAATAATTAAAGATTCTATCTACTTTGCTATAAAAGGTAAGAACTTTGATGGCAATTTGTTTGCTAGTTCAGCATTAGAGAATGGGGCAGCTTTTGCTGTTATAGATAATGAAAAGTATTATATAGATAATGGCAAATATATTTTAGTTAAAGACACTTTAGCAACCCTTCAGCAACTTGCTCTTAATCATAGGCAAAATCTTAACATTCTTATTATTGGAATTACTGGAACCAATGGAAAAACAACTACTAAAGAACTTATCAATGTCGTGCTTTCTGAGAAATATAACACTTTAGCAACAATAGGAAATCTTAATAATCATATAGGAGTTCCTTTGACTATCCTTGGAATTACTAAAGATACAGAAATAGCTATCATTGAAATGGGCGCAAATCATGTTGGGGAAATTGGTGAACTTTGTAAAATTTCTCAACCTGATTATGGGATTATCACTAATATAGGCAAAGCACATCTAGAAGGGTTTGGGAGTTTTGAAGGTGTTATTAAAGCAAAAAACGATCTATATATTCATATCAAGGATAAAAAAGGTAAAATTTTTATTAATAGTAATAATGAACTATTAATGAATCTTTCAAAAGATATTGATAAAATTACTTACGGAACTTCTGATACTGATTTTTGTTGTGGAGAAATCATTTCAGCTAATCCAAATGTTGAAATTAGTTATCGTTATAATGATTTAGATTTTAATTTTAAAACCAATTTAGTAGGAAGTTATAATTTTGAAAACATTATGGCTGCTATCTGTGTTGGTATTTATTTTAATGTAGATCATCACTTATTAAAAAAAGCATTAGAAACTTATGTTCCTACCAATAACAGGTCGCAGGTTGTAAAGACCGAACATAATACTTTAATACTTGATGCTTACAATGCTAATCCCACGAGTATGGAGCAAGCTATTAGTAATTTTGCTAAAATGGATACTAATAATAAAGTTCTTATTATTGGTGATATGTTGGAACTTGGAAGCTACAGTCTTGATGAACATCAAAGTATTTTGAACTTAATAGAAAAAGACAACTTCCAGAATGTAATTTTAGTAGGTAAAGATTTTAAAACTGTAAATAAAAACTTCCTTAGCTTTACTACTTCTGATGAAGCTAGAGAATGGCTGAAAAACAATCCCATTATCAATTCTACTATCCTAATTAAGGGTTCGAGGGGAATTAAGTTGGAAAAAATTATTGATGCTATATAATAATATTGTATAGGTATGATTAAAAATTATAATGTAATAGGATTGATGTCGGGGACGTCGCTTGATGGGCTTGATATTGCTTATTGTAGATTTAGTATTGATGATTCCAGCAAATGGAATTTTAAAATAATATATGCTGAAACTATTAAGTATGAAGATATTTGGATAAATAAACTTTCTATCGCTGAAAATAGTACTGCATTGGAAATTTCTTTACTTAATGTTGAATTTGGGAATTACCTTGGGCATCAAACTAATGATTTTATAAATAAATATAATGTCCAACCGGATTTTATAGCATCTCATGGACACACAATCTTTCACCAACCTAGCAAAGGTCTAACCTTGCAGATAGGAAGCGGTGCAGCTATTGCGGCAGTTACTTCATGTAAAGTTATCAATGATTTTAGGGCTTTGGATGTTGCTCTTGGTGGTCAGGGGGCTCCGCTTGTACCAATTGGTGACAAGCTTTTATTTAATGAATATGATTTTTGTATTAATCTGGGTGGATTTGCCAATATCTCTTTTGAGGATAATAATCAAAGGATTGCTTTTGATATTTGTCCTGTTAATATTGTTTTTAATTATTTAACTCAACAAATAGGGTTGCCTTATGATGATGAAGGCAAAATGGCTTCTGAAGGTGAATTAAATGATGAATTATTTAATAAATTGGAGCTTCTTTCTTATTATCATCAAAATTATCCTAAATCTCTTGGTAAAGAATGGGTATTAAAGGAGTTTATTCCAATTCAAAATAGTTTTGATATTTCTGTTAAAGATAAATTAAGAACTGTTTCACAACATATTTCTTCTCAAATAAAAAATGTAATGCAATCAAAACCTCAAGCAAATGTTTTTGTTACAGGTGGTGGTGCTTACAATACTTTTTTAATTAATACCCTTAAATTAAATTCAGATTTTAATATAATCATCCCCGAAAGGGAAATAATTGATTTTAAAGAAGCATTAATCTTTGCTTTTCTTGGTGTTTTACGAATGAGAGGTGAGATTAATTGTTTGCAATCGGTTACAGGAGCGAAAAAAGATAATTGTGGTGGATATATTACTTCAATTTAAGACTTAAAATTACAGATCCTTTTTCGATTTCTTATCTAATTTTAGCATTTATTTAAAAATACATATAAAAATATGTAACTACCGTTCAAGTGCGAGTAGTACACATTTACAAGAGACCAACAATGGAACTCGAGTAGGTCTCTTTAAAATAAAAGAGACCTACATTTGCACCCAAAAAGTCTTCTTTTATTTGTAAGAATACTTGAATTTTTCCAAAATAGTAATCTTTAAAATCGGCGTAATAGACAAAATAGTTGGTCGTGCCTATCTAAAACCATTATTATATCTAGCTTTGCAGTATTTTGAAAATTATGAATAAAAAGTTGCGTTTATTGTGGTTCAAAAATCACTC
>TBL_comb47_HYPODRAFT_10007063_pt1 | contig 11930 bp, 16 predicted proteins | sample TroBogypolimnion_40_FD_10682 | JGI IMG/M metagenome (IMG submission 10682) | reverse complement strand
GAAGGTGAATGGCGAGTGGGTGCCGAGCGGTAAGTATCCGCCTAGCCTTCGCATGAAGATCTCGGTGTGGGATGGCCAGGTCAGCCTGGATGCCATGGACCCGAACGGTGAGTCCATCGCGGTGACGCTGGACAACATTGAGCAGGTGTTCGCCAAGCGCATGGAGGGCCGCATGGTCATCGCGCCGAGCATCTATGTGACGGGCACTGGCTTCGGTGTCACCTGGCGTGTCGTGCTGGCGAAGATCTTCCCGCCGACTCGCGTCACGGCCCGGGCGGCGTTCGCGGACATCAAGGAGCCCGAGGAGGATCGGGAGGAGGAGCTGGACGAGGACACGGTGGAGGTGCGGTAGGCATTCTCAGGCATGGCGGTTCCACACATCCAGTGGGCAGTATACAACAGTTGACAGGTCTCGAGGATCATCTTCACGACGTGTTTGTCGCAGTGAAGGCGAGCCGCTTCCGCGGGGTCGAGGGAGAGCATGAAGATATTCATGGTGAGACTGCCCTTACCCTCCTGCTACCAAACCCGTTTTTCAGCAGCGGTAGAGCGCCGACAGGACCATGAAGATAAAGTCGTAGGAATTGGTTTCCGTTAGCATGAAGAGCAATGCATTCAGACTGGTCATGATATAGGAGTTGGGAGTCATGGACTTTGCGCTGTGGATACCCCGAGTGCAGTAGTTCAGCGCGCGATGGGGTTTCTTGTGCATCTCTCCCAAGTCTGCTGCCAGGAAACGGAACATGACCACCAGATTCTCCTTGGTCAGGTCGACGAACATGTTGGGATGGACATCGTCAAACCCACAGAAGCGGAAGACCTGGCATACGGCCGTCCACCTCCGAAGAATACGGTCTGCTGTGGGTACCCCTGCTTCTGATACGAGTGTCATACCCTTCCTACGACGGTAGACCCACAGTTTCTTGAGGCGCTGCTTCACCTCGTGGGACAGTGCTACCTTCGTATACGGATTTGTAGGTTCAATGGATCGTGTCGTCCAATCCCAAAGGGTACAAAAGTCAAACCACCAAATCTTCCCTGCCTCCTCTAGTCCCACGTAGTCAAATGGGTCTTGACGATGTTTGTCCACGAGGGTCACGAGCTCTTCATCGTTCACACAGTCGCCCCTGCGCAACACACCGGGTCCACACAAGGCAAGGTAATGCCTGACTTTCCATCCTCGAAAGATGGCTTGAAAACGGACAAGGGGGGCTGTCGTATCCTTTACAGCATCGACCCAGAGTCTGGGCGCCTTGACACTACGGTGTCGACCACACATGGCGTGTCCAACCAATGCAGTGTGTGGACATTGGTCATCTGACTTCTTGTTCTTCGTAGATGCACACCTCGACATCTCCCTTGCTTGACGGGAAGAGTTTCTTGAAAGTTGGATTCGTGCGCTAAAAACGGAAACGACGGCGGATGGGACAGAGAGTCTTACAACCTGCTACAATGTCTGCTTCTGCCATCGTTCCTTCCGAGACCCTCGACATCACCCGCGTCACCATCGGCGAGATCCGCGCCAACAAGGCTGGAGGCAAGACCGTTCCGATTCGCTACAACGGCCAGAACTTCCAGGTCCGTATTCCGCGCATCTTCTACCCAGCAGGCGTCGTGACCCGCACCGACGACCAGGGTAAGAACAGCTACAGCCTACTCGCGTCCCTCAAGGGATGCGACACCTACGTCAAGCAGCGCGCAACGCCTGATCTGGGCGAGATTGGGCAGCTGTACAACTTCATGCTGGACCTTCAGGAGAAGATCATCCAGCATGCGATTACGAACAGCGGCAAGTGGTTCGGCAAGTCCAAGTCGGAGGCGGTGCTCCGTGAGACGATGAAGCCGATTCTGAATCCTAGCGTGGAGAAGGTGAATGGCGAGTGGGTGCCGAGTGGTAAGTACCCGCCGAGTCTGCGCATGAAGATTTCGGTGTGGGATGGCCAGGTCAGCCTGGATGCCATGGACCCGAACGGTGAGTCCATCGCGGTGACGCTGGACAACATTGAGCAGGTGTTCGCCAAGCGCATGGAGGGCCGCATGGTGATCGCGCCGAGCATCTATGTGACGGGCACTGGCTTCGGTGTGACGTGGCGTGTCGTGCTGGCGAAGATCTTCCCGCCGACTCGCGTCACGGCCCGGGCGGCGTTCGCGGACATCAAGGAGCCCGAGGAGGATCGGGAGGAGGAGCTGGACGAGGACACGGTGGAGGTGCCTGTCGCGGAGGCTCGTCCGCCTACTCCCGAGGAGCAGCCTCGGTATGCGGCTGCGGCTGCGGCTCCAGCAAAGACGCCTGGGCGGAAGCGTGCGGCGGTGGCTGCAGCAGTGTGAAGACCTTGGAGCCAGACGGAGGCTTGTGAAGTGTGAGAGATTCATCAACAAAGAAGACCTTGGATAGGTTATGTACATCCAAGTGAGACCCGATACAACCAGCGTGGAGTGGCTCAAGAGAAGCCCACGCACACTTTTCACATGAGTACATCTTGGGTGGATTCAAGACCATGTCGGGGCTGAAGACGCGGACCGAACTCTTGAGACACTGCTCCAGAATGGACTTTGGCGTTGTCCATCCCTCGGACGTGAACCGCTCGTAGACGGACTCGGGAAGGACGGACCAGATGCTGTCTCCGACCTCCCACCCCTTTTCCTGTAGCAGAGTGGCAAACGGGCTCTCGTAGTACCACCGAAGGTGCACGTCTGCGTGGTCAATCAGGTCGTGCTCGGCCAGTCCTACACGGTCCAAGTCTTCATCGTACAGCCAGTACACATTGGCATGTTTGTACGTAGGGTCGCGCCGTCCACGGTAGACTTCGTGCCCATCCATGTTCCACAGGTCGGAGACCACGTCGATATCGTGCTCGGTAATGTCGGTGGACACCGGGTAGACCACCTTGCGGTCAATGGCGGATAACATTGTTACCTGCGACCACTTAATCAAACGAGACCACAACGCGGACATCGTGACGACGCACCGACTTGGTTGCCGACCTGGATAGCTCATGGCGCTTGCGGCGACCCTCCTCGGTATTGGTCACCACCTGCGAGCAGGCCTCCATGTCTGCATGGATCTCGTCGTAGTGCTCCGTCAGGTAATCCAGAACCTCGTCCTGCACGGCCCACTCGAAGAAGTTGAGCTGCCCCACGGTCGTGTCCAGCCCACGAAACTGGATTCGCTTCCACCTGCAGAAGGGGTCGAACATCTTCTTGTTATACGCCTTGAGGTGCGCCTTGTAGACCAGGTACACGATGACGTGCTTATTGTCCTTGGTCAGGAAGGACACATTCTGCTTCTTGGAGTAGTTGGTCACGAACCAGTCGATTAACCGCAGGCTCAGCTTGGACTCGCCCTTGAGGATGGACTGCACGCGCGCAAACGTCTCGGGGTTGGCGTAGAAGGTCTCGAGGCGGTGCAGTACCCACTGCTCCTTGCTTTGAATCACAGTGTCCGTCATACCCAATCTGTGTTTCACCAGTGAAAATGAGTTTAGGAGTTCAACGCAAACTAAACGCAATGGATGAAGCCCTCACTACATGGCTCTGGGACGGGCCGTTCACTCACCTTCAAACACGGATCCGACAGTTCGTACAGTATTGCGCAGGTCTGGTGCCTCTTTCTCATCGTGTGCTTCGTCGTCATGCTCTGGCTCGCGTCCACGAGTTGATGAAGGGAGAACTTGGACGCAGGTGGGCTCGTGATCGCAATGTGCGCAGAGTCATTCGTATCTACGGCCAGAACGACCAGCGAACGGCCGCATGGCACACCAAGCGGGGGCAGATGATTACTGCGTCGGAGTTGGGCGCCATCTTCACGGGCGGTGAGACGCGGCGGTCGGTCATGATACGCAAGCTCGAGCCCCCTGCACCCTCAACAGGTCCTCCGTGTGCGCCTCTGATTTGGGGCACGCGATTTGAGCCCATCGCAAAGCAGATTTACGAGGAGGACACCAACTGCTCCATCACAGACGTGTCGTGTGTCCAGCATCCCGTGTATGCCTTCCTCGGTGCCTCGCCCGACGGGATCATCTTCCCTAAGGGACCGCGAGACACGCGCTTCGGTCGGCTGGTCGAGTTCAAGTGCCCCTTCTCGCGTGTGGCCAAGGACGGCGTGCCTGCGGCCTATATCCATCAGATGCAGATGCAGATGGAGTGCACGGGCATCGACGAGTGTGAGTACGTGGAGTTTCGGTTCAAGCAGGTGTTCTATGCAGAGTGGGTGGCCTTCCAAGGTCGCAAAGGTGTCTTTGTGATCTTCGAGGACGATACAGTCAGTTATACGAAGGACGCGTCGTGGGAGAAGGAGCATCAGAAGGTCCACTGGATCCTGCAGTCTGTGAAGAAGGACTTTGTACCCAAGGACCCCCAGTGGCTGCCCAAGCACCTTCCTGAGATGAAGTCCTTCTGGGACGAGGTCGTGAAGCATCGCGAGGCAGGAACCAAGCCTGGGGCCTTACCGTCTACAACAGTAACGATAGACCTTTGACCACCACGAACGCTTGTCCGCGAACTTGACGTTCCACTCCGCGATCGTGTACCGATTCCCCATGCTTCCATTACATCGCCGACAAATGGGATACAGGTTGTCAAGAGTCGTCTTGCCACCCTTGCTCTCAGGCACATCGTGTCCGCACTCAAAGTCAAAGACATTGATACGGTTCTGGCACCAGGTAATCGTGCAAGGCGAGGAGAAGACATGTCCACAGCGAAGGATCCATACTTGTTCTCGCAGTGCCACCGGTATTTTTTGCTTATGAGCCATTAGGCTTTATCACGTCGTCTCCTGTAGACGCCCAGGTGGAGGACCGCCCGACAACTGCAGGAATGCGCGGTACGCATTCACCTGGAACGGAGTCTCCTTACCTTCCAACGGCGGGCTATTGACCATGGGCGCGGGCATGTGGTTTGTCCGCTGCTCGTAGCTGGAATCCATCGTGACGTCCGTCCGCTCGACACCGCGAAGGTCGTTGAACTCGGGGGCAGGACGCTTGGCTTCAGGGGAAAAGAAGGTCAGCCATGCGAGCCAAACGGCCACCAAGGCTGCAACAAGCACAAGGAGTTCAGTCATTGTTTAGAGACCCCGAAAAAAAGGGATTGTTTCGTCTCTTGCTCAACAACAAGCATGGCGCCGACTGAGGAAACTGCTCTTGAGACCCTGCGACTCTTCTACAGCCGCCGCGGACTTCCGACCGATACAGTTCGTGTCACGACGGAAGACGTGGAGAAGGCGAACGTCTACACCATCGGAAAGGTCTTGGTGATCTTCAATCAGAAGCAGACGACGTCCCTGACCGACATTGTTAACTACCGCAAGTTCGCAGCCGAGAATGCCTACGCCCAGGGCATGGTGATTGTCTCGCGGTCCAAGCCGTCCGACAATGCGCTGCTCGCCATGAAGGCCGCCGCCAAGGACAGGGTACAGTTCTTCTATCTGCCCGAGTTGCAGTACGACATCACCCAGTCGCGCTGGTCCATGCCCCACCGCATCCTCAAGCCTGACGAGGTCACGGCCCTGCTGAAGGACAAGAACATCACCAAGCCCGAGGTCCAGCTGTTGTCCATTGACTCGCAGGATATCCAGGCTCGTATCATCGGTGCAGTCCCCGGCGATATCGTCGAGGTCATTCGGCATAGCGACACCGCGGGACAGTCCAAGGTGTGGCGATACTGTGTAGTGGACGCAAATGTTGTCTGAACACAATGAGTGCCCCAGGACAGGCTACAGATGGACAGTTGGCCGACCTAGAGAATCAGTATCAGGCAGCCAAGGCGGACTACGATACAAAGGTCTCTGCGGCCATGGCGCTGACGTCGTCCAATGAAATCAATGCCGCAATGAACAACGTGCTCACAGCCAAGCAGAAGATGATTAACATCCTGAACCAGATGGTGTCCGTGACGACACAGGCGACAGAGAGTACAGACCTGGAAACGAAGCGCCACCAACTGCTCGACCGCCTACACGATCTGGAAGTGCAGTACAATCTCCTGTCCACAAGTGACGACCAGATCAAGACGCTGGAACGCATTCGCGCTCGCGAGGAGGAAAAATTTGAAGGTCCGTTTTTGATCTACTCGGGGCTCTTTATCCTTGGGTGCATGGCTCTGGCTGGCGTCATGATCATGAAGGGTATCTAGAACAGACCGTTCACAAAGACTGCGAACATGCCAATCACAGTCACAGCGACCGCCTTTGCAACCAGTACCGACATGTTTTCGGTCTTTTCTGAGGTATTCACCTGGGACTTGGTCAAGGTGTCCTCAAGCTGGGGCAATGTCTTTTCGTATCCGTCGAGTTGTGCGTGGAGAGTCGCGACATCAGAACCGATGCCGACGTCTGCATTCGTAGACGTCTGGATTTGAGACTGTGAGTTGGTGATTTCACTCTGCCAGTTGGTCATTTGCAGGTCAAGCACTCCTTTTGCGGCTGCAGTTGCCTGCGCTGCTGCTTGGTCCTGTGGATTCAATGTGGACGCTGTCAAGAGCGTCTTGTAACTGGTCAGCTGGTCTTGAAGGTCTTGTGGCAGGGTCACCGTCTGGGTAGAAGGGGGTGGATTTGTCGCACGTTCCCTCGGTGCCGACACGTTGATGATGAACAGCAATGTGGCTGCGAGAAAGACAAGCCACTCAATCATTATCTCTTGCCTAGTAAACAAAATGCCCGTCCGTTCCTTCATCGAACTGGGAAACAACGGCGTTCGTCACGTAGGTCTGACATCGGACGCATCGGAGCACACTCGATACATTCGCATGTCGGCTACGCTGGCCCCCTACCTTTCCAAGGGAGTATCCCCCGTCCCCAATGCCCTCGGGTGGCGGGACATGGGTGCAAACCGCGACGCACGTCTCATTGCGCCCATCTACGGCACAGTTCGGTCTTTTCTTCCTAACAGAGGATAATGAGTAGCGCACCTACACAGGCCCAGCAGGATGCGGCGGCAGCTTCGGGCATGTTTGACCCTGATTGGATTACGCCAACAACACCTACCGATTCTCAAGCCAGGGCAATTTTTGCACGGATCGAATCCATGGCTGGAGTGACGCTCCAGCAGGCCTATCAAGAAGCTCTCGCATTCGCNCGAGAGGTAAAGTCCAAGGCACAGGGGTTGATGTCGAAGCACTCCAAGTTCTTCTCGACAATCCCAGANNTAGCGNCGAACCCAGTGGTCAAACTACTACAAGGCACGGACGATGAACTGGTCGGAAAGNTAAACNCANNCATTGCCCTGGCCGTTCTTGAAGTAGGGCGGGAACTAGAGCATAGCGGTGGCGGCAAGATTGACCGCGATGCGATTACCCGAGCGGTGAATACTGGATACGACAGGGTCAATACGATTGTGAAGGACACGATCAAGGTCCCGATGAGTGTGTTTAGCATGCCGCTCCCCCCTGGTGACCCCGACCCCGAAGGGAAAGGCAACGAGATCATATCCGAGTTTTCTGGTCTTGCGCTGGAGTACGGAATCAAGGCGAAGGCATTGCTAGAAAAGTACAGCGACCCTGTCACGCGCGACGAGGTGACTCGCCTGTTACAAAACTACTACGTGGATCAACGGACTCCAGGATGGACGCCTGCGCCCGTACCTACGACGTGTGGCGCTGATCAAATCAAGGCCTCGGATGGATTGTGCTATGCTAGATGCGTGGGCGCCGACTACACGTTCAACGACAGTACGCACAAGTGCGAGAAACGCGAAGGCGATCCAGTCGCCGTGACGGATGCGTTGAAAGGTGTGCCGCCACATCCAGCTACGTCTACGATTCCGCGCACGATTATCGAGTCATTCTTGGGAGCTGTCGAGCGGTTTACCGAGTTTCTTCCTAGTGACGGCCTGGCGCAGCAAGAGCAGGCCGCGGCTGCCTACCGCGCGGCCGAGGATCGGGCCGCACAGGATCATGAAGCCCAGCAACGGGCCCTACAAGCGCAGAACGAGGGCGTAAACACGGAGGCACAACACGACAACAAGATGGCCATGTACCAGTCGTCCCGGCTGAGGAAACAGACGGGTGATATGATTGACGACTTCTTGGCCAACACCCCATCGCCTCGGCCGGCGACGGCAGGCACTCCCGACGCACAGGAGGTGAAGCAGCGAAAGAAGATCCTGGACATTCAGGCCAAGCATCTCTACGTGATTCAGGCGGGACTGCTCACGATTCTGTTCTGCATCCTTGCGTTCCTGGTCATGCCTGTCTGGGCTGCTCAGATGTCGGTGGTCCTGATTCTCTCAACGGGTATCGCAGCCGCAATCTATCTTTCACAGATACAATGAGCGCACCTACACCTACGTGCCCAGCCGGATCGGTCTTTACACACTACATGCAGCAGGCAGGAGGATTCTGCTCCGCTGGGGGGTTGTCTCTAGGATCGCCCAGATGCCCGGCTGGCTTTGTATGGAATCCAGCGGAGGCGACGGCAGAGAACAGGACCAACACGGCGGCGAATATCGGGTCGTGTGTAGAAGACCCCGCGATTGCCGCAGCAGATTCAGCTGCCACATCGGCTCAGCAGCAGGCCGCAGCCGCAGCCGCAGCCGAAACGGCACAGAAGGCAGTGGACACGTACACACTGTCCTTCACGGGCCTCCAGAGGCAGCTGCATCAGCTACAGGACACACAGGACCTGATGGCACAGGCACACGGTCTGTACTCGGGCGTCTCGGACGATTTGCACTACTCCATCAATCAGCTGTCGTCCAAGACGTCTGACCTTCAGAACGAAATCAACATCACCAATCGCAAGGTCGCGGCGCCTACGTGGTGGCCGTGGCTCGACATGTTCCTGAACGTACTGCTGGTGTTGGTTCTGCTCTACGCACTCTACGTGGTCGTCATCAAACTCATGTACGTTCATCCCGTCGTTACCCAAATCCAGACTCCATACTAATGGAGATCAACGACTCGCGTAGTGTGCTTGAGTTTCAAAAAAAGACCTTTTGTGGACACCCTCGTGCCCACGTTCGTAAGGTCCTGCTACAGAACGTGCAGTTGGGTCACGCGGATTACGCGTGCTACTGGACGCTCGAACTGCTGTGCTCTGGACTGGTGCATTCCTTGTGGGATGCCTTCTTTGAGGCAGCGGCCCTTCACATCAACCGCGCCAATCCCGCGGTATTCACCTACTTGGCGCAGACCTACGAGAACTACATGCCGCTGGAATCCAGGTATGCGCTGTCGTCCATGACGGACATCCGCAACAACATGGACGTTCGTCGTATCGTCTGCGAGGTGGCGGCAGCTATGTCGACGTGTCGCAAGAACAAACTGCCGTCGCTGCCCACCCTCAAGCCTGCACATGACTTCGACCCGGTGACCATTCAGGAGAGCATCAAGGCTCCTTCGTCCATGTACGGCAAGATCGTGCTGCGGGCCAACGACCCGATGCCCGTCATTGTCCCGATGAACGAGTTCTGCTACTGCATTCGGTCAGATGTGCGCGACCTGACGCGCGCCTTGTACTGGATGTCGTGGGTTCTGACCTTCTGCCGCGAGCACAAGAAGGCGTCCAAGATGGTCCTGCCCTTCGCCAACCGCGCAGACGAGTTCGTGTCCGTGGAACATGGCACTCACCCAATCTGGATTTTCTGGGATGCCGTGCGCAAACAGGCCAGCCACCAGGCGCGGCCGTACGTGGAGATCCTGTACAAGATGCACTGCCTGCGGTGGTCGCCCTCTGACAAGGCCAAGCGCCCGCTCATGCTTGCTGCGATTGTGCTGGTCTGCGAGTCAAACCTGGATGCGACGCCTGTGGCGGGTAACACGCTGGCCATCTCGCAGCTACTGGACGGCATGCCCCGGTGGATTGATGCGATTCAGCGAATGCAGCAGTCCTTCTCGTCTGCGTAACCCCCGAAAACGGAATGCTCTCACAACACACCCAGGCAACCTACTGCTACAATGTTTACTCCGTCTATCTCCGCTACCCGTGTCGCAGGTGTCTGCGGTCTTCACAAGTACCAAAAGGTCGACGAGGTCTTCTACGAGCTCTTCTGCAAGGACAAGGCCGTTGAGCCCAAGATTCGGGCTCTTGAGAAGCAGCTTGGTCTTCGTTCCTTCGGGTCTCTGAAGGACGAGGTCTTCAAGGATGCAAATGTCAAGCAGGTGATTTACTCTGCACTGGACGCTGCCAAGTCGGGCAATGTGGCTGCGGCTCTGGAGGATGTGGAGGTCCACTCGCGCATGGTGCTGAACATGCGCTACTCTCACCTGGGCGAGACGGTGCTGAACCAGCTGGTCTCGGAGGCGCGCGGCGAGGTGTCCAAGAAGCGGGGCATCAACAACGAGGACAAGATCCTGAACACCTACGAGGCGGACAATAGCGTCCAGGTAGTGGAGCGCAACACCAAGAACCTGAAGATGGACTTTCCGACCTTTCGGCTGGTGGGGCGCACGGACGGCTGGGTGGCCGCGCACAATCGCATCGTGGACAGCAAGGACCGCACGCGCTTCTTCCCGGAGGTGCCGCTCTACGACGAGATTCAGTTGCGGACGTACATGCGGATGTCGGGCGCCGTGGAGGCGGAGCTGATTGAGCGATTTCCTGGACAACCCACCCGTGTCACCAAGTTTCTGAACGACCCTGTGAGGTGGGCTGTGATTGAGGACTCGGTGGCTGCGGCCGTGGTCAAGATGAACCAGATTCTGAACTCGCCGACTGACCTAGAGCGAATCGTGCGTGCTAATACAGTAAGGGATGGAGGTGCGCTACACTGAGCAACCACCCACATGGGCGTCGGCTCGAGGCAAGACGATTGAAACCAAGTACTTCTACACGGGACTGGGACGCATCAATGCCCACACTCGCATGTTTCAGCTCCTCCAGCGAATGGGGGACACACTTTTGCTTACGGAGCAGTCCATGGAGATTAGCACCCTGTCCCGCGTCTACCACGTAGAGGACGTGACCTACACCGAATACTCCGAGCACCCCCGTCGTTGGTGTGAGCGCACGGACCCGCATACGACCTTCTACTTTGAGGAAGTGCGTAGAATCGTGCCCGAGAAAAGGTGAGTCCAACACAATGGACGTCTGGGAAGCTCTCGGTCTTGCGCTCGTATCCGTAGTTGTCTTTGTGGCGCTTCACGCGGCCATCTTTTTGCTAGTGCGTTGGATGTATCCACCTACGGTCATGCCTGCGCCGATGGTGCTGCCTCTTGCACCTGCTGCGGCACCTCCACCGCCCGCCGCCCGCGCCGCCCGCCGAACCGCCACTGCCTGACTATTACACACAGCCACCCAAGAAGGAGAATGCTGAAGCGAATTCGGTCACTCTACCCATGGCACCCTCTAGTCAAGAAGGGGCAACCAACATCGCAGACCTGTAAGGTGGTTCCGCAATACAATGGACTTCCTGGATGGGTTGTGCTCGGTCACGATGAAGGTGTCCCCAGGGCCATGTGGACAGACGGCAAGACAGAGGAACGACTGCCCATCGTGATGGACGATCGCCTCTGCTTTGATACCATTCTCCGCGGCGTGCGCCTGGGTCCGAAGCAGATTGTGGTCTACGATATCTGGACGGTGAATGGAGAGTGCGTACACAACAAAGTGTCCTTCAGGAAGAGACAGGATATCCTGGTGGCTCTTCTCGCAGACTTTCATCGTCCCGACTTGACGGCCCTGACGACGATTGGCGACGCACCCGCCAATGCGTTGATTCGTGGCTACGAGTCCTACGACGACATGCCCGGGACGATGGGCGTGTTCACCGAACAGCCTCCCCTCGTTCCAGAACATATTCCCGACGAAGAGTAAATGGCCAAACGTTCTAAGAAGGGTGGTGGTTGTACAGGCGGAATGCAGTACGAGGGCGGCAGTCGCCGCCGCACGATGAGGGGTGGTGCGTATGGAGTAGGAGAGGCGATTACTCCTGGTGCCCTGGCGTATGACCGAGTAGACATTAGTGGGCCCGTTCCAGGGGGCGCTCGTAGTGCGGGCG
>TBL_comb47_HYPODRAFT_10007061_pt1 | contig 11931 bp, 19 predicted proteins | sample TroBogypolimnion_40_FD_10682 | JGI IMG/M metagenome (IMG submission 10682) | reverse complement strand
AAATTTTAACATAGGATTTTTAGTTCTTACTTTTTGCAATAATAATTTATATTTAGATATAGCTTCTAAAGGAACTCGTTGTCCATTGCTGTCACTTAGATACAGTTCATTATATTCTAATGTCCATAAAATTCCAATTGGATTTATATTAGAATTTTGAATTGCTGTATTTTTATAATTCATATATGAAACAATACCATTATCATGTAAAAATTTAAATATATCTTGATGTAAAGGATATATATTGGTATCATTATTATCTATGACATATAAATTGCCAATTTTATCAGATACTGCTCTACTAAATTGGAAATTTTTAATTGATTTAGGATTTTTATATACATCAAAATAATGCATGCCTTTAATCAATTTCGGACCGATTAATTCTTCAGTTATCAATCTTTCTTCATTTAAATTATTACTATCGTCCACTAAATATAAATTACTAACTTCTTTATAATGTTTTGGAGTATCTATAAATACAGGTTCAAATTTGAATATAAGATTTGGATTCTTTTCTTTTACTTTATTGAATAATATTTTATATTTAGATATAGCTTCTTCTGGAATTATTATTTTATTAGATTCTCCTAAATATAATTTATTATTTCTGATCATCCAACCAATACCTTGTGGATCTAAATTATTATTAGATATAGATGTATTAGTATCTGTTAAATTTAATCCATAATGTTTTCTTAAATATGAAAGTAATTCTATATGTACAGTACCCATTCCTTCATCATCTACAACATATAAATTGCCATTATTATCAGATATAGCCCTTGGCAATCCTTTAAAATTTTTAATAGATTTTGGATTCTTATATACATCATGATTATTTACTTTATTAGGAAGTAATTCTTCATTTAAAACTTTATTCTGTTCTAATGTTAAATTTTTATCATATACTTCAGTTTCTAAATCAATTAATTTTTGTAAATAATCATCATTTCTTAATTGTTTAAATACTAAATTACCTACTGAATATATAGAATCCTCTTTAAGTGCTTCTTTTCTTAAGCCCCAAATATCTTTTTTAAGTTGTATAATTTTATCAGATAATTCTTCTAAATCTACTTCTTTTTTAGACAATTCAATTAGATAATTAATCTCTTCTATATATTTAGTATATAGTTTATTTATATCATCTTGCTTTAATTGTAATTGATCATCTATATCAACATATATTGGTTCTATTAACCATTCATATTTTAATATGGAATAGACACTATTATTTTGAGAAGGTTCATTATCAAATTCCGGATATAATTCTACATCATAACCATATATTTTAATATTATGTTTATAATTCCAGATTGCTTTTTTATCTAACAAATATTCTTTTATTAAAACTAATTCTTCTTCTTTAAATTTAGTATGATCAAATATAATATGTAAATCAATATCACTTTTAGAATGCCAATTATAGTTAGCCATACTACCAACAAATACTATATCCTTTATTGTATTAGAATCGACTTTACAAGTAGCAATAAAATGATTAGCAATTTTAAGCAAATCATCATATACATTATCTTTTAAAGTTTCATCTGAATTCCAGATTTTAGGATTTAGTGTTTTGTTCATTATTTTTATGATTTATATAATAATCTTCAAACATTAATTGTAATGTTTCTGTTATAAACTTAAGTATATTAATATCAAATTTAATATTGTTATCTTCTAAATATTTATATATAAGATGTACGCAAAAATTTTCTAATTCTTCTAATAAATTTATATTTTCTATAACATGAATATCTTTTATTTTCATATATTCAAATATAAGATAATTATCTGACATATATTTCCAAAAGTTTTCTGTTATTTCTTTTGTATCAAATTGTTCCATATAAATTATACGTTATTTAACAATATCTCTTCTGCTCCTTGTTTCATAACTAATTTTATCATATTCTGATCTCCATTAAATGCCTTTGCTAATTGATCTATTGTACCTACCCATTTTTTAGATTCTATACGTAGTGCATCTTTATCATCTACTGTCCATATCTTATCTGATATTGGATTATTAGCATATCTTATAACAGCATAAGGTCCTTTAATAGGATCATATGAAGTTATGTTAAGCAATTTAAATTTATCAGGAATTAATTTTTGTAAATGTAAAACAGAACTCTTTAATACATCTTTCCATTTATTATATTCAGAAGTCTTAACTACATCACCTGTATGTAAGTTTTGTTCTTCTGTAATGATGGATTTGATGAGATGTTTAAGTTCTGATTTTTTCATATTAATATTATTTTTTTATTGATTTAATATCTGCGTATTCTATTCTTTGGAATGTATAATAATTAGAAGGAAAATCAATAAATCTTGGTTCACAATATTTAAGATCTTCTCTTTTTAATACTACTTCTTGATGTTCTTTTGGTCTATTATTATCTAATACTAAAGTTATTTTTTGTAATTTAGGATTATCTTCAAATAATTTTAATAGAGATATTTGATTCCAAGATTTCATTTCAGTATTTATCATACTATTACCATATGTTTCTGGTATCTTGCCTGATTTTCTTAAATCTTCATATACCTCCATTAGAGATAGTTTATTATTTTTCATATTATTTTCTTTTATTATCTTATCTTTTAATAATGATTTTGCTTTTAACATATCATTTTCAGTATTAAATATAAGAATTCCTGTTTCTGCAGACCAAGCATATTTAATATTTGCTTTTTTAAGTATATTATCTATATTTACAAAATCTTGATCTACTTTAACATTAGTTTTTAATGTTCTATCTTCTTTAATTATATTATTTTTCATATTATTTTCTTTTATTAAGTTTATAAAGATAGCAGGAATTCCTTTTTTATCAAATACTAATGACTCATCATCTTGTGGTTTATTGATAGGAAAATATAGTTTACCTGTTTCTGTATTTATTTTTATAAATGGAGTAATTTTACCAATTTTAGTAGTATTAGTTTCATATCTAAATACTTTTTCATTTGGTCCTAATACTATATCATTATCTTTTAATATCTTTTTATCGTGTACATCTAAATTAATTAATATACCATCATTTTTAGATGTCGTACTTCCTTTTTGAATCCAACTTTTAGCAGCAAAATTACCAGCAAATTCTGGAGTAGTATTACCTGATAGTTGAGCATTTTTATCTTTATATTGTACTATTGATTCTTTCATTATTTCATTTGCATTTAATGTATAATCTTTCATTAATTTAGTAAAAGAAACATCTCTCCATCCTGCTTGATAATTATCTAAATCTCGTATCGTAGCTGTTTTTATAGGATTATCAACTTCAACTATTTCCCAATCATCCCCATTTTTATTTTTAATAACAGTGCCTGGAATAATATATTTTAATGTAATTGGTGGTAAATCTTTTTCTGATAACCATGGATGCTTATTATCTTCTTTCATTAGTTCTTTTGGTTTTAATTTATCAAAATTATCTTGAACAAATTTTAATACTTCTTTAGTACTTAAAAATTTATTCTTTACTACATTAGGATCTTTCTTATCATATTCATATATTACATACATAGGATTTTTATTAGAATCAAATTCTGTAGTTACCTGTATAATAATATCATCTCCTATTTTAATAACTTTTTCATTATTATCTTCTACTATTTCAGCTCGTGGATCAATAGTAATTAATTCAGAATATAAGTCACCTAAAAATGTATCAAATGATAATAGTTCTGATATGATTTGTTTTTTAATTTCTTCCTTTAATGCAATTTTATTATAATATTGTTTATTCATCTCTCTAATTTCTTTTATATCCTTTTGTTTAATTAATAACGTCGAATCTTTATAAAAATCAACAATAAATCCAGTTATATTTGGAACTTGTTCAACTGCATACATTTTATATAATTGCTTTTTATTGGATATTTTGCCAGTAGCTAAATTTAATCTTTCATCTGGTTTGATACATAATAAATCAACAGTATGAGATTTTAAAAAATCTAAACATATATCAATAACAGTACTTAAGATAGTATATAAAATTGGAGATGTCGTTTTGGTATATTGATCTGTTTTTCTATAAATATGATATACTACATTATATGCATATTTATAATCCCAATAAATTTCCGGTAAATCATTTTGTTTATTCTGTGGGCTTAAATTCATATTTTCAAAATCAACTTGAACTGGTAATGTTGTATCACCATAATCGATATTGAATTTATAAACATCATGTTTTGATTTAGTCCATTTAAGTGGAGCTATATTCGTTTGTCCGGTTTCCTGTAATAATAACTCAGGCAAAAATTGTAATGATTGTCTATATTTTATTGGAATTAATGTTTTCATATATTGATATATAATTAATATATTTTATTTGGATGCATATAATAATAAATTGTATAAGTAACTCCATCATAATAATTATCTTCTTTAGCTGAATGTAATGTTATTTCCAGATAAAATCTAATTTTATGTATGTTTTTATCTAATAAATCTTTTAATAATTTTCTATATAACTCCTGTATATAAAAAATATCATTAACAAATGAATTAAAATATTTAGTTATTGATATTTTATTTTGATATGGCAATGAATTTTTAATAGATTTAATTGATGCTCGTATATCAAGTTTATATAATAGTTCAATTATTTCTTGTTCCTTATATAATAAAATATCATTAATAAATTCATTTAATGATTTATCTCCAATAAATGGAGACTCTTCAAGCATATCAATTGTATATGTAAAAGGCATTTATTTATTATTATATTTTCTATTGAGTTTATTTAATTCAGTACCAGCTTTAATAGTTAATTTATGTAATTTATCCTTATGTGCTTCCTCTTTTAAAATAGATCTAATTTCTTCTTTAATAATACTTTTTAATTTATCATTACTTTCTCCAATGATAGGTTTCAATACTCTTCCTAACATGCCTTTCATATTCTTAAATAAATCATTTAATAAATATTCGGCTAATTCTTTATCAATCTTAACAAATGTCATACCAGATTCAAAATCTTCTAATCCAGAACCTATTTCATTAGTACTTATCATTTGATTAGCATAATTAGTCCAAGCATCTGGAGTCATATCAATATCCTGATCTTTATATTCAGTTTCATCTCTTGATTTACCTCTATAAGATACTTCTCTTTCTGTAAATGGTGCTAGATCTCTATCACTAATATCAGCAGTATTTAATATGAAGATATTATTTTGATTATCTTTAAAAAATATACATCTATTATTTCCATTACCTTCTGCATATACATATGTATATTTTTTATTCTTTGAAGTTGCACCTGGTTCTATATCTCTTATAGGTTCATCATTATAATCTTCGCTAAGAACTTCACCTATTAGTTTAAGTAAATCTGATTTTGTTATTGATTCTTTCATATATGTTAGATCTTTTTTGATTTTGGTAGCTAAATTAAGAACATCTAATGATATATTTAATAAGTCGTTATCATCTACTTCATTTGATAACAAAAAATCTTTTATTTCTTTTATATTATTCAATGTATTTCGTAATAACGTTGTATTTTCGGTAGTTTTTTCGTATTTATCTTCTTGAATAATAATTTCCAATTCAGATTTTATATCTAAAATTAATTCAATAATGTTTGCTATATCTGAATTCATAATTGTATGTTATTATTTATTGCAAATTTTTCTAATGATTGTTTGCAATTTGTTAATAATAATTTTATTTTATTTGTATTACTTGATATTTTATTTTCAGTTATAGTTTCTTTAATAATTTCTTTTAATTGAGATTTTTTCATATTATTAATTTTTTATTAAATAAGTATTAGCCGTTGTAATTAGCCATTACCCAATCTTCAAAGATCTGTTGATTATCACTATCTAAATCTACATAAAACATATTCATAGCAGCTTTACTTCCATATCTACTATAAGCAGAATTAAATTTAGTATTTAAATGTTCTATCATATGTGTATTCCCTTCCCATATCTTTTCAATCCAATTATTAGGATAATTGAAAGCAAAATATACATATTTGTGGAATGGTGAGCTGTTTCTTGCTTCAGTCAAAATTTCTTCATGACATTCCTTGATTAATTTTGTAAGTTCTGATTTTTTCATAATTATAATTCCTCCATTTTAAATCCAGTTACGGTTACTCCTGATGGCCAATCAACATTAAGTAATAAATATGCTATTGCATTTTCATTTAATATTTTTACATTAGATATTACGTCATTTGGTACATCAGAAGAATTTGAAACAGAAACATCATCAGATTCAAATGTAATTATTGGAGTACCTTTATATAATATTTTATATTTATACTCACCTTTTGATTCTTCCTTAATAAGTTCAGCATGGCATTCCTTGATAAGCTTAGTTAATTCTGTTCTAGTCATATTATTTCTGTTTATTAATTTCGTCTTTAACTTTAATATCTAATTCATTTAATGCTGTAGCTAAATTTAAAGCACTAGTCTTTGTAGCTGCTGATGCTTGTATTAATTTATTAGAACGAATCTTTAATATTAATGTGTTTAATTGATCCATTGTAGCTATATATTCATCCTTGTCAGATGGAGTGTAAAGAAGTTCATTTAAAAGTTCTTTATGACACTCTTTGATGAGTTTTGTTAATTCTGATTTTTTCATATCGTTTATGTTGTTAAAAATTGTACATTTATTTTAAATAAATATTGATTATTTTATTTTTTAATTATAATTTTAACAGATATATTCATAATTTATGTTACCACAATCATATATTTTATCATCTTCATTTAATATTATTGGATTATCTGTTAATGGATATTTAATTTTTAAGATATAATCTCCTACATATTTTTTAGAATCTCCATTTTCATATTTGGTTGGAGTGTTACATTCACAACCACAAGTTGGTCGGATTCCATTATAATTGTATTGTATGATGTAGTCTTCGAAAGTAATGTTGTGAGTTCTGAAGTGATTGCTATATGAAGCGCTTTCAAAGTTTAAATTGCATATTTTACATAAGGACATAAAAATTCTTCTTAGTTAGTATTACTATATAAATATGTACTAATTAAGAAGAATTGGGTTTATTTTGAGATATATTTACTTAAATTTTTAATATAACTTATTAAAAATTAGTAATTCAATAAAGCATAGTCATAAATCAATGTCATACTTATTATCATAGCTTCTCCTTCCGAAGACCAATCGAATTTTGGTGGATTTGATTCTGATATCCATGCTCCTTTTAACGTCCATTCTCTTACTACATCACCAATTGGACCTATTGCTTTGATAGTTACATCTCTCGCCATCATGTCATGATATCCATCACGACCTGTAACTGACTCATGCTCAAGACGATACCATTCCATCACCATCTGCATAGTACTTGGTGCAATATAATCTAGCATATCAACTGTTACAGGATTCCATTTGGATTTACCTTTAACATATCTTTCTACGTTAATATGAGGAATAGTAACTACGCTTGAGGTTAATTTAGGTTGGTCTACTGCTTTAATAATAGCGGTAGGAATACCTGCAATATACATAACAAATCTTTGTGGTTGTAATGGTTCGAAATTATCGAACATCATTTCATTAGTATCTAATATTTGTGGCATTGTTCTTTTTTTTTAATTAATTTGTATCTATTATATTATCTATAGTACTTATCAAATCTAATAAATAATCACATAATTCTTGTTCTGCTTTTTGCGAAACTTCTTCTTGAGCTAAATAATTTTCATTTATCCAATCTAAAACTACTGTAGAGTATATTTGATTTGCATATTTTAATACTTCTTTGTCACCAATTTGTTTTAATTTTTCTAATTTTGGTTCTAGAAAATTAAGTAAATCTGCTACTGATTTATTATCTTCGTTTAGTATCATATTTTGTTTTAAATTTTTTTACATCTTCGCCAATTTGTTTAGTTATGGCAATTAATTTCTTATCATGAGGATTCATCTTAATTTCATTAGATTCTTTTAATAACTCTACATGACATTCCTTTATAAGTTTTATAAGGTCTGATTTTTTCATGCTTTTATTTTCTTTTATATTAGATAACTGTATATTATGATTCTTAGCAATTTTTTTTGTTACATCATTTATTCTATTTAGTAACATTAAAGCTTTTTTTGTATTTTTTTCTTTTAATATATTTTCTTCTAGAATTTCCTGATGACATTCTTTTATTAATTTTGTTAATTTTGTTAATTCTGATTTTTTCATGTTAATATATTTTTATATAAATATAGTTAAGTTTAATTTTTAAAGAAATATTTAATATTATTCTCTTTTAATTTATCAATAAATTTATCTAGTAATTTTTTATTATCTATTTTACTACGTTCTATTAATACTTTTACTATATATGGTTCTATAGGAATAGTACTTGCTACTATTAATATTTCTTCTTCACCATAATAAGTACCATATTTATCAGGATCACCTTGTTTTAGTTTTTTAGTATATTTAGCTTTTAATTTTGGTAAATCAAATGTAAAACAAATAGGTAATGTTTTTGAATTTTTACCTTCATAATTTTCTGAACTATAATAAAATACTACTCCTCTTTTTAATAGATCTTTATTAGTAGTGAATGACATCCATGGATTATCTCCAAAAGAAGAATCTAATTTACCTTCATCAACTATTTCATATGCTGCTTGTAATGAAGTAAAATGATAAACATATTTAGCATTTAAATCTCCTGATGATCCATTATTAACTGGCTGAGTATTTAATTTATTTTGTTTATACTTGTATGCTGGCTTATATGTTAGATTAAGATATCGTTTACTTGCTGCATTTAATTTTACTTTATCTTCATCTGATAATTTAATTTTATTCTGCAATTCATGATCTTTCCATTCTTGATCCGTCAATTCCTTTGTATCTTTAGAAGCTAATTTAACATCTGCTTTACTATATCGATCAAATTCTTCAGGCGTCATATACTTTTTATATAGTGGATCTCTTACATCAGTATATTGTTTTCTAAGTTGTTTAGTTAAAGATTCCATTTCATAATCTACTCTATTAAGAAAATCTACATAATCATCATATTGATTAAGTTCGAGTAATATAGGTATAAATTTAATCATTATCTTTTATTTGTGCAAATGTAGTTCCACCACTAGTAAATATTTTAGCATTTGGTATATATTTTAAGATATATTTTTTATATAGTTCATCTCGTTGATTAGGTTTGATATTATCTAATCTATTCTCTTTTTGTTTGGGATTCCAACGAATATATTTAATTTCAGAATGGTCTTTTACATAATTAAATACTATCTTAAATATTGTAGCCATTACTTTAAATAATTCGCCTCTATTAGTTTCAGAATGATCATTTAAATTTCCAGTATCTATACCAAATTCTATTTCTAAAGCATTTATTTTAATTGATAATGTAAGTTTATATTTTAAATTACTATCTGTTATAAATTTAAATATACCAGACGCATCAAAATATAAAGATGTATAAGGATATGAATTAGCATTCCCTTCTCCTATCTCATTTAATATATCAATAAATTTTATCATTATTTTATTACTTCTATAGTATTTATATCTGCTTCTGGAATAAATAAATTATATGCTTCATCATCACAATCATCTGATTTAACGAATACTTCTCCAGCATCTAAATGTAATTTAATATTTAGATTATAGCCTAATCTAGCAGGATCATATGTTACATCTAATATTTCCCATTCCCATTCATCATCGGAATTTAATTTTATCTTATCATATTGTTGAAGCATATTATTTTTTCCTCATATTTTTAGCTGTCATTAATTGATGAAAGAATTTAGTTTCATCCGCAGTTAGTTTTTTGGGCCCTTTTGCTTTATCTTCTAATTCTTTTAATTTAGTATTGATAAGACTCATTGGTATAGTTTTATCAGGAGATATACCTAATCTTTTATGTAATGCACCTTTTTCTAAAGTTTTAGGGATCCATTTATATTCTTTTACTAATTTAGATTCCTTGATATTATCAGAAGTTAATTCATCTAAATCATTAATAAATTTATCACTTACGTGTTGCAACATAGACCCGGTAAATTGAAGTTTCATTCTTTTCAAATAATTTCTAGCACCAGGTTTATTCGATGAATTCAATAATTTGTCTTTATATTCATTTGCTAAATCAATGAATTCCATTTCAATATCTTCTTGCCATGGATAATCTAAAAATGCTTCCATTTTATCTGTATATGTGTCTTCTTTTAATATCTTTTTATATTCTTTTTTAATAATTTCTTTTAAATTATTAATTTTATTTTCTTCTAGCACTTCATTATATGATTCTTTTATAAGTTTTGTTAATTCTGATTTTTTCATACTTTTATTTTCTTTTATATTATTAGTTCTAATTAATACCATATTTACTAAAGCAGATTTATCTCTAGTAAATGGTTCTTTTACATAATTTTTCATATCATTTATTACTTCTACTTTATCACCTAAATCTTTTATTACTTTTAATGTAAATTGATGATATCTTCCAAATTTAATTAAATCATCTGGATTAAATTTAGTAGTAAGAGTTATTTTTTCTTTATTCATATTATTACTTAGTTTTAGTTATTATAATTTTCTTTTGTGGTATCTTTTCTACTTTAAATTCTTTAGGAGTAAATTTATCAACTAATCTAATTGAAAATTGATATCTACTTACAGAAATAGGAAGTATCATAAGTATATCACTTAATGTTGTTCTTTTAAAAAATGGTAATATTTCATCTCTATATATCTTAGCTACTGTATCACTTCTTTTATCCCAATCCATAGCTGTTGAATTTGGTGGTACAGCAGGATCATAATGTGGAACACCTTCTTCATCATACCATCCAGTTTTCAATTCAAAATATGGACCTGTAGATAATGGTTGATATGCTAATCTTACAAAGAATGTATTATTCATAGAATCAAGATATGTAAACCAACCTTTACTTCCAGTATAATTATAACTCTTATCAGGATTCAATAATTCTCCCAATAGAATAGCATCTTCAGTCATCCACTCTTCTGCTTCAGATAGTGATTCTGATTTTAATATTATTCGAATTTCTTCTTTAATTAATTCTTGCAATTCTATTATGGTCATATTATTTATTTTTAGGTAAATACTTTACTTCTTCTTTAATAAATTTTAATCCTTCTACCATATCTTCATCTGATTGAAGCATTGTATAATTCCATGCAATATCTTCTAATTGAGATTTAGTTAATGAATGGATGTATTGAATTAATTTTTGTTCATTAACGTCTTCTAATAATAATTCTAATTTTATCATGTTATTGGTTTCTTTTATTTCCTATAGCATCTCCATAAGCAATAGCCATTGGTAATAGTTTAGAAATGGACAGATCCACACTAAGACAATTTACTTGTATATCAGGGCTTATGAGCATTCCGCTCATCCATCTATGATGACCATCAATAATAAAATTATCAGAACTTGTTATAAAGAATGTTTTAGAAGATAACCATTGTTTTGATTTCTCTATACCATCTTTAGCACAGGCATTCATTGATTTATCAAAATAGATTTGTTTTTGTATAGGTTTAAGATCTTTCACGGCAATTTGTTTAATTGTTACTCCAATTACATCATCATTTTTAGAACCATCTTTTAATCCATTAGTTAAAAATTCTTCTGCGTCAAATCCACTTAATCCATGTGGAAATGGATCTGCTTCATTTGTATTTTTAGAGAAAGGTTTATGTATATCTAAATTACCTTTCTTTAATCTAGTTTGGAATTCTTTAACGTCATCATCATTAATAACAGGCATATCTTTTCTTTGAGTTCTTCCTAGTGCTGTTAATTTTTTAGCCATTGCTAAATGTTTAGGAAAATCTGGTATATTTAATCCAATTTTTTTAAGATATGCTTCTGCTTCTGGTAATGTTATTTTATCTAATTCCATA
>TBL_comb47_HYPODRAFT_10007058_pt1 | contig 11936 bp, 9 predicted proteins | sample TroBogypolimnion_40_FD_10682 | JGI IMG/M metagenome (IMG submission 10682) | reverse complement strand
TCAAAAAAGAGTCTTTGCAGACTCATTACTTGGAAAATGGTATATTAGATAGCGAGTACTTGAGACAGGAACTTATTATCTTAGCGAAACGCGCAGGTGTTGCACTTCAGGGGTGAATCGGCCTCATAATTATTACCAAAATTATATCATAATAGAATAATTAAGTCAATATGTACGAAGAAGTCAAACAAAAATTTCATAATATTGAGGAAAAGCTGGTTGATCCGGCTTTAATGGCCGACCAAAAAGAGCTGGTTAAAGTTTCTCAAGAACATGCCAGTTTGAAAAAAGCGGTGGCCTTAATTTTGGAATGGGAAAAAGTGACGGATGACATCAAACAGAACACTGAAATTATCAGCCAGGAAGAGGGCGAATTAAAAGACCTGGCTCAAGCGGAGCTCGGTGAATTGAATGAGAAAGCCGCCAAATTAGGCGAGGAAATTGACGAAGAACTGCATCCGGCCAGCCCAAACGACAAAAAGAACGCCATTATTGAAATCCGCGCCGGCGCCGGCGGCGACGAAGCCGCGCTATTCGCCGGCGACCTTTTCCGCATGTACGCGCGCTACTGCGAACGCCGCGGTTGGAAGTTGGAGCTCATCAGCTCCAGCGTCATCGGCTTAGGCGGATTCAAAGAAGTAATTTTTACGGTCAAAGGCGAAGGCGCTTTTGGTTTACTTAAATTTGAAGCGGGCACGCACCGCGTCCAACGCGTGCCAGAAACGGAAAAGCAGGGCCGCGTCCACACTTCCACGGCCACGGTTGTTGTTCTGCCGGAAGCGGCGGAAGTTGATATTGAAATAAAACCAAGTGATATCCGCATTGACACTTTCTGTTCCAGCGGACCGGGCGGCCAAAGCGTTAACACCACCTATTCCGCTATTCGCGTCCTGCATATTCCGACCGGCGTCATAGTCAGCTGTCAGGACCAAAAATCTCAGCATCAAAATAAAGAAAAAGCCTTGCAAGTCCTGCGCTCCCGGCTTTTAGCACGCCAAGAAGAGGAACGACGCTTGTCTGATTCCAGCGCCCGGCAAACGCAAGTCGGCGCCGGCGACCGCTCCGATAAAGTCAGAACTTATAATTTTCCCCAGGACCGTGTCACAGATCATCGGGTCAACTTATCTCTCCATAGCATTAATCGCTTCATGGACGGCGAAATTGAGGAGATGGTTCAAGCCTTAAAACAGGCGGCTCGAGCCGCGCAAAAAAAATGACGATCAGCCAGGCTATAAATAAATCTTCCCTGCCTCGTTTGGACGCAGAAATAATTTTGGCTTTTGTAATAAAAAAACCTCGTGAATTTTTATTGACTCATCCAAACAACGAGCTCAATGAACCCGCGCTTAAAATTTTTCACTTTTTAGAAAAGAAACGCCTGAGTAATTGGCCAGCGGCTTATTTGTTTGGCTATAAGGAATTTTTCGGCTTAAACTTTCAGGTCAATCCGGCGGTCTTAACCCCGCGGCCAGAAACGGAAATGATCGTGGAAGAAATTATTAGGCTAAGCCGAGAAACGGAGCGTCCACTCATTATTGATATTGGCACCGGCTCAGGGGTGATTATTATAAGTGCGGCCAAAGAACTTAAGCGCTTGGAACCTTTATTATATAAACAAAGTGCTTTCTTCGGTCTGGATATCTCCGCGCCCGCGCTAAAAATCGCTAAAGCCAATGCTCAAGTGCATGGCCTGGCGCGGAAAATAACTTTTAATCGCGGCGATTTGCTTAAACCGGTAACAGGGCTTATCGCGGGACGCGACTTAATCATCGCCGCTAATCTTCCCTACCTCACACCCACGCAAATAAAACAGGCGCCGAGCATCAGCCGCGAACCCCGCTTGGCTTTAGACGGTGGCCAAGACGGCTTAAAATATTATCGCTGCTTACTAGTGCAGCTTAAAAAAGCCAAAGCTCGGTCCATTGTTTTAATTTGCGAAATTGATCCGGCTCAGGCCAAGCCGCTAAAAGCCATAATGAGTAAAATCTACCCACAATCTTTGATTAAAATTCAGCCTGATTTAACGAAACGAAACCGGTTTATCATCATGACCATAAAAAATAGCTAAAATAAGCTATTTTTTAGAGCCAAACTGGGTTGGCAAACAACCACAAAATAAAACCCCCAACAATTAACTATTGTCGGGGGTTTCTTTTATATAGGTTTAAAATCTAAATTATTTCTTCCCTTCTTCCTTTTTGACTTCGCCCGTCTTAGCCTCCGCGCCCGCGGCGCCCGCTTCCGGAGCGGCCTCAACCACCGGTTTCACTTCTTCCTCAATCTTCGGGGCCATAACGGCGGCCACAACCTCGTTCGTGTGATGAACCAAGGTTAAGCCAGCCGGCATTTTCAGATCATTAACGCGGATGGCATCGTCGTAGGTATTTAAAACGGAAATATCCACATCTATGTGATCCACTAAGTCGCCCGGCAAGCACTCCACTTCCAAGGAATCCATATCTTTAATTAAAGCGCCGCCTAATTCGCGGATCGCCTTAGACTCGCCCACGAAGTGCAGCGGTATTTCCGCCGTAATCTTTTCCTTCATATTGACCTGATAAAAATCAATATGTGTGAAAAAACCTTTGAGGGAGTCTTTCTGAAAATCCTTAACCAAAACTTTAGCCGAGCCGGTACCAAAATCCAGGTCAATCAGATTAGATTCGCCGGCTTTAGCAAAGGCTTTTTCAAAATCCACCTTCTTTACTTTCAGATTCTTGTTTTCCACACCCTTGCCGTATAAAACCGCCGGGGTAAAATCCGCGCTCAATTTTTCTTTGTCCGAGCGCAGTTGCGCTGTTAATTTTAAGTCCATAGAATTAGTAGCTGATTCTTGATTTAATAATAATATTCTCAATCATCCCTACCAAGAGGAGCAAGGAGATCAGCGAACTGCCGCCATAGCTCACAAAAGGCAGGGGCAATCCGACCACGGGCATGATGCCCATATTCATACCAATATTAATAAACATTTGAATAAAAATCAAGCCGGCCGCCCCAATTAGGAAATATATGCCAAAATCATTGTTAATTCGCTTCATAACGCGATAACAACGGGCAAAAAGGATAAAATAGAAGCTAAGGACAAGGATGACACCCAAAAAGCCCAATTCCTCGGCAATAACTGAAAAAATGAAGTCCGTATGGGCTTCGGGCAAGAATTTAAGCTGGGATTGCGAGCCAAAACCCACGCCTTGACCGGTCAAACCGCCGCTACCCACCGCGATTATGGCCTGCGAGATGTTGTAGCCGGATTGTAAAGAATTGGCGGTTGGGTTTAAAAAAGTAACCAGGCGTTGTTTTTGATAGTCTTTAAGAATGGAAAACCAGGCGCCCGTGGAAAGAACGATTAAGGCCAGACCGACGATTATAAAATACTTTTTGTCAAACCCGGCGGCAATAACCATAATCAACCAAATAGAGCCAAGGATGAGGGCTGACCCTAAATCAGGTTGGAGCAGGACCAGGACAATCAAGAGCCCAGCGCTTAGCGCCGAGAATATAAAATGGCGAGAGACCTTAACCTTGGTCGCTAGATTGGAAAAATAGCGAGCCAAAAACAAGATTAAGATTATTTTAACAAATTCCACGGGCTGGAGGCTAAACACGCCTACGGAAAACCAGCCTTGATGGCCGCGGATATTACGGCCAAAAATCATCAAGGCGGTTAAAAAAAAGGCGCCCACCCAATAAAGATAAGGGCTAAGATTTTTTAAGACGGAGGTATCCCAAAAAGCAAAGACAAATAAACCAATAAAACCGACCAGGGCAAACAGCAATTGTTTTTTAAAATTCAATAGCGTCACACTGCCCTGCCCCAGGGCCACGCTATAAATCTCCAATAAACCAAAAATGACGAGCAGCAAAACCGCGGCGAAAATAATCCAATCAAAATTTTTCCAATATATTTTCAGTCGTCCGAACATAAATTACTGGCTAGCCGTATTACCGGAATAGTTAAGGTAAATGCTGGAGTCGGCGATATTCAAATCCGGCGTTATAACAACCCCTTTGACGCCTTCCAAGTTCCCCGCCCAAGTTAAATTGGCTTGCCGCGTTTCGCCGGCTTTAAAATTTTGAAATCGGAAACTATTGACGCCAACCAAGGTCTGGTCATTATAAAATAAAATGTTAAATGGCACCTCATAATAACCATAGGCGCTGACATTGGAAACTGTAAAGTCCAAGCTATTCATCGGGACTTTAGCCGACAAACCGCTTTGGCTGGCATTGGAGAAATTGATATTAGACACCGAGAAATTCAGGCGCGCGGCCGCATATTGCGTCCAATCCGGTATCAAGTGGGCATCCACGCGGCTCCAGGTCGTGCCAGTGATTTTAAATTCTAAGCCGCCCGCGCCTTGATTTAAGGCCTGATTTAAAGCCAAGACATATTTACTGCCGCCCGGCAGAACGAAACTCTGGCCGCACAATAAATCCGCGCCGGAGGAAGTAAAACAATAGCTAAAGCTGGCATTATACTTATCGTTCGGATTCTTAATATTGACGGCCAAGTCGTAATGGTCATTGTTTTTAAAAACTTGAAGGGTATCGGGCGTTAAAGGAGCGATTTGGGCGTGATACAGAATAGTTCCAGAATCATCCGCCAAAAGATTATTAGTCGCCTGGGTTTGCAAAAAATATATAACGTAGCCGTACACGGAATAAATGACAAAAAACAAAGCCACGGCGAATAAAAAAGCTAAGCCGATTTTTTTAAGCAAGCTTCGCTTCTCGGCCATCCATAAGCCGAAATTCATCTCATCCACGGACACGCTGTTCAGGCCCTTATATTTTTTTAGAGATTGATCGCTGCTCAGATTTTTCTCTTTTGACATAAATATGCTATAATGTTTTTAACAAGTTAATCATAACATATAACGCTAAATATATAAATATTTATGTCAGACATTAAAATCCCTTTATCCGTACCCCATGATAAGAAGGCTTCCTATAAACGGAACTATCAAGCTTTGACCGCCCACAGCGGGCGCTTATTTCTCATTGCCGGCGATCAAAAAGTAGAACATCTGAACCAGGATTTTTTCGGCGCCGGCATCAGCTCGGAAGACGCCAATCCAGAACACTTGTTTAAAATTGCCCAAGCCTCGCGCGGCGGGGTCTTAGCCGTCCCGCTCGGTCTGCTTAGCCGCTACGGTGAAAGCTATCGGCATTTGCCATATATTGTTAAAATTAATGGCAAGACTAATCTCGGCCTGGCCGAAAAAAACTCGGCCAAATGCTGGTGGCCAGTTGAAGAAATCGTTAAATTTAAAAAACAAAGCGGCTTAAATATCGTCGGCGTCGGCTATACCCTTTACTTAGGCGGCCAATTTGAGGCCAAAATGCTTGCCCAGGCCGCTCAGGCTATTTGGGCTGCCCACCAAAACGGCCTGACGGCCATCCTCTGGGTTTATCCGCGCGGCAAAAATATTAAGGAAGAGGAAATCGCTACCATTGCTGGAGGCGCGGGCGTGGCCGCTTGTTTAGACGCGGATTTCGTTAAAGTCAAATATCCCTATGCTTTAAAAGATAAAAAGGCCAGCGCTAAGAAATTTCAAGAAGTAACTAGCGCCGCCGGTCGGACTAAAGTCATCTGCGTGGGCGGACAGAAACAAGCGGTTAAGGAAATTTTAAGCCACTTAGAAAATCAGATTAAAATTGGAAAAACGAATGGCTTGGCCATGGGCCGGAATCTGCACCAGCGCTCATTAGAAGAAGCCGCCCGGCTCGCGGCGGCGATTGGCGAAATCATTTTTCATAACCGAAACGCTCAAGAAGCGTTAGCGGTTTATGAAAATAAAAAACCTGCTAAAAAGGCGGCGCCGGCTCGCTTCCTGGGTCTATTTTAAGAATAAAATTAATTGCCTACAAAAAAATGACCTGCCTAAGGTCATTTTTTTATCCGCCTTAATTATTGGGAACGGTGGTATTAATTTTGATAGTGATTCGATCAACTAAACTGGGCGCTTTATGGATAAACGGCGGGAAGAAATGCAGTTCATAGCTTTCTACTTCCGGAAAATTACGAAGGTAATTATCAATCTGCGCTTGGTTTAAATCAAGCAACTGGCTGCGATCAATAATCGTCGCATCGCTCTTCAGCATCATCGTGCCGGTAAATGAGGCGCGGACGGTCGCGCTGCCGTCCTGAGGGTTATAGCTTTCTAAAGAATAAGTAACATCTTCCGGTTTAAATTCGGTCAAAGTCTTATCGTCTGGCACCAGCAAATTAAGCTTGGCCTGAGCTAATTTAAGCGCCTCGGCCTTGGAAAATGACACGGCAATAATTTGCGCGGTGGCCGTGGCCATAAAATTATCTTTAAGATCGCCGGCTTTAGCATTAAAAGTCACTGTGGCGGGCGCGCTGGTATCATAGAGCCAATCGCCGCCCAAGGCCGCGGTCTGCGCCTGCGCCTGGGCAAGCAAAACATTTTTTATATCCGTTGCGGCCGCCTGAAGATCGCTGGGATTCACAAACTTAGTAATCTTCTGTTGAAAAACGAAAGCTTGATCGCTCCGCGCATATATCTTGTCCTGCAAACCGAGCCACAGGCCGGGAATAGAAAAAGTGCTCGGCCCGATTGCCATTTCCTGACTGGGCTTATCAGCGTAAATTTGCGCAGTTACCTGGCCGCCCGCCGGAATATTAACCGCGTTGACCAAACGGAAAAGTTTATTATCCGCGCTTAATAAGCGCGTCGTCGCGACCAGAGCTTGGTTTTTATTGTAATTATTAATTAGTGTGACCGTCCCCATAACCTGCTCCTGTGTGCCGTTAAGTTCCTGGCCGCTTGAGGGATAATCTTTAGACGAGCTGACATTTAAAGCCTGGACCGCTCCGGCAATTGGCAAACGAGGATCGGTCGCGTCGCTCGGGCTGACCTGAGTAGAGCTGGCTAGAGCCGAAGCCGGCTGCGCCGGACTAACTTTAAGTAAAATCGCATCGGTAATAACCTCGCCCTTCGGCGTAATCAGAACCGTGAGCTGAGAAAAAGAAAAATAAGCGACCGCGGCCAATAGAACCGCGGTTAATATAACAAATTTCCACACTAAACGCCGGTAAAGATTTAAATTCTTTCTTGGTTGTCTTACTTCAGCTTCCGGTTTATCTTTCCGCTCTTTAATTTCTGAGGCCAAGCGCGTATAAAATTTTGACTGCTGATCAATTTCCGCTGGCGCGTCTTGCGCTAAATTCTTGTGTTGGAAGAAAGCTGGCTTCTCGGGTTCGGGAGCCATCTCCGGCTCAGAAGAAATATCAGAAAAACCGGCCGCCAGCTCTAGGGGCTCGTCAGCGATTACATCAACCAAAACTTTTTTTATCTTTTTCTTCGGCGCTGTAGCGCGGCTGACCTTTTTGCGCGGCGTTTTCAAGCGCGGTTCGGCTGAAGAAGTAGAATTAAGTTTAGCTCGTGGCATAATTAGTACAAAAAATGAAGCTTGATTAAAGACTAGCTTCATTATAACAGAATATTTTATTAACGACAATAAAAAATTTTATCCCTTCTTAATTATCTTAGCTAGGCGCGTAAAAATACCTTGGTTCTCAAGTTCAAACCAATAATGGATAAAAAGCTTTTTTTCTTCAGATGTAATATTTAATAACTTTTCAATTGACCACGCTTCAAAACCAATCCCCTTGCCCGCTTCAGGGCGCAAATCGGATAAAGAACCGGAAAAACAATAGGCATAAACCTCGCCCCAGCAATTATTAACAGTGTTTGATAATTCATCTTTAGAACAACGCCGATTTTTAACAACAAATTTCAGATCCGTTGCTCTAAGCTTAAGGCCAGTTTCTTCTTCTGTTTCTTTAATAGCGCTATCTAAGTAATTATCGCCAATCTCCACGTGCCCGCCCACGGTGGCATCAAGCAGATCCGGGTAAGTGTCCTTATTCGGCGCCCGATGTTGAAAAATTACTTCGCCCTGAGGCGTGTAAAACCAAACATGGACTTCGCGGTGCAATAAGCCGGCCCGATGGATCTCAGCGCGCGTCGCCCGGCCGATAATCTGCTCATTTTCATCATAAATATCTAATTGTCTTTGATATTCCTGATCCATATAATTTATTCCGCGATCTTAATCTTGGCTGAGAAACCCTTGAGCTCCTGCCGCAAACTTGGTCCATTATTTATCAAACAGGTCATTTTGGCCACCCCGCTTTGCCCTTCTCCCTCCACCCGAAAAAAAACATAATCATCACCCGGATGAGAAATAAATATTCTTTGGAGTTCGCTCATATCAGCCGCGGTCAAAGTCTTTAAAAAGATTAAACGCAATGAACCGTTGGAACTCTCGCGATCCGCCAGAGACGGATTTGGCTGAGGGGCAGCTTCTTTTGGCGCGGGGCTGGGGGCAGCCGGCCGCGAGGGGTAAGACTGTCCGGCGTATCCCTGGCCATTAGAATAATCATTCCGATAAGACTTTTTGGGCGGGCCGCCTTCCAACATCAAGCGTTTAAAGTCATCAACCGATTTCTGAATTTCTGTCGGAATCAATTCGCGTACGCGATTAACCAGAACTTTTATTTCCTGATCTTTTTCTGATACCTTGCCATCTATGATAACGGCCCGGCCCGGCACCCAGAGATTAGGCGTTTCTTTCAAAAGACGCGGAAATATCAAAAGTTCCACCACGCTAGAGGCGTCTTCTAGCTTGACGAAGAGCATGGACTCGCCCTTACGCGTCAAAATCTTTTTCAGATTAGAAATGATGCCAGCGGCAATTATTCGGTCATCGCCTTTATGGAACTTCAGCTCGGCTAAAGGCAGAGCGTAATTCGCCAAATATGGCCGCAAGGAATTAATGGGATGTTCGCTCACATATAAACCTAAGAGCTCCTTTTCCCAGGCCAATTTTTCATTCTGCTCGGCCGGCGAGGCTGGCCTTAAGGCGGTCTGGCTTGAACCGACTGTGGGTAAATCCGCAAAGAGGCTAGATTGCTTGCTGGCTTTATTTTTTGTCAGCTCTTTATTCAAATTGAGTAATTTTTCTATATTGGCTAAAAGCTGGCCGCGTTCGCCGAAATTGTCCATAGCTCCGCTTTTAATCAAACTCTCTAAAGATTTTTTGTTTAAATCCTTATCCGTCACCCGCTCCAGCAAATCAAATATATCCTGATAAAAGCCATTTTGTTTCCGCTCTTTAATCAGTTCTTCCACGATATGCTCGCCCACATTTTTTATCGCATTGAGCCCGAAGCGGATGGTGTCTAATTTAGCGCTGGCCTGAACCGCTTTATTTTCCTTAGTTCCGGCCGTCACCACGGTGAAGGTCGCAAAAGATTCATTGACATCCGGCGCCATGATCTTAATACCCATATTACGACACTCCTCAATCTCAATCGCCACGCGATCAGTGTCGCCTTGGTCGGAGGTTAGAAGGGCGGCCATGAATTCCACGGGCCAATGAGCCTTAAGATAAGCGGTTTGGTAGCCAATCATCGCATAGCAAGCGGCATGGCTGCGATTAAAGCCATAGCCGGCGAAAGGTTCAATGAAGGAAAAAACTTTCTCACCCAATTCCTTATAAACGCCATTTTTCACACAGCCTTCAATAAATTTCTCTTTTTGTTCCGCCAGAAGCGAAGCAATTTTTTTACCCATGGCTTTACGCAGAACATCGGCTTGGCCCATACTGAAACCAGCCAAATCGCGGGCAATTTGCATGACTTGTTCCTGATAGATGGCCACGCCATAGGTCTTGGCTAGAATCGGCTCTAATTTCGGATGCAAATAGGAAACTTTCTTTTTTTCGTGCTTGCCGGCAATATAATCCGGTATCCATTCCATTGGTCCCGGACGGTATAGGGCTACCATGGCGATAATGTCTTCAAAAACCGTGGGCTTAAGTTCGCGCAAATAGCGCTTCATCCCGGATGATTCAAATTGAAAAACGCCCGTTGTTTCCCCGTCTTGAAATAATTTATAGGTTTGGGCATCAGCCAGCGGAATTTTATCAATATCAATTTCCAGGCCGCGGGTATTCTTGATAATTTTCAAGGCTGACTCAATAATGGTGAGATTTTTGAGTCCCAAAAAGTCCATCTTCAGCAGCCCTAGATCTTCAATCGGATGTAAAGAATATTGAGAAATTATGGAACGGTCGGAAGCGGATGCGTATTGGATCGGTACATATTCGGTTAAGGGATTCTTCGTGATGAGCACGCCGCAGGCGTGTGTTGAAGAGTGGCGCGCCACGCCTTCCAGCCGCCGCGCGTAATCAAGAATCTTTTTCGCGGACGCTTCATTGTTGTATAAATCCCGCACTTCCGGCACAGTTTTAATCGCTTCATCCAGTTTCATGAACATCGGGATGCTTTTGGAAATCTTATCGCAGAATTCATAGGGTTCATTCAAAACACGGCCAACATCGCGCACCGCGGCCCGCGCCGCCATGGTTCCGAAAGTAATGATTTGGGCGACATGATCATGGCCGTATTTTTCACCCACATAATTCAAAACCTCGCCCCGCCGGATATCCGCGAAGTCCATATCAATATCAGGCATAGAGATGCGTTCCGGATTTAAAAAACGCTCAAACAAGAGTTCATACTTCAAGGGGTCAAGATTAGTAATGCCAGTCAGATAACAAACCAAGGAACCGGCGGCCGAGCCGCGGCCTGGTCCGACCACGATCTTATTGTCTTTGGCCCAATTTATGAAGTCAGCCACAATCAAAAAGTATGAGGGCCAGCCCATCTTAGCTACCACGGATAATTCATAATCTAAGCGTTCCTGAATTTTTTTTAATTCCTCAGGACTAGCGTCGGGAAAACGTTTGGCAATTCCCTTCTCGCACCATTCTCTTAAATAGGAATTGCCATCATAGCCGCTGGGCACTTCAAAATGCGGCAATTGAATATTCCCCAGCTCTATCTCCACATTACAGCGCTCGGCAATTTTCAAAGTATTGGCGATTGCCTCAGGGATATGCTTAAAAGCGGCGATCATTTCCGCGTTCGGCCGCAATGAGTAATCGCCGGAACCAATCATTTTCATCCGATCATTGTCCGTAATTTTCTTTTTATTCTGCAGACAGAGCAAAATATCCTGCGCTTCAGCGTCCTCTTTCTTTAAATAATGGACGTCATTAGTCGCAATCAAAGGAATCTTAAGTTCTTTCGCGAATTTAATAAGCTGAGCGTTGACTTTTTCTAGGCCTTCCAGCTCCGGATGGTCCATCAACTCCAAATAAAAATTATCCGGCCCGAACAAGGCGCTATACTCCAGTATCCGTTTTTTAGCTTCACCGAGCTTATCGGCGGTAATAAGCCGCGGGATTTCCCCGGCTAAACAGGCGCTAGAAGCGATTAACCCTTCATGATGCTGTGTTAATAGTTCCCAGTCAATCCGAGGCTTATAATAGAAACCTTCTAAATGAGCCAGGGAGACGAGTTTAATCAGATTCCGATAACCGGTTAAATCCTTGGCTAAAAGCAAAAGGTGCCGATTACGGCCGTCTTCGCGCGTGTTCTTGTCAAAACGCGAACCCGGCGCCAAATAGGCTTCTACCCCGATAATTGGCTTAATACCGGCCTTTTTGGCCTTCTGGTAGAACTCTATCGCGCCATACATGTTGCCGTGATCAGTTAAGGCAATCGCCGGCGAGCCCTGCTCTTTGGCAAAATTAATCATCTCGTCCAGCTTGGTCAGACCGTCCAATAAGGAATAATGGCTATGATTGTGGAGATGGACAAAAGACATGAAATATATTAATAAAATTTTTCTTAAATAGGCTTTAAAATTGATTAAAATACTTTATCATTTTAGTATAAGAACTTAAGGATGGCAAATAAAAAAATTATAGAGGCCGTTATCTAATCAATAGCTTGGAAACACTCAGCCGGAGTCCGTAGGCCCAAGCCTAGGTGCAATCGGGAGTGATTGTAGTATTTCAAATAATCGTTAATGAGAGACAGATAGCGATCATAA
>TBL_comb47_HYPODRAFT_10007057_pt1 | contig 11937 bp, 19 predicted proteins | sample TroBogypolimnion_40_FD_10682 | JGI IMG/M metagenome (IMG submission 10682) | reverse complement strand
ATAAATTTAATCAAATCATTAAAATCTTTTTCATAAAAAGTGTGATTTATAGTTTTATCACTACCAAATCTATTGTCTTCAAAATATACCTCAAATATGAATTCATCACTTTCTTCAAACCAGAAATAATATCAAATGATTCATTTTCTAGTATTTTTGCTGCTTCATTACCATCTTCTGCTTCTTTTATAATAATGTTATATTTTTTTAGATGAATATTTATTATCATTCTGTTGAAATCGTTATCATCGACTAATAATATTTTTTTATTCTCTAATATATTATTCATATTTATAATCTATGATTTTTATTTTCATTAAAATTATCGAATAATTTTATTCTTAGCATGAAACAAATACTATTTTTGACTATATATAAATAATAAAAAATAAATAAAATAGATGAGAGTCGCACTTTGTATTTTTGGACAACCTCGATGGCTTGATAATTCACATACTTATTTATCACATAAATATCATATTATCGATAAGTATAATGCAGATGTATTTTCACATACATGGGTTAGTGGTTCTGAAATAGAATTTAAATATGCTGATCAAGTCAAAGATGAATTTAAAGATATAGAAGATAAAGATTCGATAAAAAAAATAATGAAATTATATAATCCAAAAAAATTTTATTTTGATCCACCTATAAATTTTTTATTAGATGAATCTCTTAGAAAAATTTTAATTGAACGAAAACGTCTTTACAATGAAAAGATAATTGGCAGTTTTAATTATTCTTTAAATAATGAAAATAATCATATGTCACAATTATATTCAATGTCAAAAGCAATAAGCTTATTAGAAGGTGAAGATAAATATGATTGGGTAATATTATCTAGATTTGATAATTATATTTTTAATTTTCCAGATTTATTTTCATTGGATAAAAACAATTTGTTTATTAATAACAAATATGATTATAACTTTCCTGATGTAATTATTTTTGGAGGTCAGCCTCAAATTGAAACTCTTAATTGTTTTGATATAATTCCTGAGTTGTGTGAAAAAATTCTATATTTTTCACCAGAGGAATTTAAGAGAGCGGCTTATCAACGTGTTTACGGTTTTAAACCACCAAAAATAGGTAAATATTGTTACGAAATTGGTCAAGAAAAACGAATATCTATAGGCGTTGGTGTTGTTAGATCAAATACATTAGAAAATCTTCAAATTTAATTTATTTTTTATGTAAATTTATTTGTTTTTTTCAAAAAAAACCTTTATTTTTGTATAAAATACTTGATTATTTTTATATATACTATAAAAAAATCAGTATAATGAGAACATCATCTAAAAATTTTGGTATAGTATGTTTATTGATAGCATTTCTATGTTTATTATCAATATTTTTGATTTCAAAAGTTTATTTTGTTGTACCAATAACATTAGGTATCATATTTAGTATTTATGGTTATTTATTTGGTCTTAAGTATAAAAGCATAAAATGAAAAAATTTTTTAAAAAAATTGAATGGATTATTGATTATTATTTAGTATATTTTTTATACAATGTAAATAAATTATACAGGTATGATGAATATATGAAAAATAAATGGGGTGAAAAATACACTAAAATAAAATAAAATATTATGAATAAGTTTGATTTAGTATTATTAATCATAAAATTTATGAAAGATAATCATCATTTAAAAATTGTTGATCTTGGATTTAAAAATCCATTAGAATTATTAGTTGACAATGATTATAAATTAGTCATTGAAAAATACTATGAATTTGATATTACTGTTTCTCAATATAAAAATGATAATAGAGTTATGGTCTATCAAGAGTATTATCAAGATTTACCAATAAATATTCTTCAACAGATATATGATCAAATTCAAATTTATTCTATTGAATTAGAAGAAAATAAACAAAAATATGCAAATGCTTAAATATTTATATTTAGATGATAGAAGAACACCAGATAAAGGTGATTGGATAATCGCTAGAAATTATGATGAATTTAAAAAAATTATAAATTATGAAGGATTAGAAAATTTTAAGGCTATTTCACTAGATCATGATTTAGGTATAAATGAGGATTTAACAGAAAACACTGGATTTGATTGTGCTAATTTTTTGATTGATTTGTGTTTATTTTCTGGTAAAAAATTGCCACAAATATATACACACTCTGATAATATTGGTGGATCTGATAATATAATAAATTTAATTAATAGATGGTTATTGTTTAATGATTTACCACAAACTTGTTGTAGAGTTAGCATACCATATACAATAGAAGAATAAAAATAAAAGAAAAACGAAATGAGAAAAAATTGTAACACTTGTAAACACCGTGATGAAATTGGAAATTCACATCGTATTTCTTGTTCTTTTTATTTAAAGAATAAGAATAAGATTTCTGAGTCTCCTTTACATGCTATTAGTATTCCAGAGTATGCTAAAGAAAGTGGCTGGTTTAATTTCCCTTATGATTTTGATCCTCTTTGGATCATATCATCAGATTGTAATGGACATAGCTATAAAGTTGAGGATGATATTTTGATTGGATTTGTTTAAAAAAACACTCTTAGGAGTGTTTTTTAGTTAAATGTAAATCCTGTTAGATTAGTTATCACCGAAACATCAACTTGATATGATTTTAAATATTTTCCTTTTTCTGGTACTGCAACATCATTAAAAATATATGCTAAATACTGATTAGTTTTTTTAATGTACAATACCTTCCAACATTTTTCTGGTACAGAAACCTTTCCAATTTTTTTAACTACACCAATACTACCAGCCCAAACATGCACACTATCTTGTGCAATTGCAATTTTCTGTGAAACAATTTCAAGTGATTTCCAAATACCACCATTAAAGTCATGTGGTTGTGGAGCCATATTAGAAAAATAAAAACATTCATCTTGAACAGACTGACCTTGACAACGATTATCTTCATCAGGACACATATGACCTTTATCGTATCCACTATTTAAATAATCTTTACTTAAACTAGTTTCTTTTGGGTATAATGGATCAGATTTAAAATCATTTTTTCTGACTATTGATTTACATTTAAGTTTGGCAGTTGTTTCCCACCATTCTACATATAATGGATAATATAATGTAGTACTAAATAATGATATATAATTTGTATGCTTAATTAAAATTTTGTCTTGTGCTAAAGACGATAAAGATATAAATAAGAATATAATTAGTAGATATTTTATCATCGTGATAAATTATATTTTTGTTTTTTTGTTTTAAAATCCCATTTTCTTAAATATAATTTGAAATCTTTATTTATTTCATTCTCATTTTCTCTAAAAGATAATTTATTTTGTGCTAATGAACTTTCAGTCATTAAATATTTTTCAAATTTATTTAATGTTTGTAATCTATCATTATTTCTAGAAATAGATAAATTATATGATATAATTTCATAATAATTTCTTCCATTAATATCCTTAATATCTAAATCTGCACCTTTTTCTAAAAATTTTTCTAAATAAAATATCATATTATCTAATGAATCATTTCTATCTAAATATTCCATTGCTACTGTTTCGTTTCTTTTATTTGTGAGATTAATATTAATACTCGGAACAGATATTATTTTATTAAATATTTTTTTAGTTGATGCCATCATTAATGCTGTACGGCCATAATTATCTTGTAAATTAACATTTGCGTTATTAACAACTAATGTATTCACAACTAGTAAAAAGTCATTCAAACTTGCCATCATTAATGCTGTTTTTCCATCATTATCTTTCATATTGATATCAACACCATTTTTTATAGATTTAGTTAATGTATTATTATTACCTCTTGCTGCGGCTTGAATAAATTCTGGTCTTACATCTCTTTTTTCTGTAATAAATTCAACATATTTTTTCATAGTGTTATATATAAATTGATAAAATAAAAAATCCTGACTTTATCAGGATTTTTATTGTTAATCTATTATTTTATCTATAAATAATTTTTGAGGAAATTGAATATGTGGTGCTGAACTAGCTTCTGTTATTACCCATAATATCTTATCTTTATATTTTGGAATTCCATATCTTTGTGGATTTGGTGCTTCACCACCAGCATCAGTGAAATAAACTACAAATGAAGGAACTACTCCATTTTTTAACATATTCTTTTCAATCCACACAAATGGTGGTATAAAACTTGTTCCTCCATTTCCTTTTGGTTTAATTTTTCTTAAAAATTTTTCTTCAAAATCTTCTTTGCTAAGTCGTTCACCAGACCTAGATGTAGTATCGAGTTCTTCTACTTTTTGAACCACGTCATCACACCAAATCATTGTGGTCTTTTTAACCTTCTTACTTGATAAAATACCATAAAATTCATTTGCGAATTTTGTTAGTGTTTCTTTTGTTATAGAACCTGATGTATCAATAATCAAAACAATATTTCTAAATCCTTCTGATTTAGGATATTTTATACCTGGAATATATAAACCGCCAGAAATAAATCTTTTATTAAAATATTGATAATTTGGATCAGATGCAAAACATTGATTCATGAATTTTCTTAATACATTTTTCCAATTAACTTTTGGCTTACCTATTTTATTAAAAAAGCTTCTATCTAATGAAGGCGATCCTGTACCAGCATTTTTTGATTTAGCATTAGTAAGAATATCAGTCCATTCCTTTGCTATTTCTTCTGCTGTTTTTTTACCACCAAGTTCATCACTACCTTCATATCCTTCAACTGCTTCACCATCGCCATCTAATGAACCTGGCTTTCTAATATCACCTGCACCAGGTACAGAATCATCATACTCGTCGTCGTCGTCATCATCTGAATCATCTGAATCATCTGAATCATCATTACCACCATCTGAATCATCGTCATCATTATCACCTTCAGTTTCAAATTCATCATTAGTGCGTTTGGACTGACAAGCACCGCCTTTACAACCACCACCAGCCTTTTGAATTGGAATAAAATCTTCACGATTAAAAATTTGAGGATCGCCTACTGTTGGTAAATTACATACTGGGCCTTGTCCTGCCATTTCAAAAAATTTATTGAATTTTAAATAAATTATATTTTCTACAACTTTTTGATACTCTTCTTTAATTTCATCAATAATATATTTACCATCTATTATTTCCTTAACAACACCTTTTTTACCATTTTTAAGCCTAACTTTCATACCAGGATAAATCTCTATTGGTTGTGGGGGTGGTTTTGGTGGTCTTTTTGTATTATTTGGTTTTTTTGGTTTTTCTTTTTCTAAAATATTATAAATTTGTTCTGCACTCATTATTGAACCATCAACTTTAAATTTTTTATCTAACAAAATTCTTGGTGGAGTATCAAAAATAGAGCCTCCTTCTTCAGATTTCATTTCTTCAATTTGTAAATTAATAGCATAATCAGCAGCACGATTCCATAATTTAGGGTGTCTATCTCCCATTCTCAAAAAATGAAAATTTGCGTTATGCATAACTTCGTGAATTAATACAAAACAAATTTGTTCTTCTGTTAATTGATGAACAAAAAAAGGATTATAGGCTATACATTGACCATCAGTTGCCATTGTTTTTATTTTTGCTCTTGGATGTGCTTCCATAATTTTCAATTGCATAAATAAATCAGCAAAAAACCCATAATATCCCATAATTTGAGTTATACATCTTCTAACTTTATTAGACGCTGCTAGATTTGTTTTGCTTTTTTCTTGTTCTACAATTTCGTTTATTTTTAAACTTTTAAAAATTTCAAATTTTGTTAACATATTTTTGTTTATTTTTTATTTATCTGAATCTTCACCTATTTCAAGTTCTAATTGATCATACCATTTCATTAGAAAATCATCATAAATTGTAGCATATGGTTCCTCATCTTTAATATATGGATGTGCAACTTTAACAAATACTGCTAATCCTGTTCTTGATTCAATACTTGGTAAATTTAAAGAAAAATCTAATATATTTTGTAATTCTTTAGGTGTTAATTTTTCATCTTTTTTCCAAAATGCAATTGATGCAGATGCAGCTCTAGCTTGGTCTAATTTTTTAGGTGGTTGTTTTGCTTTAGCTCCATGTTCATATACATCTCTTACGTCATCTTCATTATAAAATTCTTTTAATTTTAAATATGATATAAAATCTAATGCGGCATCTTTTCCAACTTGGTCTGTATAAATTTCTTCTACTTTCTTTAATGGTATTTTATTTGACCAATTCTCACCTCTAGCAAAATATTCTATTTGAGAAGCTTCATCCCACGATCTTGCTGAAGGCCAAGCCTTTCTCTTTGATTCTGGATTATATCTATGATAGTATTGTTTATGAAATTGCAAGAATGCAATAAGGTCAGGATTTATTTCAGGCTGTGTTGCTGCATATTCTACCCAATCACCAACTTTTGGTGCATAGTTAACATGTGCAAATCTATTCCATAAAATTGGATCATCTGTCAAATCTTGACCAGGTAAATTCAAGTCAGTTGGTCTATTACCAGCAGCAATAACTATCCATCGTGGTGGTAATCTATATGAACCATGTTTTCCACTTAATGCTAATGATAAAGATGCGGCTAATACCATTTCAGGTGCTCTATTCATTTCATCAAAAAACATAATTCCACCTTTACCATTTCCATCACTTGTTGGAAAAATTGAAGGTAATTTAGATACCGTTCTTCTATCTTTAGAATCATTACTACCTAAAATATTTTCTACTTTTGGAACGCCTCTAAAGTCAGTTGGTTCAATTTGTGATAAATGCCATTCTTGAACAAATAGATCTAATTTTCTTGCTACTTGATGTAATATTTCAGTTTTCCCAATACCAGGGGCACCCCAAATAAAAAGTGCATGAGTCTTTTTTCTAGCATATTTTGATCTTATATTATAATCATCTTTTTGATGCCTACTTGCTCTAAGAGCATTCATCTTATAAACTCTTTCAACTCTTTTTATTAATTCTTGAACATTTACATTTCTAACTTGTTCTGTTGGTACAACACCATCAGCACCAGCTTGCAATGGAAAATTTAAAGATACATAATTATCAGATTCATGTAATGATTCTTCCTCTTCAAAATCTAAATCATCCTCTAACTCTTCTAAATCTTTTTTATTTTTTAAATCATCAGATTTTACATTTTTTTCATCAGAGTCTTTTGAATTTTTTACTTCAATATCCTCTTCATCTTCTTTATGTAAGAATTTCTTTTTTAATTGATCTGAAAGGCTTGGATTTTCTTTTACTTTTACATTATCAACAAATTTAGAATTAATTTCAGCTTCAATATCTTTGTCTGTTGGTATATCACTATTTTTTAAACCTGAAAGATATGAAGGTGAACAAATAAGTTCTACCTTTGGTCCTTTTTTGCCTTTTAAAGCACCTTTATCTTGAAGATATAAACCATAATAAATCCAAGAATTTTTACCATAACGTCTTTTAAAATAATCAATTACAGCCCCCCACATATTTGACAAAAAATTTTCATTTAGTCTATATTCTTCAGAAAAATTTTCATAATTTTTTACTATTTTCATTTTTTACTTTATTTTTTTTATAGATTATCTTCTTCGTCTTCTTCTATATTTTTACCTTTTTTAGGTTTTTTTTCTTTTGTTGCGTCTTTATCTTTTTTATCATATAATCTACCTCTACCAGGTTTATTATTTTCAATATCTTCTTCTTCTTCTTCTTCATTTTCAATTTTGTCGACTGGTAATTTTTTACTTAATTTTCTTTTAGCTTCTTTTTCTTTTCTTCTTTTTTCATCTTGCTCTTTAACAAAATCAATAAATTTTTTAGCTGCATTATATCCAACTAAATCTTCATAAATTTCCATCATTTCAGTATAAGGTATCCAATTTTTCCAATTTTCACCTCTTTCAAAATATTCTTCTTCAGATGCCATTTCCCATGTTCTTGGCGAAGGCCAGTTTGGAGCTCCAGCAGAATCAGGTGATAATTGGTGATAATAAGTGCCATATTTTTCAAAAAATTCAAATAAATCAGGATTGAAATGCTCTTGATTTTTTGCATATCTAATCCAATCTTCAATTTTAGGTACATAATTAATGTGACCAAAACGATTCCATAAAATTGGATCATCTACTAATCTACCTTGAATATCTTCTGGTCTATTACCAGCAGCAATAACTATCCATCTTGGTGGCAAAGAGTATTCACCGTGTTTTCCACTTAATGCTAATGATAAAGATGCAGAAAGTACCATTTCAGGCGCTCTATTTAATTCATCAAAAAACATTATTCCACCTTTACCATTTTCACCATCACTTGTTGGAAAAAGTGACGGTAGCCTAGAATATGTTCTTTCATCCTCTGTACCTTTACCACCTGGCATCATATCAATCTCAGGAACACCTCTAAAGTCAGTTGGTTCTATGGTAGCTAAATGCCATTCTAATACAGCAACATCTAATTTATCAGCTACTTGATGTAATATTTCAGTTTTACCAATACCTGGTGCACCCCAAATGAAAACAGCATGATTTCTTTTTCTAACAAATTTTGATTTAGGATCATAGTTATCTTTTCCGTGTCGGCTTGCCCTAAGAGCATTAATATTATATATAAGTTCTATTTTTTCTATTAAACCATCAACATCAACATCTCTCATGTTAGGATCAGGACTTTCTAATCTTATCCAAGGTTCATCATCATGATGTATAGATGCTTCATTTAAACTTTCTTCTACAAGTTTTTTATCTTCTTCATTATCATCTTTCATCACTATTCTTTGAATGTTTGATTTAATTTCATCATCAGATGGTAAATCTTTTACTGATAAGTATCCAGGTGGACAAATAAGATCAAATTCCTCTGGTAACTGATTGTGTTTTAAAAGATATAATGCGTAATATATCCAAGCATGTTTACCAAAATGTCTTCTAAAATATGCACTAATTGCTCCCCATGCTTTTTTGAATAAATTTTCATTTAATCTATATTCTTCAGAAAATTTTTCATAGGTTTTTACTATTTTCATAATTAAAATTGTTTTTTTTATATATTAATATTTTAACGTATTTTTTCTATATATTAATTTTTTTATATCAATTTATTTTACTATATTTGAACAATAATTAAACTAAAATAATATGAAAAAAATATATCTATTTCTATGTATAATATTTTTAGCATCTTGCTCTGGTGTTGAAACTTCAGTATTTAGCAATAACGCAACAGAACATAAATCCTATTATTGTAATAGACCATTTGTAGTTCATAAAATTGAACGTTTTGATGAATATAATTCTAGATATACAACTAATAATGTAAATAATTTCTTTTCAGAAAGTTTATCTGGTAATCCATCATTTATAGCCAAAAACGGATTATTTATTATTGGTGATACAGTTATAGTAAATAAAAAATAATTAAACTAAAATAATATGAAAACGAACAAAAAAAGTAATCTTATCAAAGATTTACGGGATAAAGCGAATAAGAGAAATAAAATTGATTGTGAATCAATTATTGAAGAATTGAAAAATGCTTCTAAAGAAGGTGAATATTCTAAAACAATTAAGATGAAAGTTAACCAAGCATTTTACTTGAAAACACTAGGAGTTAATGTTTCTACATCAAGTAACGCAGGTTTATATGAAATTTCTTGGAAAGATAAAAATATTGTATCATAAAAAAGCCTGATTTAAAATCAGGCTTTTTTGTTATGAATAGAAAACTCAAAAGGCCACAGATGGAATTTACGGGCATGACTTAAAAGTTTCTATATCACCATCAATCTTAAGTTCTCTTAATTTTTGTTCTACTGAATCTTTAAATTGTTTACCAGTTTCATCGTCACCTATTTCAGACCAACTTCTGCCTATCCAAGCATTAGATTCTTCATCTAAATTTAATTCTAAACCAGTCTTATTATTAATCATCGTTTCTAATTCATACCATTCTCCATTTTTTTCAAAATCCTTAGCTTCTTTAGATGTTATAATATTATTCTGAATAGACATTTTAATTAAGTCTTCAAATTCCAAATAAGTACCATAAATACAAAAGCTACTTGAACTTGAATTACTCACAAAACCATTTCTTATTTTCATATCTTTAAATTTTATTTATATAAAGTATATAAAAATATTTATAAAAAGTTTTATGATATAACAAAAAAACCATCCTTTTCAGATGGTTTTTTTATTAATATTATTTCATTAAATTAAATCATACTTTCTATAATTTCTTTTAATTTATGCTCTGGTAATACTCCAGATGTAATTTTTGGCTCTTCATTTATTTTACAAAATAATATAGTAGGAACACTTCTAATATTAAACGAAGATGTGATTTCAGATTCTTCATCAACATCTACTTTATAAATATTTATTTTACCAGAATATTCTATAGATAATTTTTCTAAAATTGGAGTTAATGTTTTACAAGGTTTACACCATCCATCAGCCGAAAAATCTACGATTGATGGTAATTCTCCTTGATAATTCCAATCTGTTTCTGTATCACTAATTTTTTCTTTAAATGTTTCCAAAGTTAAATGTTCTAACATAATATAAATTATTTTTTAAATTATAATAGAACTTATTAAAAAAGTTTAATTATTTTCTGTATTATTTTCTTCTAAAATTTTTCGACCTATTTTTCGTACTTCTTCAGCAAATTCACCTTTGATCAATCGTCTTGAAATAGGTGTATCAAATACACCCATTAAATTTTGAATACATTCAAAAAGTTCTTCTTTTGATTGTTTAATCTTCATCTTCTCCATATTCATTTTCGTCTTCATAATCTTCGTTATCTTCATCTGAAATAAAAACAACTCGTATCGCAGAAACTTTATTTTCATTATCTGGTACTAAACAAGTATAACTACCATCACCAAAACCTGAACTTGATACAACACCAAAATCAATAACACCACCAGAATCATTACTATCTAAAGTCAAATTGCAGCATTTACCGTAAAATGAATCATCATCACCATATTCTCCTGTATCTTCACCATTTGGATATTTAGAATCATCAAAAATTCCACATTGACCAGAATCAACACCTACATCAATAGTAGTATCTTTCCATTCTGTTGTTAGATATTTTTGCTCTGCTTGATTTTCTGAAACATCACCAAATATTGCAAAAATTTCTGACACTCTTTTACCCAAAGAACCTTCATCACTATAATCTAGGAAAGCTGACCACTTTCCGACTTCGCAATTTTTTACTATTCCACAACACCATACTTTCTTGTCGTAGCATGGATCACTAATTCTTAAAACGTTTGATGACGTTAAAAATGTACCTATTTTTTTCATTTAATTTTTATTTATTTAGTAATTGGATTTGTATTTAATTTAGGTTTAATACCATCATTTTCAATATAAAATCTATTTGGTATATCATAATAACCTTCGTCCCATATTATAATATAAAATTTACCAAGATCATTATCAAAATAAACTTGATTATTATGATCTGGTTTTAAATCTTTTAATGTTTTTGACATATTTTTAATTTTTAATTTTTAATATATAGATTTATGTGGCAATATAATAATGTAAAATTCATATATGCAAACCAAGTAGATTCTATATTTGGTCAAACTGCAACTATCCCTTATATTTTAACTTACACTAAAAGTAAATATGCTTTAATGGAAGCGTTAAGACAAAAAGTTGAAGAATCATTTCTTGGTGTTTATACTGATATTGATCCAAGAACAGTTAAATACGACCCACCATTTAAAGTGTAAATATACAAAATTTTTTGATAATAAAAAAATAATATATAAATATTATAAAAAAAATTTTTATCATGATCACTAAATTTAATAATTTCAAACTTATTACAGAAAATCCAGACACAGTACATTTAAATGATTTAGATGATATAACTTATCATTGTACAGACCCAGATGCTGTTCCTTTTTATATTGAGCCTAATAATGATCATACACAAGTTAAAGAAATATTTGTTGGAGATAATGGTATATAT
>TBL_comb47_HYPODRAFT_10007056_pt1 | contig 11937 bp, 8 predicted proteins | sample TroBogypolimnion_40_FD_10682 | JGI IMG/M metagenome (IMG submission 10682) | reverse complement strand
AGGCACCATACGTAAAGCCTTTCTTAACAAAGTCATTGTTGTAATAATATTCGGCAGCTTCTTTGGCCACACTCATCAATTCATCATCATTAAACCATTGAGAAGCCAGAGCTAATCCTCCGATTGCTGTAGCGCCACTAGTTGTATTATATACAGCAATTTCACCCGTTTCGTGGTTCACATAATTCCCCCACTGTCCGTATTTCTTCCATGTGTTGACAAATGCATGTGCAAGCTGTTTAACAGACTTTTCCCACTCAGGTTTAATAGCAGAAGCATTGCCCTGAGCTTTAAGAACCATAAATTGTTTCAGCATCCAAAACAAAGCATCAGCATTTTGCCTTGTAAGTACAATTGGCTGGTTTGGAAACCAATCTCTGCCACTTTCTTTACCATCAGGATTCATTGCGGCAAGAAAATATCCTGCCTTGCCAACCACAGCAGGCAGCGCAAAGTCAAAGGTACTGATAACTTTGTCGCGGTGCAGTTTATCATTAAGCACAAGCATCGGGAACGTATTCATCAAACCACCTATCCATCCAATACATACCTTATCTGAATTCTCGGGACAGTAGTACTTATATGGGGGCTTTTCGATCCATCGTTTATCAATCTGAGTAGTCATTATTTTCTTAACCTCACTTAAAGGCACCAGATTACGAGGGTGATTTGCACCGGTAACAGCTTTACGAACGCTCATAAACTTATCAAGCAAACCGGGAATATCAGGACTTTTAAAGGAATAAATACGAAGGTGTAAAGTTATCTCATCACCTGCTTTCCAATCAATACCCCTATCAGGACTTGCCCCAAAACCAATAAACTCAGGCTTACGTTCACGAACCCCGGGGGCACTCACCACTAAGGAAGCATGTGTACGATCAGTGCTTTCCTCTACCATAAAACCGTTATCCAGAACACTATCACCTTTGTGAATGCCCTGTTCAGTAAGCACAATGAAAGCTTGTTTAGCCGACTTATCGAACATACAAATAGCAGGAGTTGCAGCATTGCAGGAGCTTACTTCTATTTTTGAAGTAACATCTGGTAAAGGCGATAATTGAGGCAGTTGTGTAGTTATTTGTGGTATATCTTTGTTATAGAAATCTTCTTTATCGAAACCGGTACAATAACCTCTGTTTTCTATCTTATTGCGATTGCCATTGTAAACAGAAGCAGGAATCATCACATAATTAGCAGTACTCCATTGATTAAAATCGAAAGCTATTGCAACTCCAGCAGAGGTAGCCTTGCCTTCAATAAGTTTAAAACATAAAGTAATATCAATAGCTTTCCCATCTTTATCAGACACATCTGTAGTTTTAATAGCATACGTCCATTTGCTTGTGTTATTATCGGCTTTGCCTGATTTAAAAGGTAAAGTGGCAATGAGTTTTGATCCATCATACCAACAAATCATAGGACGAAAACTGCCTTTAAGACTTTTCAAAACCATATTAACAGGGGCAGTAACAGCATCATTGTTAACTTCTTTATTATTAATAACAGGCAACCATGTTCCGGTAGATGTATTATTGTCAATTTGAGCATGAACAGGGTTTACAAATATCAATAAACATACATATATATATACCGTTACAACAGTTGTATTAATAAATTTCTGGACGAATGATTGCATATCGTTTTTTGTTGTAAAATTACTTATTTATTCAATACAAAGTATAATCGTATAATAATTATTATTTTCAGAAAATGTATCATCAAATAAACTACTTCGAAGTTTCTTTTTAATAGGTATCACACAAGCAAAATAGATATTTTTAAAATATAAACTATCTCTATCAAAAAGTATTCTTACGGATATTTAGGGGAAGATATTTTGTGTTTTAATGCTTTTGCTTGTTATAATCCTACTTCAAACTTCTTTAAAAGCGACTTTAAAAACACATTAACTCATTGTTTGTCTAGCCTTAAGATGAGTGTTGCAGCCATTAAAAGTAAGCTAATTGCCATCTCTATCATCGATGTTGTGATATCACAACGTGGCTTTGTGATATCACAACATGACCTTGTGATATCACAACATGACCTTGTGATATCACAACTTGGCTTTGTGATATCACAACATGGCTTTGTAAGACCCCGTTTCGGAAAAAGCATTAAAATAGATCATGAATAAATCTATCAATTGAAATAAATATATTCATAAAAGAGCATTCAAATATTAAAAACTTAAATAAAAAAAAGTACAATGAAAAAATTAGTAAAAGAATTAATCCTTGTTTCAGGATTAGCTAGATTAAATTTAGGCGATTTCGTAAAAAGAGTTTTAGCGTTGGCAAAAGCCGCCACCGATAACCCTTTGATTGCCCCTGATCTGGATCCTACTCCGGCAGAAGTTAAAACAAAAGCCGATGCTATTACCACAGCCGAAGGAGAAAAAACTGCTATGAAATTAGCATTGATAGCTAAAACAAAGTTTATTAACACACTTAAAGGGGATATGACCAATATAATAAATAATAGTTGGGCACCTCAGGCACAGTTAGCTGTTAATGGCGATGCAGACAAGGCTACTAAATTAGGATGGCACATAAAAGGTGTAGTTACCGGAAAAGCAGAGGTAGTAGTAGGCATGGCTGCTGATAGTCATCCAATTATTACCAAAATAGACAATTCAACTCATTTAGAACAAACAGTTTGTATTATGAACAGTGCATCAGGATTAGTAGGAGTTCCTAAAGATGCTTCTCGTTTAGATGTTTACCAATTAAAAGGGGGAATTATAGCTCCTAATGATATTAAAAAAATGGTTAATGTTGGTAGTGCTAGCAGAGGTAAGTTTAGTTGTAATTTTGATATAGCTGATTTAGATAAACCTGTATATTATATAGCTGTATATATTGATCTAAAAACTAAACAGCCTTTGGAAATGAGCCCTGTGATGAGTGCTATAGTAAGTTAATGATTTTGCGATTTTGCGAATTGGTGATATGGTGATTTTGTGATTTAGGCTGGCGTCATTGCGACGAGGCACGAGGAAGCAATCTGACACATTATTTTTAAAAGCTTCAACTTAGGTTGGAGCTTTTTTTTTGCCTTTATTTATTTTTGATGAAAGTGATTTGCTATCAAAAAATGATTAGCTTTGCATAAAATTTTATGTGTTTAAGATATAAAGAATAACAAACAAGACAATGTTGATAAATAATATTCTAGTTAATATTTTGTTTTATAAAAATAACTATATTTGGTTGCTTATTATGAACGTTAAATATTAGCTTAATTTTATATTTTTTTACACTATAATTTAGATCAATAATTATGACAAACACTTATAAAGCAATAGATTTCTTCTGTGGTGGAGGTGGTATGACTTACGGACTTCGTCAAGCAGGAATTAATGTTATTGCTGGTGTAGACTTTGATAAAGATGCAAAAGATACTTATGAAGTGAATAATCCAGGATCTAAATTTATATTATCCGATATAAAAAATTTGAGAAGTAATTTTTTTGAAAGAAATTATGGTGTTAAAAAAGACGATGACCAATTAATACTCGTCGGTTGTAGTCCATGTCAGTTTTATAGTATTATTAATACTACTCGAGAAAAGTCGAAAAAATCAAAAGATTTACTTACTAATTTTTCTAGATTTGTTGATTATTACAACCCTGGGTATGTTGTTGTAGAAAATGTGCCTGGAATTAAAACAAATAAAAAAAGCATTTTGCCTAAATTCATGGAGTTTTTAAAAAGTAAAAATTACACAGTCTGTGAAAAAGTAGTAGATTTAAGTTATTATGGTGTCCCACAAACCAGAAAAAGATTTTCACTCATTGCTTCAAGAGTTGATAATAATATTAAATTACCAGAACCGGAATTAAAACAGTCTTTACTAAAAGATTTTATTGGAATTGTTAATGGTTTTAGTAAAATTAGTGCAGGAAAAAAAGATGATACCTCTTTTAAACATACTTCAGCAGGATTAAATCCAATTTGTCTTGAGAGATTAAAAGTAACACTTCATGATGGAGGTAATAGGTTTGCATGGAAAGATAATCCTCGGCTTCAACTTAAATGTTTTATTGGAAAAGACAATTGTTTTAAAGATACTTACGGAAGAATGTATTGGAATAAACCAGCTTCTACAATTACAACAAAATTTTTTAGTATTTCTAATGGAAGATTTGCACATCCAGATGAAGATAGAGCTATTTCATTAAGAGAAGGTGCAACGCTACAAACATTTCCTAAAGACTATATTTTTAAAACATATAGCAATTCGGCAACTGCAAAATTGATTGGGAATGCAGTACCACCAGAGTATGCAAAAAGAGTAGGACTTTCTATAATTAATAATTTATTAGATGGCACAATTTAAAACACGAGCAAGAGCTTTAGATTTACTTGGTAGACAACAAATAGCTGGAATACCGACTGCTATAAATGAGCTTATTAAGAATGCTCATGATGCTTATGCTGATAAATTCGATATTGACTTTTTTAGAAAGGATAATCTGCTTTTTTTAAGGGATGATGGGCTTGGTATGACAAAAGATGAATTTGAATCTCGTTGGTTGACAATAGGGACAGAGAGTAAGTTTACAAATAACAAGTCATTATTACCCCCAATTGACAATACAAAACCAATTAGACCAATTATGGGAGAAAAAGGAATAGGACGTCTTGCAATTGCATCAATTGGGAAACAAGTTTTGATTATTACAAAAGCCAAAAATAGAGATAAAAATTACAATATTGTTGTTGCTTTTATAAATTGGGAGTTATTTGAATTACCTGGAATCAATTTGGAAGACATTACAATACCTATTAAAGAATTTGATAATCTACCTAATATAAATGATATTAATAATTTAAAAGATGAAGTAAAATTTTCAATAGAATTACTTTTTAATAATGATGTTATTTCAATTGAAGATTATTATAGAATAAAAAATTCCATAGAAAGCTTTAATATTGATCCGCAAAAAATAAATTTTAAATTAATTGGGAACTCTGACTTTTCTGAAAATAATGGGGGGACTTTTTTTTATATTTCACCTGTTAATGAAAATTTAATATCAGATATTGATGGTGAGAAAGATTCTAAGGAAGCTACTAAAATAGAGAAAATGTTGATGGGTTTTCATAATACTATGACCCCAAATCATCAAAAACCTGTTTTAGATATTTCATTTAGAGATTTTCGTGGTTCAGATGATATTTATTATAACATAATAGATGAAGAACAATTTTTTACTTCAAATGAATTTGAATTAGCAGATCATCATTTCCAAGGAAATTTTGATGAATTCGGTCAATTTAGTGGTATGATAAAGATATATGGAGAAAAAATATACGATCACAAAGTAAATTGGAGAGATAATAATTTCAGAGAAACCAATTGTGGTCCGTTCAATATAAATTTGGCATATTTACAAGGCGACCCAAAAAGTTCACGAGTTGATGCAGAAAATTATGCAATTATTAAAGCTAAAGGTGATAAATTTGGAGGTCTATATATTTACAAAGATAATATCAGAGTTTTACCTTATGGTAATTCAGATTATGATTTTGTAGATATTGAAAAAAATAGGACTAAAAGAATGTCAACTTATTTTTTCTCATATAGAAGAATGTTTGGAGTAATTGAAATATCAAGTTCAAAGAATAAAAATTTAATTGAAAAGGCTGGTAGGGAAGGCTTCATTGAAAATAAAGCATATAGACAATTACAAGCTATTCTTAAAAACTTTTTTGTACAATTAGCTGCTGATTTTTTTGATGATAAAGGTAGAACACCACAATCAGAATTTTTTCTTAAAAAGAAAGATGAAATAAATACTTTCTTTTTAGCATTGGAAAGAAGAGATAAGCTTGCTAAAGGTAGGAAAGAAAAGTTTCTTAAAGAATTAGATGTTTTTTATAAAAATCTTTCATCTGATAAATTTAGAAATGACATTAATGACATCCTTGAGGAAACAAAGAGAAATTTTAATTCAGTTATTTATTTTAAGGATATAGATGAAGCTAGTCAGAAAATTATTGATTATGAATTTGAGGCTAGGCAAAAAATAAATGACTATAAACGAAGCATAACTATTTCTAGTCCCAAGGGATTTACAATTTCAAAAGCAAGTAGAATAGATTATGACACATATCTTAGTGAATTTTATCTTTTAGAAGAAAGTCTATTTTATAATTCATTATTAAACATTGATTTGATTGTTGATAAATGTACTAAAGCGTTAAAGATTGAAATTAGTAAAAGAAAAAGACTTGAACAATCAGTAGAATTAATATCAATTGAAGCCACCAAAATAAATAGAAAAAAGAAAAATGAAACAAATGTAGTCGTAAATAATATTTCAAAAAAAATAAAAGAACTTACCTCTGAATTAATGCTGGATTTAGATAATCAAATTCGAGCAGTTAAAGATCGGTTTAAAAATTTGGGAATAAACAATGTTGATGATTTTGATTTGGTGAAAGAAAGAAAGTCAATGGAAGATGAAATAGAAATGATGAGTAAAAGAAATACTTTCATTATGGATAGAATTATTAGACAATTTGAAAGCTTTTATTTAGAAAAAAGTATAGACGGACAAATAATTACAAATGATCAAATATCAGAAGCTATATCAGAAGAATTGGAAGAATTGAGAGACAGGTTACAAACTGATATTGAATTAAGTCAATTGGGTTTAGCTGTTGGCATTTTACATCATGAATTTAGCAGTACGATTCGTTCTATTAGAAGTAGCCTAAAAGATTTAAAAGCCTGGTCTGATGTTGACAATCATTTAAATGGTGTTTATAAGAATATTAAAGTTAATTTTGATCATTTAGATGGATATTTAAATTTATTTACACCATTAAATAGAAGATTAAATAGAATTAAAGAAGATATCCCATTATTAGAAATAAAAACTTTCTTAATTGATTTGTTCAAATTAAGATTAGAAAGACATAATATTCAATTTAAGCATACAAAAGGCTTTGCGAATGAAAAGATATATGGATTCCGGTCAACATTTTATCCCGTTTTTGTAAATGTAATTGATAATGCGATATATTGGTTAACACAAAGTGATAATGTTGATAAGATTATTAGATTACATGCTGATGAAGCAGGAATTTATATTTCTAATAACGGAATAGGTATATCACCAAATGATTATGAACGAATGTTTGAAATGGGTTTCTCAAGAAAACCACATGGGAGGGGTATGGGCTTAAGTATAAGTAAAGATGTTCTAAAAACAGAAAATTATAATATTTCTATTACAACCCCTAGAGAAGGAAGTACAGTAACCTTTAAAATTGAAAAAATTAAATATTAAAAATTATGAGTACTCTATTTTTTGAGAAATCGAAAGAAATTGCAAACAGCTTTCTTCAAAGTATTGTTTGTCTTGATGATAAGGCTTTTAACAATATTGCAGTAAACGATAATACTCAAGATAATGGTAAACATACATTTGAAGCATCAGAAGTTTCAATAGCATTTGCTAATGAAAAAAAGATTTGTGCTGTATACAAACCATCAAATGATGAAGATATTAATAACTTTATTGATATTTCTAAGAAAGCTGATGTTGTTATCATTGACTGGTTAATAACTATTAATAGTGATGAAGTAAAAGAAGATAGTTTAAATAGTGATGCTGAGCTTGATGAACCAAGAGGGCAATATACTAAAAGAATTATAAATGAATTGATAAATGATCCAATATATGGTACTGATAGTTTAAAGCTAATTTTAATTTATACTGGAGAAGATATTTTGGAGGAAATAACAAAAGAAATATTTGACTCAATCTCAAATTGTCTTTTCAAATTATCTCAAAAAGAATGTAAAGTTCAATCAAATAATATAAAAATATTGATTCGATCGAAATCGAATGTTATAGATGGTGAAGTAGAAACTAAGTTTAAATATCGTTCTCATTTAAAAGATAAGGTATTAAAATATAACGAACTACCATTGTTTATTCTGAATGAATATACTGAAATGACAACAGGTCTTTTATCTAATTTTGCATTATTATCATTAACAATTATACGTAAAAATTCTCATAAAATTCTTAGTCTATTCTCTAAAGAATTAGATGCTGCATATTTAGGTCATAGATCGTTATTACCATATTCAAATGATGCTGAAGACCTTTTAGTTGATTTAATAAAAGATACGATAGGGGATTTATTGAGCTATAATAAGATTGGTGACAATATATCTAAAGATTTAATCAAAAACTGGTTTGAAGCATATATTAAAGACGAGCAATTATCTGTTTTGACAAAAAAATCAACAAAGCATAATCCAGAAATCTTCTTTAACAGAAACAAATCATTATTAATAGAATTACTTGAGTCAGATGAAACAAATGTTGAAAAAAGATTTAAAACTATTTTTAATGAATTGATTAAAGATACAGCTAAAAAGAACGATTTTGTTGAATCATTATTAAACAATAGTACTTATTTGTTTTTAAATAAAGACCAACATTCGAATAATGAAATGATTAATAAAGGTCTTGCGAAATTGACCCAACATAAGAGTTTATTTATTCCAAAGCCTATTTCACCTAGATTAACACTTGGAACGATTGTACAAAGCAAAACAAATCAAGATAATTACTTTATCTGTATTCAGCAAAAATGTGATTGCTTAAGAATAAAAAGAGGTGTTGTTAGAAAGTTTTTATTTTTACCACTAACAATAACAAAGAATAAAAGTTTTGATATTATTACACCTGATGATAAGAAGTTAGTACTTGAAAAAAAGACTTTTTACATAAGAACTATTAAGTTTATATGCAACTCTGATGAAGGAGTTATTCTTGGTGAGAAGAACGATGAACAAAAATATATATTTAAACAAATTTATAGTGATGAACAGTTTGAATGGATTTTAGATTTAAAAGATCTGCACTCTCAAAGGATAGTTACAAATTACGCATCGAAACTTTCTAGAGTTGGACTGGATGAGTCAGAATTTTTAAGAAGATCAAGTAACGAAGATGAAGATTAGATAAAGTTGAAAATATAATTGAAATACAAAATATTTGAATTTTTTTTTTCTTTTTTCTTAATTACATATTACAGATTAATTTTTTTTAAAAAATTGTGGGTTAAATGTCTGATAATTTTACTAAAACTAAACGTACTGAAATCATGTCCAAGATTTCAGGGAAAGAAACCAAACCTGAAATTTTAGTTAGACAATTTCTTTTTTCAAAAGGGTTTCGTTTTAGAAAGAATGTTAAAGAACTACCTAGTAAACCTGACATTTTACTAGCAAAATACAAAACTATTTTATTTATTCATGGTTGTTTTTGGCATAGACATCAAGAATGTATTAGATCAAAACTGCCTACTAGTAATATTGAGTTTTGGAAAGAGAAAATAGGGAAGAATGTTGAGAGAGACAAAAAAAATATTCAAGAACTTAAAAATTTAGGTTGGAGAGTCATAGTAATATGGCAATGTGAAATTAAAAATATTCAACTCAGAACTATTCGCCTACAAAAACTATTAGAGGAGATTATGAATTAATATTATTATTATTTAAACAAAGAGAACATGGCAATAAATCTATGGACAAGAGATGAATTAATACTAGCATTTAATTTATATTTGAAATTGCCATTTGGCAAAATGCATAGTCGTACTCCTGAAATAATTCATTTAGCCAATATTATTGGAAGAACTCCAGATTCAGTTGCAATTCGTTTAACAAACTTTGCTCATGTGGATCCTTATCATCAACAAAGAGGAGTAAAGGGTATGTCAGGTGGGAAAAAACAAGTTGAACCAATCTGGAATGAGTTTATAGATGATAAAGAAAAGTTGATTTTTGAAAGTGAAAGAATCCTTGCTATTAAAGAGAATACTTCAATTGAAACAAAGTATGCGGATATACTTTCAGATACAAGGAATTTGATTGGAGAAACAAAAATAAGAGAAGTGAAAACAAGAGTAAATCAAAACTTCTTCAGACAAGTTGTTGTTGCAAATTACTCTGGTAAATGTGCAATAACAGGAATTGACATTCTAGATTTACTTGTTGCAAGTCACATTATACCATGGTCGAAAAATGAAGAAGAAAGAATGAATCCTGAAAATGGAATTTGCCTTTCAGCATTATATGATAGAGCGTTTGATAAAGGTTATATAGCAATAAATACAAACTTTGAGATTTTAATCTCATCAGAGTTAAAGAAAAAAGAAAAAGAAGAGTATTTCTCAAAATCCTTTTCTTATTTAAAAGGAGCGAAATTAATACTTCCTAAAAAATACCATCCTAAAAAAGAATTCATAGAATATCATCTTGATACAATCTTTAAGGGATAAAAAACATTCTTTAATAATTAAAAAATGACAATAGCAGAATTTCAAAAAAAATGTTTTAATGAATATATTAAATCAATTCCAGAATTACCTGACCCATATATCTATCCAGATGGGAATCCTATTAGACCTGTAATACCTACAAAAACGGAATTAAATTCAATTATGCTAATAGGTGCGTTTCCTTCTGCTAGATTTGAGAGAAGAAATAATTTACTTATTCCTATTGGTGACAATCTTTCACCATTTGGTCAGGAAGAATATTTTGATGGAAGTGAAGTTAGAAAACAGGCTTCAAGATTGAGTTTAGATGAAAATTACTTTAAACAATTAGGAATTAATGCAGATAAAATATGGATTACTGATATTGTAAAAGTATATTTGTTTCCAGAAAAACATATCAAAAACTGTATTAAGATAGCACCTGAAATTAAATTTAAAGATACCCATAAGTTATTTCCAAAAATTGCAAAAGCTAGTATGATATGGTTGGAAATGGAGATTGAAATCTGTAACCCAAAATTAATTATTACTTTAGGAGAAATTGCAGCAAGAACAATAACAGGAGATAAATTTACTACAACTGAAGAACTTTTAAATGGTAAGGTTAGAGAAGTAAATTTAGATAAATCATATAAAATTTCTCATTTAGCTCATCCAGAAATCATAAGATTGAATAAAAGGTGGAATACTGATACAAAACTGGCAATTGAAAATCTAGCTAATGAAATAAAACTACATCAGTATCAAATTTAACTGAGCGTGTCTTTAATTCAAATTCATGTAAATCCCTTCTTTTTGTTGTATTAATAACTCATTAGCTAAAAATTAAAAACAAAGCTCTAAAATAATTAATCGTAAATAAAATCTTAGCTTTCTTCAAAAGATGGATTTAATACATTACTTTTGTGGGAAATATTACTAAAGAAGTAATATTACAATATTGTGTTTTAATAAATACATACAAATAAGTGATTATATGGAAAATTTAGAGTTCAAAATTGTAGCAAACAGGCATCAGGCAAAATACAGGCAACGAAATATTAGTAGCGAATATAATGTTCAAGAAACTAAGCTCCTGTTTTCCGCACTCATTAAAAAAAAGCGTATAAATATTTGATATTTAATAGGAGTTTTTTAATTTTGGGTGTTGCAAATGGATATTTTATGTTTATAAGAAAATTACGGAATCGATCAGGAAGTATTTCTATTCAAATTATCACTAAAAGTAGTGGCAAATATAAAGTTGTAAAAACTATTGGAAATAGTTCTAATGAACAAGAAATAGAAAAATTATATTATTTGGCTAAACAAGAAATAGAAAGAATTACTAATCAGTCAAAATTGTTTGTCTCTGAAAGCGATTTCATCGTAGAACAAGTTTTTTCATCATTGAACAATGCAAGTATTCGAACTATTGACCCTGAACTTATTTTCGGTAAGATATATGATGTCATTGGATTTAGTGCAATAAAAGAAGAATTATTTAGACATTTGGTTATAGCACGCTTAGCGTTTCCATTGAGTAAATTAAAAACAATTGAATATTTATATCGATACCAAGGTATAACACTCGATATAGATTCTGTATATCGTTTTCTAGACAAACTTAGTTTTAATC
>TBL_comb47_HYPODRAFT_10007055_pt1 | contig 11938 bp, 9 predicted proteins | sample TroBogypolimnion_40_FD_10682 | JGI IMG/M metagenome (IMG submission 10682) | reverse complement strand
ATCGACAAGAGAAAGCCCCGGCTGGAACTGAATGGCATTGCGGGTCATATCCATCTCCTTGGTCACCCCGAAAGGCACCCAAGGCTCGGTCTAAAAGACCGACATATCCTGTCCAATCGCCTCAACCAACTGTCGAACGGCTGGTTGTACTCACCCCAAGCTTGAAAGTTGAGGCTGAGGATGGTTGGTAATCAGGTAGGGGTTAAATCCACCCACTCCCTGAGGTGCCCATGCCCCTGTCCACCCTTCTCTCCTCCTTCGCGTGGCTGCAACGGGCTCACGAACCCTCTGCGGCGGGCCTGATGGGTTTAGGCTGCGGATTCATCCTGCTCAGCCTCATCGTGGGCGTAGTCCTGCCGATCCTCTGCTTCTGGCGGATTCTCTCGAAGGCCGGTTACAGCTGCGCCTTGGCCCTGCTCTGCCTCGTCCCCGGCGTGGGCATGATCATCGTCCTGTGCATCCTGGCCTTCGGCACCTGGCCCAACGAGCGCCGCTGACCCTAAGCTACAGGTGGTGCGTCCCCGTGGGTCCGTCGTGGGTCCAGATCACTTCGTAGGGATGGACTTCCTGCTCGATGCCCTTGAGGGCGAAACCCGGTAGCTGCCTGAGGTGGGTGGTGCCCGTGAGCTCGGCGGTACGGGGGCCCACCACGATCTGGCCGGCCTTGGCCACCCCGCTCTCCAGGCGGGAGGCCAGGTTCACGGTGCTGCCCATGACGGTGTAGTCCATGCGCTTTTCACAGCCGATGTCGCCGGCGAAGGCTTCGCCGCTGTTGATGCCGATGCGCATGCGCAGCTCCGGGTACCCTTCGGGGCGCTCGGCATTGAGGATCTCCAGGGCCTCCTGCATGCCCACGGCGGCCTCCAGAGCATGGCTCGCGTGCTCAGCATCGGGATTGGGGGCGCCGAAGAAGGCCATGATGGCGTCGCCGATGTATTTATCCAGAGTGCCGCCCCGGCTGAAGATCTGGTCCGTGAGGGCCTCAAAGGTGCGGTTGAGGATGCCCGCCAGCACCAGGGGCTCCATGCCCTCGCTCATGCGCGTGAAGCCCGAGATGTCCGCAAAAAGGACACTGATCTCACAGCGCTGGGCCTGGAGGATGGGACCTTCCAGGTTCTGGCTGTTCTTGAGGATCTGATTGACCACCTGGGGGCTGTGGTAGCGCTCCAGGCGCTGGCGGAACCGGGCCTCGCGCTCACGCTGGATGCCCACGGCGGCGAAGTTGGCCATGGCGCTGAGCAGGTGCTCGTCCTCCCGCTTGAAGCCGCCCTTGTTGAGGCTGGTCTCCAGGTAGATGACGCCCAGGGACTGGTCCTCCACGATGAGGGGCGCGCAGAGGGCCGACGTGATCCCATGGATCTTGATGCTCTCCCCGGCGCTGAAGCGGGGATCCATGCGGGCATCCGTGGTGAGGATGGCCACCCGGTCCTTCATGGCGGTGCGGGCGATGGTGCGGCTGATGGGGTTCGTGTGCTGCCCCGGGGTCTCCTCCCAGAGCAGTTCCGGCACCAGCTCCCCGTTGGCATCCGCCAGGAGGATGAAGCCGCGCTGGCAAGGGATCTGGGCCGTCACCAGCCCCATGACCGAATCCAGCAGTTCCGTGAGGCCCGCGGCCCGGAGCAGGGTGCCCGCCATGCTCGCCAGGCGCTGGAAGAGCGTCACGGCCTCGCCGGCGGGATGCTGGCCGCTGGCCTGGGCCAGCATGGCCTCCAGGCTGGCGTGGGGCACCAGGATGGAGCCCGAGGCATCAAAGGCCCGGTCCTCGAGGGAGATCTTGGAGGCCACGGCCTTGGGGGCCAGATCCAGGTTCAGGCCCGAGGGGCCGACCCCCTCCGGGACCCAGACCACCTTGGCCTCGCCCAGGAGGACCGTGTCCCCAGGCCGCATGGGGGCGGGCTCCAACAGCGTCACTCCGTTGAGGGAGGTGCCGTTCAGGGACTTCATGTCCATGACGTGGGGCTGCCCGTCCTTCAGGAAGATGCGGGCATGGATGCGGCTCACGGCGTTCGCGTGGATCTTGATGGAGGCCAGATCCCCCCGGCCGATGGTCAGGCCTTCCTCCGTGAGGGTCACGGGGTGCAGGGCACCGTCAACCTGGAGAGTGAGCTTCATGGGCATTCCGAGAGGGCACTGAGTTTAACACGCGTAGGAGACCTTATCGGCCGATCGCGGTAACCTATGAGGTTCACCCGGAAGGGGTGCGGAGGTCCGTTGACCAAAGTCGGTTTCATGTCGCTAGGCTGCCCCAAAAACCTGGTGGATTCGGAAGTAATGCTGGGCCACCTGCGCCTGAAGGGCTACGAGATCACGCCCGTGCTGGAGGAAGCCCAGGTCCTCGTGGTGAACACCTGCGGCTTCATCGACGCCGCCAAGCAGGAGAGCATCGAGGCCATCCTCCAGGCCGCTGCCATGAAGAAGGATGGCGCCTGCGAGAAGCTCATCGTGGCCGGCTGTCTGGTGGAGCGCTACCGGGATGAGCTCATGGCCGGCATGCCCGAGATCGACGCCTGCCTGGGCACCCGGGACATCGAGCAGGTGGCCGAGGTCATTGGCGCCGGGGCCAGCTTCGAGCTGAACCCCAACCCCGACTACCTCTACACCGAGGCCAGCCCTCGGATGCTGACCACCCCCAAGGCCAGCGCCTACCTCAAGATCAGCGAAGGCTGCGACCATGCCTGCGCCTTCTGTGTCATCCCGCAGCTCCGGGGTGCCCAGCGCAGCCGCAGCGTCGAGAGCGTCGTGGCCGAGGCCCGGAACCTGGTGGCCCAAGGCGTTCTGGAGATCAGCCTGGTGGGCCAGGACACCACGGACTACGGCCGGGACTTCGGCGATCCGGACGCCCTGGAGAAGCTGGTACGGGCCCTGGGCGAGGTCGATGGCCTGCGCTGGTTCCGCATCCACTACGCCTACCCCAACCGCCTCACAGAGGGCCTGCTCCATGCCATGGCCGAGACCCCCAACTGCGCCCGCTACCTGGACATGCCCCTGCAGCACGCCGACGCCGCCATCCTCAAGGCCATGGCCCGGGGCGGCAGCCGCAGCAGCTTCCTGAAGCTCATCCAGAAGGTGCGCCGCATCGTGCCCGGCATCGCCATCCGGTCCAACTTCATCGTGGGCTTCCCCGGCGAGGACGAGGCCGCCTTCGAAGAGCTGAAGGCCTTCGTGACGGAGGCCCGCTTCGACCACGTGGGCGTCTTCACCTACAGCCCTGAAGAGGGCACCTCCGCCTACGCGCTGGGTGACTCCGTACCCAAGCGCACCAAGGAGGCCCGCAAGCGCCGCCTCCTGGAGCTGCAGCAAAAGATCGCCCGGGAGCTGAACCAGGTCAAGGTGGGCCAGGTCATCGACGTGCTCGTCGAGGGCGCCCACGAGGAGACCGACCTGCTGGTCAAGGGCCGCCACCAGGGCCAGGCCCCGGACATCGACGGCAACGTGCTGCTGGTGGACGGCGCCCCCCAGGTGAACACCATCCAGAAAGTGCGCATCGTGAAGGCCCACGCCTACGACCTCATCGGCGAAGTCGAAGAGGGTGGCCTCGAATCCAGCACCGCTGCCTACGAAGAAGCCTTCCGCGCCCGTCATAGCTAACCGCAGAGGACGTAGAGCGCGCGGAGGCGCCAGGTGGCCCTCTGCGACCACTGCGCTCTCTGCGGTTGACTGCTTTCCCTCCCCATTTCCAAGCGGCCCAGGCCTGGCCATGCGCTCGGCTATCCTAGTCCCCATGCGCCTCCTGAAAAAGCTGCTCCTGGGCCTCGCGGCCCTGCTCCTGCTGACCGTCGGCACGGCAACTTTCCTGGTCTGGCGCCAGCTGCCCACCACGGCGGTTCCAGCCCTGGTCGGGCTCGGCGCACCGGTCTCCGTGGACCTGGATGACCGGGGCCTCCCCACCATCCACGCCCAGTCCCTGGATGACGCCAACCGTGTCCAGGGCTACCTCACAGCCCGGGAGCGGCTCTTCCAGATGGAGCTCATGCGGCGCAAAGCCGACGGGCGCTTGGCGGAGCTGGTGGGCGCCGGGGCCCTGCCCCTGGACCGCCTGCACCGCATCTACGGCTTCCGGGAGGTGGCCGAGGCCGCAGCCCTGCTCCTCGGCCCGGCGGAGCGCCGCTCCCTGGAGGCCTATGCGGCCGGAGTGAACGCCTTCATCGCCCAGCGCCCGGGCCGCTGGGGCCTGGAGTTCCAGTTCCTGGGCCTGCGGCCGGAGCCCTGGCGCCCTGAGGACAGCCTCAAGGTGCTGCTGCTCATGCACGAGGACCTCTCCACCAGCTGGAAGGCTGAGCTGCAGACCGAGGCCCTCAAGGGCCTGCCCGAGCCCCTTCGGCACTTCCTGGAGCCCAGCATCGGCGCCGGGGATCGCCCGGTGCTGCCGGACGCCCATGCCCTGCGCCCCGATACCGCCGCCTTCCTGGAAGCTGCCGCTGCGCCGGTCAAGGTGGCTCAGGATCCTCAGGTGGGCACCTGGCTGCAGGCCGCAACTCAGCTGCCACTGCCGGGCTCCGAGACGCGACTAGCCTCCAACAACTGGGTGGTGGCCGGCAGCCGCACCCGCACCGGCAAGCCCCTGCTGGCCAATGATCCCCACCTGGACCTGGGCGCCCCGGGCATCTGGTTCCCCCTGCGCCTGGAATGGGCAGGCCGCTCGGCCCAGGGCGTGTCCCTGCCCGGCATCCCCACCCTCGTCATCGGCCACAACGAGCGCATGGCCTGGGGCTTCACCAACCTGGGCACGGACCTCCAGGACCTCTACCGGGAAGCCCCTCAGAGCTGGCGCCGGGAGCTCATCGCAGTGAAGGGGAAACCCCCCGTGGAGCTGAACGTGGCCCTGGGGCGGCACGGCCCCCAGGTGCTGCCGGGCCTCTCCCTGCACTGGCCCGCCCTGGATCCCCGGCGCCTGTCGATGCCCGTGGCCGCCCTCATGGAGGCCCGGAACTGGGCCGAGTTCAACGCCGCCATCGATGTGCACCCAGGCCCGCCGCAGAACATGATCTACGCGGACGTCGACGGCCACATCGGCTGGCGGGCCTCGGGCCTGGTGCCCCTGCGCCGCCCCGGCGACGATGGCAGCCGCATCCATGACGGCAACGACCCTGAAGATGACTGGCGCGGCTTCGTGCCCGCCGCCGAGATGCCGCGGGTGCTGGATCCACCTGAAGGCCTGATCGGCACCGCCAACAACCGCACCGTGGGCACCGGCTTTCCCCACCCGGTGAGCACCAGCTGGGCGGGCATGAGCCGGGCTGGACGCATCCTGGAGCGCCTGGAGCAGGGCGGCCCCTGGACTGCCCCAGGCTTCGAGGCCCTGCAGCGGGATCCCGTCAGCAACTTCCACCAGGCATTCATCCAGGCCCTGGGCCTTCTGCCGGGCTTCACCGGAGCCGCAGAACCGGACAGCCTGACCTTCACCCGGGCCGAACTCCTCCGCCGCGCCTTCCGTCGCCGCCTGCTGGAGCGGCTGCTCCGGGGCACGGAGCTCAAGGCCCTGGACTACCGGCACCCAGGCGATGAGCTCTGGCAGCTCGCCGCCGCCCAGGCCAGCCCCGCCCAGTGGCAGGCCGCGGGCCTCGGCGACAAGGCTGCCTTCGTGCAGGCCTGCCTGGGCGAGGCCATGGCCCGCCCCGACTGGAACCGCCCCTGGGGCGTCGTGAACGAGCTGCGCATGAAGCATCCCTTCGGCTACGGGGGCGGCCTGCTCGGCTGGCTCTTCAACCCCGCGCCGCGCCAGCTGCCCGGCGCTGCCCGCGCCATCCGCGTGCTCACGGGCACCCACGGCCAGTCCATGCGCATGGTGGTGGACCTGGCGGACCTCGACGCCACCCGCCTGGCCCTTCCCCTAGGCCAGAGCGGTCACCTGGGCGACCGCCATCGCGGCGACCAGACCCGGGCCTGGGCCGAAGGAGACCCCGAGGGGAAGACCACAAAGCTGCATCAGAAGGCAGTTGAGACCCTGATATTCCGCCCCTGACTAGCAGGCATTTCACCGCTGAGAACGCTGAGAACGCGAAGGTGGCCACGTAGCTATGCCCTTGCCTGGGAATCGGCACCTACCTTGTTCCAGACGATCAAAAGAGGTTTAACCGCAGAAGACGCAAAGAGCGCAGAGAGAAGCTGAATCCAGAAGCTTGGCGCGGTGGGACAGGGGTCCCATCGATCCCGAGCAAACCCTGCTACGCAGACTCTGCGTGATCTGCGCTGAATGCCCTTCTCTGCGATCTCTGCGTCCTCTGCGTCCTCTGCGGTTGGATGTTTTTCGGCGTTCTCAGCGGTTGGCGTTTTATTGAGGGATACGAACCCACAGCCCTCCCCGGGCTACACTGTCCGCATGCTGGAATTCCGCGCCATCACCCGCGCTTACGAACTCGGCGGCGAGCGCGCCGGCGTGTTCGGGGTCTCGCTGACGGTGCCCAAGGGCCGCCTGGCCGTGCTGGCGGGGCCCAGTGGCAGCGGCAAGACCACCCTGCTGCAGCTGGCGGGCCTGCTGGATACGCCGGACGAAGGCGAGGTGCGCCTAGCTGGCGAGCTGGTGTCCAGCCTACCTGAAAAGGCCCGCTGCGACCTGCGCCTGCGCCGCCTGGGCTTCGTGTTCCAGGCCTTCAACCTGGTGCCGGTGCTGTCGGCGCTGGAAAATGTCATGCTGCCCCTGCAGCTCCAGGGCCGCACTGAGGCCGAAGCCCGGGAGCGGGCCGAGGCCGCCCTGGCGCGGGTGGGCCTCGCGGACCGCCGCCATCATCACCCGGGCCAGCTCAGCGGCGGCCAGCAGCAGCGCACGGCCATCGCCCGCGCCCTGGCGCCCGAGCCCCTGCTGGTGCTGGCGGACGAGCCCACGGCCAGCCTCGACCACGCCCACGGTGGCCCCCTCCTGGACCTCATGGCCGAACTGGCCCAGGAGCGCGGCGCCACCTTCCTCGTGGCCAGCCACGACCCCTCCGTCATCGCCAGAGCCCACACCGTCTTCCGGCTCCTGGACGGGAAGCTCGTGGAGGTCGGATGATCCTCGCCCGGCTGGCCCTGCGGAACCTGCTGCGCCAGCAGCGGCGGACGGCGCTGACGCTCATGGTGGTGGTGGCGGGCTTCCTGGCCTTGAGCCTGGCGGGGGGCTTCATGGCCCAGACCTTCCAGGGGCTATCGGACGCGGCCATCCGCGGTGGCCTGGGGCACCTGCAGGTCATGCCTCCGGGCGCCCTGGAGGGGGACGAGGCCCAGAGCCTGGAAAAGGCCCTGCCCGAGGGCGAGGCCCTGGCCCAGCGCCTGCGCCAGGATCCGGCTGTGGCCGAAGTGCTGCCCCGCACCCAGTTCATGGGCCTGCTCTCCAATGGCCCCCGCAGCGTGGCCTTCCTGGGCACCGCCGTGGACCCCGTACTGGAGCCGAAATACATGGCCTGCGCCGAGGCGCTCCAGAACGGCGCCCTGACCAAGGGCGGCACTGGCTCCCGCTGGCTCTCCGGTGATCCCGCGGCCCGGGAAGTCATCCTCGGCACAGGTCTGGCCCGGGCCCTGGACGCTTCCGTGGGCAGCAGCCTCACCCTCATGTCCACTACCCGCGAGGGCGCCCTCAACGCCGTGGATGTAGAGGTGGCGGGCCTCCAGGATCTGGGCCTGCGGGAGCTGAACGACCGCTTCCTCACCGTGAGCCTGGGCACCGCCGATCAGCTCCTGGACTCGGCCCAGGCGCGTTCGCGCCTGAGTGTGATGCTCAAGAGGCCCCAGGACACCGCGATGGAACAGGCACGGCTCCAGGGACTCCTGCCCGGCACCTCGGTGAAGCCCTGGTTCGAGCTGGCCTCCTTCTACCGGCAGGTGAAGCTGCTCTACTTCGCCATCTTCGGCTTCATGGGCCTGGTGCTCTTCCTGGTGGTGCTGCTGGCCACGGCCAACACCCTGCTCATGTCCGTCATGGAGCGGGTACGCGAGTTCGGCGTGCTGCGGGCCATGGGCCTCCAGCCCCGGCAGCTGCTGGTGCTGCTCCAGTGGGAAGGCGCCTTCCTGGGCTTCCTGGGCAGCGCCCTGGGCCTCCTCGCCACCCTGCTCCTGCGGACCGGGCTCAACGCCCTCCATGTCCAGATGCCCGCCCCTCCGGGCTCCAGCCACGGCTACGAGCTCTTCATCCACTTCGTGCCAGGGATCTACCTCCTCGTGGCCCTGGGTCTGCAGCTGACCATCCAGGTGAGCGCGCTGTTCCCAGGCCTCAAGGCGGCGCGGCTCCGCATCGTGGAGGCCTTGAGGCATGTGTAGCCGTGTTGGGGGTGCGCGTTGGACCGAATCGCTGCGCGATTCGGTGGTGGAAAAGCATCAGGGGTGGAGCCGAGCACTGCCGTTGATGGCAATACTGCTGGGCGGCCTTTCCCTGCGGGCAGATGGTCTGGAGGTGGCGGTGGGTGGGGCCGTGGGCTTCACGACCCAGGGGCCGAACCCGGGCAGCAAGGGGGACAACACCACGGCCCTGCACCTGCGCGTGGGCTGGGACCAGTCTCCTTCTCAATTGCAGATGGACCAGTGGCAAGCCCTGGCCCAGAACGGCTCCAGCTCAGACCTGCGCTACTCCGTGGCGGGCGCGGGCTGGCAGCACAGCTGGTGGAGCGAATACCACGGGGTCCAGGCGGCCCTGGGCGCGGAGCTGCGCATGGAGCAGTACTCGGGGCACAGCAGCCTGGTGAGTGGGCCCTCGCCCCTGGCCGGGAATCAGGTTCTGCTGGTCCGGCCCTGGCTGCGGGGCCAGGTGGGCTTCCGGGGCATCCTGCTCCCCCTTCCCTATCCCGCCGCCGAACTTCTTGGCGTTCTGACCCAGGGGGGCACCTACACCCACCCCTTCACCCGCCTTGAAGTGGCCGTACCCCTTTGGCAGCAGGGCGGAACGGGGCCATCGGGGCTCCTCCGCCAGATGGCTCCCCACTGGGAAGCCTCACTGCAATTCGGCATGCGCTTCGGCCGGTCGCCAAAATGAAGGGCGCCCGGGCTCCCCGTGTGGCCTGGTGGCTGGCCACAGGCTTCGGCAGCGGCTACCTGCGCCCCGCGCCGGGCACCTGGGGCAGCCTGGCGGGCCTGGGGGCCTGGCTGCTGCTGGTGAGTGGCCTGCGACACTGCGCTGGCTCCTGGCCCCCTTGGCTGCTCCTGGCGGCGGTTCCTCTTCTGACCTTGGCCCTGACGTTGGTCGCCGTCTGGGCTTCCGCACAGGTGGTCCGCGAGACCGGCCAGAAGGATCCCTCCTTCATCGTGGCGGACGAATGGGCGGGTCTGTGGGTGGCCCTCACGCCCCTGCTCTTCACGGCCACCCTGCAGCCCCAGCCCATGACCCTATGGGTGGCGCGACTGGTGGCGCCCTTCATGCTGTTCCGCCTCTTCGACATCTGGAAACCAGGCATCGTGGACCGCGCCCAGGCCCTGCCCGGCGGCTGGGGTGTGGTCATGGATGACGTCCTGGCGGGCCTGCTCGCCGCCCTCATCACGTGGCCCCTGGACCAGTGGCTCGGCGCCCAGTCCCTGCTGCACCCGGGCCTCTGGCGCTGATCCCGGTCACCGGATCAAAAAAACGACTGATCACCACGAACAGCATTAGCCACAAAGAACACAGAGGGCACAAGGAAATACNCCTGTGTTCTTTGTGTTCTTTGCGGCCAATTATCTTTCCGGCTTTGAGGTAAATTCCCAAGCAGCCCTGCCCCTTGAGCGCCCTTTCGCGGTTCCGCCCTCAGCCGCCGGTGTCTTCGAGCAGGGTCTTCCAGACTTTGGGTTCGCTCAGGTGGCCGCTCTCCAGGAAGTGGCGGCTTTCGATGAGGTAGCGGTAGCCCTGCTCTGTGAGGAAGAGCTGCCGGTTGCGGGCGAACTCCTGCTCGGTGGTGTCGCGGCTGATGAGGCTGTAGAAGTAACTGATGTTCCGGTCCCCCTTGGGGCGCAGGATGCGGCCCAGGCGCTGGGCTTCCTCCTGCCGCGAACCGAAGGTGCCGCTCACCTGGATGGCCACGCTGGCGTCCGGCAGGTCGATGGCGAAGTTCGCCACCTTGCTCACGATGAGGATGCGCAGGTCGCCCTCGCGGAAGCGCCGGAACAGGACTTCCCGCTCCTTCTCGGGTGTCTGGCCCGTCAGCACCGGGGCATTCAGGCGCTCGCCAATGATGCGGAGCTGCTCCAGGTACTGGCCGATGATGAGGATGTTGTCCTTGGGATGCCCCGCCAGCAGCTCGTCCACCACGGCCAGCTTGAGGCTGTTCTCCGAGGCGATGCGGAAGCGCTGGCGCTGGTCCGCCACGGCGTATTCCATGCGCTCGTCCGTAGGCTGGGGGACGCGGATCTCCAGGCAGTGGGCCGTGGCGATGAAGCCGTCCTTCTCCAGCATCTTCCAGGGCACATCCACCCGCTTGGGGCCGATGAGGCTGAAGACGTCTTCCTCTTTGCCATCCTCGCGCACCAGGGTGGCCGTGAGGCCCAGGCGCCGCTTGGCCTGCAACTCCGCCACGGCGCGGAAGATGGGCGCGGGCAGCATGTGGACTTCGTCGTAGATCACCAGGCCCCAGTTGGCGGCCTCGAAGATCTTGAAGTGCTCGAAGGGGCCATTCTTGCTCTTGCGGTAGGTGAGGATCTGGTAGGTGGCGATGGTGACCGGCTTGATCTCCTTCACATCGCCCATGTAGAGACCCACCTGGTCCTCGGTGAGGCTGGTCTTGTCCAGCAGCTCCTGCTTCCACTGCTTCACGGCGGTACCGTTGGTGGTGAGGACCAGGGTGTGGGTCTGGAGGCTGCCCATGCAGCCGATGCCGATGACGGTCTTGCCCGCGCCGCAGGGCAGCACCAGCACGCCCGCGCCACCTTCGGGGCCACCGCCTGCATGGAAGACGTCCACGGCCGCCTGCTGGTAGGGGCGCAGGCCGAAGGGCTTGCCGCTCTGCTTCAGGGTGGGGGCCAGGTCGAAGGGCAGCGGATCCCCGGGCTTGTAGCCGGCCATGTCCTGCACGGGATGGCCCAGGCGGATGAGCTGCAGCTTGGCCTCGCCGCGCATGCCCGTCTGCAGGTAGATGCCCCGCTCGTCCGGGTAGGGTTCCGCCAGCAGGCCCTGCAGAGACTTCTGGTTCTCCAGCTCCCAGAAGAGGCCGCGGTCGTCCATCTCCAGGGCCAGCCGATCCCCCTTGGCCACCAGGCGCAATTTGCCGTAGCGGGTGCCATGGTCCTCAATCTCCTGCAGCAGGTTCTGAGGCACCGGGTATTTGGACCAGGTATTCAGGGTCTCCACCATCTCCGTGCAGGACACCCCCGAAGCCGAGGCATTCCAGAGGCTCAGGGGCGTGATGCGGTAGGTGTGGATGTGCTCGGGGCTCTTCACCAGCTCCGCGAAGCGGGCCAGCTCATCCCGCACCACCTCAAACGAGGGATGCGCCACTTCCAGGAGCAGCGTGCGATCGCTTTGGACGATCAGGGGATTATCGGGACGGAGTGCGATCACGGTAAGGCAGACCCAAACCTTTGAGCGTAGTGGGCAGGATGGGGCTGGGTCAACGAAAGCTCGTGAGGCGATGCTGTGGAATCCGCATGGGGCCAGTAAAATCACGGCCCAGAAACGCGCCACTGCTTCATGAGCATGAAGAAACAGTCAGTCAACAAGCTAGCGAATAAAGAATATAGTTTTCAGACCCCGCGCCCTGAACCAATCACACCAGAAACACCGTGGGCCAGTCTGGAGTCGCCAATGGGACCCTTCTTCCATCGCGCATTGGTCCCTATTGCCCTGGTTCTGGCCCTCCCCATGGCAGCCCAGGAAGAGGAGAACCTCTTCCTCAAACGCCGCGCATTGCCTGCCCGAACGGGGCCTCATGCCATCAAGGGCCATGACAGAGCGGACCTTCGTCACGAGTGGAACCTATGGTGGTTCGGGGGCATGCCCAGCCCCGACTACCTGGACTTCAAGAACGAGGCGGCCAGCCGGGAAAGGGAGCGCTGGGCCAATCTCTTCCCC
>TBL_comb47_HYPODRAFT_10007054_pt1 | contig 11939 bp, 9 predicted proteins | sample TroBogypolimnion_40_FD_10682 | JGI IMG/M metagenome (IMG submission 10682) | reverse complement strand
CATCCCCATGAAGACGATGTTGCGCACCGGCTGGTCGCGCTGCACCGCGCAGACCTGGTTCACGATCTCGGCGGTTGTGAGGTTGCGGGACAGACCGAAGCAGCCGGTGAGGCAGAAGGCGCACCCCATGGCGCAGCCGACCTGGCTCGAGATGCACAGGGTGTTGCGCCCCTCGTCCGGGATCAGGACGCTCTCGACGCTCGCGCCGTCAGAGAGGCGGAACAGGTACTTCTTGGTGCCGTCGTCGGACGCCTCAACCACCTCGGGAACCAGGTTGCTGATGCAGGCGCTCTCTTCCAAATTGCTGCGGAACTCCTTGGATACGTTGGTCATCTCGGAGAAACTGGTCGCATCCAACTGGTAGAGCCACTTGAAGATCTGCTTAGCGCGAAAGCGCTCCTTGCCAAGACCTGCGATGTAGGCTTCAAGCCCCTGCAGGGTGAAATTCTTTATGTCTATTTTTTCCATGCCTTGGATATAAAAAAGCCCTTCTGTGCGAAGGGCCTTTTGTGCCTCTTGAATTGTTGGTTTAGACCAGTTCGAGCTGGCTGAAGAAGTACGGTATTTCGAAGGTGGCGGATTCCGGGGAGTCGGAGCCGTGCACCGTATTCTCTTCGATGCTGACGCCGAGGGCCTTACGGATGGTTCCCTCTTCAGCGTTGGCGGGGTTGGTTGCACCCATCAGGCCGCGCCAAGCAAGGATAGCACCCTCTTTCTCCAGCACCAGGGCGATGACCGGCCCGCGGGACATGAAGGAGCAGAGGTCGCCGAAGAAGGGGCGCTCTTTGTGCACGTAGTAGAAACCTTCGGCCTCGCACTGCGAAAGGCGGATCTTCTTCATGCCGACGATGTTGAAACCGGCCTCTTCTATCATTGCCAACACCTTGCCCGTAACGTTTCTCTCAACTGCATCAGGCTTTATAATTGCGAACGTTCTTTCCATGAAATCCTCCGGCTAATTTTAATGTAGACGACCGCTTTAAATAGCATCCCGGCCCGATAATTGTCAAGGCAAATCAGATTTCCCCGGCCACGAAAAAAGCCCACAGATCGCTCTGTGGGCTTTTTGAAACAGGGCTCACCCTGCTTCGATTACTTCTTTTCTGCGGGTGCAGCAGCCGGAGCTGCAGCGGGAGCAGCCGGAGCCGCCTTAGCGGAAGACATCGGAGCCTGTGCCGGAGCGGCCGGAGCTGCCGGAGCTGCCTGCTCAGCGGCCGGAGCCGGAGCTTCTTCTTTCTTCTTGCAGCCAGCAGCAAAGGTAAGAGCCAGAGTCAGGCAAAGAGCTAAAGAGATCATTTTTTTCATTGACGATATCACCTCGCTTTTTTTTAGATTTACTGTAACTGAGCACTGCACTATGGATACTTTTTACCTTGGACCAAACGGCCAATCTTGCCAGCGGCAGCTGGCGTCAACCTCGCGCCCTTGGCTCAGCAACCCTGTGGCAGCTTTGCGTGGGACGAGAACCGACCGGCAGCAGACGGCCATTTGCCAAATCATTAGATCCCGGACCGTTTTTCCAACGAACCTAATATCATTAGGCGCTTGGTTTGTCAAGGCAATTCAGGGAGAAATGGCACTAAAAAAAGCCCACAGATTGCTCTGTGAGCTTCTTGAAACAGGGCTCACCCCGCTTCGATTACTTCTTTTCTGCGGGAGCAGCAGCCGGAGCAGCAGCAGGGGCAGCCGGAGCAGCCTTAGCGGAAGACATCGGAGCCTGTGCCGGAGCTGCCGGAGCAGCCTGCTCAGCCTTGGGTGCTTCAGCCGGTGCTTCTTCTTTCTTCTTGCAGCCAGCGGACAAAGCAAGAGCTAAACCCAGGCAAAGTGCTAAAGAGATCATTTTTTTCATTGTAGTTTTCCCCTCATTCCTTTTTTAGTTGACCATTACTACGCAGAGCGCATGGTTTTTTTGTAGCACAACAAATGACGAATATACTAGCATTCCGGCAGAAGTCAATACTTTTTCGGAGAGGATTGCGGTTTTATTTCTCGGTAAATGCCAGCCCCGTGCGGCTCGGATCGGAGCCGCCGGCACGGCCCGCGATCTGGTACTACCTGGTCCCGTCGCGGCGGGGTTAACTAGGTGCAGGTCCTGCACATTAAGTAACGGTTACCTCTTGTAAACGACGTGCAAATATATTACCTTTGCTCAATTAAGTTAACCGTCACCCAATCCACCATCGCCAACAAGGGGGCACTCGTGAATGAGACGCTCAGCACCGAAGATAGGAAACTCCTGCTAGAACTGGCCCGCGAGGCCATCACCGCCTCGGTCCGCACCGGAAAGCTTCCCAGTTGCGACATCCAGGCGCCCGGCCTGCTCGGCCAGCAGGGGTGCTTTGTCACCATCAAGCAAAAGGGTGAGCTGCGGGGTTGCATCGGCAACTTTGTCTCGGACAAGCCTCTCTACACCCTGGTGCGCGAGATGGCGGTCTCGGCGGCGACCCGCGACCCGCGCTTTTACCCGATGAAGGAGGCCGACCTTTCCGGCTTCGAGCTGGAGATTTCGGTGCTCTCGCCGCTTGCGAAAATCGAGACCCCCGAGGAGGTGGAGGTCGGCCGCCACGGCCTGTACCTGGAGAAGAATTTCTCCCGCGGCGTGCTGCTCCCCCAGGTCGCGGTGGAGCACGGCTGGGATCGGGAGACCTTCTTGAACATGACAGCCCTGAAGGCGGGACTCAAGCAGGACGACTGGAAAGAAGGCGCGGACCTCTACGTCTTCACCGCCCAGGTCTTCAACGAGGGATAACGGCGGGCGGCAACGAACCTCAAAGACAATAACAGAACGCGGATGACGCAAATGCGCCATCCGCGTTTTTGTGGATAGGGTGGGCTCCTGCCCTCGCGGAACGAATGCGGAGGCAGTTCGCGGGCGAACACGAGGTTCGCCCCGACAATTCCCCGCAGGCAGGGCAAATCTGGTATTCGCCCGTCGTCGTGCCCTGCGGGAAAACAAGATCTGCTCCTGACCGAGTACATAAAAAAAGGGGGGACGCGCCGTTGCGTCCCCCCTTTTTCCTGCTTAGTGCAGCGAATTACATCTTACGGCCGCCTTCGGCTGCCCACTTCTCGAGCATGTCGGTGGTGACGGATTTCGGACGCTCGATCGCGTAGCCCAGGCCACGGTCCCAAGTGATGTTAGCCATGCAGCCCAGTGCGCGACCTACGCCGAAAAGGACGGTGTAGAAGTCCCACTCTTTGAGGCCGTAGTACCACTGGATGACGCCGGACTGTGCATCGACGTTGGGCCAGGGGTTTTTGGTCTTGCCGTGTTCGGTCAGAACGCCGGGGGCGGTTTCGAAGATCATGGCGACCAGTTTGAACAACGGATCGTCTTTCAGGCCCGGGGTCTTCAGGCAGAACTCGCGCTGTGCCATGTAACGGGGGTCGGTCTTCCTGAGAACGGCGTGGCCGTAACCCGGAACAACCTGGCCTGCGTTGAGGGTATCCCAAAGCGCCTTGGTGACGTTTTCCTTGGTCGGCTCTGCGCCGGCAAGTTTCTTCTGGAATTCCATGATCCAGCCGAGCACTTCCTGGTTAGCCAGACCGTGCAGCGGGCCTGCCAGACCGTTCAGGCCTGCGGAGTATGCGTAGTAGGGGTCGGACAGCGCGGAGTGCACCAGGTGAGTGGTGTGAGCCGAAACGTTGCCGGACTCATGGTCGGAGTGCAGGATGAAGTACATCCTTGCTACGTCCTTGTACTGCTCGCTCTGGCCGATCATGCTGGCGAAGTTGGCGCCCAGGTCGAGTTTCGGGTCGATCGGGTTCTGCTTGTCGCCGCGATACTTCAGGTTGTAGATGAATGCCGCGATGATCGGGATGCGGGCGACGATGTCGCTGGCGTCTTCGTAGACATATTCCCAAGCGTCCATCTTGTTGAACTTTCCGCCGGAGTAGAAAGCAGCGAACTTGGAGTCTTTCTGCAGTGCCAGGATGCCGACGGAAAGCATGACCATCGGGTGGCTGTCCCTCGGGAGGGCGCGGATTGCGGTGAAGACGTACTCGGGGACGACCTGACGGGTCTTGAACTCAGCTTCAACCGCGGTTACCTGCTCGGCGGTCGGGACTTCGCCAGTCAGCAGGAAGTACCAGAAGGACTCGACGGTCGGGTACTCGGAACCAGCTGCCTTGGGGAGCGCTTCGAAGGTCTCGGGGATGGTTTTGCCCCTGAAGCGGATCCCTTCCTGCGGGTCAAGGTAGGAGATGTCGGTGACCAGGCTCCTGATGTCGCGGGCGCCGCCGATGCACTGGCCGATGTCGACCTTGTCGATGATCACGGAGGAGAACTCCTTGGTCAAGCGGGTAATGCGGGGGCGGTGAGCTTGAATCTTCTCAAACAACTTGTCTCTTAATTGCGTCATGTGTCAGGTCTCCTTTTTCTGGTTGGGGTTGAGTACACACTGAAGAATTAACGATCTTGACTTTCCACCCTCTTTGGCACCGTGCCGGGGCGAGTCCCGAGTCCGCCCGGCTGCGTTCAGAAAGTATACTGTATACACAGATTTTTCAAATGTATACCATTGCCGTGCCGCAATTTCAATATAAAAAAGTGGCTTTGAGCTTTTTGTTTACATTTTCTTATTTTTTAAAGGATTACCAGTTCTTGGCTTGAGAAGGTGAGGCGTTTTATGCCAGTCTCGGTGAGGTAAAAAGTGTTCTCGATGCCGACCGCTCCCTCGCCGGGGAAAACGAGTTTCGGCTCGAAGGCGAACGCCATCCCGGGCTCCAGCCGCTCCTCGTGAAAGCCCCGGGCGATGAAGGGGAATTCGTCGATTTCGAGGCCGACGCCGTGGCCGATGAAGGGGACCTGGGAGCCGGCCCGCCCCATGAAATGCTCAGCGTAACCGAGCTGGCAGGCGAGCGCGAGGCAGGCGTCGTAGATGCTCCCCCAGGTGGGGCGCTCTTCGGCGAGCCGCAGCATAAGCTCCTCGATCCGCAGCATGTCGTGGTACCCCTGGCGCAAACGGTCCGGCAGGGAGCCGACCGCGAACATCCGGGCCTGGTCCACGACGTAGCCGTCGTAGCAGCTGGCGAAATCGACCATGATCGGCTCGCCCCGCCCGATCCTGTTGTAGCTCGCCCCCTGCCCGAAAGCCGGGGTGAGCCCCATGCCGCCAAGCGGCGTGTTGCAAAAGGCCGGCGCCGCGGCGTCCGGGCCGCAGAGTATCTGGTTATAGGCCAGCTCGCCGTTGAAGGCGCGCATGCGCAGGTAGCCCTGGTGCCCCTCCAGGCGCGCCAGGTGCTCCAGTTCCGAGGCGAGGGCCAGCTCGCTCATCCCCTCCCGGATGACCTCGGCGGCCCGCCGGTACACCTTGTCCGCCTGGAGCGCCGCGTCCTGCAGGATGTGGATCTCGTAATGGCTCTTAACCATCCGGACCCGGCGGATCAGCGGGGTGGCGTCGAAGAACTGCACGTTGGGGTACAAGGTCTGGTATTTGTGGAACAGGTTGACCGGCAGCAGGTCGAGTTCCAGGCCGATGCGCGCGGGGGTCGGGTGCCCCTGCTCGGCGACGACCCCGGGGAGTTCGCTTGGGGAGGCGAAGGGGAGCACCAGTGAGAGCGCGCTCTCCATGCGTGCCCGCAGGAAATCGCGGCGCACCAGGTAGAGCGGTTCCCCGGAGGCGGGAACGTAGAGGTTGCCGGTCTGGATGGTGCCGGTGAAATAGAAGAGGTCGGCGTTTTGCAGCATGATGACGGCGTCGAGGCCGGCGCCGGCCATCTCGGTCTGCAGCCTCCTGTAGCGGTATTCCAGCTCGTTCTTCGGTGTCAGTCGCACGCAAGCCCCCTGCCCCATCCTCATGAGTTGATTCCGGAATGGGAGCAGGAAAGATAGCGCACTTGGCAGCCGGCGTCAACCGGCTGAAAGCATTAAGGCAAAGCAGTAATGCAAAGCATTAACGCAAAGACGCAAAGGCGCCAAGCCGCAAAGAACGACAGGCACAAACCAGGGTAAAAACAATGCGTCCAGTCCCGGTTTGCTTTTCCTCTTTGCCGTTTACTCTGCGTCTTTGCGTCTTTGCGTTAAAGCTTGGTTTTGCCTTTTACTCTGCGTCTTCGCGTCTTTGCGTCTTCGCGTTAAAGCTTTTGATCTGGTTTTAAGCCCCCTCCCCCTCCAGCTGCAGCTCGCGGATCGCCATTTCGCGCAGCTTGAACTTCTGGATCTTGCCGGAGGCGGTCATCGGGTAGGAGTCGACGAAGCGCACGTACTTGGGGATCTTGTAGTTGGCGATCTTGCCGCGGCAGAATTCCTTCACCTCTTCCTCGCTAAGCTCGACCCCCTTTTTCACCACGACCGCCGCCATGACCTGCTCGCCGTACTTGCGGTCCGGCACGCCGTAGACCTGGATGTCGGAGATTTTCGGGTGGGTGTAGAGGAACTCCTCGATCTCGCGCGGGTAGATGTTCTCGCCGCCCCGGATGATCATGTTCTTGATCCGCCCGGTAATCTTGCAGTAGCCGTGCTCGTCCATGACGGCGAGGTCGCCGGTGTGCAGCCACCCCTGCCCGTCGATCGCCTTGGCGGTCTCCTCGGGCATCTTGTAGTACCCCTTCATGACCAGGTAGCCGCGGGTGCAGAGCTCGCCCTGCTTGCCGGGGGGGAGCTCGGCGCCGGTCTCGATGTCGACGATCTTCAGCTCCACGTTGGGGAGCACCCGGCCGACGGTGGCAACCTTCAGCTCCAGCGGGTCGTTGGTGCGGGTCTGCGTTATCACCGGCGAGCTCTCGGTCTGCCCGTAGGCGATGGTGATCTCGCCCGCGTGCATGTCGCGGATTACCCGGCGCATCACCTCGATCGGGCAGTTGGAGCCCGCCATGATCCCGGTGCGCAGGCTGGTCAGGTCGAAGCGGGCAAACTCGGGGTGCTCCAGCTCGGCGATGAACATGGTCGGCACGCCGTGCACCGCGGTGCAGCGCTCGGCCTCGATCGCCTGCAGCACCTTCAGGGGATCGAAGATCTCCACCGGGACCATGGTGGTGCCGTGGGTGACGCAGGCCATGACCCCGAGTACGCAGCCAAAGCAGTGGAAGAAGGGGACCGGGATGCAGAGCCGGTCCTTCTCGGTGAACTCCATGCACTCGCCGATGTTGAAACCGTTGTTGACGACGTTGTGGTGGGTGAGCATGACCCCCTTCGGGAAGCCGGTCGTGCCGGAGGTGTACTGCATGTTGATCACCTCATGCTGCGAGAGGGTCGCCTCGACCTCCTGCAGCCGGGCGTCGGGCACACCCTGCCCCAGCTCCACCATCCGGTCGAAGTTGTACATGCCGTCGGGCGCCCCCTCACCGAGGAACACCACGTTCTTGAGAAAGGGGAGCGCCGCGCTCGTGAGCGCGCCGGGAGCGCTTCCGGCGAGTTCCGGGACCACCTCGGCCAGGGTGCGCACATAGTCGGTGTCCTTGAACCCCTGCACCAGAAAGAGGGCGCTGGAATCGGACTGCTTCAGGATGTACTCAAGCTCCGCGGACTTGTAGCTGGTGTTCACCGTCACCAGCACGGCGCCGATCTTCGCGGTGGCGAACTGCAGCACCACCCATTCCGGGACGTTGTAGGCCCAGATCGAGAGGTGATCCCCCTTCTTGACCCCCAGGGCGAGCAGGCCCTTGGCCACCTGCCGGCAGCGCTCGTTGAACTGGCGATAGGTGTAGCGCAACCCCCGTTCCACGTAGACCAGCGCCTCGTTGTCGGGAAACCTCGCGGCAATATCGTCCAGCAGCGCTCCTACAGTAAAATCGATCTGTTGCGACATGGGTCACCCTCCCTGTTTCGTAGCGTCAAACTTTTCGTCAATCAAAATTAACCCATTGATATAAAAGGCGTTTATCACTTATCACAGCGTCCCCGGCATGTCAAGATTTTAGCCAGTCCAGCACAAATCTTAGGCACCCGGCCCCAATTCGCGGCTTTCGAAATCCCCGCCAGCGGCCCGAGGGACCACCCTCCACCGACCCGGGCTCAACAGGAAACTTGTCAAGAGGGTTCACTTACTCTATATAATGAAAGTGTCAAACCTGACTTGCGCTGGCCCACCGGGTCGCCGCGGGGAGCGCCAAGCTGCATCGCAAAGCAAAAACAGCTTGACTGCCGGGTGCGCGCGCCTGCGCGCTGCAGACCATTTTTAACATAAAAAAGCTTGACACGAATTCCGCAATGGAATCCACAAGTTCAACCAAGTCACCGGATTTATTACACTTTACCGGATTCGGACCGCTGCCTCTTATTTGGGCAATCTGCTGATCCGCCCAATTTGAAAGCGCTTTTGGCGGCGAATCACCCGTTATCCACAGCGCTATCCACAGAGATTGTGGACCCGCCGGACCTTTGCTTTCTCTGCTTCATTATTAACAGCCAGTTGACGCTGGATCACATCAATGCGAAGGGCGGGGCGCCAGCGAATGCCCGCCGCCATGGGGTGCCGCGCATGCAAACAGTACTGATCATCGAGGACGAAAAGGACCTGGCCGAACTGGTCGCCTTCCACCTGGAGCGGGAGGGGTTCAAGAGCGTGCTCGCCTCGGACGGCATCTCCGGACTGAACGAAGCGAAAAGCCTGAAGCCGGACCTGATCCTGCTCGACCTGATGCTCCCCGGCATGATGGGGACCGAGGTCTGCCGACTCCTGAAGGGCTCCGAGCAGACTGCGGGAATCCCCGTCATCATGCTGACCGCCAAGGGCGAGGAGATCGACCGGGTGGTCGGCTTCGAGATGGGCGCCGACGATTACGTGGTCAAGCCGTTTTCCAACCGGGAGCTCATGCTGCGGGTGCGCGCGGTGCTGAGAAGGAACGTCGAGCAGCCCGCCAAGGGGGCCACCATCTCGATCGGGGAACTGGTGATCGACACCCAGCGGCACCTGGTGAGCGTATCGGGCGCCGAGGTGATCCTCACCTCAACTGAATACAAGCTCCTGATGAGCCTGGCCGAGAGGGTCGGCCGCGTGCAGAGCAGGGAGATCCTGCTGCAAAACGTCTGGGGCTACAACTACTTTGGCGACACCCGCACCGTCGACACCCACCTCACCCGGCTGCGCACCAAGCTCGGCGCGGCGGGCGACCTGATCAAGACGGTGCGCGGCTTCGGCTACAAGATGGAGCAGGCATGAAAATCACCTTCCGGGCCAAACTTATGGGTTCCTACCTGCTGCTGGTGCTGCTTTTGGGCGCCGGACTCTACGGCTACCTTTCCCTCACCATGGAGGAGAACCTGGTCTCCGGGATCCGGGAGCACCTCCAGGACGAGGCACGCGTCGCGGCCCTGATGGCCGCCAAGGAGATCCGCGACCCGCAGCGCGACGCCCCGGCCCTGACTCGGGCGGTGGCGCAGGCGATCCGGGCGCGGGTCACCGTGATAACGCGTGCCGGAGAGGTGACCGGAGACTCCGAGCTGAGCGCCCCGGAGCTCACCCGGCTGGAGAACCACGCCGGTCGCCCCGAGGTGCAGCAGGCGCTGCAAAAGGGGCTCGGGAGCTCGATCCGCTACTCCGCCACCCTGCGCACCGACATGATGTACCTGGCGGTCCCCTTCGGTGCGGACGGCATCATCAGGCTCGCCCTGCCGCTCTCAGAAGTGGACAAGACCAAGCTGGGACTCCAGAAGAGCCTGGCGGCGTCCTTTGCCGTCGTGGTGCTGCTCTCGCTCCTGCTAAGTTATCTGCTCTCCATCGTCACCTCACGGACCCTGCGCGAGATGACGGCGACGGCGAGCCGTATCGGCCGCGGGGAGTTCGGCACCCGTGTCACGGTCCGCAGCTCCGACGAGTTGGGTGAGCTCGCCACGGTCATGAACGACATGGCGCAGCGCATCGAGGGGCAGATGGAGCGTATCTCCTCGGAGAAAAGCCGGCTGGACGCGATCCTGGAGGGGATGGGCGAAGGGGTCATGGTGACCGACGCCGAGGCCGTCGTCACCCTGGTGAACCCCGCCTTCTGCACCCTGTTCGGGACCGACGCGGCGGTGCAGGGGAAGAAGCTTTTAGAGATCAGCCGGCATCCGGACCTTTATGACGCCTGCCGGGAGGTGCTGTCCGAGCGGCACGAGCGGCACCAGGAGATCACCCTGGCCCCGGGCCGGAACACCCGGGTCCACTGGGTACCGCTCCAGGAAAAGGGGGCGCTGCGCGGAGCCGTCGCGGTGTTCCACGACATCAGCGCGCTCAAGCGGGTGGAGCAGATCAGACGCGACTTCGTGGCCAACGTTTCCCACGAGCTGAGGACGCCGGTGACCGTCATCAAAGGATACGCGGAGACGCTGCTCTCAGGCGTGCTGGCCGAAGACCTCCAGCGCAGCAGCCACTTCCTGGGGATCATCAACAACCATGCGCAACGGCTCTCCTGCCTGATCGCCGACCTGCTGGCCCTCTCCGAACTGGAAAGCGGCGAGATCGTCATGCAGCCCGAGAACCTGTCACTGGAGGGCGCCGTGCAGCAGACCCTGCAGCTCCTGGAGCTGAAGTCGGAAGATAAGGAGGTGACCATGGAGATCGCCGGGCTCAAGGGGTTCCCCGCGGTCCGGGCCGACCGGGGCAGGCTGGACCAGGTGCTGATGAACCTTTTGGACAATGCCGTCAAGTACAGTAAAAAGGGAGGTACCGTGACGGTCTCCGCCGTGCTGGAGGGGGAGATGGTACGGGTCTTCGTGCGGGACACCGGCATCGGCATTCCCCAGAAGGACCTGCCGCGCCTGTTCGAGCGTTTTTACCGGGTGGACGAGGCGAGAAGCCGCGAGCGCGGCGGCACCGGACTGGGCCTTTCCATCGTGAAGCATATCGTGCAGGCCCACGGCGGCAGCGTGGCGGTGCAGAGCACCCTTGGGCAGGGAGCCGAATTCTCCTTCACCCTGCAAAAGGCGCAGCCGTAGGGCAGGTTTCTTAGGACGCTCAGTTAGCGATCTTCAGAGCTTTTCTGGCGCGCGGCCCGTGCTTTGCCAACCCACCTAATGATAGCGCTGGCCGGCTAACCGTAGGATAGAGGTGCATATGAAGCGAGTCTTGCTGGAGCACAGGACATCAGAATTGCTGCCGCGCAGGGCCTTCCTGGCACGGCTGGGGTGGTACTGGTTGTTCGGATTTGTTTTTCTGGGCGTCTCCTTGGGGATTGGGACCGTCGGGTACCATATCAGCGCCGGACTGTCCTGGGTCGATGCCTTTTTGAACGCATCGATGATCCTCACCGGCATGGGGCCTGTGGACAAATTGGAGACGAACACGTCGAAGATATTCGCCTCGCTCTACGCCATATTCAGCGGGGTGTCCTTTCTCACCTTCTGCGGGGTGCTCTTTACGCCGATCTACCATCGCTTCATTCACAAGTTCCATCTAGACCTGGGTGACAAGAACGTTTGACAGCTGCCTCCCAGCCACTTCACCTGCAGGTTTCTCCCTCGCCCAGTGTTGTCCAGTCAGTCCCCTTCCCGCTTCCGTTTGGCCCGAGCGATTTCAAGGCTGCTCTCCTCCCCCGAGAGGGACAGCCCCCCGAGGGGGACACCTCCCGAGGGGGACAGGCACCTGCGGAGCCAGTCCCCTTCACCCTCCCCCTGCGCACCTCTGTTGAATTAATTTTTTCAAATCAATATACTTGAGTCATGCGGGTAATGTTCTCAATTTCGTATCTCGGGAGAATAGACATGTTAAAACAATCTGCAAAAGCTGCGAGCCGCGCCGACAGCCCGGAGGAAGTCCATATCCTGTTCGAGACCTATGTTAATGAGGGCCGGCTCGATGACCTGGCCGCGCTCTATGAGGAGGAAGCGGTTCTCTTAGAGCACGATTCGTTCGTCATCGGGACTGACGCAATTACGTCGTTTCTGGCGGGGTTTATTTCCGGCAAGCCCCGGATTTCCATCCGCTACCTGAATACGGTAACGGCGGGCGACGTCGCCGCCGTCATGTCGCAGTGGAAGCTTTCGGCCGAGAGGCCCGACGGCTCCACCGTTGAGGACTGCG
>TBL_comb47_HYPODRAFT_10007052_pt1 | contig 11941 bp, 15 predicted proteins | sample TroBogypolimnion_40_FD_10682 | JGI IMG/M metagenome (IMG submission 10682) | reverse complement strand
CCCGATAGCTTCTGCAACAGCAGTAACCACTTCCAGTACATACCGGCAACGGTTTTCAATCGATCCTCCGTAGTTATCCTCACGGATATTGCTAATTGGTGAAAGAAACTGCTCGAGCAGATAGCCGTTGGCTGAATGCAGCTCCACTCCGTCGAATCCTGCAACCAGGGCATTTTTTGCTGCACTGACAAATTCTGCCTTCGTACTGATCAGGTCTTCTGCGGTCATGGCCTTAGGCATTGCGAAGTCCAGCATCTGCTTCTCATCAGTCCACATCTGACCTGCTGCTTTTACAGCTGATGGTGCGATGATCTGTGATCCTTCAGGCATATTGAGCGGATGGCTTATACGGCCCGTATGCATCAACTGAACAATGATCTTTCCTCCTGCCTTGTGTACTGCCGAGGTAACCTTTTTCCAGCCTTCAACCTGCTGAGGGCTATACATACCGGGAATGCGTGCATATCCCAATCCATTGGGCGATGGCGAGGTGCCTTCTGTAATAATTAACCCTGCCCCCGAACGCTGCTTGTAATATTCAGCCATCAGTTCATTCGGCACATGGCCGATAGCCCTGCACCTGGTCATTGGTGACATAACTACCCGGTTTTCTAACTCCAGTGATCCAACTTTTACAGCGGTAAATAGTTTGTTCGTATCCATTTATTATTTTTTAATGTTCTAAGAGAAACAAGAAGTTAACCGTAATGTTTCAGTTATATCGATCTGCCTGCTGCCTGTTATTCAGGGATATTGTATAATTTGCAAACATCCTTGTACGACATACTTTTCAGTTCCTGAACACTTTTAGTATTCAACGATGCTGATTTCAATGCGGTTATGGTTCCTGGAATGGCGATAAACCTGAATTTATTTGTTGATGTAAGTGGTTGTGTGGTCATATCCGAAGTAAACTCAATAGTTTTATAGTTAGAAATCAGAAAACTCCAGTTTGCACCAACGGCAAATGCAGGTAATGGCCTCACCGAAGTTGAATTATAGACATCTCCGTCCAGCCAGACATAGCCCAGGACGACTCCGTTCTCTACAACATCTGCAGTTAAATCGGGAGCCGAAGCATCGAAATACCAATCGCCCGAAGTCCCTGACCATGCAGTTGGACTGAACCATTCAGAATAATACACAGTGGCATTTTGTCCGTCCTGACCCGCAGGACCCTGGGGTCCTTCATTCTTACACCCCGAAAAGAGCAGCATTAACAATGCAAACCCTGCTAAAATATTTAAACTCTTTGATTTCATGTTATTTGTTTTTAATGATTGATTGTTTTTGTCCAATTATTTGTTGTTATCTAATGGTTATATCGTTGTAACTTGTTGTAATCGTTGTCATTGGTTTTCATTGTCATTTATCGTTTTTGAATAATCAAATGATTCCCAAATGAATATAGGTTGACTTAATTCTACTTTAACAGATTCAACAAAATAAACAATTTAAGCTTGTTGTTTTCTAATCTTATCCTCAATTTAATCTTTAAGGTTTCTAAGGTTTGGGTTTAGGGGTGTGGTTCTGGTTACTAAGGTTATTATGGTGAATGACAAGAAAACCTTAGTAACCAGAATCATAACTCAATCCCCTAACCTTAGTAACCTTAGTAACCAGAATCATATATAAATCCCTAAACCTTAGTAACCTTAGCAGCTATAGGTAAATTTACGAATGTTCCTTTTAAAATTCAACTTTACAGGTTCTGAAACTGATCAACCCCATTGATGGTCAGCTCATTTTGCGGCAAATTTGATCAGCTCGGTATTAAATTTATGCGTTTCTTCCAAAAACAGGCTATGACCGCTTTTTTCGAATGCAACAAGATGCGAATTGACGATTCCTGCTTTCATCTGTTCAGCCAGGTCGAACGAACAAATTTTGTCTTTTTTGCCGTGCATGATCAAGGTTGGAACTGCTATTTTCGCCAGATCGCTTCTAAGATCAGTATCACGCAGTGCAATAAGGCATTGAGCCGTTGCATAGGAAGAAGCGCTTAAACCAATACCATTTAGCCAATTGCCAATTCCTTCATTTAAAGAGGTCTCGGTAGCCGAAAATATCTTTGCGAAATCTGAAAGAAGTTTGGGTCGGTCATGATGGTTTAACTTGATTAATTCGTCAACCGCCTTTTTGGGAAGATTATACTGAAAATCATCACGCTGTGTCCAGATTGGAGCCGCAGCACCTGCTAATACCAACTTTGAGACGTGGGCACCATTAAACTCCGATACGTAACGAACCGCAATGGCTCCACCCATCGAAAAGCCAACCATTACAGCATTTTTAACATCCAATTTTCTTAAAACCTTATTGATATCGGCTATATGTACATTGTAATCATAGGCTCCATAAGGTTTATCCGATTTTCCAAAACCTCTTAACGTGATACCAATGACACGAAAATTCTTATTAATCAGATCGTTGTACTGGTATTCGAACATTTCATCACTTAAAGGCCAGCCATGTATCAGAACTATTGGCTTGCCTTCGCCTGCATCAGTAATATGAAGGCGCACATTGGGTTCAACTTTAACATATTCAGCCCTGACCTTATCAGGCTTTACTTTGTCATTATGTTTCTTCATTTTATAAGTTATTAATATGTAGTTATTACTTTAAAATAGTCGTCTCCGTATTTGGATTTACAACCTTAATTCCCGACCGGGATTAAATATCCTGATTTAATTTACAGTATGAACTTTAGAAAGAGCTAATTTAATTTCATTTTGTTGGGTAAGTATTACAAAACTTTTAAGAATATTTACATAATTCACACATTTAGCTTTTTGTTTTCGGCAAATTCTATTCTATTAATAAAAATTGAAAAGAAATCATTGATCAATTATTCCTTTAAACGGCACACGTTATTATATTGCATGATGGTTAAAAATTATAATCAAAGCAATTCCGCTTATAAAGGCAAGTATCAGTACTACTACTATGATCCTGAACAATGTTTTGTTTGAAATTGCAAGTTTTGTTTTCATATTCTGACTATTAGCATATTACAAGGTTTTGTATAGTTTTCCGTAGCACCAGTATTCGCACATTTCAGAATGTATCCTATACTGATTTATAGCTGTAAGTTCATCGGCCATCAATGAATATAATACGGCTATTAATTCTTTGTTCCCTTTCATCCGGGTGAGTTTTATGGGAATAAAGTTAAATGCTTGTAACAGTTGAAGTTTTACAGAATTATTTAAAAGAATTACATTATTCACACATTTCAGAATTTTAGAACTTTATAACTATCAATTATAAAAATCCTTTTGGTTATTTTGCTGATGATTTATCCCTGGGCTAAAGTATAAAACATCGCAACCGCAGATGCCAGCATAACTATGAAAGTAATCCAAACCACCGTATTAGATAACCACCCACTGCGGTATTCACCCATGATTTTTTTATTTCGTGCGATTCTGGCAATCAAAAAGATTAAAGGTACAGCAGCCACTCCATTAAAAACAGCGGTAAAAACAAGTGCTTTAATCGGATCAATACCGATAAAATTTATCATTAAACCAATAAGCGTTGCGATTGTAATTACACCATAAAAACCATGAGCTTTGTTTAATTTAAGGTTAAGCCCTTCTTTCATATTAAAGGCTTCAGATAAGGCATAAGCTGCTGAACCGGATAATATGGGAATGCTTAGCAAGCCAAGACCCATGATGCCGACAGCAAAGATTAATTTTGCCAGGAAGCCTGCATTAGGAAAAGTCTGAACAAGAGGTTCCAGCGCTTTGGCGGCATCAGCGGCCGATGTGACGTCAGTTACACCATTCTGATGTAAAACGGTGGCGGCCACTACAATTATTGACCAGGTAGCAATTTCAGAAAATATCATGCCTAAGAAATTATCGATACGCAGATTTCTGATAAATTTTGGTCCAATTTTAGGCTTTCCATACCGACTAATTAAATGAAGCTCATTTTCCTCCTCAACTTCTTCCGAAGCCTGCCAGAAAAACATATAAGGAGAAATTGTTGTACCTAAGACTCCCGTGATGATGAAGAAAAATTCAAAATTTAATTCCACATGCGGCCAAAAGGTAGCGACAAAAATTGTATGCCATGGCTGGTTAACTATAAAAACAGTTAACGGATAGGCGAGCAATGACAAGGCCAGCCATATTAAGATTCGCGAATAAACCCGGTAGGAAGTGAATATTTCAAGAGTTAAAATCAGGGCAGTAAAACCTAAAGTTAAAATGACAAAATTGATGGGAATTATCAGTTGAGTTGCAGCCGCGAGAGCGCCAATATCCGCACCTATATTAATTGTATTGGCAACAACTACAAGCAAGACAGCTGCATAAAGTACCTTCCTGCTATAATTAGCTTTGATTACAGCCGCCAAACCATGGCCGGTTACGGCACCAATACGTGCGCATGCTTCCTGAATAGCTGTCATAAGCGGAAGCATAACTATCACTGTCCATAGTTGCCCATAGCCGAATTTTGCACCGGTTTGAGTATAAGTAGCAATTCCTGAAGGGTCATCATCAGCCGCTCCTGTAATTACCCCGGGACCGAAAACCTTAAAGCATTTTTTTATTTTGGTAAAAGTATTTTCCATAATTGACTAACTAAAGTATCAACCCGCTTAGAAGGTCTACTTAAAATTGCCCCTAAAAGGAACTCAACCCGAACTGTCTATTTTTTTGTTACACTAATCCTGCCATCTCGTTCAATGTATGCACTTTTTATTTCGTCCAACGATTCCACATTACCCTGTAAATGAATTCCTTCCATCAAATCTTTGTCTGTAATATCGAATCGTTTCATGTTGTTTCTAATGATTTTACCGTCTTTGTATATTAATTTTGCATTTCCTTTGATCAGACTGCCAAATACATCATTATACAATGCTATCCAGGCGAATAACCTATGGAGAAAAACAATCACCAGTGCTGCAATAATGGTCGCAAAAAATGGGGATGCCCCAACAACAGCCCTGCCTAATATTGCTCCCAATAAAACGCAGATTACATTGTCAAACGGTGAAAACATTCCGAAGGTCCGTCTCCCTGAAAGCCGTATGAATACCAGGGCCAGTATAAATATTATAATTGCCCGAATTACGGTTTGATAAGGGGTTTGATCGCTTCCCTCACCTATTAATTGATAAAACCAGTTCATCTTTCATCTGTTTAAAAGATTTAATCATTCACCTGTCTAAGCTCAGGCATTAAACAATTTTACATGGAATATCCGCGTCTTCATCAATTGAATAGACAGAACACAACCGATGATATCCGTCCGCTATTATTAACCGTCTTTGACGGTCATCGCGAACCAACAGTAACGGCGATAATCTAATTCCAGACTTCATTTTTACAGTATTCCTTTCAACGTGAATATTGCTTATTCCAAGTAATGACAAACCCGATGATCTGAATATATCCTTCGCCTTAAATGATGTCATTGATGCTTTTCGGAGTGCCTTGACTAATTCTTTCGCGCTTTTATTGTCAAATATTAAACCAAGATAGGACAATGATGCCAGATAGTCCTTATCTTCAGGTTCAGTTAACCATATTACTTCAATGTTTTTTGACATGCTTTATTCTTATTTCTATTCATTACTGTGTCTTATTTCGTTGGCTTTCCGCCAAATTTCATTGCTTTTCTGAAATTCTCATTTTTCAAAGCATCCATTTCGATATTACCTGTATTTCCATTCGCATGGATATTTTTTTGTTCAACAGAACAAAGATATTTCTTCTTATCCTGAAAAACATTACATGATTTTTGAGAATAGTTACATCATTCACACATTTCGAATACTTCAGCCGGTAACCCACCCTTTATCTGGCTTTTCGGCTATTCGGTTCGGGTTCGGGAGGGGTTCCCTTGGGTATCCCTCGTCTATATCTGTACTATGATTGATCTATAATTGTACAAAAATTCCTATCTTTGTATAGATAGAGATCAATCATAGTTTAATCATTGAAAGGGGATACCCTCTCCAATACTAATTTAATACGAATAGATTATGGCTAAGATGAAGTGATGAATGGGTGATCTGGTTTCCGGCAAGCTTGCCGGACTATCATCGTTCCTTCGAACTTCTCAAGCGACGAAGTAAAATGTTTCATCTCCTTTTCTAACGAAACTCAGGCTGTTTTATCGAACAGAGAGTTTGTAGGCGGGATAATCGTATCGTAGGGATTTGAATTGCTTATAGGGTCAAAAAAACCGCTCTCTTAATGGGCGGCGGTTTTTCAGGATAAATCTTTAGGATACCTGCATCAACCAATGTTTCAACCAGTTGATCTGATATATTTTTATTCATGAATCCGTTTTGATTTGTTCGATTTCGTTCAATTGTGATTCCTTAAATGAATGTTCCTTAAACAGTTTTTTGTTTTGAAGAAATATTTTAGCTTCATCAGGTGTTCCCAAAAGGATGGCCAGCCATTGTGTTTTCTCGTTCTGTTCCAGAATTATTTTAATGGTTATAGTAAAGGGGACTGCCAAAAACATCCCAACCGGTCCTAAAATAAATCCCCAGAAAAGAAGGGACAATAAAACAACCAATGTTGACATACCTATGCCTTTTCCCATGATCCTGGGTTCAAAAAAGTTTCCAAGGACATTGTGGATAACCATGAATGAACCCAGAGTCCAGAGTGCACCGCCTAATCCCAGTTGTATCAAGGCAAACAGAAATGCCGGAATGGTGGCAATAATGGATCCGATATTCGGAATATAATTCATCAGACCTGCAATCAAGGCCCATAGAATCGGATAGTCAACACCAATGATCAACATGGCTATATAGATAAGAATCCCTATTGAAATACATACCAGGGTTTTTATTGCAAGGTAGTGACGAATACTTCGTAAAATGGTAGTAAAATAAGCGATAGATGTATCTGATCCTCCTGTAATAGCTTTTGCTTTGATCGAAAAACTTGCAAATTCCATGAGAATAAATAGGATGATAAGAAAGATAAGGAAAGCTTTTCCCAGCATACCGAGCAGTTCCTTCACAGCGCCTGATGTAAACTCCAGAATTTTTGCCGGTTGGATAAGCGCTGATATTTGATCTTTGGGGATATTTATACCTTTATCATTTAAAAACTGAATAAATGAAGTGCTGATCTTCGTGATGGTAGGTTCATATTTTGAGAAATTGCCTAAAAAGAATGTCAGTGTTCCTCCTATGAGGAAAGTAAATCCTGAAAAAAATAAAATCAATCCAAGTATTACAATGATAATAGCAAGCCAACGGGGAATTCTCTTTTTCTCGAGCCAGGTAATGGGCTGCATGCAAATTATACTTATAAAAAGTGCGAGTAAAAAAGGAGCGATAATCGATCTTGCATAAATAACCCCAGCAAAAATGATAATTAATGCAGCAACCTTTATTATGGACGAGCCTTCTATTGATGCCATTCCTTTACTGTTCATATCAGAATAGTTTTTAAGGTTTATCAGATATAAATCAGATTCTTCTCATGATTTTCTGAATAATATCATACTGACAAATTAAACATGACACAGATAACAAACATATAACAACCTGACTTCAGTCAGGTTGTTATATGTTTGACATTCACATCTGCTGCAAATAAGTTAATTTTTTGTAGCAGATTCCAATTGCATTTTCAAGTCATACTGACCGATATTTATGAGTTCAATATCACATGAAATTGAAATCTGATCACTAACCATTACGCCTCCTGCTTCAATGGGTGAGTTCCAGGTCAATCCCCAATCACTTCTGTTTATTTTTCCGCTCACCGTAAAACCGGCTCTTTCTTTTCCCCAGGGATCATTCACCAATCCACCCAATTCTAAGTTTAATTTTATGTTTTGAGTGAATCCCATCATTGTTAATTCGCCCCACACTTCATGATTCCCTTCCTCATCTGATTTTTCAATGTTGCTTGAAGTAAAAGTTATTTGTTTAAATTTCTCAACATCAAAGAAATCAGGACTTTTTAAATGCTCATCACGTTTTTCATCACCTGTAAATATCGAGGAGGCATCTATCCAAAGATCAACTTCGGCAGTACTAAAGTCTTTGCCGATGGTATAAATACTTGCATCAAATGTTTTGAATCCGCCTTTTACATGTGAGATCATCAAATGTCTTACTTTAAAGCTGATTTCACTGTGTGACTGATCGATTGACCATTTTGTTTTTGTAACTGCTTCGTTTGCTTTCATTTTAATTATTTTAATTGATTGTTATTTAATTACTTAATACAATTTCTATTTATTCTAATTTCAATATGATAGTTCGACAAACTTCAGGTTTTGCATGTTGGTCAGTAGGTTAACCTGCCCCTAACAATCACTTTCAAGCTGTAACTCAGCATGATGTATTTCATACATTGCTTGTTTCTGCATAGCCTTGAAAAGTCTGATATAACCCAGGTTAGCACACATCTCAGATTGAATCCTATATTGGTCCGTTGCATTAGGTTCATCTGCAAGATGTGAATTAAGTACAGTAAGTATTTTATTGTTCCCGTTCATAATGTGTATATGATAATTAATGAATTTTATGGGAATAAAGTTAGGAGTCTTTAGCAGGTGATGTTTTACAAAATTCTTCAAAAGAATTACAACATTCACACATTTTATGACAATGGTGTCTTTGTATTAGGCTGTCTTTACTCCGAACAGATAACCTACAATTGCAGTAATACCCATTGCGATTGTGCCCCAAAAGCATATCCTGATTATACCTTTCGGAATACTTGATCCGCCAGCCTTTGCAGCAATTACTCCTGACAATGCCAGGAATACCATCGAAAATGAATATTGCCAGATTATCATGTGATTAATTGGTGCAAATAAGGAGACTAAAAGCGGTAATAATCCACCTGTTATAAAAGATCCGCCCGAAGCTAATGCAGCCAGCAATGGTTTAGGTTGTGAGATTTCGTTAATTCCCAATTCGTCTCTGGCATGAGCTTCCAAAACATTGTGTTCTGTAAGTTGAATGGCTACCTGCATTGCCAAATGACTGTCCAAACCCCTTTCTTTATAGAGGCCAGCCAGTTCGTTTAACTCGGCCTTTGGTTTAGTATCAAGCTCTGTTTGCTCTCTTTTTAAGTCGGCAGTTTCGATATCAGACTGTGAACTGACTGAAACATATTCGCCTGCCGACATAGATAATGAACCAGCCACCAAACCTGCCAAAGCTGCAAGAACAATCGGACTTCTTGTACTACTTGCAGCAGCTACTCCGATAACCAGGCTGGTAGTCGAGAGAATGCCATCGTTTGCTCCCAATACAGCTGCTCTAAGCCATCCGCTTCTAATCGTATAATGTTTTTCCAGCTCCATTGGACATTGAGTTTTTGTTATTTTTTTACTGAGGCCTGGTTTGCTACCGCCTTCATTGCCAGCTCAATTTGTGCTGCATCGCCAAGGTAATAATGGCGGATGGGATGAAGATTTTCGTCCAGTTCATAGACCAGGGGGATACCGGTGGGGATGTCCAGACCTGGAATGTCAGCTTCAGAAATGCCATCAAGATACATGACCAATGCGCGAAGAGTATTCCCATGAGCTGCAATGAGGACCTTCTGTCCCGATTGAAGGGCTGGTGCAATATCTTCGTGCCAACATGGAAGAAAGCGTGCTACTGTATCTTTAAGGCATTCAGTTGCAGGTAGTTGTTCAGGAGTGAGTTGCCTGTATCGGGGATCGTGGCCGGGATGCCGCGAATCTTCCAATTTCAGGACCGGAGGGGGAACATCATAACTCCGCCTCCATAACTTAACCTGTTCCTCCCCGTATTTCATCGATGTCTCGGATTTGTTCAGACCTTGCAAGGCGCCATAGTGCCGTTCGTTCAATCGCCAATCTTTAGTGACAGGAATCCACATCAGGTCCATTTCGTCAAGTACAATCCATAAAGTTCGGATTGCACGCTTCAATACTGAAGTATAGGCAAGGTCAAACGTAAACCCTTCTTCCTTGAGCAAACGCCCTGCCTGATGAACTTCCTCTATACCTTTATCAGACAAATCGACATCAGTCCAGCCACTGAACAGGTTCTCTTTATTCCACAAACTTTCGCCATGACGTAGGAGCACTAGCTGATGGATTTTGCTTTCTGAGTTATCTTTCATTGGATTTAAAATTTTACAGGTTAAACTTCATTTTTTAGATGGAAGACCAAAGATAGAAGACCGAAGCCTTAAAACTTCTGACTACCGACTTCTGACTACCGACTTTTTATTATTTTATATTCCCCCCGTCGGGCGGCAAAGTTACATTTAGCCCTGTGATACAAGGCTTTCTGTGCCTCCTGAACATTGGCTTCCTTACCGTTCCAGATTTCCATAGCCGGTTGCTGGAGAGCTCGTCCAAAAGAAAATGACAATTCCCATGGTAATTTCGACTTGAATCTGACATTCATTGCATTTAACCGGGAAGAAGCCAGTTCTGCGGATTGGCCACCCGACAAAAATGTAATCCCGGGAATGGCAGCAGGGACAGTTCGTAAAAAACATTTCACCGTGGCATCTGCAATAGAATCATCCGATTCTTGCCTTGGACAGGCTAATCCTGGTAATATCATATTGGGCTTAAGGATCATCCCTTCCAATATTGCTCCTTGTATGTATAGTTGATTGAAAACACAGTGCAGAACCTCTTCGGTTACCTCGAAACAACGCCCGATGGTATGGTCTCCATCCATCAGTATTTCAGGTTCCACAATGGGTACAAGTCCCGCCTCCTGACACAATACAGCGTAACGGGCCAATGCATGTGCATTTGCTTCGATACAGGCATGTGAAGGAATGTTCTCACCAATCGTAATCACAGCACGCCACTTTGCAAAACGTGCTCCCAATTGATAATATTCACCTAGACGCTCGCGCAAGCCATCGAGCCCTTCCGATATTTTTTCTCCGGAATGTCCAGCCATATCCTTTGTACCAGCATCCACTTTGATGCCTGGAATTATTCCGGCATTAATTAGAACCTTGATCATGGGTATACCATCATTTGTTTTCTGGCGTATAGTTTCGTCAAAAAGGATCGCACCACTTATCGACCCAGCAAGTCCAGGTGTGGTAACAATCAGTTCCCTATAGGCACGCCGGGCTTCTTCTGTCTGGGGGATTCCCAGTTTGGCAAATCGTTTGTTGCAGGTTGGAAAACTTTCATCCATAGCCAGTATGCCTTTATCATTGGCAACCAGCTTTTTTGCGGTGTTTAAAAGCTCTTGTATGTTCATATTGAATAATATTTAAATAAGTTATCTGTTACTTTCTGAGGGCTGTTTCACTTGTTGTTGAGGGGCAAAAGCAAAGTCAACGCTCACTATGTAATATAATATCCCTACAAACATTAAAAACAGGAATATCCAAAAACTCCAGGTATGATGTATCCGCTTCCAGTAAGGTTTATGATCATGAGAGGTCACTATATAATTTTGTCCTTCCTCTGAATCATGTTTGTGTTCATTTTCATTCATGGTTTCTGTTCTTTTTTAAGTTAATTTATTTCATTGAAATGTATGTCTCCTTCGATAAGTTAAATTAAACGCAAAGATGCAAAGACACAAAGATTATAATTTCGTAAAACATATATATTCAGTATTTTGTATTGCATTGCGTCTTCGAGTCTTTGCGTTTAATGTGTATATTGGAGTTTTGGAGTATACCCACCGCAATCGTTATAGAGCCGTTAATATATTTCATTGAGATGAGTTTATGCTAATCCCTTTTCCAGTGCTGCAACTTTCGCAAGACGTCGGGTAAAACGCTCGTTTGCCTTGAAATCAGCATTCATGAATGTCTGAACCAATTCCCAGGCCAAGGCCGAACCAGTGACCCGACCTCCCAGACACATCACATTCATGTCATCATCTTCAACTCCCTGATGGGCAGAGAAAGAATCTGAGATTAATGCGGCTCTTACTCCATTCACTTTATTGGCTGCGACGCAT
>TBL_comb47_HYPODRAFT_10007051_pt1 | contig 11941 bp, 9 predicted proteins | sample TroBogypolimnion_40_FD_10682 | JGI IMG/M metagenome (IMG submission 10682) | reverse complement strand
AACAAGCGCGTGAAGTGTTGCCGCATGCGCTAAAAACCGAAATCGTCGTAACTGCTAATCTGCGCGAGTGGCGCCATATTTTCGAGTTGCGCAGTTCTCCCAAAGCCCATCCGCAAATGCGAGTTTTAATGCTGGATTGTCTCAAGGGTTTTGCTCAGGAAATCCCGGTAGTGTTTGATGATTTGCTGCCTTCTTGACAACAGAGATAAACTGCTTATTCCCACTCTATCGTCGCCGGAGGTTTGCCAGTGATATCATAAACTACTCGCGAAATACCCGGAATTTCATTGACAATACGATTCGAAACTTTACCCAAAAATTTTGCTGGCAGCTCCGCCCAGTGTGCCGTCATAAAATCGCTGCTTGTTACTGCACGCAAAGCAATTACATATTCATACTTTCTTTGATCTCCCATGACACCTACAGACTTTATCGGTAAAAACACTGCAAACGCCTGACTAACTTTGTTATATAAATTTTCCTGGTGCAACTCTTGCAAAAAAATATGATCGGCTTGACGTAATTTATCTAAATATGATCTGCGTATTTCTCCTAAAATACGAATACCCAAGCCTGGCCCAGGAAAAGGATGGCGATTAACAATCTCCTTGCTCAAACCTAATTTTAAGCCAATTCTACGCACCTCATCCTTAAACAATTCACGCATTGGTTCAATTAATTGCAACTGCATTTTCTTCGGTAGGCCGCCAACATTATGATGCGATTTAATAACCTCGGCTTTGCCGAATTTCATTTGCGCCGATTCGATCACATCAGAATAAATAGTTCCCTGAGCAAGCCAATGTACACCTTTTAAAGTTTTTATTACATCGGTAAACACTTGGATAAATTCTCGGCCGATAATTTTACGCTTAACCTCAGGATCACTAACCCCAGCTAAAGCCCTTAAAAAATGTTTTTCTTTATATACGGGAATTAAATTTAATTTAAAATGTTTAGCAAATAAGGCTATCGTTTGTTCAGCTTCACGATGACGTAGCATCCCGGTATCTACAAAAACACAGGTAAGGTTGTCACCGATAGCTCGCTCTAGCAAAAGAGCAGTAACTGCAGAATCAACTCCACCGGATAAACCCAATAATACTTTATCATCACCGACAGTTTTTTTAATTTTTTTAACAAGGTCATTAATAATATTGCTAGTAGTCCAAAGTTTTTTACAACCACAAATTCCAACGACAAATCTTTTTAAAATAGCTCCGCCATGCTTAGTATGGGTCACCTCAGGATGAAATTGTAGACCATAAAAATTTTTATTTTTATTTTCAATAGCAGCATACAAAGTATTACTGGTGCTGCCAATGGCCCGAAACCCCTCTGGAAGTTTGGTTACCTCATAACCATGACTCATCCACACATCAATTGCACTATTTAAACCTGATAACAAATTTGAATTAGCCACAATCTCAAGGCTCGCATGGCCATACTCACGTTTCTTAGACTTTACTACGCAGCCTTGAAGCTGCGCCGCCATGGTTTGCATACCATAACAAATACCAAGCACTGGACAACCAAGTTCAAATACAATTTTTGGCGCCCGTGGTGATTTTTTTGCCGTTACCGTGTCAGGACTGCCGGATAAAATAATGCCTTGCGGCGAAAAATCTTTTATTGCTTTGGCAGAAACATCATAAGGATAAACTTCGCAGTAAACTCCCAGCTCGCGTACTCGCCGAGCAATTAATTGAGTATATTGCGACCCGAAATCTAGGATTAATATTTTGTACTGCTGAATATCATCATTCATTTATCCCACCCAGTAATTTGGCGCTTCTTTGGTAATAATAACATCGTGCACATGACTTTCTCTTAGTCCTGCAGCGGTAATAGCTATAAATTCAGCTTTTTTACGCATAGTGTCAATATCGACACAACCAGTGTAACCCATGCTAGCACGCAATCCTCCAATAAGTTGATAAATCACCCCTGCTAAATTACCCCTGTAAGGAACCCTACCCTCAATGCCTTCGGGAACTAATTTTTCAGTATTACCAGTACTCTCCTGAAAATAACGATCGGCCGAACCATGCGATGCTTTTGCCATTGCATCTACTGAACCCATACCACGATAAGTTTTATAAGGTCGGCCTTGATAAAATTCTAATTCACCTGGAGCCTCTTCGGTGCCAGCAAACAAACTGCCAATTACCGCGCAACTAGCGCCAGCAGCTATAGCTTTGCTTATATCACCAGAATAACGAATACCACCATCAGCAATAACGGGAATGTTATGATTTTTTAAAGCCTGAGTTACATTTTGAATAGCCGTTATCTGCGGCACGCCAACTCCCGCAATAATTCTCGTAGTGCAAATAGAACCAGCGCCGATTCCCACCTTTACCGCATCAGCTCCTACATCTACTAATGCTAAGGCGCCATCTGCAGTAGCCACATTGCCAGCAATAATTTGGAGAGCTCCAAATTTTTGTTTGATACTACGCACGCAATCTAAAACCTTTTGAGAGTTGCCATGTGCTGTGTCTATAACCAATACATCTACTCCAGCTTCAACTAAAGCAGCAACTCTTTCGTCAGTATTTTGGGCAGTACCAACAGCAGCACCTACCCTGAGCCTACCTTTGTCATCCCGACAAGCCTCCGGCTTTTCTTTAGCACGCAAAATATCCTTTACCGTAACCATTCCTTGTAAATGAAAATTGTCATCAATAATTAAAATCTTTTCCAATCGATGTGCATGCATTAATCTTATTATCTCTTCATGTGGAGTCCCTTCTTTAACCGTGATCAATTTTTCTTTAGGCGTCATCAGTTTTTTTACTGATTGCTCCAAATGAACTTCAAAGCGCACGTCACGATTGGTGATAATGCCAAGCAATTTATTTCCTTCTACTACCGGCATTCCAGAGATACTATGAGCTTTACTTAAAGCCAATAAATCGCGAATGGTTGTTTCGGGAGTTACCGTGATTGGTTCGCGCACAATGCCACTTTCAAATCTTTTTACTTTTCGCACCTGCGCAGCCTGATCAGCAATGCTCATATTTTTATGCAAAATACCAAGTCCTCCCTCAAGCGCAATTGCTATCGCAAGATTCATTTCCGTTACCGTATCCATCGCAGCAGAAACCAGCGGAATATTTAAGGCAATCGATGCCGTTAAATTGGTTTTTAATTGGACATCTTTGGGCAAAACCTGGGAATAAGCTGGAATTAATAAGACATCATCAAAAGTTAAAGCTTGGGAAATTGTGCTCATTTTTTTCTCCTCGTTACCTTTATAAATAATTTGTTGCAGCAAGCGGAAATAAACTAACAATATACAATGGATAATTACAAATTATGCCATCTTGTTTTAAATTCATTAAAGTTGCTCTCGCTAGGGTCTTAGGCCGATATTTTTCGTTATAAGCTAATAAACTTTTTTTCCTGGTTGAAATACCAGCCTTTACTTCAAGCGGATAAATATCAAGTTCATACGGTAAAACAAAATCAACTTCAGCTAATCCTCCGCTTGACCAATAATATAATTTATCAAACCTACCGCCAGCCATTAATTCCTGCACCACAAAATTCTCAGTTAGTGCGCCCTTAAATTCAACAAATAGTTGATGTTGTTTAACCATTATATCCACCGGCAAACGACTCATATAACCCAGCAGTCCAACATCTAGCATATAAATTTTATATATATTTTTATTTGTATAATTGTCAATTGGAATTTTTGGAACTGAAATATTATACGATTTATAAATCAACCCAGCATCGACCAACCATTGGATGGAAGTTTCATATTCACGGGCACGAGCGCTTTTACTAATTGCGGAAAAAATAAATTTCTTATTTTCTTTTGCTAATTGACTTGAAATCTCTTCCCAAACAGCCATTATTTTCATTACATCTGTTGCTGCTGCGTGTTTAGCGAAATCCAATACATAAGCATCTGCAATAGCTTTTTGCACTTTTCTTACTTTAGTAAAGTCATTTTCTTTTACGTACATTGCTACGGCTTCAGGCATACCGCCAACAATAAAATATTGCTTTAGTAATGCAATAGATTGTTGATGTAATGCTTCAGCAATTGGTTCAAATTTATTAATGCCTATAAGCAATGCTTTTAAACGTTCTTCACCCATTGCGTCCAAAAATTCAAAAAACGACAATGGTTTTAGATCAAGAAAGTCAACTTTGCCAACAGGAAAACCTTTGGTGCGATTTAGTTTCACTCCCAATAATGAACCTGCCGATACAATGTGATAGTCATTAGCTCTCTCATTAAAATATTTTAAACTATTCAATGCGCCAGGAGATTCTTGAATTTCATCGAAGATAAGCAGAGTATTTTTTGGTTCAATTGATACTCCAAATTTAATTTGTAACTGGGTAATAATATTATCTGGACTTAAATTGCCCTCAAAAATTGGAATAACATCTGGCATTTCTTCAAAATTAACATACAAACTATTTACATACTCTTTAGCAAATGCAGATAAAATATAGGTTTTGCCAACCTGTCTAGCGCCTCTTAATATCAAAGGCTTACGATATTTGTCGTGTTTCCATAATATAAGTTTTTTATAAATATCTCTTTTCATATGGAAAATTATATTATAAAAACGTGATAATTTCCACGTTTTACCAATGTAAAACGTGAAAATTTACACGTTTTACTAACTTTAATCACGCCCAAGGGCAAAACATAATAGCTCAGCCTACCGACATATATTCAATCAGATCTACCAGCATGATAAGAAGATCTTACCAGCGGCGCACTAGCAACATGCTTAAATCCAAGTGTGCGGGCAAGTTTTGCAAATTCAGCAAATTCTTGTGGCACGATATAGCGCTTCACTGGTAAATGCTCTTTAGTTGGCTGTAAATACTGGCCTAAAGTTAATTTATCCACATCATGAACACGCAAATCATTTAAAACTTGCTCAATTTCTTCTGCTGTTTCACCCAGCCCCAGCATCATTCCAGATTTAGTTGGTATTTCCGAAAAACATTCTTTATGTTTTTTTAATAAGGTTAATGAAGCGTGGTAATCAGCTTGTGGACGCACAGTTGCATATAATCTTGGAACGGTTTCAATATTGTGATTAAAAGTATCTGCTAGCGCTGACCCTAAAATTGCTAAAGCATCATCCATGCAATAACGAAAATCTGGCGTAAGAATTTCAATATTCGTGTTTGGATTTCGCGCACGTACCGCTTTAATACAAGCAACAAAATGTGAAGCGCCACCATCGGGTAAATCATCACGCGTGACCGAAGTTATTACAACATACTTTAAATTCATCTGCGCCACAGTATCTGCAAGCTTCATTGGCTCATCTTGGTCAAGCAGCTCTGGCAAACCCGGAGTTACATTACAAAAACGACAATTGCGGGTACAGGTATTTCCCATAATCATAAAAGTTGCAGTGCCTAAGCCAAAACATTCCCCCAAATTTGGACACGCAGCTTCTTCACATACAGTTGCTAATTTGTTTTGACGCAGCATTTGTTTGATGGCTGCAATTTCTGGATTGCACGGCCATTGGCTACGAATCCAAGGTGGTTTACGGTTATTTTCCATATTAACTATATTTTTTGTATATTTCTCACAAGTTTTTCGTAAAATTTTTGCCCTATTTCTTCAAGTGTAACTGAAACAAAATCACTAATTTTTGTCATCTGTAGATTTTGAAAGCCACACGGATTAATGCGGCTAAATGGCTCTAAATCATTATTAACATTTAGGGCAATACCATGATAACTACAACCACGACTGATTTTCAGACCAATGGAACAAATTTTCTTGCCGTCAACATAAACTCCGGGAGCACCAGGTTTTATATTAGCTTTTATATTATAATCAGCAAGCAGTTGCACCACAGAGTTTTCAATTAAACTTACATAAGCTTTAACACCAATTTTTAGCCGGCGCAAATCAAGCAAAACATAACCGACTAATTGTCCAGGTCCATGATAAGTAACCTGGCCGCCACGATCAGTTTGAATTATTGGAATGTTTCCTGGATTTAAAACATGCTCAGGCTTGCCTGCCATCCCTTGTGTAAAAACAGGCGGATGCTCCAAAAGCCAAACTTCATCTGGGGTAGACGCTTCACGATTTAACGTAAAATTTCGCATTTCTTGCCAGGTTTGCTGGTAATCGCACAACCCAAGGTTTTTTATAACGATGTTAGGTGTCATATGTCATAGTCCAAAACAAAAATAACAATTCTAACCGGTAGCCGCAGGCTTTAGCCTGCGTTGCCAACGCTTGTGCCACAATCTCGCAGGCTAAAGCCTGCGCCTACCGGATAGAAAAGACTTTATACCATCAAGTGGTATATTTTCTGCTGTAGTTCCTACTCGTGTTTTATATTCAACTGTACCATTATCTAATCCACTTTCGCTAATGATGATGCGATGCGGTATACCAATCAAATCCATATCAGCAAACAAAACTCCAGCGCGTTCCTTGCGATCATCAAATAACACATCAAAACCAGCATCTAGCAATTGTTGATAAATTTTTTCCGCAGCTTCACGCACACGATAAGATTTATGCAAACTCATTGGAAGCAGCGCAATTTGAAATGGCGCGATTGAATCAGGCCAAATTATACCATGCTCATCGTGATTTTGTTCGATCGCAGCCGCAACTGTACGTGATACTCCTATACCATAGCAGCCCATATACATTTCCACAGCTTTTCCCGCTTCATTTAATACGGTGGCACGCATGGTGTGACTATATTTTTTGCCCAGTTGAAAAACTTGGCCCACTTCAATACCACGCGCAAATTGTAGTTTGCCACGACCATCCGGGCTTAAATCACCCTCTTGAACCCTGCGCAGATCTTCGACTTGCGGCATAGGTAAATCACGCTGCCAATTAACATTAATTAAATGCCTACCATTTACGTTAGCACCACAAACAAAATCTTTGATACCTAGCGCATCACGATCAGCAATAATAGGTATTTTCAAACCAACCGGTCCAATCGATCCCGCCTCGCAACCAAGAATCTCTGCAAATTCATGTGGGTTAATAAAAGTTAAAGGGGATGCAATTTGCGATAGTTTGGCTGCCTTAATTTCATTTAATTCATGATCACCACTAAGCACCAAAGCTACCCACGGAGCTTCTCTACCTTTAACAATTAAAGTTTTGAGTATTTGGTTTGGATTGATTTTTAAGAATGTCGCGACTTCCTCAACCGTATGTTGCTCGGGAGTGGCAATTTCTTGCATTTGATTGCTTGAGGCTTGAATCGCAATTGGGTGCGCCAGGGCTTCTGCCATTTCAATATTGGCCGCATAATCACTCGTGTCACTATATGCAATTAAATCTTCACCCGAGTGAGCAAGCACCTGAAATTCATGCGACGCGTTACCACCAATATTTCCGGTATCGGCAAATACTCCGCGAAATTTCAAGCCTAAACGGGAAAAAATGCGACTATAGGCTTCGTACATAGCATCATAGGTTTTCTTGAGCGACTCTTCGTCTAAGTGAAAAGAGTATGCATCTTTCATCATAAACTCACGCCCACGCATGACACCAAAACGGGGACGAATTTCATCGCGAAATTTCGACTGAATTTGATAAAAGGTAACTGGGAGTTGTTTATAGCTACGCAGTTCATTACGCGCTAAATGAGTAACAACCTCTTCATGCGTTGGACCAAAACAAAAATCATGCTTATGCCGATCTTTGATTTTTAAAAGCTGATCACCATATGCATCCCAACGCTGAGATTCAATCCAAAGTTCCGCCGGCTGGATCTGTGGCATAAGAATTTCAAGAGCATCAATGCGCGTCATTTCCTCACGGATAATTTTTTCCACTTTTTTTAGGACACGTAGACCAAGCGGCAGCCAAGTATAAAGACCCGCAGCTAGTTTTCTAATCATACCAGCACGCAGCATCAGTTTGTGACTGATAACTTCCGCTTCGGCCGGAGTTTCCCGCAGTGTGGCAAGTAAAAATTTTGAAGTACGCATATGATTTATTTTACAATAATTGTTTAAGTTTGTAGAGTATGGCTTTATGATTCGCTTGTAAAGCTTGAGTTCATGATATAGTTAACACAAAAACACGGGTGAGATATGCCAATTTACGAATATAAATGCCAAAACTGCGGTCACAGCTTTGAACAATTACAAAAAGTAACCGACAAACTACTCAGCACATGCCCAGAATGCGGTAAAAAACAATTGAAAAAATTAATTTCCAATACTAGTTTTCAGCTAAAAGGCACCGGCTGGTATGTCACCGACTTTAAAGATAAAAAAGAAACAGCTAGCGATAAACCCAAAACTGGAAAAAAAGATACGGAAGCAAAGAATAAACCAAAAGTTAGCGAAAAACCTAAAAACACTGAAGATAAATAAAATATCACACCGACAAAGCAAAGATCTCAGCAAACAACATTAGCACACCCACCGCCATAATAAAAAACAGCAAATACTTCTCACCAAAGACACGATAAGGCGAGGAAAGCTCCGTATTGCGACGTAATTTATAAGCCATTAAGGCTGGCAAAATAACCACTAGTATTGTAGCGAAAAAAGCCGCATATTTTAACGCTAAAATGAACCCATCAGGAAAAAACAAAGCAAATATTAGCGGTGGGATAAAGGTTAATAACGCGGTTTGGAATCTGCCAAACCGTGTATTAGAGCGTTTGAAACCATCAGCCAAAAAATCAAATAAACCTAGTGTTACTCCTAAAAATGAAGTGGTCATGGCGACATTGGAAAACACATTAATTCCCGCGGTAACCCACTTATTATTTACAATCACATAAATAGTTTTTATCAGTTCCCCAACAGACTGCCCAATCGAAGTAAAACTATGCTCACCTACCAATGGAACGCTGCCCATAGTTACGAACAACCATAATAAATAAACTATCAGCGCTGTTGTCGAACCACAAATAATTGCAAACTTCAGTTCTCGTAGTTTGCGACCAATATAAATACTCAAACTAGGAATTGTTGGATGGAAGCCGAAGGAACATAAAAAAATAGGCAGCATGGGCAATAAAGATTTACTCCCACATGACTCTCTTATCATGTTTACAAAATTTATTTGTGGAAATAATAGTATGAAGGCTATTACCAGCGATAGGCCCTTAAAACTCATGAGAAAGCGATTGCAATAATCTACACTCTTAGTACTCAAAAAAACTATTCCGCCCATAACCACAAGAAACAGCAACGCATTAAACCAACTTGGGGGTTTTACATGCAAAATTAGCTCGGCTATATTTGCAAGCAAAGCAGTACCGCCGGATATATAAGCTGCGGTCAATGCATAAAGTAGAAGAAGAGTACATAACCATGATACTGCTCGCCCAGAAATACCAAGAGTTTTAAAAGCCATCGTTCCCAAACTATTAGCATATTTTTCGAAGGCTAAGTTAACTTCTAAAGTTAACAATCCGGTTATAGTCATAACTGCCCACATAGCCACGAGCATAATGGCGGCGGCCGTAAAACCAGCTTCAGCACTAACTATAGGTAACGCTAACATTCCAGCGCCAATTATGGTGCCAATAATAATCAAAGTACTACCAATCAACTTGCTAACATCCATACATAATTCCACGGGTTTTAGAATGCTACAATCTTTGCATAGAACAAAAAAAACAAGATCGATAGTTGAGAAATCCGGTAGCCGCAGGCTTTAGCCTGCGGCTACCAGTGTTTTTATGCCAAATTTTATTTTTTATCCTGCGCAAAGCGCTACAATGACGATACCACAAAAGAAATTGTTTGCTAGAAAAAACTAGTAATGAGTTGTATTATTGATCCCATTAAAGCCTGTTTAACTATTTATATATAAGAGAGATTTATGCGCACCTATTATTGCGGTCAAGTTGATAAAAAAATAATTAACCATGAAATTAAACTTTGTGGCTGGATCAACCGTATTCGTAATCACGGCAAAGTGATTTTTATTAATTTGCGTGATCGCGCAGGCATTGTACAAATTGTAGTCGAAGACGACAATCAGGAATTATTCAATAACGCAGCTAAAATTCACAACGAATATGTTTTAGCCGTGCATGGCAAAGTGCGCGCAAGGCCTGAAGGACTGGTTAACTACGATATGCCCACAGGTGAAATTGAAGTGGTCGCATCATCTATTGAAATTCTTGCTCGATCTGAAGCCCTCCCATTTAATATTGATAATTACCAAGAAGTCAGCGAGGAATTACGTCTTAAATATCGTTATTTGGATATGCGTCGCAGTGAAATTGGCGACAAACTAATTTTCCGCGCTAAAGTCGTCAAAAAAATTCGCGAGTATTTTGATGCTTTAAATTTTGTTGAAGTTGAAACTCCAATTTTAACCAAGACCACTCCTGAAGGTGCACGCGATTTCTTGGTACCAAGCCGTAATGCCCCTGGACAGTTTTATGCCCTCCCCCAATCACCACAAATTTTCAAACAACTATTAATGGCCGGCGGACTAGACCGTTATTATCAGATTGCCCGATGTTTCCGTGATGAAGATTTACGCGCAGATCGTCAGCTTGAATTTACCCAGTTAGATGTTGAGCTGTCATTTACCAATGAAGAGCAAATCATGCAAATTCATGAGGAGTTAATGCGCCAATTGTTTGCTCAGCTGTTGAATGTTGCATTACCTAAACAATTCCCAAGATTAACATTTAAGCAAGCCCTGGAAAAATACGGTGTTGACAAACCAGATTTACGCATTTCATTAGAGTTAGTTGATATTGCTGACTTAGTCGCTACTTGTGGTTTTGAAGTGTTTGCCCGTGCAGCTAAAAATCCGCTTTGTCGTGTAGCGGCTTTAAAACTACCTGGTGGCACTAAGCTTTCGCGCAAACAACTCGATGGCTATACAGAATTTGTTGCTATTTATGGGTTAAAAGGATTGGCGCATATAAAAATTAATGATCTAGCGCAAGGAATATCTGGTTTACAATCATCCATTTTAAAATTTTTAGCGCCTGAAGTTGTAGAAAATATTTTAGAGCGCACTCAAGCAACAACTGGTGATATTATTTTCTTTGCTGCCGATGATGCAAAAATAGTAAATGAAGCATTCGGCGCCCTGCGTGTCAAACTAGGACATGATCATGGCCTAGTAGCACATGGTTGGCAACCGCTTTGGGTCATTGACTTTCCGATGTTTGAGAAAACGGAAAATGGCTGGACTTTTATGCATCATCCATTTACCTGTCCAGTTAACACCAATCCCGAAGAAGTTATTGCTAATCCAGGTATAGTAATGGCGCGAGCTTATGATATGGTGCTTAATGGTACTGAACTCGGTGGCGGCTCAATTAGAATTAGTAATCGCGCAATGCAAATGGCGATATTTAAAGTTTTGGATATGAGTAAAGCCGAAGAAAACTTTGGCCATTTAATCGAAGCATTTAAATATGGTTATCCACCAGAAGGCGGCTGTGCTTTAGGAATTGATCGTATGATAATGCTCATGACTGGTGCAAAATCAATTCGCGATGTCATTGCTTTTCCAAAAACGCAAACAGGCGCATGTCCTTTAACGCAAGCCCCATCTGCAGTTACAGATGAGCAGTTGAAAGAATTAGGGATAAAAGTAGGAAAAAATTAATTTTATAATAACAGGTTTTCTGGATTTGAGCTGATATACCCGAGCAGTTTGGGAATTCGGCTAGGCGGCAAGGAGCGAATAACAGGAGTGCACTTCTTGTGCATGACTGTTATAAGCGACGCAGCCAACAACGCCGAAAACCAAAATGCGAGAGGTATATTATGTCAGGTCATAGCAAGTGGGCCACTATCAAACGCCACAAAGAGAAGCAAGATACAGCAAAGGGGAAAATATTTACCAAATTAATTCGTGAAATTACGGTTGCGGCCAGACAAGGTTCCGACATTAATGCAAACGCACGACTGCGACTTGCAGTAGATAAGGCATTGGGACAAAACATGCCCCGCGATA